>Ga0210390_10004605_pt1 | contig 11611 bp, 10 predicted proteins | sample IncBWH11OmetaG_FD_161050 | JGI IMG/M metagenome (GOLD analysis project Ga0210390, IMG submission 161050) | Forest soil microbial communities from Barre Woods Harvard Forest LTER site, Petersham, Massachusetts, United States - Inc-BW-H-11-O ... | reverse complement strand
TGATCAGAACTCCCCCAAGGATCAGGAACGCCGTTCCCAGCGACGTCATTCCGCCAATGCCTTTCTCAAATCTGACCTTGCCGCCAGCAATTTCTTCCGCGCCTCTCGCGCCCCCACTCCCAGCTTCAACATCACAAGCGCCACTCGCATGCTGTGTCCCGCCGCGCGCAAAGCGTCCTCTGCCGCAGACACCCGCGCTCCGCTCGCCTCCATCAAAATCCTCACCGCCCGGCCCTCCAGCTTCTCATTTGTCAAAACCGCATCAATCATCAAGTTCTCATACGCATGGCCCAACCTCACCATCACCGCCGTACTAAGCATGTTCAAGACCAACTTCTGCGACGTTCCCGCCTTCAATCTCGTCGACCCCGTCAACACCTCCGCCCCCACTCCCACGGCAATCGCGATTTTCGCCAACCGCGCCAGCGGCATATCCCGATTCGCCATCACCGCAATCGTCGTCGCCCCGCGCCCCCGCGCAAACTTCATCGCCCCCAAAACGTACGGCGTAGTCCCGCTCGCCGCGATTCCCACAACCACATCTTTGCTCCCCAATCTCAACCGCCGCAAATCCCGCGCCCCATTCTCCGCCGAATCCTCCGCGCCTTCCACCGCCCCGGTCACCGCACGTCTTCCTCCCGCAATCAGCGCCACCATTTGCTTCCGCGAAATCCCAAACGTCGGCGGACATTCCGCCGCATCCAAAACCGCCATCCTCCCGCTTGATCCCGCCCCCACATAGATCAACCGTCCGCCCTGCCGCATCGCCGTAACAATCGCATCCACCGCCCTCGCAATCGCCGGCAACTCCCGCCCCACCGCCGCCGCCACCTCGCGATCCTCGCGGTTCATCAACCGCACAATCTCCAGCGCCGTCATCCGGTCCAGCTGTTTCGAAGCCGCCAACCGCTGCTCCGTGCTTCTCGCGTCCTTCTTCTCCAAGCCCATCCCACAATTATAGAGTGGCACAGGCTTCAGTCCGTCCTCTTCTCTGTGTCCGCTGTGCTCTCCGTGCCCTCTGTGTAAATGTTTTTCCCCAGTTTCCTCCACCCTCGACATTTCTAGGCACACACCCATACTTCCGCCCAAATCTCCCAGCAAAGAATCAGCTATGCTAGAAAACGGTTTGTTTTATTGATTCATCGGAACCGTCGCGGCGCGAACCCATGTCCATCGACATTCTAAAATCTCTCTTCGAACAACACTTCCACGCGCCCGTCGATCACGTCCAGCCTCTTCAAGGCGAGCTCGGCGGCTCTGGCCGCAAGATTATCCGCCTGACCGCCGGCCCGCGCTCCGCCATCGGCATCCTCTACAACGTCCGCGAGGAAAACGCCGCCTTCCTAACCTTCTCCAAGCACTTCCGCAAACACAATTTGCCCGTCCCCGAAATCTACGCCGAAGATCTCGCCCACGGCGCTTACATCGAAGAAGACCTCGGCGACACCACACTCTTCGAATTTCTCTCCAAGAATCGCCAGGGCGGCGCCATCGCTCCGCAAGTCGTCGAAGCCTACAAGAAAGTTGTCGCCATCCTTCCGCGCTTTCAAGTCGAAGCCGGCCACGATCTCGACTACTCCGTTTGTTATCCTATCTCCAGCTTCGATCGACAATCGATCGCCTGGGACCTCAACTATTTCAAATATTATTTTCTTCGCCTCGCCGGCATCCCTTTCAACGAGCGAGCTCTTGAAGACGATTTTAGCCGCCTCACCGATTTTCTCCTCAGCGCGCCGCGCGATTATTTTCTTTACCGCGATTTTCAGTCGCGCAATATCATGCTCCGCGACGGCCAACCCTATTTCGTCGACTACCAAGGCGGCCGCAAAGGCGCCCTGCAATACGACATAGCCTCGCTGCTTTATGATGCGAAAGCGGATCTTCCTCCCGACCTCCGCCAGCAATTTCTCTATGACTATCTTCGCGCGCTCGAGAAATTTATCTCCGTCGACCGCGAAGCCTTCATCCACCATTACTACGCCTACGTCTACGTCCGCATCATGCAAGCCCTCGGCGCCTACGGCTTTCGCGGTTTCTACGAGCGCAAAGCCCATTTCCTTCAAAGCGTCCCCTACGCCCTAAAAAATCTCCGCTGGCTTCTGCATCACGCCGAGTTGCCCATCGCCCTTCCCGCGCTGATGGGTGCGTTCCAGGGCATGCTCGCCTCCGAGAAATTGCAAAGCCTGGCAAGCGAAGCTGACAACTTAGTCGTCCGCGTTTTCAGTTTTTCTTTTCACCAGGGTCTGCCCATCGACGAAACCGGCAACGGCGGCGGTTTTGTCTTCGACGGCCGCAGCCTACCCAATCCCGGCCGCGAGGACCGCTTCAAATCGCTCACAGGTCAAGACGCGCCAGTCATCGACTATCTCAACCAACAAGAAAGCGTCCATCAATATTTTGCCAGCGTCCTCAGCCTCGTCGACGCCAGCATTACCAGCTACCAATCCCGTGGCTTCAAAAATCTAATGGTGTGCTTCGGCTGCACCGGCGGCCAACACCGCTCCGTCTACCTTGCCGAGCAACTCGCCAAACGCCTCCGCCCCAAACCGGGCGTAGAAGTCCAACTCCGCCACCTAGGCCTCGAGAATCTCCGCAAATGACCTCCGCTCTTCTCTGCGCTCTCTGTGCTTTCGGCGTTCTCAGTGTAAATGTCTTTCCGCGGTTTTTTCCGGCTACTCACTGCTCACTACCCAGTACTCCCTGGTTCCCCTCATGAAAGCCATGATCCTGGCCGCCGGCCTAGGCACCCGCCTCCGCCCCCTGACCGACACCCGCCCCAAAGCCCTAGTCGAACTAAACGGCCGCACGCTCCTCGAAATCACCCTCACCCAACTGCGCACCTTCGGCATCACCGAAGCCATCATCAACATCCATCACTTCGCCGACATGGTCGAGACCTATCTCAAATCCAAAAACAATTTCAATATGCGTCTGGAACTCTCCCGGGAAGACCATCAACTCCTCGACACCGGTGGCGGCCTAAAAAAGGCCGCCTGGTTTTTCCAGCATGATCCCGCTCGCCCAGACGAGCCTTTCCTCCTCCACAACGTCGACGTAATCAGCAACATCGACCTCAACGCCATGCTGCAATTCCACAAAGATCATCGGGCCCTGGCCACCCTAGCCGTCCAAGCCCGCGAATCCTCGCGCCAACTCCTCTTCAACGACCAACTCCAACTCGCCGGACGCCGCATCCAGACCCTAGTCACGCCAATCGAAAACGCCTCCTCGGGCGACGCAGGAGCAAAAATTTGTCATTCCGAGCGTAGCGAGGAATCCGCATTTTCTTCGGACTCACGACTAGCCACTACTAGCCACTCGCCACTTCCCGCGTCCATAACTTTCTCCCCGCTTCTCCCCCTGGCCTTCTCCGGCATCCACATCATCTCCCCCCGCCTGCTCCTCCAACTCACCGAAACTGGCCCCTTCTCGATCATCGACTCCTACCTCCGCCTCTCCTCCCAAGGCCAGAAAATCCTCGCCTTCCGCCACGACAACTTCTACTGGCGCGATCTCGGCAAACCCGCCGACCTAGCCCAAGCCGCCCAAGATTTGAAGCAAAACATTCTTCTTTCATAAGGTCAGCTCATCAAGGGCCTCTCGCGTCTAATAGCCTGGACCCTCGGGTCCACCAGCGCACGCAACGCGCTATGTTCCGGAGCAAACCGCGATGACAACCTCCCAAATGGGTTTCTTGGCAGTTGGGCTGGCAGCGATCATCACAGGATGGTCGGGGAATCTCAGGAGGACGGACAGCCATCGCCCTCCGGACGCCATCGGCGTCCCCAAACTAATGCACACCTGTCTCATCACCAGTAACGTGAACCAGCTTGTCCAGTTTTACGAACCGATCCTCGCGCTTAAAGCAGAAAAGTCTGGTGAAGATTACGCCGAATTTCGCACGGATGTGGGAGTTCTCGCGATTTTCTCGGCGGCCGCACAGGAAAACTACATTCCCGGCTCGGCTGATCCTGCGAACAATAAGAGCATGATCCTGGAATTCCAGGTCACCGACGTCGACAAAGAATACGCCAGGCTACAAAGCCTGGTGAAAACATGGGTCAAGCCACCCACCACGCAGCCGTGGGGAACCCGTTCCATCTACTTCCGTGACCCAGACGGAAATCTTGTCGCTTTTTATGTGCCACCCAAAGGCCGATAAGGAATTCTCAGATCACTTTAGACGCAACACCTACTTGGTTGGCGCCGGCGGTCCCGCAAATCCGAGCGCTTGCATCACCGCGTCATGCAACGCGGGCCGAACCTCGGCAATTTTGTGGTTCTCACGCGTGGGATTCACGCGATTGGTCAACAGCACAACGAAGAGCTGGCGGTCCGGATCGATCCAGATTGAGGTGCCGGTGAAACCGGTATGGCCGAAGCTGTGGGGCGAAAAATAGTGGCCGCTGGAGCTGCCTTCAGTGGGCACAACCCAACCCAGCGTGCGCGTGCCGCCTGAAAGTTGTTGTGGCACCGTGAATTGCACAATCGTCGCGCGGCGCAATATCCTCTGGTGCGCGTACACGCCGCCATTGAGCAACATTTGGCAGAACGCCGCCAGGTCGGCTGCCGTGCTAAACAATCCAGCGTGCCCGGAAACGCCGCCGATGGCAAAAGCGTTTTCATCGTGCACTTCGCCCTGAATCAAACGCTTCCGGAAATTCGCATCAAGTTCGGTCGGCGCAATCGAGGGCCAAAGTTTTTTTGGCGGCTTGTACATCGAATCGTTCATCGCCAGCGGCGAGAAAATGTAATCCTTCGCGAGGTCGTCGAGCGTTCGCCCCGTCAAGCGCTCGATAATTTCCGCCATCAAAATAATTCCGGGATCGGAGTACACCATTTTTGTTCCAGGTTCCGATTCGAGCGGCTCGGCAAAGATCATCTTCAGCGTGTCCGGCTTGCCTTTTGACGTGCGCCAATACTCTTTGAAGGGCGGGAGGCCAGACGTATGCGTCATCAAATGCCGCACCGTCACTTTGTGCCGCCAATCCGGCTGCGGGCCGCTGGCCCATTCGGGCAAGTAGCGCTCGACCGGTGCATCCAAATTCAGTGGCGATTTGAAATCGCCCTCGGCGAGTTTTTCTACCAGCGTCGTCGTCACAATCACTTTCGTCAGCGACGCAACGTCGTACATCGTTCGCAGATTCACCTGGGGCGACTTCAGGTCGTAGCTCAGTTTACCGAACGAGTGCAGCGAAACTTTTCCCTGGTAACCAACGGCCAGCGCCGCGCCAGGAAATGCTTTGTCCGCAATCGCATGCTCAATCACGTCAAACGCGGGCTGCAGCTGCGCTTCGGCGTGCACATCCATCGGCTGAATCGTCATGGGATTCGCCGCCAGCTCGATGCCAAACCCCGCTTTCATTTCCACGCCCGGCACGGTGACCGGCAAGTGGCCGCGCACTGGAATCTGGCCGAACAGCGCTCGCGCCACGGAAATCTGCGCTACGTCGCTGATGCCGAACGCCGCAAGCCAAGTCTCGGCTTGCGGAAAATGTTCGACTAGATATGGACTGCCGAATCCAATCGTCACTACCGGCTTTCCGTTCTTGTAGACTTTTTCCGCCAGCGCCGCCTGCTCGACGGGAATATCCACGTTCCCTTTGCGGTCGCTCACGCGCACAAAAAACGCCAGAATCGCCACGTCGTAGGTGTCCGGCGCCGGCAGTTTCAAATTGTCCGCTTTCACAAACCGCGTATCCGCGCGCAGCGTCGTCAGCGCATCCACGCGCGACCTCAGCTCGCGCTCGAGGTCTTCGCCAGGGTACGGTTCCGGATCGGCGTACAGCGCGACGAGCAGGGCCCGCGTCGGTTTCGTTTCATCAAGCGGCAGGCGGTGAGCCGTGTCTCGCAGCAGCGTCACGCCGCCGTCCGAAATCTCCTGCGCCTGGCGCTGCCATTCCGCCTTGCCGAAATGATTGTTCAGCGCGTTCACATCCACCAAACGCTCGTGGTAAAGTCCGATCCGCGCCTTGGCCTCCAGGATGCGCCGCACAGAAGCGTCGAGCCGCTCGTGCGAGATTCGGCCGGACTTTACGGCGTCTCTCAGCGCATCGATCGCAGCATCCGGAACCGGCGGCATCAGCAGCGCGTCCGCCCCAGCCGTGAACGCGCGCACCGCGGCTTCGCCCGGGGCATAACGAACCGTGATGCCACCCATGTCCATCGCGTCGGTCACGACGAGGCCCTTGTAGCCAAGCTCTTTGCGCAAAAGTCCCGTCAAAATATTTGACGAGAGCGTCGCCGGTGTATTTGTGTCCGGCTCGAGGGCAGGGATCGCAAGATGACCTGTCATGATGCTGTCGGCGCCGGCGGCAATCGCCGCGCGGAAGGGAACCAGCTCCAGGCTTTCCAGGCGCTCCCGGTCCGCGTGAATTACCGGGAGATCGATGTGCGAATCGGCGGCGGTGTCGCCGTGGCCTGGAAAATGTTTTGCTGTCGCAAGCCCGCCGTTTTCTTGCACGCCATGCACGAACTGCGTCACGTATTCGGCAACTTTTTGCGGGTCCTCCCCGAAGGAGCGCGTGTTGATGATCGGATTATTCGGGTTGTTGTTTACGTCGGAGTCTGGCGCGTAAATCCAGTGGATGCCCACGGCGCGCGCTTCGAGCGCGGTGATTTTTCCCATCGTGTACGCGTCTTTGGGATTGCCTGCGGCGGCGAGCGCCATTGCCGTTGGAAAAGAAGTGCCCTCATCCAAACGCATGGCTGTGCCGCGCTCGAAATCGGCCCCGATGAGCAGCGGAAGTTTTGATTTCGCTTGCAATTGATTTGTGAGCACGGCGGTGGGATACGCCTGGCTTTTTACGATGCCCAGCGGCGAGCTCTGCGTGATGTTGATGAATCCGCCGACATGGAGTTTCTCGACGTCGCGCGCCATCTCGGCGTAGGCCGGCGCGTCGGTTGCGGTGAAGCTTCCGTGATAGGTCGCGAAAATCAATTGCCCGACTTTTTCGTCGAGCGTCATTTTCCCAAGCGTCGAATCGACCCATTGCGCGGCGGCAGGAGACAATTTCTGCGAGGGCTTCGCCGGCGGCGGGGTTTTCTTCGCGCCAGAGGCATCTCTTGCGGATGAGGAAGGCGTCGAAGTGACCGAGGGTGCGGAAGAAGCTTTGCTCTGACTGCGCGTCGTGTGGGCCATAAGAAGAAGGAACAAACCAAAAGGAATGAGCAGCAGAACGCCCGTACCGCGTCCTTTCATCAGTTGTGGGTCTCCCGGTGGACGCCCGGATCCTGCGCCTGTATATAACACACGCACTTCACGCTCACAACGCAGCCCCGAACGAAGCGTTCCAGAATATCATTGGTGACGCACAACCGGAGGGAATGCTTTGCTCCAAATTCGCGGCGGTCTCAAGAAAAAATTCAGTACCTCACTCTGCTTCGTTATTCTGTTCGCCCACGGTGTTCCCGTCCACGCTACGGTAAAAAAATCTGGCCGCCCCGGCCGCGTCCAAACGGGCCTCGACGTTCTCGAAGCCGAGAAATTCGCGCCCCTTCGCGGCAAGCACGTAGGATTAATCACCAATCACACTGGCCTCGACGCGCAGGGCCGCTCGTCGATCGAGCTGTTTTTCCACGCGCCTGGTGTACAGCTTGTCGCGCTCTTTAGTCCGGAGCATGGCATCTCCGGCCGCGCTGACGACAAATACGCATCCTCAAAGGATCCGACGACCGGCCTCACCACGTATAGCCTGTACGGCGAATCGCTGCGGCCCACGGACGAAATGCTTGCGGGCATCGACACACTTGTTTTCGATATCCAGGACGCTGGCGTGCGCTTCTATACGTACACGGCCACGATGGCGTACTGCATGGAAGAAGCCGCAAAGCACAACATCGCCTTCTATGTTTTGGACCGGCCCAATCTCCTCGGCGGCGAAGTCATTGAAGGCCCCATGCTTGATTCTGACAAGACAAATATCGTCGGATACTTTCCTCTACCCATCCGGTACGGGCTCACCATCGGCGAGCTGGCGCAGTTCTTCAACGCCGAGAATCACATCGGCTGCGACCTGCATGTGATCGCGATGAAGAACTGGCATCGGAATTATTTTTTCGAAAGTACAGGGATTCGCTGGGTTCCGCCGTCGCCTAATTTGCGAACGGTGAAGGGCTCGATTGTCTATCCGGGCATCGAAATATTGCAAAACGCGGGTGTTTCGGTAGGACGCGGGACGGAGACGCCCTTCGAGGAATTCGGCGCGCCGTGGATGGACGGAATGGCGGTGGCAGACGAGTTGAACGCGCGACATCTGCCCGGCTTGCGTTTTCTAGATCAGCCCTTTATCCCGGTGTCCGGTCTCTACGCAGGGCAGCGCTGCGGAGGCGTCGGCATTCGGATCGCCGACCGCGCCGCCGTCCGCTCCGTTCGTGTGGGGCTGGAAATCGCTGTCATTTTGCAAAAGTCATATCCCAAGAACTTTGATCCGGCGAAATTGCTTTTCCTCATCGGCAATTCGGAAACGATCCGAGAGCTTCAGGCCGGTGTTCAGCCAGAGCAAATCGTAGCGAGCTGGTCGACGGATCTCGCGAATTTCGATCAAACGCGCCGCAAGTATTTTCTCTACAAGTAATTCCGTTTCACTGCTAATCGGCAAGTAGCGCTGCACGGCCAGGTCTCTCTTGTGGTAGAGTCGGCGCATGCGTGTCGTATCCTTGCTTCCTTCGGCCACGGAGATTTTGTTCGCTTTGGGCTTTGACAGCGAAATTGTCGGCGTGAGCCACGAATGTGATTTTCCGGTGCAGGCGCGGACGAAGCGCGTGGTGATTCATTCGCGGCTGCCGCACGATGCGTCTCCCTTGGAGATTGACCGGCTGGTCCGCGAATATGTGTCGCGCGGCGAGAGTCTTTATTCGGTGGATGCCGAGGCGCTTAGGGAATTAGAGCCCGATCTGATTATTACGCAGGATTTGTGCCAGGTTTGCGCGGCTTCGCCGGATGATCTCGCGACCACGCTTGCGCGTTTCCCTGAGCCGCCGGAAGTTCTTTGCCTGAATCCGCAGGATCTTGGCGATGTGTGGCGCGACATTCTGTGGGTTGGCGAAGCCGCTTGCCGCGGGCATGAAGCGGAAACTGTGCTGAAGAAAATCGGGACGCGACTTGGCGAGCTCGAGTGCCAGCTCGATGGCGTCGAGCATCGCCCGCGCGTTGCGATTCTCGAGTGGCTCGAGCCATTTTATGTGGCCGGGCATTGGGTGCCGGAAATGATCGAAATTGCGGGCGGAAAAGATGTGCTTGGGCGTAAGCGCACGCCTTCGTTCCGGATTTCCGCCGAAGACGTAATCGATGCCGCTCCGGAGATTCTCTTGATTGCGCAGTGCGGGTACAACGCGAAGCAGGCGCGCGATGAATACAACGCCATGACGTTTCCGGAAGAGTGGAGCGCGATTCCAGCGGTGCGCAATTCGCGCGTGTATGCAATGGATGCGAGCGGTTATTTTTCACGGCCGGGGCCGCGATTGATTGCTGGCGTTGAAGCGCTCGCAAGAATTCTGCATCCGGAGGTTGTGGTTAGTCCGGAAGCGGAGAGCGTTGCGGTGCCTATCACCGCGTCGTCTGTGCCCGCGTTTCCATCTTCTTTACGGGCGGCTTCCGCTTAGTTGATGAACCAGGGGCGGGGCAAGCCCCGTCCCTGCTGTCCTTTAGTTCCAGCTGGCCTTTGGAGCAGTTGACAACGTTTGGTTCTATATATAGGATTATTATGTATAGGAGACATGATGATTGCTCCGGGGATTAAGCGCGGGACGGCGGAATTGGCGGTGCTGAGCGTGCTGGAAGATGGGCCGCTGCATGGGTATGAAATGGCGCGCCGCATCGAAGAGCAAACTCTCGGTTCGCTGCGATTCACGTTGGCGTCGCTTTATCCGTTGCTGTATCGACTGGAAAAACGCGGGTGGGTGCGTGGCGCTTGGGAGACCAGCGGCACCGGCCGGCGCCGGCGCTGCTACCGCCTGACCACCGAAGGGAAGAAAAAGATAGCGCCGATTCGCCGCGAATGGGCCGAACTGTTTCGCGCCCTGAAGCGCCTCACCAAGGTGTCCCATGCCTGATTGGGAAGCACTCGTCGGCGAGCAGTTCGCTGCTATTTCTCTTGAGCCCGAGGAGCGGAACGAAGTGATTGCTGAACTTGCTGGCCATCTCGAGGAAACCTTTGAGCAGTTATGCCGGCAAGGGTTTTCGGAAGAAGCGGCGGTCGCGCGCGCTCTTTCAGAAGTAAAGAGTTGGCGATCTCTCCGGGGGCAAATTCAGATAGCGAGAAAGAAGGAGGACGGTATGACGGACCGAGTCAAACAAGTGTGGCTACCCGGTTTTTTGACGTTGTTCCTTTCGATGATGCTGCTCATGGTGATTCAGTTCTTTGGGCCGAAGCCGGTCATCGTGAGCACTTCCGGTTGGCGAATGACGGCTCCGGTGGCGGTGATTTACGTGCCGTGGCTGCTGTCGTTGCTTTTGATTGGCGCGATGGGAGCGTATCTAGCGGGCCGCGCTGGAGCGTCACCGCGCGCAGCGCTTCTTTCCACTGTGTTTCCTGTTTTGCCGTACTCGGTTTTTTTCGTGATTTGGATCCCAGTGTCGCTGATACTGGACGACCACATCAGCCACAACACCATGCCTAGCGCCTTACTGATGGGTTTGGTCGCGTGGGTGGTTTTGCCTGGAGTGGCTTTGCTTGCCGGCGGGCTCCCGGTGCAGATTGTGAGATCGCGCCACGCGGCCTCAGCATAGCAATCTTGCTCAAAAGGACTTGCCAAAAATATAGACCTGCCAGGGCTTGAGAAAAGCGGCAGCAGAGCTGTCGCACTCCACAGCGGGGGTACGGTCAATTCAGTTTGCAGCCGATGCGAGACTCATTCGGCGACCAATAAATGAGCAGAGCCTTTCCTTTCACTTTATCCAGGCTGACCAACCCGAAGTGACGGCTGTCGTAGCTGCTGTCCAGATTGTCTCCAATCTCAAAGAGAGAACCCTTCGGCACTTTGACGGGTTCAAACGGTGGCCCTTCTGCCGCCAAATGAGCGTACGCGTTCTTCTCGCCGCAAGGCGGCGGCAGGCTGAGCGGCTTGTTATTGACGAGGATGGTGTTTGACGGTCCAGGCGCTACCGTGTCGCCTGCAACACCGATGACCCTCTTGACGAATTTCGTGTTGCCTTCGTCCCTTTCGGACAATATGACCTCTCCGCTCTGCGGTGCGCGCGTGTTGAAAGCGTCCATTCCGGCGATGACTCGCTCGTTGAGACAAATAGCGGGACACATCGAGGCGCTGGGGACTCGAAATGCGCGCAGATCAAAACATCTGGCCCAGAGAAAGAATCTTGCGACAAAGAAGGTAAGCAGCAGTGCGACTGCCGCTCCAGAATAGATCAGGAACTTGATCAAACGGGCGGCCCCTCGGGAAGTTGCAGGCTTGGGGAGATCAGCGCTGGGGATCGATGGCTGCATGCGCGCGCGTTCCTTTCGTCCAATGGTGGTAGAAGGGGAGGCCGGCGAGGATGAGGAGGAGGCCGATGCTGGAGCGGCCAGGGCGGTCGAGCCAAATGTTCAAAGTGAGGGCGAGGGCGCCGGCTACGAAAAGGCCGGGGACTACGGGGTAGCCCCAGCAGCGGTAG
>Ga0210390_10004602_pt1 | contig 11613 bp, 9 predicted proteins | sample IncBWH11OmetaG_FD_161050 | JGI IMG/M metagenome (GOLD analysis project Ga0210390, IMG submission 161050) | Forest soil microbial communities from Barre Woods Harvard Forest LTER site, Petersham, Massachusetts, United States - Inc-BW-H-11-O ... | reverse complement strand
CGTGGGCTTTGGCTACTCCTCGGGTGCGCTGCTGGGAGCATGGTTCAGCGTATACGTGTGGTGGGCTCACAAGATTCCGTTCGTCGCCGCGATCGAGAAAGACGACATGTGGTTATCGCCGGCCGTCATCCTGACCATCGGCGCGGTCATGACCTTTGTCAGCTTGCTGTACTCGCCGGAAACCAAACACCTCCAACTGGACGAAGTAGGAGAAAGGGAGCGCGCATCCGACGCCGCCAAGGACGCAGCCAAAGAAGCGACAGTCAAAACGGCGCTAGCAAGTTAGTCCGACTCTGCCAATTACTCGAGAGTTGCTCACGAGCGGTACTCTGCTCGCTATTTCATCGGGGGCACGTACGGAATATAGCGCGCGAACAGCCAGCACAGGAAGAACACGACCGGGATGTGAACCATCAACTGCAGCACGCCATATCCCACGATGTCTCTGGCCTTCAATTTCAGAATGCCCAATAGCGGCAGCATCCAGAACGGATTGACCAGATTAGGCAAGGCTTCCGAGGCGTTGTAGATTTGCACCACCCATCCGAGATGCACCTGGTGCAGATTCGCTGCCTGCAGGACGTAGGGCGCTTCGATGACCCACTTACTGCCGCCCGAGGGAATGAAAACTCCGAGCACCGCGGAATACATCGCGACCAGCAACGGATAGGTGTTGTGGGTGCTGACCGAGGCGAAAAGCTTAGCCAGCGCCTCGGCGATTCCGGTTCCCACAATCATCCCAAAGATCACGGCATAAAACGGAAACTGGATGAGCACGCCGCCAGTGGCTGGAATGCACTCTTGGACGGCTCGCATGAAACGCTTCGGGCGCCAGTGCAACAAGAGTCCAACCGTGATGAACATGAGGTTGTAGGTGTTCAGGTCAAGCGCTGCCAGCGCGCCTTGCGGCGAGGTGCGGAAGACGTCGATCAGATACCAGCACAGCAGCAGGGCGACCAGAATTGTGAGCAGCGGACTGTATTCCAGCCATTCGCCGGGTTTGCTCTTGGGCTCGAGGCTGGAGCGAATGGGTTCGTATTGAATGCCGTAGGATTCCGCAGTTCGGGCGTTCTCTGGCGACGGGGTAGACGAGTAGGCGATTAGCACCGACAGCACGATCAGGACAACTGTGGTGGCGATGCTTTGCCACAAGAAGAGAGTCTGGGTAAGCGGGATCAGGCCGCTGATGCTGAACAGCGACGGCGGCATCGCCGACTTGGTCGCCATCAGCATGGCTGCGGACGAAGATAGGCCCATTGCCCAGACTGCTCCGAGGCCGAGATAGGCGGCGGCGCCGGCGGCGCGGTAGTCCATTCCTTTGACGCGATGAGCCAGTTCGCGAACAAAGAGTCCGCTGAAGATCAGGCTCAGGCCCCAGGAGATCAGCGAAGTCAGCATGGAAAAAAGCGCGACCAGGGCGACTGCTCCGCGCGGCGTCTTGGGAATTCCGGCTAAGGCGCGGATGGCGCGGTACACGATCGGCGTCGACGCCACGACATAGCCGCCGATAATGATCATCACCATTTGCATGGTGAACGGGACTAGAGCCCAGAAGTTCTTTCCACCCTGGATGGCGAGTTTGGCGGGACTCTGATGAAGCAACAGGCCGACCAAAAAGACCACGACGATTCCGATCAGGGCGAAAATCAGCGGATCCGGAAACCAGCGCTCACTCCAGTTGGCGAGCCCCAGGCCAAAGCGGACAAGATGCTGTTCCTGAGTTGCAGCGGGCTTCTCTCGCGGCATGTGGATTCCCCATCCTTTCGGTTCGGCAGCAAGTGCCGTTGCCGGCCTCTTACCGTAATATGCCCGCCATTGTACGCGTGTCTCGCGCCGAAGAAGCTGATTGTTTGGTGTAGAGGACTCTTGGTTGGTTGAAGGCTTGGTCTGGACACTACACAGCTATGTTCCCGCGCTCATGGCAAACAAAAGCGTGAAACCGGCCAAGGCAGTCCCCACGAACCACAAACGCGATCCCCTGATGCCAGCGATGATACCGAGAGTGAGGCACGCGGCAATCCACGATAGAAATGTTCCGGGGGAATATGCCCACGGGAACAAGAAGCGAGGTACGAAGCGAAACGTTTTATAAGGGAAGGAAATGGACAAGAGACACAGCGAGGACATAACCAGGCTCGCAATTCCCAGAGTGGAGGGTCTCCATAGAATATCGCCCACAATCCAGGTGATACCTCGGCTGGTTGCTATCTTCAAGGACATCTCTCCCGAGGCATTGTGCACCTCACCACAGAAGTAGTCACATCACGAAGGTCACTCGTCTTAGGATTCCTTGCTAGTCACCGACAAATCGCGATAGACCAACAATCCCCAGTCGGTAAAGCCTGAAGCGTGCCGCCGCGATCCCTCGTGTGCCGTATATTTCAGGAATTTGTTGTGCCCAATTCCACAATGGGTGTAGGATGCGGTCCATTAGGCTTGCAGGATCGGCCATAGTTTGCTGGATCTGGAGCGAGTCGTGAATACTTTCCCGGTATTGTTGGCTGCGCTGTGCGTGTACGCCCTCGGTTACCGATACTACAGTGCGTTCATTGCCGCGAAGGCGCTGGCGCTCGATGATCGCCGCACCACTCCTGCGCACCTTTACGCGGACGGGCATAACTATGTTGCTTCGCCGCGGTGGGTGCTCTTCGGCCATCACTTCGCCGCCATCGCGGGAGCAGGGCCGCTGGTCGGGCCCACTCTGGCCGCGCAATTCGGATTTGCCCCCGGCTTTCTTTGGATTTTGATCGGTGCCGTGCTGGCCGGATGTGTGCAGGACTTTACCGTGCTGGTGGCTTCGGTGCGCCACCGCGGCCGCTCGCTGGCTGAGGTTGCCCGCACCGAAATCAGTCCGTTCGCAGGCCTCGTCGCCATGATCGCGGTGCTCTTTATTCTTCTGGTCACGCTCGCTGGTCTCGGCATCGTCGTGGTGAATGCGCTTTCGAATAGCCCGTGGGGAGTTTTCACTATCGGGATGACCATCCCGATCGCGGTCATCATGGGACTGTGGATGTTCAAGAGCCACGCCGGAAAGATCACCGTCACTGGACCGAGTATTTTCGGTGTCGTCCTCTTGCTCAGTGCCGTAGTCGCCGGTCATTGGGTAGCGCAGAGCGGCGCCGCAGCGGCCCTTACTTTCACGCCGCATCAGATCACGTTTCTCATGGCGATTTATGGCTTAGTGGCTTCGGTTCTTCCCGTTTGGCTGGTGCTGGAGCCGCGCGACTACCTTTCGACATACGTTAAGCTGGGCACGATTGCTGTTTTGATCGTCGGTGTTTTCGTGGTCCATCCCAATATTCAATTTCCAAACTTTACACCTTTTGTTCATGGCGGCGGGCCGATTATCAAGGGAAGCCTGTTTCCGTTTCTTTTCGTGACCATCGCGTGCGGCGCGATCTCGGGCTTTCACTCGTTGGTGTCTTCGGGCACCACGCCCAAGATGCTGGACAAGGAAAGTGACGCTCGCTTCATCGGATATGGAGCCATGGTGGCGGAGTCACTGGTGGGCGTGCTGGCACTGATTGCGGCGTGCTCCATGTATCCGGGCGACTACTTCGCGATCAACACTACGCCCGCGGTCTTCAGCCATCTGGGATTGACCACGGTTAACCTGGATATGTTCTCGCGCGAAGTCGGAGAGAAGCTCGCGGGGCGCACAGGAGGAGCGGTGTCGCTGGCGGTCGGCATGGCGGGAATCTTCCGCGGGTTGCCTGGAATGGACCGGCTGATGGGTTATTGGTATCACTACGCCATCATGTTTGAAGCGCTCTTTATTCTGACCACGGTAGACACCGGAACGCGCGTGGCCCGCTATGTTCTGCAGGAACTCATGGGCAAGGTGTACAAACCTTTCGGCAACAACGCCTGGCTACCGGGAAATCTGATTACCAGTTTCTTTGTAGTGTTGGGCTGGGGATACCTGATTTACACGGGAAATATTTCGACGATCTGGCCGCTGTTCGGAACCGGAAACCAGTTGTTGGCGACGATCGCGCTGGCGGTGACGACTACATTCCTGATTAATATGGGCAAGCAGAAATATGCCTGGATCACGGCGGTCCCGATGTGTTTTGTGGGTGTTACTACACTCACGGCGGGAGTGCTGTCGATCAAGAACATTTTCTGGCCGTTGACCTCCAAGCCCGGTCAAGTGTTTACCGGCTATCTGGATTCCGTGCTTATGTCCATCTTTATTCTGGGTGTGGTTCTGGTCGTATTCGACGCGGTGCGACGGTGGATAGCCGTTGCGAAAGGTGCTCCGGCGCCATTGGAAGCCTTCGGCCCTCCGTTGACTACTGCCGGCGAAGTGAAGATGGGGTGCTGCTGAGGTTTGCCGGGTGGTAGATCCCGCTGCGCGGGGATGGTGTTCACTGATGCGCTCGCAGAAGAACCTTGTAGCCGCGTTGAAAAGCACTCAGGTGCGCGCGCATAGCCGCGCGGGCGCCGCCAGGGTTTCGGCGCTTCAAGGCCGCGAGGATTTTGTCGTGCTGTTTACACGCGAGGTCCATACCGTTGGGCAGAAGCAGGCTCTTTCTGATCAGTTCCTGTAACGCCCCTCGAATGTGGCCGAGCAAATCGGCCAGGACTTCGTTCTTGCTACTGGCAGCGATCGAAAGGTGGAAGTCCAGGTCGAACTGCTGAAATTTCCCTCTGTCGCGGTCCTTAGCGACCTTCATCTTGCTGACCAAGTCTTCCAGCGTTGCCAGATCGCGACGAGTAGCACGCCGCGCACATAAAGAAGTCAGTTCTGTTTCCAGTACCAGGCGGGTCTCGGAAAGGTCGGTTACATCCTTTTCACTGCTGAGGATGCCTCTTGCCAGCAGCGACCGATTTACGTATTTAGAAGGCCGCTCAGCGACATAGCTGCCACCCCCGGCGCGCATGCGGATGATGCCGACGAAAGCCAGAGATTTCAAGGCCTCACGCAGCGTAGACCTGCCCACGTTGAAGGCGCGGCAAAGCTCCGCTTCGGAAGGCAGCTTGTCACCTGGCTGCCAGCGCTTAGCTGCGACTTCGGCTGCGAGCTGCAAAGCCACTTGCTCGCTGAGCGTCGTACGGGAAACTGGTTTCAAGGGACCAATGGCTTTCATGGCTCTCGACTCCGGCATGAACCGAGGAATCCTTGAGGGCTCTCGACCGTTAGGAACTTACTCCTCTGCACCACCCTTTCCTGTGACGGCGGTCACACTCATCGGTGAGCTACGTCGCAGCTTGTAGGACAAGATGATAAGAAAATTCCTCATCCTTACGGCCCCTGTCCGAAGGATGGCCTCGACCCTGAGAATCCCCGTTTGTTGGGGAGGAGCGTCATGACGGAGACAATTATTGCGAGCGTGGTGCTGGATAAAGCACTACGCCTATCCCTCGCAGAGGGCGTGCCCCGCGCCTGCCAGATGTCACTTGCAGCACGATCACTTTCACCTTTTCCTTCTCTAATCGTAGGTAGAGCTATCCCGCGCAGGCGCAAGAGATTGCAGAGCTTCACCGAAACACCCACAAATTTTAGGAGGTGCCCGTGACGTCAGCCACTGCCCAGGTACCCAAGACGACTCAGGAATCGGTCAACCCGCTGGCATGGGTGATCGCAGTTTTAGCGGCGGTGGTTGCCGCCGTGCTGGTTTTGAGGATTCCTCCTCTGTCCCATCCTTGGCCACAGAACTATGACCCGACTGGACACTGGTGGCTGTCCACCTTACTGGCCGCGCTACCGGTGGTGGTGCTGCTTGGGACTTTGGCTCTGTTGCACATGAAGGCGCACTATTCAGCGCTGCTGGGGCTGGCCACGTCACTTCTTTGCGCGATCTGGATTTTCGGAATGCCGGCCAAACTAGCTGCCAAGACTGCGGTGTTGGGCGCGGGCTACGGCTTGCTGCCGATCGGTTGGATAATCCTCAACGTGATCTTCATGTATCAACTCACCTGTGACGCCGGACTGTTCAAGGTGCTGCAAGAGAGCCTGACCGGCATCACCCAAGATCGGCGCTTGCAGCTTTTGCTGATCGCCTTCAGCTTCGGCGCCTTCTTTGAAGGAGCGGCTGGGTTCGGCACGCCGGTGGCCGTGACCGCAGCGGTGCTGATCGGTTTGGGGTTTAAGCCGCTGCAGGCGTCTGGGTTGTCGCTGATCGCCAACACTGCGCCGGTCGCCTACGGAGCGTTGGGAACTCCCCTCATTGCCTTGCAGGGAGTTACCGGGCTAAACCTTCTCGATTTGAGTGCTCAGGTTGGCCGTATCCTACCCTTCTTCTCGGTCCTTGTGCCTTTCTGGTTGGTGTGGGCATTCGCAGGCTTTGCGGGAATGCTGGAAGTCTGGCCGGCGGTGCTGGTCGCGGGCGTATTCTTCGCCATCCCGCAATTTCTCATGTCGAACTTCCACGGGCCCTGGTTGGTGGACGTCGTCTCCGCTGTCGTTTCCATGTTAGCTCTCATCGTCTTCCTGCTGAAGTGGCGGCCCAAACGCATCTGGGGCTTTGAGCACGAGGGGGAGCGTGCGGCTCGCGGCACGCATGGCCACAGTCGGTCGCTGGTGGCGAAGGCGTGGGTACCCTGGCTGGTTTTGAGCCTGGTGGTTTTCCTATGGGGACTGCCAACGGTCAAAGCCAAGCTTGACAAGCTCTCGGCGCCGAAATTTCCGGTCGTCGGTCTGCATCAGATGGTCCAACGCGTACCGCCGGTAGTGCCCAAACCGGCAGCGGAAGCCGCCGTGTATTCGTTGAACTGGTTGACCGCGACAGGCTCGGGAATTTTGGTTGCCGCCATCATTTCGGGCTTGGTCATGGGCTTCACGCCCTGGAAGATGGCACACATCTACTGGCGGACCATCGTGCGGGTGCGCTTCTCCTTGCTCACCATCGCCGCCATGCTCTCCATCGGATTCCTCACGCGCTATTCGGGGTTGGACGCCACCATGGGGCTGGCGTTCGCGCGAACCGGCGTGCTCTATCCATTCTTCGGAACTTTGCTGGGCTGGTTGGGAGTGGCGCTGACCGGCTCGGACACTTCCTCAAATGTGTTGTTCGGCAGCCTGCAAAAAATTTCCGCGCAACAAGTCGGAGTGTCCGCCAACTTGATGGCAGCAGCGAACAGTTGTGGTGGCGTGATGGGAAAAATGATCGATGCGCAGAGCATCGTCGTGGCCAGCACCGCTACCGAATGGTATGGACACGAGGGCGACATCTTGCGTTATGTGTTCTTCCATAGCATTGCGCTTGCGGCCCTGGTGGGAATTATGGTGACCCTCCAGGCCTATGTATTTCCGTTCACCCGTTTAGTGGTGCGGTAGAGTACGGAACCCGGCGGCTTGGGTAACCGCCCTCAGCTGGGTCCGTTGCCGCACCACAGCCTAAGCCCATAACGGTTTTGGCTGGCCCTGCAGTTTCGGCGAAAGGTTTTTACCGGTACCTAGGATTCGAAATCTAGCGAAGAAGGAGAGCCCATAGTTTATGTCACAGTTTAAGAAGTGGTTCTGCATATCATTACTCACAATCGTAGCGACCGCACCCGTCCTGGCTGCGCCGGATGATGCCGTCCCTGCGGGTAGTGGAACCGGGAGCAGCGCAACCAGCGCGGCGGAACCGGCTCCCAATCCTCCCACCCTGAATCCGACATCTGCGGTCAACAGCGGGAATGTCACAGCATTGTTGGGCATCCTGGTAATGAAGGGAGTTCTTGCGCCCACGGAAGCAAAAGCCATTCAGGCCGCAGTTCCCGGAACAGAGTTCCAGGCATTGCTCAACGTGCTTTCCAGCAAAGGTCTGGTGAGCGCATCCGATCTTTCAGCCTTGGCCACGGCGAGCCCCGCGCCACAACCGCCCGCGCCGGCAGTTCCGGTGGATGCGGCCCTCGTCACGCCCGCGTCCCCATCTTCACCGCAGGCGGCGAAGGACACAAGACCCGCGGGGCCGACAGTCGTTCCGGCGATCGCTCCGGTCCGCGTTAATCCCGTCGATCCGCCCGTCAAGGATGGGCTGGTTGCAGCCTTCAAGTTGGGTCCGGTCAAGATGACGCCCTACGGTTTCATCAAGGCTACCCTGGTTCACGACTCGAGTGATCCCCGTGGCGACGATTTCGTTCTGCCCGGTTTCTTGAACGCGGATACGGGACCAACCACGGACCCAGCCTTCCACATCAAGGCACGCTCGACACGTTTCGGAGCGAACCTCGAATGGCCGGATATTTCGCCTAAGCTGAACATAACCGGTCGAATCGAGGGCGATTTTGAAGGCAACTTCAGTCGTGCGGATAACCGCAACGTTTCATCCATCCGCAGCTCCGCCTTTGGCATTCGCTTGGCCTACGCACGGCTGGATTACGCGGCGAGCGACAAGACGGACATCTACTTCGAGGGTGGCCAGGACTGGTGGCTCTACGGATCGACTGTCCTTCCCAACATCCTGGAAACCACCCAGCTACAGGCGTACTTTGGAACTCAGTATGAACGCTCGCCACAGTTGCAGGTGGGCCTTGTACAGAAGCTGGGAGGTTCGCGGAACTTCAAATTCTCGCCGGCGTTCGCGGTCAGTATGCCGAGCGAGGGGAATCTACCGGCAGACGCGACTCTAACTTCGTGCACCGTACCGGCAACCTTCGTCCCCGGCACCGCGACCACAATAGGTTGCACCAGCACCGTCGTAGATGGTACTGCCAACCAGTTGGGCTACGGCGAACGCCAGGGTTCTGATTCGAACAACCTGGAATACCAAGCCCGCGCGGTTCTCCAATTCCAACTCGATCCGGCTCCGGGCGTGGCGGCGGCCCAGATCGTCGCCAGCGGATTCGAGACTCACCGCGAGGCGATCGTGTTGCACTCCGCGATTGAGGCACCCGCAGGTGCTGACGCCGCCGAGGTTGCTGCGTACAAAGCTGTAGCTGCGGCCTTCCCGACTGGCGCTACCAACAGAAGCGAGGGCTACGGCGGTCAAATTGCGGTCCAATTGCCAACACGTTGGGCTACGATCGTGGCCAGCGCCTACCGCGGCGGAGACTTGCGTTTCCCATTCGGTGGCCAAACCCTGTCCAACTTCAACGACGAAGGTGGCCTCACTGGCGTTGTTACCGCCCCCTCGGTGGATCGCTCCTCGACCGTTGCGTTCGGTACAAATGCCGCTGGACAGCTCGTGGTCGCTCCCCAGCGCAGCGTCCGCGCCTACGGCGGTTTCGTCCAAGTGGGCCTGCCACTCTCGCGTTGGTTCAACGCGGATCCAAAGGGCCGCAACGCCGGCTGGACGTTCTACTACGACCACGGCCTGGATCAGGTCGTGCACAGCGACTTCGCCAAAGCCAAGGACATCGGTGCGGACGGCGCCGGTCCTTACAAGAGCACACTCAACGCTGGGACCATCTTCTACAAGCTGAATCAGTGGTGCACGTTTGGCTTTGAGGAGTCGCTGTACAGCAGTTATGCGCTGCCGAATGACAAGGGCGTTTACACGCCCAACACCTCGGTGGCGGGAGTTCCCAGCCGCACGTGGAGAGATCTACGTTCGGAGTTCGGGCCGATCTTCACCTTCTAACAGAGAAGAACGGTTCGTGTTCTTGACTGACGGCAATGTAGTCTGAAGAAATCCGGGGACAAAGTTCTCCCTTATACTGGGAATGACTTTGTCCTCCGGACTTGTCGTAAAATCTGCGGAGTCAACTATGAAGGGTAACTTCACTACGCTGCTCGCGGCATTTCTTCTGCTCAGCGTTGCCGCATCCAGCGCGGCCACCAAAACCGAGCGGTTCCGCATTAAGGTCTTAACTTCGGAGTCGCAGATTCTGGCCGGCGATCCTGATGCGGTTCCGAAAGATTGTGACGGTGTCAATTACTCGGGTTACTGCCACCAAAGCAAGTTCGTATCCAAGCAGAACACCATGCGCGTAGAGGACGGGCACGGGAAATCTTTTGCCATCACGTGCGTTCAAGATTCGCGCTTTTCGAAATGTGTCCCCTTGACGATTGGGCAATCGTTTGACGCGCGCATGGACAAGCGCGGCATTACGATTTTTTACGAGGACGCGAAGGGTGGGGCAAGCAAGCAGCTGTACACTGTCGTTGAACCGGCTCAAGGATCTGCATCCGCGACGGCCGCCGGTCCGGTGCAAGGTTCGCCAACCCCGGCAATGGCTGGGTCGAGTCCATCAAGTCCGTTGCAAGGCCCTGCGCCCGGCGAAGTCAGTCGGGAAAAGGTCAAGTGCAATTTCATTTCTGCGCCTCCGGGCGCTGAAATCACGGTGGATGGTCGATACGTGGGCAACGCGCCCTCCACGGTTGGTCTCACCACCGGAACCCACGTTGTGGTCTTTTTTATGCCCGGGTTCGTCCAGTGGAAGCGGGAACTTACGGTGTTCTCTGGATCGGATTTGAACGTTAACGCCACTTTGCAAAAAACATCGGAGTGAGCGAAGGGGAATCGTCAGCTGAGCACGTACGGGTTTGCATGTCGACCTCGATGCGGTTCTCTCCCGCTTGTCGAGTGGCGCCTTTCCGAATTCGCGGTCGATGGCATAGGACGGTGCGAGGAAGGTGGTCTTCAGTATGAACCGATACACGACTGTCCTTCTGGTGATACTGTTGATCAGCGCGACCTCGGCAAATGCCGCAACCAAGGGCAGCGACCTCGTCATCATTAAGGTTATCAGTTCGACTACGAAATCCATTCCCCTCGACTCCGATAACAACGGTGCTCCCAAAGATTGCAACCTTATGGATTTTTCCGCCTATTGCCACCACAGCAGGAGTGCCATAGTTCGACACACGATGGTAGTCCAGGACAGTGCTGGAAAATCCGCTACCGTTTCTTGCACAGTGGATACCATATGGTCCAAGTGCGTCGCTCTGCCGGAGGGAGTGACGTTCAGCGCGCAATGGGTGAAACATGGCCTCGCGATTCGCTATCCGAATGCAAAGGGCAAAGAAGTGAAGCAGTTGTATGCCCTGGTTCCGGCAGCAGACATCTCTTCCAGCGCCGAGGGATCGAAACAAAACTCCTCGCCCGCAAAGATCGCGAACAGCGCTGGGGCCACGACGTTTTCTGAAGCCAATCGAGACACGGTAACTATCAATTTTACTTCGACACCGGCGGACGCTGAGATCACCCTCGATGGCAGCTACGTGGGCAACGCGCCCTCTACCATCGCGGTTGGCCCCGGAAGGCATCTCGTGGTGCTAGCCATGCCCGGATTTGCCAAGTGGAAACGTGAGCTTATGGTGTCGTTGGGGTCGGACGTTAACGTAACCGCTACTTTAGAGAAGACGAGTCATTGAGTTTCCGGTTGACGCGGCGCATTTTGGTTTTCCGAGGAGCCCGAGGAAATCATGGAGCAAAAAGTATCGCTCTTCGTCCCTTGCTTCGTGGACCAACTGCTGCCTGAAGTGGCGGTGGACACGGTCAAGGTGCTGCGCCGGATTGGCTACGCCGTCGATTTCCCCGAAGATCAGACCTGTTGCGGCCAGCCTGCTTTCAATACCGGATACTGGAATGAGGCTCGGCCATGCGCGGAGCATTTCGTTCAAGCTTTCAAGCACGCTGACGTGATCGTTTGCCCCTCCGGTTCCTGCGCAACCATGGTCCGTACGTTTTATCCGGCCCTGCTGACGACCGGTTCGTTGCGTGAGGATGCCATCGCCGT
>Ga0210390_10004600_pt1 | contig 11620 bp, 9 predicted proteins | sample IncBWH11OmetaG_FD_161050 | JGI IMG/M metagenome (GOLD analysis project Ga0210390, IMG submission 161050) | Forest soil microbial communities from Barre Woods Harvard Forest LTER site, Petersham, Massachusetts, United States - Inc-BW-H-11-O ... | reverse complement strand
CGCGCACCAGGGTTGCCGCGGCCGCGCACCGGCCCCCTGCACCGGAAGAACCTACAGAGAATCAGGCGGCAGAAGACGAGGAGGATGGGCAGGTGGCGGAGGTGATCCCGCTGGGCATCTTCGACGCCCGTGCCGAGGCCGACCGGTGGCCGTCGTGACCGCCGTGCTGCCCGTGCCAGCCGCCGGGGAACCGGACAGCGAGGAGCCCGCCGCTGACAACCCGCTGACCACCAAGGAGGGGTGGCGGCGATTCGTGGACACCGAGCCGTCCCCGCCGGTCCTTCTGGACGCCACAGCCTTGGCGAGCCTGGACGCGCCGCGGCGGGCGGGGTACGACGAGGCGCGGATCGACTACCACGCCGGGCTGCCGCTGGTGAACACCCCGATCATCCGGCAGGTCATCGGCACCAGCCGGCTGCTCATCCAGCTCAACCGGCACCAGGTCTCGGCCCGCCGCGGCGTGATCATCAGCGGGGCGTCAGGCACCGGCAAGACCACGGCGCTCAGCCAGCTCGGCCGCGCCCACGAACTGGCCGCTCGCAAGCGGCATCCGCAGGACCGGCATCGGCTGCCGGTCGTCTACATCACCGTGCCACCAGCCGCGACCCCGCGGATGATAGCGATCGAGTTCGCCCGGTTCTTCGGGCTGCCCGCACCGGCCCGCGCCAACCTTACCGACGTGACCAACGCGGTCTGCGCCACCGCCTTCTACACGAAGGTGGACCTGGTGCTGGTGGACGAGATCCACAACATCAGCCTGGCCACCCGGGCCGGCGCCGAAGTGTCCGACACGCTCAAATATTTCGCAGAGCGGCTGCCGGCGACGTTCGTCTACGCCGGCTTGGACGTGGATGAGATCGGCCTGTTCGCCGGCACTCGGGGCCGGCAGATCGCCGGCCGGTTCACCCTCATCGCGGCCCGGCCGTTTGACTACGGCACCACCGGGCAGCGCGACACCTGGCGCGGCCTGACCTCCACCATGGAGTCCAGCCTGCGCCTGCACCAGCACAAGCCGGGCATCCTGACCGGGCTGGATGAGTACCTGTTCGGCCGCACCAGCGGCATGATCGGCAGCTTGTCCCAGCTGATCCGCGGCGCGGCGATCCTGGCCATCGCCGACGGCACCGAGCAGATCACCCGGGACCTGCTCGACCTGGTCCCAGTCGACCACGCCGCGGAACGCGCCGCCAGCCGGCGGCCCGGCCGCCGGGGCCAGGCCAAGGCCACGGCGTGAACTACCGGCGAAGGCTGCCGATCCCGGTGCCACCCGCCCAGCACGAAACCGTCGCCTCCTACCTGGCCCGGCTGGCGAACCTGCACGGCCTGGACCCGGGTGAGCTGTGGCAGCAGGCCAGCACTCCGCAGCCGGGAACCCGCCGGCGCGTCATCAACCCCAGCCTGCTGGCCGCGATCACCGGCCGCCCGGCTGAGCACCTCGCGCGGGCGCTGCCCGAGCTGCGCCGCCCCGAACCGGACTGGCAGGCCTGGCGGCACCAGCCGCAGCCGGGCTGCCCGCGCTGTGACGCCCGGCACGACGGCGGCCCGGTCACCCGGCTGCTGCCGCACCACCGCTACGTCTGCACCCGGCACCGGTACTGGATCGGCCCGCCGGACGCCGGGCAGCCCGCCACCCCGCTCGACCCCGAACTCGCCAGCATCGTCCAAGCGCAACGGCGCCACCAGCGGCTGCTGCGCCGCCACGGCCCCGCGGCCACCTACGACGCGGTGCTGACCGGGTTCCTGCTCTGCGGCCACCTGTGGACCGACCAGCTCGGCGACTGGAACGGGCCGTGGCAGCGGTGGACCCGCCGCGCCGAGATCCTCATCCCGCCCGGCACCGAATCCAGCCGGTTCAGCGCCTCCCGGATCTTCGCCGCCGCCTACCCCGAAGCCGTCACCCTGGCCGGCCTCATCGCCTCGCCCGCCTGGCGCAGCCTCGCCGCCGGCGACCCCGCCCAGCAGCAGCAGTTCACCGCCGCGCTAGGGCAGCGGCTCGGCCGGCCCGGCTACCAGCCCGCCGACACCAGCGACCCGATCGCGCACTGGATGAAATACGACAGCTGGCAGCCGCCCAGCCGTCCGCACACCACATTCCCGCAAACCCGCCGATACCGATCCAGCCCGGACCGGCCGGCTACCACCAGCAGGCAGAGCCTGCAGCGGCACGAACGCAGCACCTTGTGGTTCCAGCTCTACCGCCGCGGCGGCCGCGTCATCTTGCACCACGGCCACATCCGGCCCGTCCTGATCCGCGACTGGTCACGCCCGATGGACGGCATCGCCGCCACCATCTGGGCCAGCCAGACCACGCTGCCTCCCGGGCCTGACGACCACCCCAAGCTCGCCACATCGCGAGCGCGGACCGGCTCGGCGAGCCCGGCACGGCCGACCGCCGAAATCGCAAACTAGACCTGGACACCATCGCACCCAGCAGTCCAGACGCATCGTGCGACCCCAGCTCAGAGGGCAGCGTCCTCACAACCTTCGGCTGGACAGGACACGGCTTGTCGGTTTGTCCTTTCTGTCCTTTCCGCGTGCGCGGGCGAACGCCGCGTGATCCTCGCGCGAGCTTGCGCAGCGTGGTTAGCTTGTCGGATATCCAGGGAAATCTCTCGACGAGGAGAACCAATGGATCATTCCGCAGGCCACGACATCGACCCGACTTTTTACCGCAGTCCGGCGGACGCGATCAGCGCCCCGCCCGAACAGCTGGCTTACGTGGTCGCCTTCGACCGCGAGGCGCAGCAGCCGGACGCGCTCGCCGTGCTCGACACCGACCCGGCGTCGGCCGGGTACGGACAGGTCGTCGGCTGGGCCGACCTGCCCACCCGCGGAGACGAGCTCCACCACTTCGGCTGGAACGCGTGCAGCAGCTCATTCGCGCACGCCGGGCATCACACCGACGGGCTGCAGCGCCGCTACCTGCTGCTGCCCGGGATACGGTCCTCCAACATCCACGTCTACGACACCCACCCGGACCCCAGGCAGCCGACGCTGGTCCGGACGATCAGCTCGGACGAGCTGGCAGAGAAGGCGGGCTACTCCCGCCCGCACACACTGCACTGCGGCCCGGACGGGATCTTCGTGTCCTGCCTCGGCGGCGGCAAGGGGGCGGACGGCCCGGGCGGCATCGCCCTGCTCGACCACGACACCTTCGACGTTCTGCGCGCCTGGGAGACCGACCGCGGACCGCAATACCTGGCCTACGACGCCTGGTGGCACCTGAACCAGAACACGCTGATCACCAGCGAGTGGGGCACCCCGTCGATGATCGAGGACGGGATCAACCCCGAACTGCTGCTGGGCCGCAAGTACGGGCACGCACTGCACTTCTGGGACCTGGCGGCGGGCAAGCACCTGCAGACGGTCGACCTCGGCGAGCAGTACCAGATGGTCCTTGAGTTGCGCCCGTCGCACGACCCCGAGCAGACCTGGGGCTTCGTCGGCGTGGTGGTCAGCACCGACGACCTGTCCGCCTCGGTGTGGCGGTGGAGCCGCCAGGACGGCAGCTGGCGTGCCGACAAGGTGATCACCATCCCGGCCGAACCCGCCGACCCGGACACGCTGCCGCCCGCGCTCAAGCCGTTCGGGGCGGTGCCGCCGCTGGTCAGCGACATCGACCTGTCCGTGGATGACCAGTTCCTCTACGTCTCCTGCTGGGGCACCGGCGAGCTCAAGCAGTACGACGTGAGCGATCCGGCGCACCCCCGCGAGGTCGGCTCGGTCCGGCTCGGCGGCATCACCGGCCGTGTCGCGCACCCCGCGGTGCCGGGCGAGCGGCTGGCCGGCGGCCCGCAGATGGTCGAGGTCAGCCGGGACGGCAAGCGGATCTACCTGACCAACTCGCTGTACGGGGCGTGGGACGACCAGTTCTACCCGGACGGCGTGGGCAGCTGGCTGGCCAAGATCGACACCGATCCGGCCGCGGGCGGCGGGCTGAGCCTCGACGAGAAGTTCTTCCCGCGCGGCACGGAGTTCCGGGGCCTGCGGGTGCACCAGGTCCGGCTGCAGGGCGGCGACGCGTCCTCGGATTCCTACTGCTACCGGTCTTAAACCGAAGTTAGGCCAGCAATCACTGACGGCGTGGACGGGCCGGAGGGCTGGCCGTTGTACCTGGACCGCTACGCCGCGCTGCTGAAAGGGACCGCTGACATGGCGCCGATCGTCACCAGCGCCGAGATCGGCCGCCCGGCCGCGGAGGTCTTCGCCTGCGCCACCGGCCCGGCCCGGTTCAGCCAGTGGCAGCAGGGCGTGGCAGACGGGCACCTGGACGGCCCGGCCGGCGGCACCCCGGCCGCCGGCGCCAAGTGCGTGACGACACGGCGCATCGGCGGCGCCAGCCGCCGTCCACGTCCGAGCTGGTGCCTATCGACCCGCCCCGGTCCTGGCGCGTGCGGGGCACAGACGGCCCGGTCCGGGCGGCTGTCGAGGTCCTGGTCGAGCCCGTGGCCGGTTCCCGCTCCCGGCTGACCATCAGCGTCGACTTCACCGGCCACGGCATCGGCAAGATCCTGGTGCCGCTGATGGTCCGCCGGGAGGCACGCAAGGAGATGCCCGGCAACATGGCCGCTCTCAAGCAGAAGATAGAAGCGGGCTAAGGGGCCAAGACCCGGGGAATGCCTGCAGGCACGCTCATGCCGCATCTGGGCTTCCCGGTCATGATGGGCCTGCGCTAGCTGACCGGTGCGTGCAGCGCGCAGGATAAGAAGATGACGGATCAGGCAGCAGCAGCCGCACACTGGGACGCCGCCTACGCCCCGGGCGATGACACGCGGAGCTGGTTCGAGAACCATCCGGGCATGTCGCTTCGGATGCTCGGATCGGCCGGGGTCTCGGCCGCTGATGCCGTCATCGACGTGGGCGGCGGCGCATCCCCGCTCACCGGGGCGCTGCTGAATCGCGGCTTCCGCGACCTCACCGTACTCGACATCTCCGCAGCCGGGATGCAGCACGCGCGGGATCGCCTTGGTTCGCGGGCTGACCAGGTTCACTGGCTGACCGCCGACGTTCTCAGCTGGCATCCCCGGCGTCATTACCAGGTCTGGCATGACCGGGCGGTCTATCATTTCCTGACCATCGATGAGCACAGGCAGCAATACCTGGACACCCTGGACACGGCCACCGTCCCGGACGCCATCGCCGTCTTCGGCTGTTTCGCCCCGGACGGGCCGCAGCACTGCTCGGGCCTGCCAGTGGCCCGCTACAGCCCAGTGCAGCTGGCCCGCCAGGTCGGCGCCAAGTGGCTACTGATCAGCCAGGACCGGGAAGAGCATGTCACCCCGGCAGGCACCATCCAGCCGTTCACCTGGGTTGTGCTGCGAAGACAGTTCTGAGTCCTGGCCGACCCTCTAGCCGGCCTACTGCCGACCGCCGAATCCGCAAGTTATATCTGGACGGCTCCCCGTCCGGACATCCGGAGCCACATTGCGAAGCCCAGCTCAGCGCTCTCCGCTCCTCGCAGCCTTCAGTCGGACAGGACACTCGGTTTGTCGGCCCTTGTCCTGTCCGGCTGAAGGTTGCGAAGTCCAGACTTAGTTTGCGAGTGATCTTGCGAAGTCCGGACTTACCTTGCGTGTGGCTGCTGTCTTTTGCCAACGAATCTGAGCCATCGCAAGCGTGTCTGAGCCCTCTGCGGGTTTCTGCCATCACAGTTGAGCCACCGGGGGCGCTCCCGGGTGGAAGGGGCACGCGGATGACGGTGGGGCTGGTTGATGGTTCGCCGCGGCGTGCCAGCACGTGCCTGGGGTGCCTGGCGTCGTCCGTCGTCTTGAAGCTCGACGGCCGGGACCTCGATGCTCCTTACCACGATCACGACAGTTGGGGGCTGGGGAGTTCGAGGCCGGGCCTGTCGTTGCGGAAGGAGGCCAAGGCCACTCAGGGCACTTATCACGCAAGCCACGGTCGAGACGATGGTCAAGGCCAGTAGCAGCACCTTGCACCACCTCCCGCCGAGTGCTCTGTAGATCCGTTACCTATATGCCTATCGACGTCGGCGGGAAGTTTGGCCTCGGCAGGAAGGTTGCGCCATGTACCAGCCGCCCGCCAACAAGGGCCCCGAGCTGCTAAACAATTACGTGGGCGGGACATCTTCGTGAGGGCCGACCCGCTGACCAGGCACTTTGTGGCGGGTCATAGAGTTCGGCTGATCGGCCGACAGCTACAGACGGTTCGACGCCTCACGAAGATGTCCCGCCCTTTTGCACGTAGGAGCGGACGAACTCCTCGGCGTTCTCCTCTAGCACCTCGTCGATCTCGTCGAGGATCCCGTCGACGTGCGCGTCAACGGGCAGGTGTGGTGCAGCACGGCTGGCCTGGAGAATGGGCAGCTGGCCAGACCAACCCGGCCAGCACCGAATTCGCAGAGTTGAACTGGACAGCATCAGCCCGAACCGTCCAGGTCAACCTTGCGAGCCCCAGCATGCACGGCGCGTCGCTCGCGACCTTCAACTGGACGGGACACTTTCCACGCCTAGATTGCGGTGTTCGGGCTTAGATTGCGGATGATTTTGCGGGTGTTCGGACCTACTTTGCATGTCGTTCCCGGTCTGCCTGGGCGCCGTGCCGGAGGATGTCCGCGTGAGGGCTCTTGCTGCCGGTCGCGCCGACGAGGACGCTGTATCGCTCGTGCCGGGCAGCTTCGAGGTTGGGTACGTCACCGAGGATGGGTCCGCCCACCGGGCTGTATGACACTCGCGGAGATTTGCTCCCGCCCGCGGGCGGGAGCAATCGTGTTTGGGGGTCCGCAGGTCTGGCCCGCGCCGACGGGTGCGGGCCAGACCCGTGGGCGTCCGGGTTAGTGGATGTAGTGCTCGATCAGCAAGGTGGTGATCGCGCGGGCGGCTCCGGCCAGGACGCCGTGCAGCGCGGCGGCTGCCAGCTGGAGCCGCTCAGCGCGGGTCAGGCGGGGTTCGGGGGGAGTGGTCATCGCGTGCCTCCTTCGTGAGGGCGGGTAAGGGCGCCGGCCGGCGTGTTCCCACCCTGGATCCGCCGCGAACACCGTTTCTGAGTTGCGATGAGCGATCGTGCCGCAGTCGGGTTTGCGCATGCCAGGCGGCATCTGGGTGCGGTGGCGATAATGCTGAGTGCGATGAGTTCGGACAAGGAAGACCGCGACCCGGTGCGGCGGCCCAAGGTGATCAAGCGGCCGCGGGTGCCGCCGGGCCCGCTGGCGGACCTCAAGGCCCTGGTATATGAGCTGTACCTGGCAGCCTTCCCGCTGACGCTGGATGAGATCACCAGTCGTGTCGATCGGTCCGGCGGCGACCTGGCTGGCAACCCCAAGCGGGACACGATTGACCGGATCATCCGCGATCCGGGGATGCCAGCTTCGCAGGCCGACGTCGTGGCGGTGGTCGCGGTGCTGGCCCGGGAAGCACGCTGGGACGAGGAGGATACGGTCAGGCGGGCACGGGATCTGTGGGTCGCGGCCCGGATGGCCACTTCCGCGGGCGTGCCGCTGGCCGAAGTCACTGACCCGTTTGCCCTGGAAGTGCACCGGCCGGTGCGCCTTGAGGATGCGCCGCCAGAGCTGCCGCTGCTGCCGCCCTACGTGCCGCGCGAGCACGATGAGGTACTGGGTGGGGTGGTGCGCACGGCGGCGGGCGGCCGCAGCGGGGTCGCGGTGCTGGTCGGTGGGTCCTCCACCGGCAAGACCCGGGCCTGCTGGGAGGCGCTGGCCCTGCTGCGGGACCAGGATCCGGCGTGGCGGCTGTGGCACCCGATCGACCCGACCCGCCCCGATGCGGCGCTGCGGGAGCTACCCGGCATCGGGCCGGGGACCGTAGTGTGGCTGAACGAGGCCCAGTTCTACCTCGACCCGGCCGAGGCCGGGCTGGGTGAGCGGGTCGCCGCCGGGCTGCGGGCGCTGCTGCGCGACCCGGACAGGGCCCCGGTGCTGGTGCTGGCCACGCTGTGGCCCCAGTTCTGGGACGGTCTGACCACCCGCCCTGAGGGTGGCGCCGATCCGCACGCCCAGGCGCGGGAGCTGCTGGCGGGCCACGACATTACCGTGCCTCCCGCGTTCACTGCCCTGCAGCTGCAGCGGCTCAGCCAGGCGGGGGACGCGCGGCTGGCCCAGGCCGCCACCGGGGCGCAGGACGGGCAGGTCATCCAGTTCCTGGCCGGGGCACCCGAGCTGCTAGCCCGATACCGCAACGCCCCGCCCGCCGCCGCAGCGCTGATCAGCGCCGCGATGGACGCCCGCCGCCTGGGCACGGGGATCGGCCTGCCGCAGGCCTTCCTGGCAGCAGCCGCGCCCGGGTACCTAACCGACACCGAATGGGATGCCCTAGGCGAGGACTGGCTGGAACAGGCCCTGGCCTACACCGCCGTCCCGAGTAAGGGCACCCGCGGGCCGCTCACCCGGATCCGCCCCCGGCCGGACGGCCGCTCCGCCCGCGACCGTGGGGACCAGCCCGCCAGCCTGGCTGCCGCCGCGGGGCCGCTGTACCGGCTCGCGGACTACCTGGATCAGCACGGCCGGGCGCATCGCGCCGGCCAGATCCCCCCGGCGGAGTTCTGGTCCGCAGCCGCCGCCCACGCCGCGCCTGGCGACCAGGCCGCGCTCGGCGACGCCGCCCACGCCCGCGGCCTATACCGGGACGCCGCCCAGCTGCACAAGAACGCCGCTGCATCCGGCAACCTCCGTGCCGCCCGCTACCTCAGTCGTTCCCAGGCTGGCCTGCACGCCATCCCTCGCCCACCGCACTGGGCCGGCCCGGACGCCGACCCTCGCCCACCGCACTGGGCCGCCGCGCACGTCGCCCTCGACGACCCGGGCGCCGTGGCCGTGCTGCTGAACAGCCTGCGGGAGGGGGGCGCGGACGAGCAGGCCGCCGCGCTGCTGGCCCGTAATCCCGGCGCCCACGCCAACCTCGACGACCCGGGCGCCGTGGCCTACCTCCTGCGCAGCCTGCGGGAGGGGGGCGCGGACGAGCACAAACGCTACGCCGCGCTGCTGGCCCGTAATCCCGCCGCCCACGCCCTGCGGAGGGCGGGCGCGGACGAGCAGGCCGCCGCGCTGCTGGCCCGTAATCCCGCCGCCCAGGTCGTCATCGACGACCCAGGCCCCGTGGCCAGCCTGCTGGACAGCCTGCGGGCGGCGGGCGCGCCCGACCAAGTCGCCGCGCTGGCTGCGCGGGCCGCCGACCGGGTCGCCCTCGACACTCCGGACTTGGTGGCCCAGCTGCTGGACAGCCTGCGGGAGGGGGGCGCGCACAAGCAGGCCGCCGTGCTGGCCGCCCGGGCCGCTGCCCACGTCGACCTCGACCACACGGGTGCCGTAGTCCGCCTCCTGGCCAATCTGCGGGAGGGGGGCGCGCACAAGCAGGCCGCCGTGCTGGCCGCCCGGGCCGCTGACCGGGCCGCCCTCGACGACACGGACACCGTGGCCTTCCTCCTGGACAAACTTCAGGAGGCGGGCGCGCACAAGCAGGCCGCCGCGCTGCTGGCCCGTAATCCCGCCGCCCACGCCAACCTCGACGACCCGGACGGCGTGGCCCGGCTGCTGGACAGCCTGCGGACGGCGGACGCGCACAAGCAGGCCGCCGCGCTGCTGGCCCGTAATCCCGCCGCCCACGCCAACCTCGACGACCCGGACGGCGTGGCCCGGCTGCTGGACAGCCTGCGGAGGGCGGACGCGGACGACCAGGCCGCCGCGCTGCTGGCCCGTAATCCCGCCGCCCACGCCAACCTCGACGACCCGGACGGCGTGGCCCGGCTGCTGGACAGCCTGCGGGCGGCGGGCGCGCATGAGCAGGCCGCCGCGCTGGCCGCGCGGGCCGCTGACCGAGTCGCCCTCGACCACCCAAGCGCCGTGATCATCCTGGTGTGGAGGATGCGGAAGGCGGGCGCGCATGAGCAGGCCGCCGCGCTGGCCGCGCGGGTAGCTTGCCGGGTCCCTCTCGACGGCCGGCTCCCCGTGGCCTTCCTCCTGGACAGTCTGCAAGCCCCGGACGCACGTGAGCAGGCCGCCGCGCTGCTGGCCCGTAATCCCGGCGCCCACGCCAACCTCGACGACCCGGGCGCCGTGGCCTTCCTCCTGGACAATCCGCGGAAGGCGGGCGCGCGCGAGCAGGCCGCCGCGCTGCTGGCCCGCAATCCCGCCATCACCGCCGCCCTCGACCACCCGCGCGCCGTGGCCGTCTTCCTGAACAGCCTACGAGAGGCGTGCGCGCATAAGCAGGCCGCCGCGCTGGCCGCCCGGGCCGCTGACCGGGTCGCCCTCGACGACACGGACACCGTGGCCTTCCTCCTGGACAAACTTCAGGAGGCGGGCGCGCACAAGCAGGCCGCCGCGCTGCTGGCCCGTAATCCCGCCGCCCACGTCAACCTCGACCACCCGGACGACGCCTTTCTCGACTACCCGGACGGCGTGGCCGATCTGCTGGACAGCCTGCGGGAGGCGCACGCGCACGACCAGGTCGCCGCGCTCGCCGCCCGTCTGTCGGTGACCGGCATGTTCAGTATCTTCCTCGAGCGGAGACGTCTCGCGGATCAGTTCCGTTTCGGACTGGAGGCTGACGGCACCCTAGCCGCGGCATGGGGCTGGGAAGACCTGGACTTATGGCTTGTTCCCGACCGCGGGGACCGTGAGGTCGACCTTGCCCGCCGGTCTACCGCCGACCCGCCGAATTCGCAAGGTAAGTCTGGACAGTCCCTGTCCGGACGTCCGGAGCTACATTGCAAAGCCCAGCTCAGCGCCCCAGCTCCTCGCAGTCTTTGCTCGGACAGGACAGCCCTGTCCTGTTCAGGTGAAAGCTTCGTTGTCCGCGTGAACCTTGCGATCGAAACTTCGTCGTTCAGCTGAAAACTTCGTATCGCTGGTCAGGCCGGTGGGCATCGGGTCCGGCATCGCTCTTCGATCGGCACGGCCGTGCCCGACTGTCAGCGTGTCCCGTACCAAGGCCCGCGCTCCAATGAGGGCTCAGGTGCCAACCACCTCGCCCAACGAATGCCAAACCTTCGTGCCCCAGGCTCGCTGAAACTGCCAAGCTGTGGCCGTTCGAGATGCCAAACTCGGCGCTCAGTCACACCGAGCCTGGCCGCCGCTGTCGGCCGCAGGACTCGCCGTTTCCAGTCGGCCGGGGCGAAGATGGTGGAAGCTGACCAGAACCGGGGGGGAGGCGCACGGTGGTTGCCCTGGAGTCGATGGCGCTAAGCCTCGCCAAGACAATCGTTCAGAAGGCGGCAGGCGCTTGGATCGCCGACCGACTCGCCGCGGAGGAGCGCAAGAAGGAGCTGACGGCGCTGCTCACGCCGAGGTTCCGGCGCGCGTCACCGGAGCAGCGGTTCCTCGCCGAGGCCGCGTCGGACTTGGCGTCGTAAGGCCTCGCGGATCAATTCCGTTCCGGACGAGAGGCCGACGGTACCCCGGCCGCGCCATGGGGCTGGGAAGACCTGCATTTATTGCTCGTTCCTCAATACGGCCCCGACTCCGAAACCGAAGAGATGACCTGGACAACCGCCGCTCCAACCGTCCAGGTCAACTCTTCGAAGCCCAGCTAGCGGGAGGTATCCGTCGTAAAGATCGACTGAACGGGACACCTGCGCCCAGGTGGTGACTCCGAACGGGCGCAGCGGCTCCAGCGCGGCCGGGCCGGGCGGCCGGCACAGCAGCTGC
>Ga0210390_10004599_pt1 | contig 11621 bp, 7 predicted proteins | sample IncBWH11OmetaG_FD_161050 | JGI IMG/M metagenome (GOLD analysis project Ga0210390, IMG submission 161050) | Forest soil microbial communities from Barre Woods Harvard Forest LTER site, Petersham, Massachusetts, United States - Inc-BW-H-11-O ... | reverse complement strand
GACGGCGGTGGATTCCAAATTTCCAGCGACGACGTCACCGTGACGGGCAATACCGCGAACTCCGACCCGCTCATCGGCTTTTCGATCGCTGGGGACTCGCCGACGGTCACCAACAACACGGCCAACAATGCGGGCTCGTTCGGTTTTTCGATCGCCTCCGACTCGGGCGCAACGGTCACCGGGAACACAGCCAACGGAGCCGCCCAGATTGGATTTACGGTCGCGGCTGGGGATGGCACGACGATCAGCGGCAACACGGCCAACGGAGCCGGCGATTTCGGATTCTCGATGGCCGTCGGGTCTGCAACGATCAGCGATAACACGGCCAACAACAGCGCCGGCAGCGGGTTCTTGATGGCCGCCGGAGGTACGCTGATGCTCACTGACAATGTCGCCCGGAACAACGCCGATTATGGATTTGAGATGGCCATGCAAGATGGCACGCTCTCCGGCAACATCTCTAATTCCAACGGAAACGCAGGCTTCTCGATTGCCGCGGAAAGCATTTCGTTCCTCAACAACACCGCCAACAGCAACGCCGCTTCCGGAATTGGCATTGCCATGGGGGCCGGCACCGTCAGCGGCAACACTGCCAATGGCAACGGGGCCGCAGGCATTGGCATTGCGGGTGACGCGCCTTCCGTCCTCAACAATACGGCCAACAACAACCTGCAGGCCGGTATTCTGGTCACTTGCGACGATGGCACCATCAGTGGCAATACTGCCAACGGCAACCAAGGTGCCGCCAGCGATGTCGGCAACACCGGCGGCTTCGTGATTGGAGGCGTCGGCAATTCGATCACCAACAACATTGCTCGCAACAACGTCGGCGACGGACTGGTCCTCGACGGCCTCGCCAACAGCACGGTGTCCGGGAATACCGCAAGCAAGAATGGGGGCGACGGAATTCACCTGGTCGGTGCGTGGGGCAACTCACTGTCCACCAATACTGCCAACAACAATGCCAACGATGGCTTCGACGTCGACGTGAACTCCTACGACAACACTTTCGACAGCAACACGGCCAAGGGTAATGCCGTCTTCGACCTCTCCGACAGCTCGGTGGGCACCGGCACCGCAGGCACCGCCGACACCTGGACCAACAACACCGCCAACACCACCAACCCGCCCGGCATCTAGCCAGGGGCACGCCCCTGGACCCGGTGCGTCCCGGCTGGCTGTGGCGAAGATTGCGGTTCGACGCGGCTCGCTGTTGGCGAACCCGCCATTCGGACGGTCGGGCTGCGCCCGTCGGCAGCTGCCAATCTGGCGGCGATCCTGATCGTTCGTCGGACGCATCCTGAACGGGTCCAGTCCCACGGTCCCGCCCGGTGTTTGCGCCCGGGTACGCGTTCGGTTTATCAGTCCCGTCCCATGCGGGGTTGTTCGATCGTTGGGGGCGATTCGGTGATCCCGTCCCGCCCAGCATTCCAACGGTCGTTGAATCCCGTCCCGTCCCGTCCTGTCGTTTCGAGTCCCGTCCGAATCTTAGCCGGCGTCCGTCACCGGATTCGGTCTTCTTGGTGTCCTTCTCGGCTTGGCGGTGAACCCTCTTGGCTGCCCGTTGCGCGGATAGCAATTCAATCCCGTCCCAATTTAGCTTTCGCCGCAACTCTTTATTGAGTCGAGCGTTCGACGCCTCGTGAGATTCCAGTCCCAATCACTCGTTTGAGTCCCGTCCCAACTTTGCCCTCGGTGCATTTTGGCGAGAGAGTTGTGGTAGAGTCGGGCGGTAACGATCGGATCCCGTCCCGCCAATCCCGTCCCAACGAATCCCGTCCCCAACTCGAGCGGTGGCGTCTCGGACGAATCCCGTCCCGTCCCAATCCCGTCCCGAGATTCCCAATTGCTGTGCGGTGCAGGTCCATGGCCACGAAAGTGCCTGCCGGCTCGGCAAGTTCCATCCCGATGCGACCCGCCAGATTGGCAGCGGATCAGACCTCAGCAGCATTTGCGAGCGGCGGACTCCCGGCGATCGGCGGCTGCCGCGGTCAGCGCGTGGACTTGCCTTGGCGGCGCGGAAGACGGCGCACCGCGATCGGGACAGGGATCGGTGATCCCAAATTCCATTTTGCCACAGACGGCCAAATCACCAAGATCAGTTTTGCAAATCCGCTGTCATCGACAGCCGGATCGCCAACTTGGAGTGGGACGCCGAAGGGCGTGCGCAGCTTTTAGAGGCCGAAATCCGCGGGGTTGAAGTCGCGGAGCCGGGCTTTCTTCGCCGCCTCTTTCAGCTTGGCGACGACGAAGTGCTTGTGATTGGCGACCGCTTGCTCGCTGATCCCGAGGCGTTCAGCGGCGGCTTTGTTCGTCCATCCCAGCACGAACAAGAGCTCGATGCACTGCAGCCGCTCTTGTTCGCCGTTGGCCTTCCAGCCGTCGATCAGCGTCCGCATGCACTCGGCGATCAGTCCTTCCTCGGCCACGCGGCGTTCGCGGCTTTGGGCCAGGCTCGAGGCGCGGCGGTCGTTGCCGGCGGGCTCGTTCCAGCCACCCTGGGAGTCGGGCGCCAACAGAGGAATCGTCGGCCGGCGACCTTTCCGCCTGAGTGCGTCGGTCAGCTTGTGGGCGGCGATGGAAAAGAGATACGTCTCGAGCGGCGTGGCAGAGTCGTAATTCGGCAGGCTGACCAGAAAGCCCAGGAACGTGTCCTGGACGATGTCTTCGGCCGCCGTGGGATTGCGAAGCCGACTGTCGACGAAGGCGAAGAGCCGCCCCTCGTAGCGGGCGATCAAATCCTGCCAGGCCTGCTCGCTCCCGCGGCGAACTTCGACGACTAAGAGCGACTCGGCGGCATCTCGGGGCACGAATCCCGTCCTTCAATCGAGCCGGTCCGATCCGCGGCCGATCAAACCGCTGCCAATTAAATCAGCGCTGCGGCGGCCGCCGCGCCGGCGCCAATGACCGCCACGGCCGCAACCTTCAGCCGGCGGCGATAACGGCCCTGCGTCCGGTCATCCAGTCGAAAATAGGCGGCCCCGGTAGCGAACGTCAACGTCAGCAGCGCGGCAAAGCCGGCGAGGGCCTCGAGCCGACGGGGTACCACTTCCTCTTTCCAACTGGAGAGCAGCTGCGAATAGACGGCTGGCGACAGCTCGACCTGTTTATAGGCCCGATAGACGATGAAGGGCGTCCCTGAACTGAGCGTCTTCCGCGGAATTTTTTCGACATACGTCAGCCGGACGGCCACTTCGCGCACGGACTCGGCCGGCGGCAGCCACTTGCCGACTTTGGGATAAGCTCGCTGGATCGCGGCGCCCAGCACGAGCCGGGCCGCTTCCAGCGTATCGTGCTCGGCCTCACTCTGCGTGCCGGCAAAACCGCCTTGCACGACGACGAGCTTCCGATTGTCCTCGTCGACGATTTCAGTCTTGGCCCAAGCGGGCAACTTTTCTCCTGCAACGTCCGCGCTAGGGGACGAACTGGGTCCGGCCTGCGGTGCAGCAGCGGCAACGGGCGCACTCGGCGCGGCGGGAGTAGCGGGCGGCGCGGGTTGTGCTTGAGCGGCGGGAGGCGACGACGGAGACGCCGACGGCGCGGCCACAACCACGTCGACTTGTGGCGCTCCTGCCACCGGCAAAGCTGGGGCATTCGGTTCAGTCACCGCTGCCTCAGTTGTCGGCGTCGTGACGGTGATCGAGTGAGCGGCGGGAACGTCGTGGTGTCGTTGGGCGACTTGATGTCCGAGATGCTCGATCTCGCGGATGAGCTGCGCGGCAGCGTGCTCGAGCTGCTGGGCCATGTCGGCGGCGCCTCTGTCGAGCTGTCGCGACATCTGGTCGGTGCCGTGATCGACCTGCCGGTCGATTTGCGCCGCGCTGTGAGCCAGAGCCCGGTCGACCTGATCGCTCGCGCGATCGAGCTGGCGTTCGAGCCGCGTCACGGCCTCATCCAGGCGCTCGCGGCGGTGTTCGGCGGCGACGGCGGCGACTGGGCGATTGTCCGGATCGACGACGATCGTCGTGTGGACGTGCTCTTTCATTCCGCGGCTCACCAGCACCACCACCGCGACGGCAAACAGGATCGCCCAAAATCGCGACGGGCCCCGACGGTAGCCCCCGCGCGGATCGTAACCGCGCGGCCCGCGACCCGCAGACATTCCAGCGAAGCAACACATCGCCACGCATCCCAAAAGAAGTGCCGGGAACGGCCACCAGACAAAACCGAGGACGGCGTTCTGCGATCCCAATTGCAGGGCGAACGACAGGCCGTCCGTGCCTTGACTCAGGAATAGGCTAAGCATGGTTGGCCGCCTCCATCAGTGCGACGCGTTCGTTCGGTGAGAGCCAGGTCGCCGACAGTTGGACGGTAGCCGACAGAGCGGCGGCCCAGACGGTGCCCCACACGGTGGGGAAAGGGAAGAGCGCGGTGATCGCCAGTCCCACCAAGGCGGAGGGGATAATCGCGCCGATCGCCAACCGCTTGCGACGGAAGGAATCGGCCTGTCTCCACCAACGCTTGAGCGCCAACAGTCCGCCGAAGAAGACCATGTATCCGGCCAGCGAGGGCTGCCCCTTCGAGCCCGCCTCGACCAGCGCGTGCGGCCCGATGTGGTCAACCGCGGCGTGGAACGAGTCGGCCGTCGGAATCGTGACGACCAGGAGCTGGTTCAGCCAAAGCGACATTCCGCCGATCGCCAGGCCCGAGAGGACAAGCGCGATGCGGCGCGTGGCCAGTTCCATCCCCGTACCTTCCGTGAGCTTCGACTGAACGAGGATCAGCCACGAGCCGGCGAGCAGCGTGCCGCCGAACTGCGCCACCTGCGACCAATCGGTAAACAGGCCGGTCGCCCAGTACAAGCCGCCGACAATCAGGGCCGTCGAGAAGGTCGCGTAGGTCAGCGACAGCATCAGCTCGCTGAAGCGTTGTCGTAGCGGGACCGAGCGGAGCGTGTCGGGATCGAGCATCGTCCAGCGCCGTACCCGCGGCGCACCGGGCTGGCGGACGGGCACGCGGCCCGGCGGAGCGTAGGCATAGGGAACGGCGGCGGCCGCCGGCGCGGCGCCAGGTGGCGAAGGATTCCCGGCGTTTGTTTGGTTCGCCGGCGGCACCGCCGATCCTCTCACTGTTCCATTGAGGGCGAACGTCGCACTGCGGAAGACGAAGTAGGCGACGACGCCGATGATCGCGCAGAGGGAAATCGTTTCGAACTTGGCACTGGCTGACGACCCGGGCATGACCGCCAGCACGACCAGTCCGATCGCCAGCACTTTGAACCAGGGCGTGCGAGAAAATCCGACGTGCGTCGGCGGATTCCAATGCGGCTGCGGATATTGCGGCGCGCCTTGCGGAGCCGGTTGCTGATAGGCGGCCGGCTGGACTTGTGCCTGGTTGCGCCGCGCGTGCCAGCCCCAGAAGGTCGGATACTGTTCGCGGAGCTTCCGCGCACGGCGGACCCATTTCTCGCGTTTGCGGTCGTACTTCGACTGCTTGCGGTTATAGGCCTTGTGATAGACCTGATCGGCGATTTCGCCGGCCCGGCGGGCCGCTTCTTCGGCCACTTTGATTGCCTTGGCGACGTCGCCGCGAAAGATGTCCTTTAAGTTCGGGGGCGTTCCCTGCGGCCCCCGTCCCGGCGAGCCCGGTCCCGGCTGTGGGGCGTGCGGAAAGTTGATCGTGGCGGCGTGCGCCCGTTCCTGACCGCGTTCGCGATCGATGGTCGATGAATCAGCCATCGTGTGGTGCACGAACGACTCGTCCGGAATCGGCTGCGGAGCTTCGTAACCGACGGCCGCTCGTTTGAAATCCTCGAGCAGTTGTCGCACCGTCGGCGTTCGTCGCAGCGGATCCTTCTCGAGCGCTTGCGCGAGGATCGGACGGAAGCGGCGGGGAATCGGCTGCAGATCGGGCCGCTCGGAGAGATGCTTCATCAGGATTTCACCGGCCGACTCGCCGATGAAGGGAACGCGCCCGGTCAACAACTCGTAGAGCACCACTCCCAGGCTGTAGATATCGACCTCGCGGCCGTAACGGCCGTGGGCCACTTCCGGGGCCATGTAATACACGGTGCCGACGCTTTGCGTTTGCGCACTGCGATGGCTCTCCGAGATGAACTTCGACAGCCCGACGTCGCCGATCTTCACGACGCCGCTTTCGATGAAGACGTTGCCCGGTTTCAAGTCGCGATGGACGATGCCGCGATCGTGCAGGAAGTTGAGCCCCTCAACCATGCCGGCCATCCACCGCGTGACTTCATCGACTGGCATCCCGTCGGGATATTCGTCGAGCACCTGCGCCAGGCTCTTGCCCGCGACGAACTCCATGATCACCCAGTGATCGCCGTCGGCGTCCGTCTTGACGTCGAAGATCGTCACCAGGTTGGGGTGCTTGAGGTTCAAGCACTGCGAGACGCCACGCAGCTCGACGTCGTAGTGCTGCTTGAGCAGCTTGAGGGCGACTTCCTTGCCGGCGTCGGTCAGAGCGTAATAGACCTCGCCGAAGCCGCCCCGATGGATGGCCCGCTTGATCGTATAGCCGTCGAGCGGCTTGGATTCGGGCTGAAAGGTGAACTTCATGGATTTGGGGCCGTTAGGCTGAGGTTCCTGGAACTTGTCCGCAAAGGCCAATGTTTCGACCATGGCAGCCACCCGCCTCTATCGGCGACATCCCGCACATGACTCGCCGTTTTCCTATGCACCGACCAAACCTCGAACACCTCGACCTTAACTGCCCAGCGCCCGAATTCGCTCCGGACGCCGGAACAAGTAATACACGACGGCTCCGACGTACGGCACGAACACATTGATGATCACCCAGATCAGCCGTTCGTTGCCGACCCGCGTCTCGTGCAGCGCACAATCGACGATCATCCAGATCATAAAGGCCGTGAACGCCAGCCAGAAGATGCCGCTGAGCACGCCCACGATGGAACTGACCAGGAATTCAATCATCGCCGTCCTCACTTGCAGGCTTCCAGCCGAAAACCGAAATCGTTACCGCTGACATAGCTGCCCGGTTTCACCGGCCCGCCACTTTCCGACATCCATTTGCCGTCGATTTCAATCTGGGACTGCGATTTGGCCCAGAACCCGTCCCCCTTGCGGAACAAGAGCACGGTCTCGCTCCAGTCCGGACACACGACGTGATTATCGGCCGTGGGCCCCAACAGGCAGGTCTCGTCCATCAGGATCACGCCGTCGATGCTGCGAGTCGGTCGATGGTCGCTGAGAAAGTCGATCACCGCCGTCGCACTCAGCACCGAGGGAACGCGAAACCGCAGCCGCACTCCCGAACCCAGCTCCAGGCGATAGTTGTTGTTTAAGTGAGTGCTTCCCTCGACCGCTCGATCGGCCACCTTACAAGCGGCGTGGGCTTCCAACACATAACCCTCTTCGGAGCGTAGAAAGGTTGCATGCCTGCGAGACAAGTTGGCCAGCAGCACGAGGTCAGCTGGCTGCTTGTCGCGAGTCGGTCCCCCGAGGGTGACCTCACCCGACGTAAAGAGTTGAAAGGCTCCCACTCCATCGACCCAGAGGAAGTAGCAGTCTTTGGCAGCGGAACGTTCAACCGACGTCGGGCCATTCAAAGCGGAGTCGCTCCTGGAGAAACCGGTCATCATGGTCGTCTTCCGTCCCACTCAAGCCGGCTGCGGATTGTTCAGCAGTCGCTTGAGACCGTTTTCTCGCCGCTTCTCGCATCTTAACGCATCCGACGACAAAACGGTTCATTCGAGAAACGTTTAACCGATCTATCGTGCGGACCTGTCTGGAATAGCGGGTCGCGTTGCCTGTTTACCACGTCTCTCGGCACACCGCGTCCACGCCACTTGCCCCGGCGAGCGGCCAGCGTAAGCTGGCCGGTGCTTCGATCCCCGGCCGTTCCAGTTCCTTACAGCGGGTACCGGTTTTTGGGGCCTCAAAGCGTCCGGCCAGCTCACACCGGCAGCTCCTCGTTTCCGGGGCCGGTCCGCCCCGCCTCGGTCTTACGACTTCGGCGGAGCAGTCGCTCTTGCCAATAGGGGTCGGAGTGTTACTTCGACCGTTCGGCCGTCACGACCTGAGGAGCCGGCTTTACGCCGTCGGCCTTCTTGTCGGAGGCCGGCTTGAAGTAGGCGTCGATCTCAGCCGACACGTTGCCCATCTCGACCGCCGGCTTCGTCTCCACAGGAATCAGACCGGTGCCGAATTTGCAGTTGGAGTCGAGCAGTTTCTCCTGCACGTCGAGCTGCTTGTTGACCTCGGCGATCAGCCGCTTGACGTTGGACAGCTCCGATTCGTCGATGGCCGGAGTGCTGACCGACTGCTGAGCGCGGATGGTTTGCAGACGGGCTTCGAGCTGCTCGACCTCGGCCTCGAGGTCTTTCTTCTGCGACAGCATCTGGTCGAGCTGCTTCTCGTGCGCATAAAGGGCGACCGAGCGCGACTTCTGAATCTTCTGGTCACGATCGAGCATGGCCTCCGCGGCCTTGTACCGCTCGAACCGCGTGCGGATGTCACGCCGCACGTCGTCCGCTGTGTAGTCGATGCTGGCGTAGCGGAAGCTCGACTTCCCCGACTCGAGATCATGCTTCAGCGTCATCAGCTGCTCTTTGGCGGTCGACATGTCGGCCGACCGATCGTGCATCTGACGGTTCATCTGCTCGAGATCGACCTGCTGTTCGGCAATCACCTTCAGCGTGTGCTGAATGGCCGGGTCGAGCTGCTTGACGGAAGTTCGGGCCCGCTCGATCTGGAACTCCAAGGGCACTTCGCGTTTGACCGCCTCACGGGTCGCCGACCAGGCAGTCTGGGCATAGTTGACGACGTCGCGGCCGAAGATCAAAGACCCGAGCAACGCCACCGATCCGCCACCAATCAAAAGCTTCTTCAACATGACTGACTCCCCTCGCACGAGCGATCAGGACTTGGGAAAACCGTGAAAGCTCACCATGTAAGCTGCCGCGGGAGGAGCTAACTGCATCCTCCTATGCGATGTTGTTCGCCCTGCTGAATCGAATCTTGAGGCGAATTCGACAGGACTTAGGGAAATTTCTGGCAATCTTTGGGCCGCAGTTGCCGAGGGGGCGGAATGCTCTCAAGCGAAAGGGCCGATATGACTTGCGACGACAATCCCCGACGACAGATCGGTGTTCGCTGATGGGTCGCCCGCCCGTCTTCCTGCTCGCCGGACGCGCGAGCGTCGCTTCAACACTCTCGCCTCGTGCCGATGGAGTGAGCCACAGAGCGAGGAATTGCCGCGGCGGGGGGCTATTCGCTTTCTCGCTGCTGGCTGCGAGAGCGAATTAGGCCTGCTTGTCCCGATCGCGGAGGCGAGCGCTCGCCCGGTTCAGTTGCCGGCGCTCGGCGTCGGAGAGCGAACTCATGCCTTGCTGGTGCACTTTTTCCAGAATGGCGTCGAGCTGTTGCTGTGCCTGTTCGACTTCCAGCTTCGCGCGCCGCTCTTTTTCGGCCCGACGTTTTTCCCGCCAGCCTTCAATCCAGCTTTTGCGACGCTGCGCGGCCGGCTGGTCTTGCCGTGCCGAACGTTCCAGGCTGGTGTAGCCCTGCGAGAAGTCGTACCCCATGAACGAATCGTCCAACGTGTCGGCCGTCCGCAGCTGCACCCACTCGAAGAACGTGTAGAAAAGCACCAGCGACCCGAAGAACACGACCCACGCGCTGTCGAACAAGAGGCCGGCCGCCATCGTCAGGCCGGAGACGACGAAGCTGATGCGAATCGCCGAATCGGCCGCCGACTCGATGTCGACGCGGTGCTTCAGCACGGCCAGCGTCATGCGGATTCCGTCGAGTGGGAAGACGGGCAACAGGTTCACCAGCAGGAGAATCCAGTTGCACCAGAACCCGACTTTGAGCACGTCGTTGACCCAGTAGTCTCCGAGCGCGTGCGACGGATCGACGGGAAAGATCAGCGGATTCAAGACGGCCGGGAAGGCACCGGTCCGCCACAGGAATGCAGAAATCGACCCGCAAACGACGAGGTTGGCAAACGGACCGGCCGCCGGCGTGAAAAACTGCGAGCGAAACGTGGCCGCCGGCTGCACGAAGGCCAATCCACCCAGCGGCCAGATCAAGACTTCGTTGCCGACGCCGCCGGTGAGCCGCACGGCGAACACGTGAGCCAGCTCGTGCACCAAGAGCGAGGCCAGGAAGATGGCCCCCATCACCAGCGACAGCCGGAAGCCGAACTTCGGCATCGCACAGAGGATCAGGAGCGGCACGAGCAGGCTGACGCGGACGCGCGTCATAAACCAATTGCCGCACGGGATCGACCAGAACAGAGGATTGTCGCGGCTGTCCATAGGGCAGTGCACCCTCTCGCGTCGCCAAAGCTCAAGCAGGTCCGGGGAGCGGCGGCGGCACAAGCTCGCCCGCGAAATGCGGCCGCGAATTGCTCGCCAAAACGGCCGCCGATCGCGTCGGCAGCGTCATTTTAACACCGCCATTTCGGGGTGGCAATTGGCGTCTCGACGACTTGCCAACGTAGGCAATCGAAGCGAGAGGGATCTGTGAAAAGGTCGACCCGACCGATAAAATTGCGCCGGTCCCGCAAGTTCTTAAGTCTCGCCGGTTCTTGCGTCGCACTCGCTCGAGGGTCGACGCGAATCACCTCGGAAGGATTATGGAACTCCCGTCTTGTCCTTCGTGTAAACAATCGGTGCTCGATGACGAGGCCGAACTCTGCCCCTTCTGCGGCGCCTCGCTAAAAAAGGGAGCTGCCGCAGCCGCCGCTCCGGCGGTTCGTCGCCCCGCTCCGCCCGCGGCTGCCAGTCGACCCACGACTCCAGCGGCGGCCGGTCGACCGGAATCGCCCAAAGCCGCGTCTCCCAAGCCGTCTACTTCGCCGAGTCGACCCGCTCCGAGCAAATCGGCCAACCCGGCGAGGTCGGCCGGTTCGCCACCAGCCAAAGCGTCGAGCGGCAAAGACATGTCGGCAGCCGAGCAATCGGCCAGAAGCGCGGCGGAGGCCGCCCTCGAAGAATCGCTGAAGGTCGATTCGAGCGCCGGGCTCGACGTGCCCCAGGCCTCGCGGCAGCGATCGCAGACCAAGTCGTACAAAGTGCGCTGCCCGATGTGCGACACCGTCGGCTACGTGCCGCGCTCGTCCGCCGGCAAAGAGATTCGCTGCGCTAATCGCGACTGCATGGTGCCGGTCTTCGTCGCTCCGCGCCCGGAAAAGAAACAAGAAGATGAGAAGCCGGCAAAGAAGCCGCTGACCCCGGCCAAGATCATGATGGTCGTCGCCTGCCTGGCGATGATCGGCTTCGCGGGCTATTTTTTCTACATCAATCAGCCCGCGCCGCCGCCACAGCGGAAGGACGCGGAACTCCCACATCAGCAGATGACGCAGACGCCTTCCAAGGACCAGGAACCGAAGCCCGTCGCGCCGCCACCGGAAAAACCGCTGCTCGTGTCGGCGGAGCGTCAAGACGCGCTGGCACTGATGGCCCGGGCCTCCCAGGAGAAGAGTCACAACCGGAGCCGGCCCCTCTGCGAGCGTCTCACGGCTCACACCGCCGCGGACTGTGGCGACCTGGCGATGGCCAACGACTTTCTCGGCCGATTGCAGCATGCGGAGAACGGACTGAGCTTTTATCGTGTCACGCCGCTGACATCCATCGCCTGGCAACAGCTTAAGGCCGGCGACAGTGTTAAGGCCGGCGACAGTGTTAAGGCCGGCGA
>Ga0210390_10004596_pt1 | contig 11624 bp, 7 predicted proteins | sample IncBWH11OmetaG_FD_161050 | JGI IMG/M metagenome (GOLD analysis project Ga0210390, IMG submission 161050) | Forest soil microbial communities from Barre Woods Harvard Forest LTER site, Petersham, Massachusetts, United States - Inc-BW-H-11-O ... | reverse complement strand
GGCGACGATCCTGTGGGCCGATCGAATTCTCGTGGTGGAGGATGGAGCGATCGCCGACTCTGGAAAACATCGGGACCTGATCGACCGGTGTGAAGCGTATCGGAAGATATGGAAATTCCAGGATGACGAGAGGCCTTCGACGAGTCCGCTGTCGGTTGATGACATCGAATCCGGGCCGGAACTGCCGCGTGGCGCGCCTTATAATTCTTGAATGGAACAGTGCATCGCCTGCTCGTGCGTGACTTGTCCGGGGTGTGGCGCATGGATTGTGGTGCGCGGGAGTGGCTCGCGTGGCATCGACGATCAAACGGCGACGCTCAACACCACCTGCACAGTTCCCCAATGTAGCAGGGAGTTCACGTTCAAAGCCAGCGACACTCAGCTCTTTGAACTCCCAGTCTCTCTATTCGAACGTCGTCATTTCTATAGGTCGGAATTGCCGTCATCAGGTTGACGATTGCTTGCGCGATTCCGCGCAGAAAAAAAGCTCGATTCCCGTCACTAATGACTCCTGTTAGCGTCCGATCCTCGGTGGATGCAACCACATAAGTTGTCGTCATGCTGTTCCAAGTTCTTAGGGCTCATCACGTTTTCGATCTCATATTTGGGGAACCGCAACAACATCCTCGAGGCCGGCCCTAAGAGCTGACCTGCAAGATTTCACGCACGGAAAACTTTTTCGTCGAGCACCCGGACGGTTGCTTTAAGTTTCACGTAACGATTCGCTTCAAACATAGGACGATCACAAATCGTCGACTTGCTACCTCCGTAGCCCTGAATGTTCGGGAGCGTAAGCACATGGCTCACACAGTAGACGCACCTCCGCCAACAGAAGTTGAACCCGTAACCGAAGTTCTACACGGTGTCGAGGTCACAGACCCATATCGGTGGCTCGAAGATCAGAATTCACCTCGTACTCGGAAGTGGCTCGAAGAGCAGGCTGCATATACGTGCTCATATTTTGTTTCAATTCCAGACCGAGAGCGAATTCGCACACGGGTTAGAGAACTGCTGGCCTTGAAAGAAATCATCTCTGAACCGTGGAACGTCGGCGATCATTACTTTTTCCTAAAGCGTCAGGAAGACAGAGACCAACCTGTCATCGCCATGAGGGACGGATTGTTTGGGCGGGAAACTGTTCTGGTCGACCCGGCCCAGCGTAAAAGCGGGAACGCAACTGCTGCCTCCATCGCCGCGATCTCTCAGGATGGTCGCTTCCTAGCATATTCGGTACGGCAGGGTGGTACTGATCACTCGTCTCTCGAAATCCTCGACGTCGAGCGGGGTGTCGTTCTTCCGGATCGCCTTCCGGAAGGCTTCTGCATGGGAATCGTCTTCGCTCCTGCTGGGAGCGGGTTTTACTACTCCCATCGCGAACTGAATGATCCACGCCCTAACTATCGAGCGGCCTTCTGGCACCAGTTTGGTACGGAGCGATCGCAGGATCGGGAGATATTCGTTGCCGGAGAAGAACCGAACCTATTCTTGGGAATTCTTGAGTCCTCCGAGGCCAATCTATTGGCCTATGCAGTCTTCCTCACCGGCAAGGCGCTTCGGACTTCGCTTTATGTGCAGGAGATGTCAGCCAACCCCCACGATGCCAGGCTCGTTGTCGAAGGCATTGAGGGTTGTTTTATGCCGTTTTTTGTGCGGGGCCAATTGCTGGCTTACACAGACTTCGCGGCGCCGAATTTCCGCATCGTTCGGATCGATTTTGCCCACACAGATCCTTCAAATTGGCGCGACGTTGTACATGAGTCCGACCGGCGCATCCAGCAGTTCGCCGTCGTAGCTGACCAGGTGTTTGTGACTCGGATTGATCATTTCACCACGGAGGTTGAAGTCTTTGGCCTCGACGGAACACCGAAGGACGCCACTGCTTTTCCTGCCTGCGGAACGATCGATTTGCTCAATCGACCGACCGCAACGGAGAAGCTGTTCTACAGCTACACCTCAATTTCCAAACCGCCCGCTGTTCATTGCTATGACATGCGCCGAAAGGAGGCGGTCGCTTGGAGTGAAGCGGATTGCCCAGTCGATCCTTCTGCGATCGCCATCGAGGAAACTACATACACGTCCATAGACGGAACGTCAGTTCCTCTCTTTCTTGCTGCTCGCAGGGATCTCCTATTTTCTGGTCCCCTCCCTACGTTCCTGACCGGCTACGGTGGCTTCGGGAGTTGTGTGACACCTCGATTCACTGCATTTGCTACGTTCCTCATGGAGCAGGGATTCCTATTTGCAGTCCCGGCTTTGCGTGGTGGCTCCGAACTGGGAGAGAAGTGGCATCACGCCGGCAAACGCGAAAACCGTCAGAATTCTTTCGACGATTTTGTGGCGGCAGCTGAGTGCCTGGTTCGAGAACAGCGCTCCATATCAGGACGCATCGCGATTGGCGGAGGCTCCAACGCTGGCCTACTCGTTGGTGCTGCCATTACGCAACGCCCGGATCTGTTCCGAGCTGCCATCTGCCTTGGCCCGTTGCTCGATATGGCGAGATATCACCTCTTCAACTTTGCTGCGGGATGGGCTGACGAATACGGGTCGCCACAAGATCAAGATGACTTTCAATCCCTGTTGGCCTACTCGCCCTACCACCGTGTCATGGATAGGGGCGCTTATCCGGCCGTCTTGTTGATCTCGGGAGATGCTGACACTCGATGCAATCCGATGCACGCTCGCAAAATGGCGGCGCGCCTGCAAGCCGCAACTAGTTCGACCTATCCCGTTCTGCTCGACTACAAACCCGAGTGGGGGCACACACCGGTCCAACCCTTTTCGACGAAGATCGAAGCGCTGACCAACAGGCTCGCGTTCGCCTGCCACGAACTGGGAGTTCGTGTGCAACCAGGGAGGTCTTTGTGATTCTGTTCTTTCGAGCGTTGCTGATGCTCTTGGCCTACGACATCTTGAGGGTTCTTTGCCGTTTCCAGACTATTTACTCGCTGGTGAAAGGCTGGCAGGTCAACAACAAGCCCGCTGAATCAAACGTCATTGATCGGGTATGCATGGCAGTCAACTACGCCTGCGTTTGGTATCCGAAACAAGCCCTTTGCCTGCAGCGATCTTTCGTTACCACTTATTTGCTCAGAAAGAATCGCATCGCAGCACGGATGGTCCTGGGCGCGCAAAAATTGCCCTTCAAGGCCCACGCGTGGGTCGAAGTCGATGGGCGAGCCATCAACGAACGATCGAATGTCCAGGCCACCTATGCCGTTTGGGACAAGTGCTAGCGAGGAGAACGGTATGAGCGTGCAGGCAGGGATTTGGAATTTTGACGGAAGGCCGATCGACAAAAAGCTTCTCGCGGATATCAGTGAGTCCTTGAAACACCAAGGTCCAGACGGAGAATCCTGCCATGTCGACGGTTCCGTTGCGCTGCTCTATCGGCCCTTCCACACGACCGCCGAGTCACGCTGGGAAAAGCAACCTTACTTCTCGAAACGAGACTTCGTTCTCACTTGGGACGGCCGCCTCGACAACCGCGACGAACTTATCCCCGAACTGCGCAGCGAACTTGAAGCTGACCCTACCGACGTCGCCGTCGTCGCTGCCGCCTTCGATCGGTGGGAGACGGACTGTTTCCGCCGCATTGTCGGCGACTGGGCTGTTTCCATATGGAAGCCTGATCGCCGTGAACTGGTCTTCGCCGCTGATTACATGGGCATCCGGCACATCTTCTATCACCTAAAGAAAGACAGAGTCATGTGGTCCACGGACCTCAGTTCGCTGGTGCTGCTCTCGAACGACAAGTTCCACATCGATGATGATTACATCGCTGGATACTTGGCGCATAACCCCGGTGCTCATTTGACACCGTATCTCGAAATCCGCGAGGTGCCTCCCGGGCAATTCGTCAGCGTTCGGAATGGTCGGGGCATCGTCGAGCGCTTTTGGCGCTTTAGCTCCGAGTCGCGCATTCGGTACAAAACGGACGCGGAATATGAAGAGCACTTCCGCCAGGTCTTCCAGCAATCCGTACAACGCAGATTGCGATCGGATGCACCGATCCTCGCCGAACTAAGCGGCGGCCTGGACTCATCTTCGATTGTCTGTATGGCGGACGATATTCTGGCGAAAGAGGATGCCGAGACCCCTCGCCTCGACACCCTCTCTTATTACGACAAGACCGAGCCTGGCGGGGACGACTGGACTTACTTTCAGAAGATCGAGGTGAAGCGTGGGCGGGCGGGCATCCACATTGATGGCAGCAAACTCGGAAGTTCCCCGGCTTCTCTTGAATGCACAGATTTTTGCCCTCTGCCGGGAGTCCTTGGCTTTGGACAGAAGGTTGACACCGAACGAGCAACTGCCGTCCGCAGTGGAGGCTATCGGGTCATCCTCTCAGGCATCGGCGGCGACGAGTTCACGGGAGGGATCCCCGATCCACGTGTGCATCTGGCCGATCTCATCGTGCGATCTAAATTAATCAGACTGACCAAGCAGCTAGTAGCTTGGAGCCTAGTCAACCGGCGGCCCTGGATTCAACTTCTGTGGCAGTCCGCAATCGAAATCCTGCCCCCGTCTTTAGGTCAGTATTTTGCCAAAGAGGCCAAGATCGAGCCCTGGATTCGGAAGGACTTTGCGAAGCGCAGTCGGCTAGCGATTCTTCAGTCGGATGTCGACGAGCACTTCGAGCTCTGGTTACCAAGTCGTCGCTCTTACATCACCGGAGTCCTGATAATGGCGAATAATTTGGCAAAGCATACAGCGCCGGTCCAGGCCTTCGAGGAGGTCCGCTACCCCTTCCTCGACCAGACCTTGATTGAGTTCCTCCTGTCGATACCGGCCGAACAACTATTGCGCCCTGGCGAAAGACGTTCCCTTATGCGGCGATCCCTTGTGGGCATCGTCCCGCAGGAAATCCTGTCCCGCCGAACAAAACAAGTGGGAGCGCGCACACCTGTGATTATCCTGGAGAAATGCTGGGAGGAGCTACAAAGCATCTTCCAGACGTCTCTCAGCTCACGCCTCGGCTACATTCGTGAGGCTGAGCTGCTCAAAACGATCTGCGACGCCCGTGCTGGAAAAAGTGTTCCGCTGGCCCGGGTGCTATGGACAATATCGCTGGAGTACTGGCTACGAGACTTGGCCGGACGCGGGCTCTTAAGCCTGCGAACTGCCTCGTCCTCGCCCGTCAGACCGGTCCCGGGTGCCGACAAGCGCCTTGCCATACCCAGCTAAGATGTTCCGTCCCGCACTATTGAGGATGGAATAAATCGACGAAAGGAGGAAAGACAATGAATTACACAAAACCAAAGGTAGCAGTTCTCGGTGAGGCAGTCCGTGTGATCGAAATGTTTCCGTTGGTCAAGGGGACATCCGGCTCAGACGGTATTCTGGCTCAGCACCAAGTGGTGAACCCCGCCTATGACCTTGACGAGTAGCGTCAAGCGACGGCATCAAAGGTTCAGCAATTGACCCTTGGACGTTCCCGGCCGCTGCAGCAGCCGGGACTTCTAGTATTCTCGGGTCAGTTGAAAGATCGTCACAAATCGCGGACTCGTGAGGACCTGGTCAGCAACCGGAAATAGACCAAAGCAACAATAAGCAAAAACGATAACGCACTTCAAACTGAACATCATCGCCCCGTACTGACGGTCGAAGTCTCTCCAGTATGCAGGCTGCGCAACTCGTGCCAGCGCTTGTATTGCTCAACCTTGGCTGGATCAGGATCCTCCTCGCCTTTGAGCCAAAAGCAAAACCAATCCACATCCCCCTGTTGCGAAATCATCCGGTCCCACGGCTTTTCCAGGACGTGCGTTCCTTCCGGGATGTAAATCATCTCCACGGGCTTGCCAAGCCTCGAGAGTCCGGAATACCAAGGCCAATCCGACAACACCGACTCCGGCCCCAGAGTTTGAATGCGCAGCGGTGTTTCGATTTTGTCCATAAGAAACGCCGGCGACTGTAGCCATTGAGTCAGTGTTTTCCCGTACGGAGGACCACCATAAACCTGCTCGAATTCACTAGCCAACTCCGGGCTTGCATTCGAGAACGCCACATATTGGAAATAGCTGAAGTCAACCCCATCCGCTAGAGCGGCCGCCGCGAAATGGTGTTTTGAATGGGTCAAGGTGTATGTAACGTACCAGTCTGTCCGACTGAATCCCGTGATTCCGACTCGATTTTGGTCGATGAGCCCTCTGAGGTCCAAATAGTCGATAGCGCCCTCGAACGATGCCATGGCACTCGGGGCTTCACCGGACGTTTGAAACACATGCCAGTCAGGACCATTCTCCTGCAGGACGAAGAACCCTTTGGCAGCCAGGGCTTGGGCAGCAAACGCCGTCGTGAAAGAACCGTCCATCAAGAACCTGTTCGCAGTCCATCCGTGGGTTTGTATTACCAACGGATATTTCTTGCTCGCAACATAGTCGGGGGGCCAATAGAGGCCCCCTTTCAACTCATTGCCGTAAAAGTCCTTCCAGGTAATCTCTTCCACTCGCGCCAAAGCAAGGTCTTGGAATTGAGGATTCAAGTCCATCACCAATGCCCTTTTGCCGGTCGTTGAATCGATCGCAACGATGCGCGGAGGTGTGTTCATGCCCTCCTCAAGAATGACATTTGGCAGGGAGTTTGCCGCCCTTTGTTCCTGGGCGCTGCTCGGAGACCAAGTCTCGCCGCTCTTTCGAAAATAAGCCCTTAGCGCAGTGTCTCCCGTGAGGCCGTTAATCCTTCCAATATCACAGACAACATACCCGGTCTTGGGGTCCCAGCTCCGTAGTGTTAGGTCTTCGTCGCTTATTTTGAAGAACTCGCGACCGGGAATCTTGAATTCCACTAAGAAGGAGTGCGCTTTCCTTGACTCCAGTTCAGCGGGATCGTCGATATTTAAGGGAAGATATATATCGGATACCACTACGGACTTGCTATCGAGGGACCAAGCCATTTCCGATCCAAGACTCCGGATTGGAGCGTCGACTAATACCTGACTAATGCCTGTCGTCGTATCGACCAACTCGTATTGGTAGACGGTGGTGTGACTTTCTCTTGTGGCGGGGTTGCGCGTTTTCACCTTCAGTAATTGATCCTCGTACTCGCTCCACCTATCGGAAATGTGGGTTGCCTCCGTCTGAATCAAGAGGTGGTGCCCGTCTGGTGAGAGAGACATCTCAGGATGGTCGTTCCCAATTTGCCCCTGAAGCACTACTCTGGTTTCATTGTCTTGCCCTAATCGTTTGATGAACAAAGAATGGTCCGTATATTCGCCTTCCCGATAGTTGCCTCGAATAAGTTCGGTCACGGCCTCTCTTGTCACGACGATTCCGTGACGTTTGACGAGTTCAGTTAGGAACGTTGGAGCGGGGTTTCTCGTTGCATATGCCATTACTCGACCGTTGGCTGTGGCGACGAACGAGGTCAGATTGGTGGCATGACTCGACAGTTTTGTCAGCTCTTTCGAGGTGCATTTCAGCGAGTATGGTTGCGTTTGTTCGCCGGGGCGCCGACCTAAGAATAAAATGGTATCGTTATCGTCTAGCCACAGGACATTATCGATCGCTGGCTGATTTGAAGATGAGGCTAGCGATATCAAGGTCATCGGCCTAGGCGCCTGAAACAACTCGGCAGATTGGAACAGGACTAAAGAATACTCGTTGGTGTCGGTGTCAAGATTCCCTTTTTTTAAGATTACAACGAACTGTTTTCCGTCCGGGGAGAATTTCGCTGCCAGTTTAGAGCCGGGCCAGCCTTCGGTATACTTGACGTCCCCCAGACGAGTCATCTTAACCGAGTCAGCAACCGTGACGGGTCGCTTAGTCAGCACGCTCGCCACTGAATCCTGTGCGGTCGGTGTGCTGTCAACGAGTCTTTGAGAAGGCTGTTCCCTGCAAAATGCACAATTACACTCCAACATTAAGTAAACACCGGTCAGCAATAAGAAGCGACTCAACAACCTTCGGATCCTCGTTAAGCACGACCAGATCGCGCCTTTGCCGAATGCTTCTTTGTAAACATCGTGTGGTTCACTAGCATCAGACACGCGAAGATCCTTTCCACCCGTTTTGTGATTCGAGGGAGCCTCTGTCAACCCGTGGCTTTTGACGGCACCGCGACAGGTAATTTGGCGCGTTGACCAAGAGCCGTCTGTCGACATCTTTTCGTTATGACACACTCAAAAGAGAAACTTCAGTGCAAACTGAATCGACCGAGGACCGCCCAGCTGATAGAGCGGATCGAACGCGCCCGATCCAATGCTGTTTCCGGCAAGGCTTCGTCCCAGCATCTGGATCGACTGGCCAAACTGGGGGTTAATTGCCGACGGACTTCCGAGGTCTCCGACCGGCGGCCCAAAGTTAGGATGGTTCAGAACATTGAATAGCTCGGCACGAAACTGCAGCTTCAACGCCTCGTGAATGAGAAACTCACGATGGACGGCAAAATCCCATTGCGTAGCGCCGAATCCCCGCAGCGCATTCCGCGACAGGTCTCCCTGCCCAACCGGCAAACCAGTCGTAGGATTAAGCGGAGGTGATGTGAATGCCGCGGGGTTCAGTGCCTTGCCCCCTGGCTCTTGCGGCCCATACAAATAGAACGGCTGGCCCGCGACGACGTCTGGCCTTACGTTGGTCAGGAATCCATTCGACAGTTGGGCGAAGTCACCGTAATAGACGTCAACCGGAGGAGCCGATCGCGCCTGGATAACATTCTCAGTGGACCAACCGCGGAGGATCGTGTAGACGAATGCATCGCCTTTAGGGGTTGGCACATCATAGGTCAGCCCTATCGAGCATGCATTTCGAACATCAAAGTCGGAAGCCCCACGATTAACGGTCGACTCAAGGGACGACAGTGCATTGGATCCACTCCCTAGAGAACCGGCCGAACCCGTGTCCATGGAATGGGACCACGAATAGGAGGCGAGTACCTGCACGCCACGCGATAGTCTCCTTTGGAACTGAATTTGCAATGCGTTGTAGTCGGAAGTACCCGCATTCGTCACCAATTGAGCCTGAGCCAAGTTCGGAGTGGGAGCAAAAATATCCGCCGTCTGGATAAGACGCCTTCCAGCGGCCCCAATATAGGAAACACTCACCGTTTGTTGCTTTCCCAACGCTTGTTCCAGAGCAACATTCCATTGGAGCGTGAAGGGCGACTCGAGACTCGGATTCACTGCATAAAGCGTCTGACCATTGCTAGCATCTGGCGGAACGATTGGTGTCGGGGCAGCAGCGGCAGCACTCAATGGAAAGCTGCTGAAGGAGAAGGCGAGTGATCCAAAAGGGTAGGTGAGATAGGAAAATTCGCCGTTTTTCGCTTCTGACGAGGCCAGATCATAAAAGGCTCCCAAACCCCCGCGCAGCACCGTCTGCCATCGCGAGCTCTCAGACATCTGATATGCCAATCCAATCCGCGGCGCGATGTTGCCCCACTTAGTTTTGTAGGGCGGCGTACCGGCTGGCAGCAGAGCCAGCCCAGATAGATTGCCGAGATCGAAGCCCGTAACTGCGTTAATCTCGGGCTTCGATGAGGGAACAAAATCGATATCCCACCTCAAGCCATAGGTCACGGTCAGACGGGGCATGATCCGCCAGGTATCTTGGGCGAAAACGCTGAGATTGTGAAATAGAAGAGTCACGGGAAGACTGGAAACCAGTTCGCTGACCAATGTAGTCCCTGTTTCGGCGGAGGGTATGTCTGAAAAGATGTTCGCCTGTTCGTACAAGGCAGGATCCAAGCGAGGCGACAGGCGGCGATAATCGATGCCAAAGCGCAGGTTATGCGAGCCCTTTTGTAGCGATATGCTATCGACGATATTGATTTGCCGTTGCTGGTTGTGCGTATTGGCCCCTGCGAGGAGCGCGCCGTTGTTTCCGAGTGCGAATATGTCAAGAACGAATTGCCCATTGCTAGCGCTAAACGGACTGGGGAATGGCAACATTTCCAACGGGACTGCGCCCCCAAAACCGTCGGAGCGAGCCGAAGTGGAAGCGTCTGTACTGCTGTAGTTGAAGCGAAAGTCGTTGGCGGCAGCGCTTGACATCGCCCAAGTCAGGCCAAGCGTTCCAGTTTGCGTGTTGGTTATCGTCGGGACGATCGTGCTTAAGGACGTGCCGCTTCCACGTTGAGTTACTTCTGAAGGGGAATAATTGTAACGCGCGAAAAGATTCAACCTGTCGTTCAATTTGTGATCGACCCGAAGACTGTAAGCATCGAGCGTTCCCGGGTTGGAGTAGCCGGCGTTGAACTGTGCTATGCCTTGATGGTTGCCGTTCAGAAGAACCTCGGGACCATTGGGTACTGGAAATGCGTTCATGTAAGGCAGCAGCGCGGGCGCTGCAAACTGCCGCGAGTATGGATCGAGGGGATTGGTATCGGGAACAAGCGTGAGAGAAGTCTGCGGCAGTCGCAGTCGAAGCCCTTCGTAGGAGAAGAAGAAAAAGGTTTTATCCTTGATGATGGGACCACTAAATGTTCCGCCAAAATCGTTTTGCTGTTCTTTCGGCTTGGGTAAGCGAGCTTGGTCAGCAAACCAATCGTTGGCATCCAATACCGTATTCCGAAAATAATCGAACGCTGTACCATGATATTGATTCGCCCCGGAGCGCGTGACAATCGAGATTTGTGCGCCCGGCTGACGCCCAAATTCCGGCGCATAGGTAGATGTTTGAATGCGAAATTCCTGGAGCGCATCCACGGAGACTAGACCGTTTGTACCTCCAAGTACGCTGGTTGAGCCGAGACTCCCTGCCAGGCCACTTCCTGCAGTGGCGCCCGCGTTGATACCGATATTGGCACTCACCCCGTCTACCATCCAGTAGTTTGTGTTTGCACGCTGTCCGTTGACGCTGAACTGGCCAGTGTCAACGCCATTATTGGCCGTGAGAACCACTCCCGGCGTAAGCTGAATCAACGATTGAAAGCTTCTGCCATTCATCGGCAGATTCTCCGCGAAGTTCCGATCAACGACGGTGCTGACAGTCGCGTCGGTCGTGTTCACGTTATAGGCGTCCGCTGTTACAGTCATTGACTCAGAAATTGATCCCACGACTAGCTTGAAGTTCTGTTCGAGATGATCCTGAACGTTTACAGTGACGCCCGTGACATTGACCACCTTGAATCCCGCGGCCGTGACAGCGATCCTGTAACGTCCCGGCCGGACGCTCGGAAACGTATACAAGCCAGTATTTTTGGTATTCACGCTAGTACTGGTGTCTCGATCGATGTCCACAAGCTTTACCTGGGCACCCGTTACATTCAGCCCGGATGGGTCCACAACCTGACCGGAAACTGTCGCAGTTTCGGATTGTGCCCAGGTAAAGTTGGCGACGAGGGAGAAGAGCAACCATAAAAGGCAATACTTCATTGGAACACCACGATTGAGACGGGGCATCGATTCGCGACCCTCTATTAAGGTATGCAGCTTGGCGGAGACTTTTTGCCCTCGGAGAAGTCGAACATTGGTATGACAACTCGCCCTGATATTCTTTGAATCATTAATGCCTAGCGAAATCCATGGCGAGGCCGGTGAAGTGTTCGTCAGCTATAGCTGGGATAGCGAGGAGCACGTCCGCGCGGTTCTTGACCTGTCTAACCGATTGCGTTCGGAGGGTGCGGACTGTGTCCTGGATCAGTACGAGGAGTCGCCCCCGGCAGGCTGGCCAAGATGGATGAATCGGAAG
>Ga0210390_10004594_pt1 | contig 11630 bp, 9 predicted proteins | sample IncBWH11OmetaG_FD_161050 | JGI IMG/M metagenome (GOLD analysis project Ga0210390, IMG submission 161050) | Forest soil microbial communities from Barre Woods Harvard Forest LTER site, Petersham, Massachusetts, United States - Inc-BW-H-11-O ... | reverse complement strand
GCGGGCACGATCAGGGTCGCAATCTGGCCGGGTGCGGTGCGGGCAGCGGCGACGGCTTCAGCTGCATCGCTGCTCACGTTGGATGAAGAGGCCGACGTCCGCAACCATTTGGAGTAAGGCCGCGCGATGGCTTCTACGTCGGATTTAAGGGGCGTGTCGTGTTGCAGATGGTAAGTCGCATGTTGGCCAACCAGGTTGATGATCGGTACCCGTGCCCGGCTGGCATTGTGCAGATTCGCGAGACCATTCGCAAGTCCGGGGCCGAGATGAAGCAGAGTGCACGCCGGTTTCTCCGCCATGCGGGCGTAGCCGTCCGCCGCTCCCGTCGCAACGCCTTCGAACAGGCAAAGGACGCAGCGCATTTCAGCGATTCGGTCAAGGGCGGCGACGATGTGAATCTCCGAGGTGCCGGGGTTGGCAAGGCAGGTGTCAACGCCTTCGGCAAGGAGCGTGCGAATTAGAGTCTCTGCTCCGTTCATCTGGTTATTCTTACAGACGCTTGACATGCTGGCAAAACACGGTGCGAAACGGGTCTAGCGGAGAGCTGCTTGCACATAACGAGAAAGCGCGGATGCCAGACTTCCGAGGTGCTGAGGATAGCAGTCCGCTGACCGCGGTTGATAGGATACACTCGGCGCTCTTGAGCGGCGATGCGAGGGCCGGAGGATGAGAGAAAGAGCTTCGCCCACGGGCAATGCTGTTGATGCCCGAATGCTGCGATTGAGTCAACGAGGGTTCGCTTCCGTGACCGCAACTACAGATGCGGAGTTCGGTAAGGGTTCCTCTGCGACAGGCACTAGTCCGTAACGGTAACCTTGGATCGCTTGGGCGCAAAAGCCAGGTCAGTTGTTAGGGATGAGATAGGCTTCTGGAATTTTTCCGTCCAGGGTCGCAAGAACACTTCCGTTTGCACCAGCAAGCTTTACTAGGTGGCCGTCCGTCGTCTGCTTGGGAGTCTTAACCCAGGTTGGAAGGTGAGAGACATCATGATCATCCGAGATAAATGTGAATCTTGCGATATCGGCTTCTTTGAGCCGAAGCAACAGGCTGCGCGCTTGCGCGATGGTGAATCCGTAAGCCGGGGCTTGTGCCAGGACTCTGATAAACCCCAATTCAGTGATCGAACAGGTTGCTAGGGGCGGAAACTGCCGCGACTTCAACCAAAAGGCGACCCGGTCGTGGAATTCATGTTGAGCGAACCCCAAGGCAACCAGAGTGTTCACGTCGAGCAGATACCTCATGGAAAGTTTGTCAAAATCTCCTCAACCTCTGCACTGCTCAACACCGGAGCATCAGAACCTGCACTCAGAACAGGAAATCTAGTAATGGGATCGGTCACAATCTTCACCGCCGGGCGACGTTTCTTACGGGGTGTTAATATAATGCGCCCGGCTTCGATGTTGGCATCGAGCGGATCACCAGCACGAATGCCAAGGCGACGGCGAAGAGGACCTGGAAGCACAACCTGCCCTTTCGTCGAAACCTTGGTTTGCATGGTAAGACAATCTTACCTCCCATAGTAGATCGAGTGCAAGTCCCAGGTAAGGCACCGAGGGGAAGTCTCCTTCGCGGACGGCCTCAATCGCGTAGGGCGGCGCTCACGAACATACTCGACCTCCAGGTCAGGATAAGCCTTTAGGATTTTCGCTTCCGCTATGCCTTCCCGCACCACTCCGACACCTGTAGCGACAGGTGCGGGTAATTTCACAGACCAAAACAAACAAATCCCAGTGTTTTTCCTTGTTAGCAGGGATCAGGCGGAGACGGAGCCTAATTCCCCTTGGCAATTTCCCGTTGGAGCATCCCGGAGCCCGACCGGAAGTGATGATGTGGCTCGAACAGATGGCTCTGGAGCAAAAGTTCGGACGTGATGTTGTTTACGGCGAAGTGAATTCGACCGTTGCTGCGTTTGGGATTGTTTCGTGAGACTCTCCCTCCAAGCAGACGCGATGCCACAACTCCAAGTTCAGCAGCCGCCAAATGCGATCACCGTGATCGCGATAACGGGCCCGATGTTCGCCGAACAATTGCTCCACCGCGGTTGGCTTGAAGAGGGCGCGGCTCCGGCTACGTGAGTCCAAGAGCAGGTTTTGAACCGCATCCAATTGTGGTCCGGCCATCCACCTTCGCCAAGGAGTTGGAAAGCCTAGCTTCTTGCGATGCAGAATCTCAGGCGGAAGCAGGCCTGCCATCGCTTTCTTGAGAATTCTCTTGCCCGCCATTCCCTCGATCTGAACGCGCTGAGGAATTCGAGCCGCAAATTCGACCAGTTCATGATCAAGGAAAGGCACTCGACTTTCTATGGAGGCGGCCATACTCATGCTGTCTTGTTTCATCAGCAGTTCGATCAAGTACGTTTTGATGTCGGTGTAGAGAAGCCTCTGAAACATTTCACCGGAGGAACGCTGCCAATAGTTAAAGACATTTCGATAGGGTGCGTCAGCATCCGCATCGCTTCTATCGATCAACAAATCAGCTTGTTCCTGCCCGTTAAACGCGGAAAAGAAGTTGTCGAAATAAAATGATGCCCAGGAAGCACCGTCCCTGGCCAAAAACGTGTGTGCCAACTTTCTGCGCAGCGTGGCATTGATCCAGCGAGAACTCGCAACTGACTCGCGGATTTCTTGTCGTAGAGATTCGGGAACCAAACGCCGGTAAACACAGTCCCAAGCAGCATTCTTCAGGGTGAACGCATAACGCGTGTAGCCTGCCAGCGTTTCATCACTGCCTTCCCCAGTTAAGACCACGGTGACATGCTCCGCAGCCAGTCGTGCCACGAAATACAGGGCCACACTGGAAGGCCACGCCATGGGCTCATCCTCGTGCCATATCAGCTTTGGCAGCGCCTCGAAAAAGTCCTTCCAAGTGACCAACACTTCGCGATGAACAGACTTCAGGTGTTGTGCGACTGTCCTTGCGTAGGGCAGTTCGCTATAAGTTTGCTCCGAATAGCCGACGGAAAACGTTTCCACGGAAGCCCCGCGAATGCTTGTCATCAGGGCCGCTACAGCGCTGGAATCCAACCCTCCGCTGAGAAAGACTCCGAGGGGAACGTCGCTCATTAGATGGCTGCTTACGGCTTGCTCCAGGAGTTCGCGATAGCCATTAACGTAATATCTCTCATCGTGCTCGTGCTCTTCCGGAGTTATAGGGAGATCCCAATACTGCTCAATCCGCAGCGTTCCATTCTCGTCCACTTCAAGCCAGTGCCCAGGCATCAACTTGCGAATACCAGCGTAGAACGTTTCCGGCCCTGAGAGATATCCGAAGGCCAGATACTCGGGCAGGGCTGCGCGATCAAGCTCAGGACGCACGCCCGGGCATTTCAAAATGGCTTTGATTTCTGAACCGAATAAAAAAGTGTCCGCAGCAATACGATAATACAACGGCTTGATTCCCAGTCGGTCTCGCGCTACAAACAGGCGCTGCGCTCGAGCGTCCCAGATAGCGAAAGCAAACATGCCACGCAAGTGCCGAACACAGTCGTGTCCATACTCTTCATAGAGGTGGACAATGACCTCGGTGTCGCAACGAGTGCGAAAGGAGTGCCCACGGCCGATCAACCACTCGCGCAAGGCAACATGATTGTAAATTTCGCCATTGAATACGATCCAGACCGTGTGGTCTTCGTTGCTGATTGGCTGATGCCCGGTTGCAGGATCAATGATGCTGAGGCGGCGTATGCCCAACCCAACGCAGCCTTGCGAGAAAAAGCCTTCATCATCGGGACCACGATGGACAATGGCGTTACACATCCGCCGCAGGATTTCGGCATCGACCGGAGTGCCCGTCTCAAAGTTCAGGATGCCCACAATCCCACACATTGATTTTCTCGTCCGTAGAAACTGATTTTTCTTACGAGAATCCGTCGGCGCTGTGCTTCTCGTGCACTCTCCACTTTGATGACGAGATGAAGGAATTGCTAAAAGAGAAGCGGCAGCGCCAAATGCTACTATAAACGATGCTCGTGACCAGACGACCTGCGTTTCAGCTTCCGCCGCGTGGTCTATGCTCAAACCATCGGCCACGTTGCTGGAATGGCGCCCAGCGCGGACCCGCTGAGAGCTGGGCTCCGGGGGGTCTGACGGAACCGTTGTGATGGACAATGGACGAGGGTTGATCAATCCAGGCGTTCGTTCTATCCGTTCTCATCAGGGGTTGCGGCGCAGCTTCATGGTACTAGGGTTGATGATAATTGGAGCGCTGGTCCTGATTTGCTTCCTGAATGTGGGTGGTTGGAGGGCTCGTCTTATCGCGAGAGCGTTGCGTACAAACAACTACCCTTTAGTTGTGCCCCGACCGCCAAATTTTCAACCGCAAGTTCCCTCCGGTTTCGTCGTCACCGTCTTTGCTACAGGTTTTGTGGAACCGCGGTGGTTGGCTGTTGCTCCCAGCGGAGATGTATTTGTGGCAGATTCTGCTATCGGACAAGTTGTAGTCTTGCATGACCCGCAGGGGGGCAGTGCCGAGTCGCGCGAGATCTTTGCGGACCATTTGAATCTCCCTTTTGGAATTGCTTTCCATGACCACTACGTTTACGTGGCCGATACAAACGAAGTTCTGCGTTTTCCCTATGATCCGCGGACATCGCAGCGGCTAGGCGATGCTGAGCACGTGCTCAGCCTACCCGGGATGGGCTACCACCAGCATTGGACGCGGTCGCTGGCTTTCAGTCCAGATGGCCAAAGGCTCTTTGTCTCCGTGGGATCGAGTGACAACATTTCGATTGAGTCCGACGTTCGACGGGCTGCGATTTTGGTATGCGATCCTGATGGCAAGAACGTTCGCCTCTTCGCCGGCGGATTGCGGAACGCGGTTGGAATCGGCTTCAATCAAGAATCCGGCAACCTGTGGGCCACGGTGAATGAACGTGACGATCTTGGCGAAGACGTTCCATCTGATTATTTCACTCACATCGTGGACGGTGGTTTCTATGGTTTTCCTTATTCGTACATTGGCGGTCATGTGGACAATCGGGTAGCGCCTAGACCGGACCTAGTCGCGCAGACGCTGGTCCCCGATCTATTAATTGGGCCACACGTCGCACCCCTGCAGTTTGCCTTTTACCAAGGAGAAAAGTTTCCGTCCTTCTACTGGCATGGTGCCTTCATTGCGGAGCATGGCTCGTGGAATCGGCGCATCAGGAGCGGTTACCAGGTGCTCTTTATCCCATTCCGTAATGGTCTTCCTGCCGGGGAGCCCACACCTTTCTTCTCCGGGTTTGTGCCGGATCCCACCGGCAAGATTGTGTATGGAAGACCCGTCGGTGTGGCAGAAGAACGCGACGGCTCCGTGTTGATTTCCGATGATGCTGGAAAACTAATCTGGCGAGTCTCTTACAAACCTGAAGCGAGCCCTTAAACTAGTCGATAACGCGGCGCGACCTCGATCAGCGAGGCCGGTGAGTACCGTAAGCTGAGAAACCGTGCACATTTTGCATGTAGTGGGAGCCAGGCCGAACTTCATGAAAGCCGCACCTGTGGTGCGTGCTCTAGGAAAGTGGCCTGACTGCCGGCAGACCTTGGTCCATACGGGCCAGCACTATGACAAGAACTTGTCAGATGTTTTCTTTTCCCAGTTGAGCATGCCGGAACCCGACGTAAACCTCGAAGTGGGATCGGGCAGCCATGCCGTGCAGACGGCCGAAGTGATGAAGCGCTTTGAGCCCGTGGTTCTCGAGAGAAAGCCGGACGTGGTGCTCGTCTATGGCGATGTGAATTCCACGGTGGCCGCCGCTTTGGTTTGTTCCAAGCTGCTTATTCGGGTGGCTCACGTCGAGGCTGGGCTGCGTTCGTTCGATCGAACCATGCCGGAAGAAATCAACCGCATTGTGACCGACCGTTTAGCCGATATGCTGTTTACCCCCTCGGAAGACGGAGACATCAATCTTCAGCACGAAGGTGTTCCGGCGGAGAAAATCTTTCGGGTGGGGAACGTGATGATCGATTCACTGGTTCGACTTCTTCCTGTCGCCATGCAATCTCCCGCGAACAGCCTGCCCGAACGCTACGCGCTGGTCACGCTGCATCGTCCGTCGAACGTCGATGACAGTGGAAGTTTGCGCAGTATTCTGAAGTCGCTCCTGGAAGTGAATGAACAGTTGGAGGTGGTTTTTCCCGTACATCCGCGGACGCGCCAGCGTATCGAGCAGTTCGGCATCAACATCGAGAAGCTTCACCTGCTGGAGCCGTTGCCTTATATAGAATTCCTCTCATTGCAGCGGCGTGCTGCGGTGGTCATCACCGACTCGGGTGGCATTCAGGAAGAAACCACTTACTTGGGAGTGCCGTGCTTGACCTTGCGCGCCAACACCGAGCGCCCAGTGACCGTTAGCATGGGAACGAACGTTCTGGTTGGACAGGATCTCGGGTTGCTGAACTCCGAGTTGGCCAGGGTGCTCGAAGGCAAAGCTAAGAAGGGATCGATCCCGCCCTTGTGGGACGGCCATGCGGGGGAAAGAATCGCTGAGGCATTGCATAGATAGGCGACTCGTATCGCAGACATTCGCATTCAGTTTTTCCGTTTGGTGTGCGTCCTCGGGTCGCGAATAAATTTCTGGCCATCGCTCGTCTCCATAATTCAGGAGGGGAGGGGAGTGCAGGGAGACGAGATGCTAGTTCGCCTTCATCTTCTCTCTGACACTGTGAGCCAGCTTTTCGATCTCTTCTGCCTTCTTCACGACGTCCAGTGACAGGGTGTTCTCGTTGGATTTTTCCACTGATTGCTTCAGTTCGTTGGCCAGCTTGAGCAAGTTGTCAGTGTCGCGCTGCAGTTGAGCCTGGCGCTCCCGGTTCGCTTTCTTAGCCATTTCCTTTTCCATCTTGGCGCGTTGCTCGTCCCCCCGATCATCGGGAGCGAGGCCCGGGTTGGGGTTCAAGCGCGGAATCTGGGCGGGGTTTTGACTCGAGGCCTGAGCGAATGATCGTACCAAGAACGCGGGAGCGGTCAGCAGAACCAAGAGAGTCAGCGCGAAGGGCTTGAATCGCACGATAACCTCGTCAATATCGGAATAAGGAAATTATACGAGTTCTGCGAATTCGCAAGCCAGTCGCCGCTGGTTGATGAAAACGGAATCAGAAGCAACGACTCGATTGACTTTCCGATAGGCGGAATGTCCGCGTGATTCGAACAGGCAGGCGGGCGAGGGCGCCCGCCCCACATGATCAACTACAGCGAACTCATGTTCGCCAAGAATTCGCCATTGGATTTTGCTTTGTTGAGCTTATCGATGAGCAGTTCCATGGCTTCTACCGGCGACAGCGGATTCAACACCCTGCGTAACACCCAGATGCGGGTCAAGTCTTCCTTCGGGATCAGCAACTCTTCCTTACGCGTGCCCGAGCGCTGGATGTCGATGGCCGGGAAGGTGCGTTTGTCGACCAGTTTGCGATCGAGGATGATTTCAGAATTGCCCGTGCCTTTGAATTCTTCGAAGATTACGTCATCCATGCGTGATCCAGTGTCGATCAAAGCCGTGGCGATAATGGTCAGCGATCCGCCTTCTTCAATATTGCGGGCCGCGCCGAAGAAGCGCTTCGGACGCTGCAAGGCGTTCGAGTCAACGCCGCCAGAAAGCACTTTGCCGCTGGGCGGAACGATCGTATTGTAGGCGCGGGCGAGACGCGTGATGGAGTCAAGCAGAATCACTACATCGCGCTTGTGTTCGACCAGGCGCTTGGCCTTCTCAATCACCATTTCCGCAACTTGCACGTGGCGCGCGGCGGGTTCGTCGAAGGTCGAGGAGATTACCTCTCCTTTCACCGAGCGCTGCATGTCGGTAACTTCTTCGGGACGCTCATCGATCAGCAAAACCATCAATACAACTTCCGGATGATTGGTCGTGATCGAGTTGGCGACGTTCTGCAGCAGCATGGTCTTGCCCGCGCGGGGCGGCGAAACGATCAAGCCGCGCTGTCCCTTACCGAGCGGAGTCAGCAAATCCATGACGCGCGCGCTTACGTTCTCGCGGGTAGTTTCGAGCTTGATACGTTCCTGGGGATAGAGCGGCGTCAGGTTGTCGAACAGAATCTTGTTGCGAGCTTCGTCCGGCGACTCAAAGTTGACGGCTTCAATCTTCACCAACGCGAAATATTTTTCGCCCTCATGTGGAGGGCGAACCTGGCCGCTGATAGTGTCGCCGGTCTTGAGATCGAATTTCCGGATTTGCGACGGCGAGACGTAAATGTCGTCGGGGCCAGGCAAATAGTTGTAGTCGGGCGAGCGCAGGAAGCCGTAGCCGTCGGGCAGGATTTCAAGCACGCCTTCGGCAAAGATGTGGCCTTCTTTTTCGCTCTGGGCCTGAAGGATTTTGAAGATCAGGTCTTGCTTGCGCAGTCCGCTGGCGCCGGGGAGGTCCAAGGATCGGGCGATCTTGGTCAGCTCCGTAATATTTTTTTCTTTCAGTTCTGCGATGGTCATTATTCAATTCACCTGCGAAGGGAAATTTTCAAGGGGGGTTACTCAGAAAAGACTTGGTCAAACGCGGGGCAGGCGGCGGGGCTGTTTAAGCAGCCCGCCGTTGTGCCTCGGCAAAATTTTCCGGCTCCGACAGAACCGTCTGCCGTTCCGAGCTTGCAATTTTATCCAGAACCTCGTTCATGGTTTCCTGGATTCTAGTGTTGGGCTTGTGAAACTTTCGAGTAGCCTTCGACGCAAGCTGGCAAAGCATATAACGGTTCCGCAATGTATGTAAAGCATCAAAAACGCGATCAGACCGCATGATAAGTCACTCTCCTAATCCAAGCAAACTGGCCGCACGCCCTTTTTCTGGCAAGACGAAACCTGACCAGAGTGCCTAAGTTACTCAATGCAGATGGGTTGTACGGGAAATCTCTGGTTACTCGTATAGATGCTCCGCTTGGCCCGAAAGTTTCTCGGTTTTAGGATTATGTCCGGTTGCCAGCGAAGATTCGTCAGACCAAACTGCTTACGTAAGCCTTCGGAACTGTTCACCCTACGTTAGATTGAACGGGACGTCAAGTGTTTCTTGCAATACCGTTCGTTCTTGTCACTAACGATGTCTTTCTGGCTGCCGGATGTCCGACTGATTCGCCTTCGCGACGTTATAGCAATCTGTTGATAATAAGTAGTTTAGCGCCGTGCTCCCTCGGTAAGATCCGGCTCGGCTGGGGACGAGACGCCTCCGCCTCAATACAATTTTTTACAATCTCAAGCCCAGAATGTTCGGTCCAACGTCCGGTACTGAATGGCTTCAGCGATATGTTTGGGCTCGATTGCCCTTCCTCCTTCTAGGTCGGCGATAGTTCTAGCCACTTTAAGAATCCGATCATGGGCGCGGGCGGTCAAGCCTTGCTGGGCCATGGCCCGCTCCAGCAACCGCTCACAATCCGCAGAAAGCTCGCAGAAAGCACGAATGTGACGCGGTCCCATCTGCGCGTTGCAATACAGCTTCTCTTTTGGCGAGGACGCGAATCTCTCTAACTGCGCGCCGCGCGCCCGCATAACCCGCTCGCGGATCTTGGCCGAGCTCTCCGGTTCGACACCCGATCGCATCTCCTTATAGTTCACCGCGGGCACATCGATATGGATATCGATCCGGTCCAGGAGCGGCCCTGAAATCTTGGACATATAGCGCTGAATCAGGGGCGGGGTGCAATGACACTCGCGCGAGCGATCGTTGAAGTAGCCGCAAGGACAGGGATTCATAGCCGCAGCCAGCATGAAGCGCGCAGGGAAGGTCAGTGACATGGAGGCGCGAGCAATGCAGACGGTTCCATCCTCAAGGGGCTGGCGCATGACCTCGAGCACGTTTCGCGGAAACTCGGGCAACTCGTCCAAAAACAAGACACCGTTGTGCGCCAGCGAAACCTCACCGGGACGCGGCACGGCTCCCCCTCCTATTAATCCCGCGTCGGAGATGGTGTGGTGAGGCGAGCGAAACGGACGCACCCCGACCAACCCCGCACCGGGATCGAGCACGCCGGCAACGCTGTGAATCTTAGTGGTCTCGAGAGCTTCTTCAAATGTAAAAGGTGGCAGAATTGTGGGCATGCGCTTAGCTAGCATAGTCTTGCCCGAGCCAGGAGGGCCGATCATCAGGATGTTGTGGCCGCCGGCGCAGGCCACCTCGAGAGCCCGCTTGGCGGAATGCTGACCGCGCACATCCTTGAAGTCCACCAGAAACTGCTGAGCTTCGCTAAGCAAGGTTTCGCTGTCTACCTTGAGCGGCGCAATGCCATTGCCGGTATTCACGAAGCGGATCACCTCCAGCAGCGATTTCACCGGATAGATTTCCACTCCGCCGACCATTGCCGCCTCTTTGGCGTTTAGTTCAGGCACGATCAGGCGCGAAATCTTTCTACCGCGGGCCTCAATGGCGATGGGAAGCGCGCCCCGCACCCCGCGAACTCCGCCATCTAGCGACAGTTCCCCGACGAAAAGGCAATCGGGCACCTCCTTCTTATTAAGGCCACCGTAGGCCCCGAGGATTCCGAGGGCCATGGGCAGGTCGAAGCCGGAACCCTCCTTACGAATATCGGCCGGGGCAAGATTAATCGTGATATGCGTCGGTGGAATGTCGTACCCGCAGTTTTTCAACGCTGCGCGCACGCGATCCCGGCTCTCGCGCACCGCAGCATCGGGCAGCCCAACCGTGTGGAAATGATCCTCCATTGTCTTAATTCCAGACACGTCGACCTCGACCTCGATGATGCTGGCATCGATGCCGTAAACCGCGGCACTTAGCGTCTTATAGAGCATGGGGCGTTTTATGACATCTGGATCTGTGCTTCAGGCAAAAGAATTGTTCAGACCCGTCGTGACGAGGGGAAGGCCCAGCGACAGGTCAGCCTGCCTTCCAGCTTACGACACGCGGGGTTGAAAAATTGGTGACTGATGTCACAGGGTCCCTGTGACAAGTGAACAAGGGTTGGACGTTTTGTCTGTGAACCAAATTACCCAACACACTTTCGGTTGTCTGCGTCCGCCCTGTGGACTACGATTCGCGTAGACTCATGCCTTGCTAAAGTCCCATCGCGGCAGGGCGCGCGCAACTCTTATGTCGGACCCGGCGAAGGAACCAAATCGGCCCACGGGGGCGCCTACCAAGCTTGAGCAAGAAGAGGCTTGGCTGTGGCGGATTGCGCTTTTGTTTGTGGTTCTGCTGGCCACGGGATTAGCCGCGGAATCCTGGGAACGTCTGCAAAATCTCCCTTACCATCTTGGGCTGCTATCGATTGCCGTGTTCTGTGTTGCCATGGCGTTTGTCGGCTTCATCTACGGCAGAAGAAAGCGGGTCACAGAATTAAAAGACCTGGTGCGGGGCTTTCAGGAGCGCGCCGCCACACCCAGCAGTGAGCAGCTCGATCAACTGGGAGAACTCATTGCGCGTTCGCAACGCAGCTTCAAGGAACTGATCGATTCCTTCGACGACATTGCCTTTGCCACTTCATTGGATGGGAAGATCAAAACCGTAAACCGGCGCGTCACTGAATTGCTGGGGATCGCTTATGGCGAAATCATCGGGCATCGCGGTGAGGAATTCCTGGACGAGCCCAAACGTGAAGATGTGGACCGCGGTTTGGCCCGGTTTCTTGAAAAACGTAACTGGTCCGGCTTGGTTTGTGTTCGGCTGAAAGCAAGCGCCCGCACGCTTTATTTTGATTGTGCCC
>Ga0210390_10004584_pt1 | contig 11640 bp, 10 predicted proteins | sample IncBWH11OmetaG_FD_161050 | JGI IMG/M metagenome (GOLD analysis project Ga0210390, IMG submission 161050) | Forest soil microbial communities from Barre Woods Harvard Forest LTER site, Petersham, Massachusetts, United States - Inc-BW-H-11-O ... | reverse complement strand
GTGATGAGCGATGCGGTGAGGTTGCGGGAGTTGTCGCTGGAGCTGGAGGCGGCGCAGGAGGCGATTGATACGATGTACACGCGTTGGGGGGAGTTGGAGAAGAAGCAGGGAGGGAAGAGTTAAGAGAGAAGAAAAGACTTAACGCAGAGGGCACAGAGGAAGAGCGCAGAGGACGCAGAGAAGAGGGGGAAACCCCAAGAGCCCAGGTGCAAAGGCGGTACCTGGGCACTCGACGGAAACCCGCTCAGAAAATGTCGGGAACAGCGAAAGTAGCCCGCCGCGGACGGCGGCCGCTACAAAGGCAAGAGGGGCCACCTGAAGGTGGCCGCTACGTTGGAGTTAATTGGTTTTGTGTTCGGAGGCGACCTCTTGGTGATCGAGGTCGGCTTTTTGCCAGGTTGGCGTGGGGTTGAATTCCTTCATGGATTTGGCGAGGGCTTCTGTTTTCTTGCCGAGATCGTTTTCAAAGACGATGCCATCTTCACCAACTATGAAAGTCATGACGCCCGAGGAGCGGTATTCGGCGGGGTAGGCCACGAAAGCGAAGCCATCGCTCATTTTTTCCTGGGTGAGGTAGCTTTTGGCGCCGCCTGGAGCATTTTTCCCCTGGCGGGTCAGAATTTCGAAGTAGTATCCGCGGAATGGAACGGGCGCTTCGCCACGGCTCGCGGCGTTTTCTTCAGCCACCGCCCAGGCAACGAGCGGGCCGATGGGACTCTGGGTGCCACCTTCCGGCGCCTCCCAGTAAAGGCCATTGTTCTGTCCTTTATCACTGAAGATTTTGGCGGCGTACTCGCTTTTGCGCTCGGAACGATATTCTTTCTGCGCGGCCACGAGTTCCTGGCAAATGCGAATGGCGGACATTTCGTTACGGCCGACACGCCGGGCCAGAATTTCGGTCTTGGCGGCGTCGGTGTTGAAATACCATGAACTGCCGTTGGCGACGATGGGGATTGGCGTGGGCCAATTATGGGCGCCGATGTACAAGGTTACGGTTCCATCGGGTTCTTTCACCAAACGGTGCATTTCGTGAAATTTTTCGACAAAAGTGGCGCGGCTGAGAGCGTCCTCGGCATCGTCTCCCGAGGAGACGATTTGCTTTGCATCCGGTCCCAAGATTTCGAGCAGCGCTTTTTCGTCGTTACTCTGGGTTGCCGCAAGGAGAGCGGCGCTGGCATCTTCCGCGGAGGAAAAAGTCTTCTGACCGTTTTGCTGGGCCGGGGAACGGGCAGGGAAGCAGCCGGTCAAGAGGATCGCGACTACGGCTAAAGCAGGAAAATGGATCCAATGAAATTTTTCGAAGTTCAGCTTCGCTCGCCGCATAGTTCTTTTCTCCATTTCTGAATTTCAAGATCCGCCCGGAACTGAATGACAGTTCAATTAATGAGGATGGCCGCCACCGCCACCATGGGAAGCGCCACCACCACCACCACCACCACCACCGCTGCCACCATGTGACGCGCTGCCGCCCCCGTGAGATCCCCCGCCGGGAGATCCGCCACCGCGATTGAGGCTTGCAGTTCCGCGCGAGGAATAGCTCCGCGTTTCGCCGCCGTGGTCGTAGTTGCTGTAGGCGCCTGAGTGAACGCCGTTTTGACCGTTGGTTGGAGCGTAACCGCGAGCGGCCCGGTTGTTCCCTTCGAAGGGCTTGGGAGAGGCGCCGGGACGATTGTAGACACTGCCGCGTGCGGAGTTGGAGCCGCTTACGTTGCCCCCGCGTGCGCCGCCGTTGCGGACAGAGTTGGATCCGCCAGCGCGAGCGCCACCGTTGCGAGCAGAGTTGAAGCCAGCGCTGCCGCGGGTATTGCCGCCCCGGTAGTAGGTGTTGCGGTTATAAAACGTTCTGCTCTGCGAGTAGTATCTGTTGTGGTTGTAGACTGCGTAGTGGTTATGCCAGTCGAATCCCCAATGGCCCCATCCCCAGCCATAGCCGCCATAGAAACCGACTCCGAAGCCGACTCCGAAGGATAGGTACGGCCCGCCAAACCAAATGCCGGGATAGGGGTACCATCCGGGCCAGGCGACGATGGGACCGCCGTAAACCAACCATGGATTGTATGCAGGGACGTAGACTACCTGGGGATTAGCAGGCTGAACCGAAATGTTGGAGTCTTGATCGGTTACGGTTTGCTGCGGGGTGGATTTGAGATTGCCGGATTGTTCCGCGCGCTGGCGCATAACCTGAATGGCGTCCATAACATCCTGCTCCTGGTTGTAGTAGGCGTCACCGAGAGAGGAAGTCCAGGAGAGGTTTTTGTCCATGTTACCGAGGACTGAGGGAAAGGCGGCAAGGGCCTTGACGCTGGGGTCCCAGGGTTGCTGGTCCACCGATTGACCTAATGAGTCGCCCTGCAGATCGGAATGCGCTTGGACCCAACGATTCGCCTCGACGACCTGTTCGGGGAATGCGGAAGCCGCCAGGATCTGCGCCACCAGCGAGTCCGGATAGAGAGCGATCGGGGCGACCAACTGTTGCAACTGGTCGGGAGATTGCGGGGCGTACGGAACACCTTGGGGGGGTTGCGCGGGAGCCTGGGTGTCCTGAGAGGCTGAGAGTCCCTGAGGCCACGACGCGAAAAGGAGCGCGAGGGCGAGGAGGGAAAGCGGGAGATTTCTGATTCGTTGCGGATTCGAGTAGGGTGGAGCGCCTTGGATAACGGTCATGATTTGGTATCCCTCCACACGGTGGTCCCGTGAGGTGTTTATCAGAGTTAAAGAAGCAAGTCGCGATTCAGGTTCGGAACGCCGACTTAAAGACCGCAGGCCGAAATTCAGATCGACGCGGAGTTTCAGTGGCCTCTTGATCCGGCCGGAACGCCAATCAATTGGAGCATTCCACAGCCACTCTCACCGTACCAAGAAGATCCTCGGACAACTGTACTAAAGAGAACACGGCCCCGAGGAGTGGTCGGGAACCGCGCGACTTAACCTGTAGGGACTGCCATGACTTCCCTCACGTAATGCGTTCCGGGCAGCATTCTGTCAGCTCGCCACATTTGGAGGAGCGCAGAACGCTCGCGAGTTGGTCATGCAGAAAATCGAGCCGCCGCTTTTTTCCCAATAGTTGTCCTTAACCCGCTTGCGGTGCCATAATTCCACTCTTACAGTGCGGAGACGACCAAGGGGATTCCGGCTGAAGTCAGGCGACCGGAGACGGCGCACTGTTCTAGGGGGCTTTTTATGGCGATGCGCGATAGCTGGGTGGAGAAGAGGGAAGCGGCGCAGGCCAGCTTGAATGGCGGCCGGAACATGTCGCAAATGCATCTGGCGCGGCTTGGCGTGATTTCGGAGGAGATGGAGTACGTTGCGAAGCGCGAGAAACTGGACCCAGAAGTGGTGCGCAGCGAAGTGGCGCGGGGGCGCGCGATCATTCCCGCAAACATCCATCACCGCAACCTGGAGCCGATGGGAATCGGGATTGCGTTCAACTGCAAGATCAATGCGAACATCGGGAACTCGGCGACGACTTCGGAAATTCACGAAGAGCTGAAGAAGCTGCATCACGCCGTGCATTATGGCGCGGATACGGTGATGGACCTTTCGACGGGCGGGAATATTCCGGAGATCCGGCAAGCGATTATCAATAGTTCGCCGGTGCCGATTGGGACCGTGCCGGTGTACGAAGCGATTTCGCGGGTGCGGCGACCGGAAGATATCAGCATTGACCTGATGCTGGAAGTGATTGAAGAGCAGGCGGAGCAGGGCGTGGATTACATGACGATCCACGCGGGCGTGCTGCGCGAGCATGTGCCGCTGGTGCGGAAGCGGATCACGGGGATTGTGTCGCGCGGCGGTTCGCTGATGGCGCACTGGATGGAGCATCACAAGAAGCAGAATTTCCTGTACGAGAACATCGAGAAGATCTGCAAGATTTTCAAGAAGCACGACGTGAGCTTTTCGTTTGGCGACGGCTTGCGGCCGGGGTGCATTGCGGATGCAAGCGACGAGGCGCAGTTTGCCGAGTTGAAGGTGCTGGGCGAGTTGACGAAGAAGGCCTGGGAGCACGACGTGCAGGTGATGATCGAAGGACCGGGGCACGTGCCGCTGGACAAGATCAAGGAGCAGGTGGACAAGGAGATGGAATGGTGCCATGAGGCGCCGTTCTACACGCTGGGGCCGCTGGTGACGGACATTGCGCCGGGGTACGACCACATTACGAGCGCGATTGGGGCGGCGATGATCGGGTGGCATGGAGCGTCGATGCTTTGTTACGTGACGCCGAAAGAGCATTTGGGATTGCCAAATCCGGAGGATGTGAAGCAGGGCGTGATTGCCTATAAGATTGCGGCGCATGCAGCGGATGTGGCTCGGCACCGGCCAGGAGCGCGGGACCGCGACGATGCGTTGAGCTATGCGCGGTTTTTGTTTGACTGGAACAAGCAGTTTGAGTTGTCGCTGGATCCGGCGACGGCGAAGGCGATGCATGACGAGAATTTGCCTGATGATTTTTATAAGGAGGCGAAGTTCTGCTCGATGTGCGGGCCGAAGTTCTGCTCGATGAACATTACGCAGTTGGCGGAAGCGGAGAGCGGGAAGGACCAGGCGGAGCGGAAGCAGAAGTTTGCGGAATTGCTGGTGAAGGTGCAGGGCGCGGGCGCCTGAAGCGCGAGTCGGTTATTGTTCCTCAGTGTAGCGCTGGCTTTTATGCCAGCGCGTCTGTGGTGTTTAGGCGATCCGGGAAAGATCGAGAATAGGGATAATCGGCTGGCCGCTGGACAAGTCCGGCGCGAACCGGGTTTAGCAATATGTATTCGGCGGTTTTGGATAGTTCCTCGGCAGTCCGCAGGATGTGATCAAAGAAAGAAATTTGCCAGAGTGTTTTTCCGGTTTTGGCGCGGAAATGGAAGGTGGTTTTGTGTTTGAACGTTTTGACGAAACACAAGAGGTCCGAAGTGGGGGAATCGCCTTGAAGTAATACGTGCAGGTGATCCGGCATCAAGCAGTAGGCACGCAGGGTGAAGGATTGTTGCGCGGCGATTTGTTGGAGAGAATTCAGGAGCCAGCGCGCGATGCGGTGGGAGTGGAAATGGGGGGTTACGGTCGCGGGTGGAGAGAGTAAGAAAGTAGGCGCGGGGGCCGACGTAGTGTTCCTTCGGTAGGCGGATGGGTTTGTGGAATCGTAGGGCGGGTTCGAGGGCGGAGGGCATGGTTGATTACCAGAGAGGGAGTACACGGTATGGTTATAGAAAAGAGAAGAGGGCCCGGCAGGAGCCGGGCCGCGCTGGCATAAAAGCCAGCGCTACAATGTTGGGATCGATTGGGTGGACGATTGGCGGGTTGGGAGGCACGGTCACGTCAGAGGGAAGAATGAAGAGAGAGATGCCGGAGTCAGATAACAAGGAATTGTTGCGGGAAGAGTTTAACCGGTGGGCGGAGGCTGGGCGCGGGGAGGGGATGGAGCAGGATCATTTGCCCATTACGTTGCCGGTGGTGGAGAAGATGCGGCTGGCGGCGACGGACAATGTGCTGGATGTGGGGTGCGGGTCGGGATGGCTGGCGCGGCGGCTGGCGAAGAGGGTGCCGGAGGGCCGCGTGGTGGGGATGGACGTTTCGGATGAGATGATCCGGGTGGCGCGGCGGACGAGTTTGGATTTCGAAAATATTCTTTATGCTACCGGGGAAGTGGGGGAAATTCCCTGGGATGCAAATTTTTTCAATCATGCGATATCGGTGGAATCGGCGTATTACTGGCCGGAGCCCGCGGCGGGGATTCGGGAAATTTTCCGTGTGCTGCGGCCGGGCGGGGCTGCGTGGATTCTGATCAATTATTACCGGGACAATCCGCATTGCCACCAGTGGGGGCCGCTGCTGGCCGTGCCAACACATCTGTTGGCGGCGGAGGAGTGGGCGGAGATTTTTCGCACGGCTGGATTTTCGGACGTTGGGCAGGAACGGGTGTTCGATCCGTCTCCTTTGCCGGAGGTTTACAGCGGGCGATGGTTTCGCGATGCGACGCAGTTGCGGGCGTTTAAGGCGGAAGGTGCTCTGTTGATCGGCGGGATAAAGAGTTAACGCCTAGAAGAAAAAGCGCCCGCCTCGGACCCTTCGGTTACGCTCAGGGCAGGAGGCGGCCGCTACAAAGGCTGGAATTAGTAAGGTTACGAATACATTTGAAGGATCCTGCCGAACGGAATAGATTCTTACCGGACGTTGCTATCGACAAACCTGGGTTCCATAGAAATTAGCGATGAGTTTGCCGTAAATCCAAGCGAGAGGGTGTGCCGATGGGATTTTTGAGCGAAAGCGTGGCGGTGATTACGGGGGCGGGTTCGGGGATGGGGCGGTGCCTGGCGCAGCAGTTGGCGGGGATGGGCGCGTCGCTGGCGATTTCGGATGTGGATGAGAAAGGGCTGGCGGAGACGGGGAGGCTGCTGGGTTCGCCGAAGGGCAAAGTGACGCAGCATATCGTGAATGTTGCTGACGAGGCGCGGGTGAGGGCGTTTGCGGAGGAGGTGGCGGCCCAGCACGGGCGGGCCACGGTGCTGTTTAATAATGCGGGCGTGGCGGTGCTGGGGAAATTTGAAGAGTTGTCGCTGGAAGACATTCGCTGGCTGACGGACATAAATTTCTGGGGAGTGATTCACGGGGTGTTTTATTTTCTGCCGCTGCTGAGGAAGGAGCGGCGGGCGCATATCGTGAACACGTCCAGCGTGTTCGGGCTGGTGGGAGTGGTGGGGCAGACGGCTTACTGCGCGAGCAAATTCGCGGTGAGAGGGTTCACGGAATCCCTGCGGCACGAACTGGAGGGGACGAATATTTTCGTTACCAGCGTGCATCCCGGGGGCATCAAGACGGCGATTGCGAAGCGAGCGAGGCTGGGGGCGCGGGCGAATGCGAGTTTATATCCGGACAGCGTTTCGCGGTTTGATCGCGTGGCAATTACGACGGCGGAGGATGCGGCGGCGCGGATATTGAAGGGCGTGGAAAAATACGAGCCGCGGATTTTGATTGGGCGGGATTGCAAGCAGGAGGAGATCTTGCAGCGGTTGCGGCCGGTGGGGTATTGGAAGATGATCGCGAAAAAGATTCAGGATCCGGACGTGAAAAAGTAGGCGCGCGAGCCGGGTGAAATTCAATTGGCGGCGTGGAAAAATGGAGAGGTCGGTTGACGCGGATCAAGCGAGTTGAAGTTAATACGTTCGCACGAAGAAATGTGTCGCACCTCCGGCGCTAGAACCTTCTTGCGCTGCTTACCCAGTGCTTACGCACTGGGCTAACTGCTGTCGCGCCTCTGGCGCTTGGTGAGGGGAAGAACAGTGAGCTCTCGCGGGCCCCGAGCAGACATAGTCTCCGCAAGACGGTGAGGCGATGCGTGGATTGGGCGGAAGTTTGAGAATATTTCCTTGTAGGGTCCATAAGAAAAACTGAGGGAACGGGCGGCGCGGGCAAAGTTATAATTATGGCTTGTGGATCAAGGAAAGGGGCCGTAGATGCCGATTGTCGCGCCTGTTGCCGAGTGGAGCAGCCTGTTTGCACGAATGAAAGCGGAAGCGCCGGAAGCGTTTGATTCCGAGGGGCGCGTTCTGAATTTGATGGAAGGGGAATGGAAGGACCCGGGGTTCGGGAAGCACTACGAATCGCCGATCGACGGGCGGAGCCTGGGCAAGATCCCGATGATTGAGCTGGAGACCGCGCGGATGGCGGTGAAATTCGCCAAGTCCGAAGCTGCCGGCTGGGCGAGGACGGATTTGGATGAGCGGCGGCGGCGCGTGAACGAATGCCTGGCGGGATTGCAGAAGCAGAAAGAATTGATTGCGCTGCTGCTGATGTGGGAGATCGGAAAGCCATACGCGCAGGCGTTGACGGATATCGAGCGGTGCATCAGCGGCGTGGAGTGGTACGTTGCGAACATCGAGAGCATGCTGGAGAAGCGGACGCCGCTGGGGCTGATTTCGAATATCGCGTCGTGGAATTATCCGATGTCGGTGCTGATGCACGCGGTGCTGGTGCAGGCGCTGGCGGGGAACGCGACGATTTCGAAGACGCCGACGGACGGCGGGCTCTACGCACTGACGGTAGCGCACGCGGTGGCGCGGAAGTGCGGGCTGCCGGTGTCGCTGGTGAGCGGGTCGGGCGGGCAGTTGAGCGAAGCGCTGGTGCGAAATGAATTTGTGGATTGCCTGGCGTTTGTGGGCGGGAAGACGAATGGCGGGGTGATCGCCTCGTCGCTGTACGACGAAAACAAGCGATACATGCTGGAGATGGAGGGGGTGAACACGTACGGCGTGTGGCAGTTTTCGGATTGGGCCGGGCTGGGGCAGCAGTTGAAGAAGGGATTCGATTACGGAAAGCAGCGATGCACGGCGTATGTGCGGTACGTGGTGCAGCGGGAACTGTTTCCGCAGTTTCTGGAGATGTATTTACCGTTGCTGCGCGGATTGCGGTACGGGAATCCGGTGATGGTGGAGAACGAGACCGACCCGCTGCCGAAGCTGGATTTCGGGCCGCTGATCAACAGCAAGAAAGTGGAAGAGCTGCGGGTGCTGTACGTGGAGGCGCTGGGTAAGGGCGCGATCAGCTTGTTTGAAGGCGGAGTGCAGGAGAGCATGATTTTTCCGAACCAGGATACTTCTGCGTACGTGGGGCCGGCGGCGCTGCTGAATATTCCAAAGAATTGCCGGCTGTATCACAGCGAGCCGTTTGGGCCGCTGGATACGATCGTGGTGGTGGACCATATTGAGGAGCTGATTTCGGAGATGAACGTGTCGAACGGGGCGCTGGTGTCTTCGATTGCGTGCGACGACGGGAAGATTGCGCGGCGCGTAGCGGAGGAGTTGCGAGCGTTCAAGGTGGGGATGAATTCGATCAAGTCGCGCGGGGACCGGGAAGAGGTGTTCGGAGGCGTGGGGCAGTCTTGGAAAGGGTGCTTTGTGGGTGGAAGGTACCTGGTGCTAGCGGTGACGGCGGGTGAGCCGGGGGAGAAGTTGTATGGGAATTTTCCGGATCATTCGCGGATGCCGGAGGAGTTGACGGTGAGGGCGGTAAGCGCGGGGGCCGCGCAAAAATAGGGCAGGCGAGGATTGCGAGAGATTTTTGACGGGGGCGGAGGCGGGGAATATACTGCGCGGATGGAGGTGGTGGGCGACCTGAAGATTGGTCGTCGTACAAGAAAAGAGCAAGGATAACGCAGAGGCGCTGAGAGCGCAGAGGTTCGCAGAGAAGAGGCTGGCCCCGTAAATTCATTCGGGGCGCTAAAGACGCGCTTGAAAGACCAGCGTTACATCTAGGAGTCGGCAAAAGGCGCCCGCCTCGGAAGGCGGCCGCTACAAAGGCAAGCGGGCCGATCTGAAGTTCGGCCAGTACGCGAAGGAAAGAAGGCGGCGTAAAGCCGCCCCTACATGAGGATGCGGGGCGCTTGTGGGAGTGATTGATCAGAGGTTTGAGAAGAATGTGCTGATCAGCTCGGTGGACTATGTGTTCAATTGGGCGCGGAAGAGTTCGCTGTGGCCGCTGACGTTTGGGCTGGCTTGCTGCGCGATTGAGATGATTGCGTCGACGACGGCGCGGTTTGACATGGCGCGTTTTGGGGCGGAGGTGTTCCGGCCATCGCCGCGGCAGGCGGATTTGATGATCGTGTCGGGGACGGTGACGCTGAAGATGGCGCAGGTGATCCAGAGGATATGGCAGCAGATGCCGGACCCGAAGTGGAGCATTTCGATGGGTGCTTGCTCGAGCGTGGGCGGGCCGTTCAATACGTATTCGGTTTTGCAGGGCGTGGATCGGGTGGTGCCCGTGGATGTGTATGTGGTGGGGTGCCCGCCACGTCCGGAGGCGTTGTTTTACGCGCTTTTGAAATTGCAGGACAAGATTGACAACATGACTCTGGCGAAGCGGCCGACGGAAGTGCGCTTGCGGCCGGAGATGGCGGAAGAGTTTAAGAAGAGCGTGATGATTGCGCAGGTTCCTGAACCAAGATAAAGCGAAGATTGAAGTTCGAAAATAGAAAATGGCGAGCGAAGAACACAGGCAAGAGTGCCTGTGCCACTGGCGGAGGGCCCAGACTATGGCGTTTGTGAGGACGGTGAAGGTGGCGGAAGTTCCGGCGGGGACGATACGGGAGTTGCAGGTGGAGGGGAAGGCGGTGGCGGTGGCCAACGTCGGGGGGAAGATTTTTGCGATCAATAACACTTGCTTGCATCGCGGGGGGCCGCTGGGACAGGGTTCGCTGGAAGGCAAAGTGGTGGCTTGCCCGTGGCACGGGTGGCAATATGATGTTACGAATGGGAAGGTGGTCCAAAATCCCGCCGCGGCCGTGGATTGTTATCATACTGAGGTGCGCGGAGACGACATCTACATTGATTTGGGCTGAGGTCCCGGGAAGAACGTGGCTCAAAGGCAATGCTTCTCTAAGCAAAAGAAAATAAGGAATTTATAGTCAAGACTGGGATGCCTGGGCGTATTTTTTCGGGTTTTGCACATCGGAGCACCCCTATCCCGCACATTTTGTTTGGTTTTCCTCGTTCGAGCGTGTATATTTTCCCCGGCTTTGGGTGAAGATGGCGACCGCGACTCCTCAGACACGACATTATTGGATATTCAGCACCGACCCGCACCACTACCACTGGGACACACTTTTCGTTAAGGGCAAAGAAATGTGGCACGGGGCGGGTTCGAAGCCCGACGCTATCCGTGCGCTCAAGCAGGTGAAGCGCGGGGATCGCGTGCTGTGCTATCACTCCGCGCCGGAGCGTTCGCTCTATTCCATTGCGGAAGTGACGCGGGACCCCTATCCCGACCCGCACGATCACAAGGGGAAAAACCTGGTGGCGGACCTGCGGGCATTTGAGAAGCTGCCGCGGCCGGTGACGCTGGCGGAGATGCGGGCGAACTCCGCGCTGAGAAAAGCGAAGCTGCTGAAAAACGTGCGGCTGATTATCTCGCCGATCACGGAAGCGGAGTATCTGGAACTGCTGAAGATGGCGGGGATCGTGGCCACGCCCGGCGTGCCGCTGCCTTAAAGAGCCTTTCACCTGGGCAAGCGGGTCCACCTGAAGGTGGACGCTACGTGAGCTTTAATTGAAAGCTGTGCGTCCAATACCTGGGGTTGTGTTCAAGGAAAAACCAATGAAAAGCAGATGGGTTAAACGGGTGGCACTGCTGGTGCTTCTGGCGGTTGTGGTGTGCGTTTGCCGGACAGGCGCGCAGGAATATCCGGTGGCGACGAAGACGCTGAAGAACGGGATGAAGATCCTGGTCCAGACGGACCACAGCATTCCGAACGTGGCGCTGTATACGTTTTATAAGGTGGGGTCGAGGAACGAGCGGCCGGGGACGACCGGGCTGTCGCATTTTTTCGAGCACATGATGTTCAACGGCGCGAAGAAGTACGGACCGGGAGAACTCGACAAGGCGATGGAGAATAATGGTGGGTCGAATAATGCGTACACCACGCGCAATGTGACGGTGTATCAGGACTGGTTTCCGCGTACCGCGCTGGAGCTGATTTTCGATATCGAATCGGATCGCATCCGCGATTTGAGCTTCGATCCGAAGAAAATCGAGAGCGAGCGGGGGGTGGTGGCCAGCGAACGTCGAAGCACCGTGGACGGGCAGAATGAGGGATTGCTAGACGAGCAGCTTTGGGCGACGGCGTTTATCGCGCACCCGTATCAGTGGCCGGTGGTGGGCTGGATGAGCGAC
>Ga0210390_10004583_pt1 | contig 11641 bp, 14 predicted proteins | sample IncBWH11OmetaG_FD_161050 | JGI IMG/M metagenome (GOLD analysis project Ga0210390, IMG submission 161050) | Forest soil microbial communities from Barre Woods Harvard Forest LTER site, Petersham, Massachusetts, United States - Inc-BW-H-11-O ... | reverse complement strand
CTTGAGAGAATAGCAAGACGCGCCGAGGAATTGGGCGAACAAGAGGGCCACAGTTAGGATCGTCTCTTTAACCTATTTAAGTGTTCTCTGGAAGCCAAGCGATTCTAGATTGGCGGCAAATCGCCAAATCACTCGTCGAGGGCAGATTAGTACCGGGATGTCGGCTTGTGCTTATTAACTATGTCAGAAGGGAATACCTACCCTCAACATTCATCGACGGAATTGCGAAACTGGGTGTCACTACAGTGCCTGAGCTGCTAGGCGCTCGTTATATTGAGCTGGCTGGAGAAATTGATCGGATTCGCAAATACCGAAACAAGCTGATCCACGGACTACACTTGTCGTCAGTTGCCATGAATTTCAGCCTGCCAGCACGTCAGGCAATTACCATATGATGCGGATGGAGCCGCCGATACTCCACCACTTCCTCTTCTTTGATCCACGTCCAGCCGTCGCATTCTGGATCGTCCCCGAAGCGAACGTAAACGTATCCCTGCGGTCGCTCCGGGATGGTCTGAATGACGAACACGGGCAGCGGCGGCGCATCGAAACCGAGGAATCGCCCGTCACCATCGAAGCGGCAGGTTCGTTCCTGCGACGTAACCACATCGCGGATCACCTTTGACTTCATCTCCGTCGAGGTACGCATCATGGCCAAACAACTCCAAAGTGGACAGTCCCGCGACCTCTTCCAGTCCCGTCGCGGAGAGACGGAGGGAAGTTCGTTCATCCAGCGCAGCCGCCATCCGAAGCTCGCGCTCCCGAGCCCTGGGTGCGCTGGCGAGGGTTGCTTCATCCGGAAACGAAGATTCTGGCAGCAAGTATCTGCTTAATTCCGCGCAACGCATAGTTGCTCGTGAGCAACGACCCCGTCCGTGGTTGGTGCGAGCATGATGAGATAGGGGAAGGTATCCAGCAGTGAGTCTGAGTGAACGAGTTCTAGATTTCCTAGCCCGCTGGTACGCACAGCGTGTGGCAGCGACAACTGAGCATCTGTCGCTGACACATCACCGGCACATGGTACACGTGCAGCCTGTCGCGTGCGATGGCCGTGACAGTAGCGGCTGAGCGGTCCGCTTCGGCCTTTGGGACTGGGTAGAAAGGATAAGAGCATTCGAGGCTCTTGCCGCATCCCGGTTCCACTTCCGCGATCTACATCTGCGTCGTGCGCAGCGGATCGGCGGCTTATCGGTCTTGCGCCACCGGGAGCAGCATACATCGCGCTGCCACACCTGAACCGTTACGACGCGCACGCGTCGTAGCGTAGATCACGCGGACGCGACGCGTCCAGATGGAACACTCCAGAAACTCAAGAGTGGACGCAGCACGCCCAGATGGGAGTAGGGGTAGTAGTAGGAGCACCCCATTCAAGTCTGAATTTCAATGCCACCAGAGTGCATCTGATGGCAAAATCCTACGCCTTGGCTGCGCCCATCACGTGTAAACCATAATGCAGGAACAGCAAAAATAATTCGAACGACACGAAAAAATCCATCCGTGCCTCGGGCAAATGTTGCAGCGTGTGCGAGAGCGCACAGCGAGCTTCGTAGCTGAGCTTTTAAATTCGGGGTCAGCGGCGGTTTTATTGGGGAGGCAGAAATCGCCAGCTTGCGAGTGCCGGAAGAACCCCGCGAAGTGCGGAAGAGCAACACTTCGCCGTATAGGGGAAGAGACAAGGTGATCTTTCGATGACGGAGACACACGTCCTGTCGCGGATACCGGTCGGGGGAGCGCTGGCTTTCCGGCCCATTCCGGATTCAAGCGCTCCGGCTCGTGGGCGGGATCGCAAGCCGAGAGCCGGGGTCTTTAACTCCGCTTATCGCTCTCCACCTTGCAATATGCCCAGTTTGAACATCTCTTCAATCACAGGTTGGCTCATCTGACCGTTTCCAAAAAATGGCAGAAGCAGGAACGGATATGGACAGCTTGAATATCGTGCAACCCTCATACCCATCGAACTCCACTCGACGCCGAAGAATCTTTCGTATTCCTGAGCCTTCGCTCTGCCGTCTCCGTAGCAAATGACCATTCGTGGACCGCTGTTTTTCAGCAGCAGCAATAGCCTTTCCTGCCGTTTTGCGAGCCTTTGATACAACTCGCTGTCCAGTTCATTGAAAGCCTTCATCCAACTCTTATTTGCAGTTTTGTTTGATGGAATCGGCGACAGTTCGGTTAGAAACGTGCCTCCGTTGCTGCGGCCTAGGCCACACCGGATATATTCCTTCGCGGAGTCTGTATCTCTCCAGTTGTCCTTGCCTTCATAGGCACGCATGATCTTCGCAATCCATTGCCAAACCTGAGTGACAGGCGGTTTGGCATCGAAGTTAATCAGCATTCCATTTTGGCGAAGCCTTTGATGGTGTGCATCGCGCAGGTCCATAATCGCGTCAAACTCACCGCGAGCTCTGAGGTTTTCTTTGGCATCCGCCGAATCTGCTTGTCCAAGTCCCTCTTCGATGCCGATGAACCATACGGATTCTCTGGGGTTCCCGTAACCAAGAAAACCCACAATCCTCTCTACCTCTGTCATTGAGAGTGCAGGCAGAATTTCGGTCACTTTCGTCATGCTGCCTCCACACGGCGAGGAGATTTTATCTACAGTGGTGCCCAGCCACAGCTTACCGGAGCGGCTCTGATATCCACCCATGTTGAGGTCCTCCGCGAACTGTTTTGCGGTCGCTCCAGTGCCTTGCTTTAAAGCGGTGATCGGCGGTGACGCGTACACATGTCCTGTGCGCGATGCGGAGGCGTTTGGCTGTCAACGTTTGACCGTTGACCGTTTCGTTGCGTGGGCGCGGCGGGCAGCGACTTTTTGAGGTTTCAGTTCCAAAGTAAGCACAGTTGCCTTTTTTGGTCTGCCACCAAGTAGTCCATTTTTTTGCGCGGCAGCAGTTTTGGCCACGCTCCGCGCCTGACCCCCTGCGGAACCAAGTCTGCTGGCCATCCACTTTTTCGAGCCTAGAAATCCTTCCAGAAGCGCGGGCAGGTAGAGATCGGCGTCCAGTCTCGGAAAGTGAATGCCGAAACCCGAGGGAGAGATTTCGATGGGATTGAGCATCTCAGGAGTAGCATTTTCTAGCCCTTCAGCATCGTGCGGCGAGAAAGTCACGCCGAGCTTCGAATCGAGAAGAATCACGACGCGATGAATGCGACGGTCGTAGCGGGCGCTTACCGCCTTGGGCAGTGAAGCTTGGAGTTCCTTCGCCCTCTGATTCGCGAGTTCAATTCCGTCACGCAATTCCATGAATGCCCTCCCATGCGCCACACAGCGCGATTACGTTGTGCTGAAGTTCTCTTCGAATACGGGCCAGATTAACTCTGGAGAAACCATAGTTTTCTCGCAGGGTGACCGGCCCAAATGGACAGTTCAGTTCAAAGACGGCTTCACAACCGTTCCCAATAACATGCACATGCGACGGACGATGGTCATTGGGATAAACAACCACTCTCAGCCCGCCAAACCTCAGAACGGTTGGCATGAGAACAGTATAAACATAAAACCGAAACGCTTGGGTTTTTACTTTAAAAACGCGAAGATCACCTCGCGAGGTGCGGAAAGGAGGCACCTCGCTTCGAGCAGCAGAGCAAAGGTAGTGTCCTAGTTGGGAGCGGCATTCGATTCGCTTTCGAATCTCGCGTTCAACGCTTGTGCCTTATATCCCCATAAGTCTTCCTGAACCCCGCACATTCATTTCCAAGTCGCGAGATTTATTCCGTCCAACATACTTATCAGGGACACGGCCCTTTTTCATCGACAGCTTAACCATTGGTCCAACGCCTCACCTGTACCTATCCGAGGACGCAGTCAATGCGTTTTTCTCCCAACTTAACCTCGGGGTATGGATTCAAAAATCTGTCGTTCCGTTCCGTGATCTGTGATGGGATCAACCCTCACCACAGATCAAACTGACCCACTTCCCGGCAGTCTTCATCGCTGCGCTGCTTGCCAAATCCCGCATCGGAGATGTGTACGTCCGCATTTCTGTCGCAGTTGTCCTGTTGTGCCTCGCCAAAATTCAATCCGCAGGCGAAGCTGAATGGGGCCCCCGGATGTCTTAACGGTTAAGAGCCGTTTGGAATCTCAACTCGTAGTGGGCTAGAAAGCGAAGAAAACACAGGATGATGGAGTTTTGGCGAGGCACAACTTTCGCGCCCCCGGACCCCGCGTGTTTTTGCGCCTGCGGCGCGGGCTTTTTAAAACACACCTCTCCCTATTTTCTTGTTCTTGCCTTTGCTCTTAAGCCGATGCCAGATTCCGAGTGAGCAAAGCAAAGGCTGGGTAAAAGCCCTGTCTCTGCCTAGCGCGAAGCCGGTATGCCGTCATCGTCGGTCGCTATGCAGCGTGCAGTGAGGCTTGGCTATTTTTGGCTCCCACGGAAGTCAAATCCCCTGACGATGGCCCACGGCGCACGCGCCTGCTGGCACCGAGCAACCCTTTCGGGAACGATCCCGATTGGCTTGCCAGCGCCCGAGCCAAAACCTATCCGTCAGTGAGCCGCGCTGCTGGCGGCATGACAGGAGCCTGTATCCCGGAGTTCAGGAGAGCGATGGGAACTTGCGGGGCGTTATCTACGCGGGAAGTGCCGTACCGCAGTTCTGAACGCCACCAGTAAATCTCAAATCGCGGCGGGTGTCCAACGATTTTTTGCCCGCTGCCCGCAGGCTGTGTACCATGTGGTACGTAGGGATGCTGGCCCCACACGGGTGCCGTCGCAATTCTGAACAAGTTTCGACCCAGCATCCCCTACCCACACCCTCAAAATCTTTGGCGCTTTGCTCCGGCCAGCATTTAAATCGCAGGATCACTCCGCGAGGTGTGGAAGAGCTACACCTCGCTTGTAGATTGGTGAACTGACGATGACGAGATACACGTCTTGTTGCCAGTTCTGCTGGCGCTGGCCAAGGAAAATCAGCAGCGTCGCAAAAATTTAATTTTCAGCCGTGCCTAGTATCTGACGATAGTCTAGTTCTGCAATGATGCGTAACCGCGCTCGTCTCGTGTGCCTATTGCTGGTTTTGTCCGTTGTTGTGTGGGCCGACGCTGGTTTTCGCGTCCTCCATAGGTACCCCCACGATCCAACTGCCTACACGCAGGGACTGATCTTTGAGGACGGCCATTTGTATGAGAGCACCGGACTTTATGGCCATTCCACGCAGCGCGAAGTCGATTTGGAAACCGGACGAGCGATTCGCGAACATGAATTGCCCAGCCAGTACTTCGGTGAAGGTCTAACAAATTGGAAAGATACGCTGGTCCAAATCACATGGAAAGAGCACACCGGTTTCGTATATGACCGCGCAACTTTCCGACTGATCCGTACTTTTCATTACTCCGGCGAAGGCTGGGGCCTTACGCAGGATGGCCGTAATCTCAATTCTCAGCGATGGTACGTCCACCCTCCGCTTTCTCAATCCAGAGACTTTTCAGCAACTCCGGAGTTTGGCCGTGACCGACCACGGCAAGGCTGTTCAGCAGATCAACGAACTGGAATACGTCCACGGCGAAATCTACGCAAACATCTGGTTCTCGAACAGAATTGCGCGTATATCTCCTGAAACCGGCCAAGTGCGGGGATGGATCGACCTCGCAGGTATCATTCCGGTTGTCGAACTTCGCAGCGAAGGTGCCGTCTGAATGGCATCGCTTGGGATGCGAAGAACGACCGACTCTTTGTCACGGGAAAACTCTGGCCAGAACTGTTTGAAATTCGCGTGACCCCGTCAATTCATTAACACGCTGCCTCGGCAGCTACGGCCCTAATTTCCCAGGATATTCGCGGGTCTGACAGGCGCTGGTATGCTGACGGGCAGCTATGAAACTCGACAACGACCTAGTGAGAGAAATTCTGTTGGCCTTGGAAGCGGATCAGGGTGATCCGCAGTTACCCAAGCAGCTTCAAATTCCCGAGCACACGCAGCAAGAGATTGCTTACCATGTGGGGCTTCTGGCTGAGGCAGGTTTCATAAAAGCGGTTGATTTTAGCTCGTTCGATGGCTACGACTGGCATCCTCAGCGCCTGACCTACGACGGGCACGAGTTTCTAAATACGGTGCGCGACCCGGCGATCTGGCGCGAGACAAAGGAAGGGGCCAAGAAGCTCGGTGTAGCCAGCGTGCAGCTTCTGTGGGAGATCGGCAAGGGTATCGTTAAGGCAAAAGCCAAAGCGCACGGAATCGATCTATGAGTGATACGGTGTCGGGGGAATTTTATGGAGCGGCTTCACAGCAACGGAATCGCCGTAGCTTTGCCGCCAGTAACGTCTGCGTCATTCACTGGGTAGAGCGTGGGTGATCCGCAGGTGCATCGTTGCTCCTGTTCCATGTGCTTTCAGGCACCGCGTAGAGTGCTCTACAACTTCCACACTGATGCGTTGCTTTATCAGGATCGACGGCGAGATCGCTCACTTGCAGGCCGATGAATTCGGACATTCTGCACCTCCCGGTTTTGTGCGCAGAGAGAGTACCACAGAGCTTACTTTGCCCAGGAACGCTTCACTGGATTTGCACGGCCAACGCCGATCAGGGCGATCCCACATGCGCGACAGCAAATCAGCACAACCGAAGCGCACGTAAGCGTACATAGGTTTATGCGCGTACGCGGTGCTATCTTTTCTTCGCGGCGGATAAGTTTCAGGCGGTACACCTGAGGCGATGGGTGGGGTCTTCCCGCTCTACCCTCCGCTGCTCTACCAGCCGGGAAGTCACACGGGAAGGGTGACACGCATTGTCCACGCATGATCTGCCGCCTGACGTACAGGCCGCGCTGAGCGACCTCTATGAAGAATTTGAAGACCTGCACCGCAGGTTCGGCCACGCCACGCATGTACTCTGCTGGGCTGGGAAGAATCGGTGGCGGCAGGCGGAGGACCCGACGATGAGGATGGTGAAGCGACGACCGGTTCGACCATAACGATGATCCTAATACGGGTCGTCAGTTGATAACCGGCGACGGTGCCCAGTGTCCCGGCAAAAAAAGACAGCATGATGTTGAGCAGAGCAGCAAGAGTCATCGCGCCCCTGCACACCTGATTTATCTTAGGCTGTCTGGAAATTGCCCAGGACTACCTTCGACTTCTTACTACTTCTTAGCTGATCAAGATAGTCGCTCCATTGTTGCATCATCCGCTTGCGTTCAGGTAGGAACGCAGTCCGGTTGTAAGCTCGCCCGTTCGGGTCTTTCACCTAATGCGCAAGCTGGTGTTCCAGCAGATCGACACGGAACTTTAACACCTCATCGCCTATAGTTCGGAAACTAGCTCTGAAGCCGTGACCCGTCGCCACGTCGGCTGGAATCTCCATGCGCCGCATCGCGGCAAGCACTGCATTATCCGACATAGGCCGCTTGGGGCTGCGTGCGCCGGTAAATATATATTGGCTTGAATCTGTATGCTGATGCAGTTCGCGGAGAATCTTCACGGCCTGCTTGCTCAAGGGCACGATATGTTCCTGCAGTGTTTTTGAAGCAACGAAATTCCACTCCGCGGTCCAGATCAACGTCTTCCCACTTCCCCTTGCGCAACTCGCCGGGGCGCACCACGACCAGCGGAGCAAGACGCAAAGCGGCGCGAACCGTAACGGTCCCCTGATAGTCATAAAGGGTACGCAGCAGCTTACCAAACTCCTTCGGGTCCGTGACCGCAGGAAAATGGACTACCTTCCTTTTCGGCGCGAGAGCTTTATCCAGTCCGGCAGCGGGATTCCACTTGCACTTCCCGGCGGCAATGGCGAAGGCAAAAATCTGCCCGAAGTCCTGTAAGGCGCGGCGAACGACATCCCGCACTCCCCGATCTTCGATACGACGAAGGACGGCGAGCAATTCAGGAGCTTCAATCTCATCGATGGGGCGTTCGTCAAGGAAAGGCAGCAGGTCGCGCCGCATGCGGCTCAGGACACGCTCGGTGTAGAGCGGAACCCAAGCTTCAGAGTTCTTCGCGTACCACTCGCGGGCGACTTTCCCAAACGTATTCTCTGAGCGTTCAGTGCGGGCCAGCTTTTCCTCTTTGCGCTTCTGGCTGGGATCAGTTCCGTCACTCAGAAGCTTGCGGGCCTCGTTGCAGCGCTCGCGAGCCTGAGACAGGCTTGTCTCCGGGTAAGCGCCCAAGGAGATGCGCTTTTCCTTTTTATTAAAGTAGTACTTCAGCCGCCACAGTTTTCCGCCCGATGGGCAACTTCAAAGTACAGGCCGCGTGTGTCATACAGCCGCACAAACTTTTCCGGCTGCGGTTTGGCTTTTAATTTGCAGTTCAGTCAGCGGCATCTTCAGACCCTATTCGCGTGCATAACGAACGCCTCCGAGTTCATCAATTTTTGGGGATAGGCGATTTCCAGCGTTTCCCCGCTATCCCCGATCCTATCCCCAAGTGACGCTGGATTTCGATGAGCGTCTGGAGTGCCATTTGGCCTGTTTTGTTTGTTTTGTTAGATTTACGTCTAGGTGTTGGGCGTAGTTGGACGTTACTGGAAGGGGTTTTGGTAGCGCCATCGGGGATCGAACCCGAACTCTCCGCCTTGAGAGGGCGGCGTGTTAACCAATTACACCATGGCGCCGGAAGGGGGTGGCGAGGATCGCCAACCTTCTTAATATAACAGAATGAACGGACTTGGAGGCCGGAATGCAACTGTCCTGAGCGGCAGCGGACGGGCTAACCCAGAGATTTATGAATTCATCGAGACATTCTTGACACCGCGACAAACGAGGAAGACTATCTCACCTGACGGACTCCTGAATGTTCTCAGCAGACGGTTGCGCGGAGCGGCAACAGGACACTTCCTTCCGGCCACTCCTGACGTTGGTGCCGCTTTCATCTTCCCTGGCTCCGTGTTGATGCTGCCCGACCGGTCTCGATCCATTCTGAGCCGGGGCGCAATCAAATACAGCGATAAGGAGAGACAAGTATGGCTAAGGCTGGATATGTGTTCGGCTATGGCTCGCTTATTGAAAGGGCATCGCGGACGCGCACCAATCCCGACGCTTTCGCCGCCTGGCCGGCGCGAGTTACCGGCTATGAGCGCGGATGGTTTCACCAGTTTGCCAACAACGTGGGCAGCACCTGCACTTACTTAGGGGCAGTGGCAAAGGCGGGGGCAACTATCAACGGCGTCATTTATAAAGTCGACGATATCGAGAAAACCAAAGAGCGAGAAACCGGCTACTCGGCCGACCCCGTGGAAGGAGCGATCCAGATGCTGGACGGGGGTTCGCCGTGGGACAGCAAGAACCAGGTCCTTCTCTTTGTGAGCCAGCCCGCATACATTTCCAAGACCAAAAAGCCGACACCTGAGATCCCCATGGTCCAGTCTTATGTCGATATCTGTGTGAATGGATGCCTGGAAATCGAAGCCCTTTATCGCACGGCCACTGGATATGTTCAGGAATTTATCAAAACCTCGACCGGCTGGAACAAGTATTGGGTGAACGACAGGCTGTATCCTCGCCGGCCGTTCATTTACTGCCCGAATGCCAGTTCCATCGATCAGGCTCTGCAAATGGGCGGCGTCTTGAAGTACGTGCAGTTGCATGATCTGGGCTGATCTGGAGTGCGGAGAATAGGGGTCATAATCCCCGCAGAAGATGCGGAGTATCAGCGGTTTCGAAACACGATTGAAAATCCGGCTGCTCATTTCGATTGGCAGTATCTTCCAAGACGGCGATACTCTCTACTGAGCTTCGCTCGCAGGGGATTTAGCCGTGACTACGGAAGAGCAGCCAAAGCAATTGGATTACAGACGTCGGGCTATCGAAATTGCCATTCATCTGGTCCTTGTCATCCTGCTGACGACCGCATGCCTGATGATTCTGCGGCCCTTTCTGCCAATGGTAGCCTGGGGAATCATCATCGCGATCGCGGTGAACCCCGCGTACCAAAAGCTGCGAAGCCTGCTGGGTGGGCGCGGAAAGCTGGCCGCCGTTATTTTCACATTGCTTTTCCTGGGCGTCCTGATTGTTCCCGTTGCCATGCTGACGGAGACAATGATTCAGGGTTTCCAGACTCTGATCGCGCACACCAGGGAAGGTACGCTGGGTATCCCGACTCCACCGGAGAGCGTGAGAACATGGCCGCTCGTCGGGGGGCCGTTGTACAGCACCTGGGATAAGGCCTCCTCAAACCTGACGGAGGCGCTGAAAAGCGTGGCTCCGCAGCTCAGGGCACTGGTGCCCGGGCTTCTTCACGCCTCTGCGGGAATCGGTATGACGGTAGTGGAATTTGTCCTCTCCATTCTGGTGGCGGGTGTTCTACTTGCGAATGCTTCGGGCGGAGCCGTCGTCTCGCATTCGTTAGCCAGCCGCCTCTTCGGCGACCGGGGTCCGGAGTTCGAAACGCTGGCGGGATCTACGATTCGGAGCGTTACCAACGGAATTCTCGGCGTAGCGGTCATCCAGAGCGTTCTTGCCGGTGTGGGCTTCCTGACAGCGAGGTTGCCGGGCGCCGGGCTCTGGACATTGGTCTTTCTCTTCGCGGCCGTGCTTCAGGCGGGAGGGCTGGTGCTGCTTCCCGCCGTCATCTATATGTTTGCGGTCGCAAGCACAACGAAGGCAGTGCTGTTTCTGCTCTGGTGCATCCTGGTGAGTGTCGTCGAACACGCCCTGAAGCCGCTGTTGCTGGGGCGCGGCGTCGCGGTTCCTATCGTGGTGATTTTTTTGGGAGCCATTGGCGGCTTTCTGGCAGTCGGCATCATCGGACTCTTCGTCGGCGCGATCGTTCTCTGCATCGGCTATAAGCTCTTTCTGGCCTGGCTGGAGGGTCCGGTAGCGGCGAAGGAGATGTGAGGATGGAGAACGGCCCCACACAAGCCAACAGCAGGGTTGGTGGGCCACCTGCCAACTTGGGAGGTCAATCTTGAGTAAGTCTGGGAACGATATCAAAGAAACAATCGAATTCTTGGTGGGAGCCGGGCGGAACGTAGCGACGATCATTGTTTTGTTTTTCACTTGCCGTGCCGCGGTCAAACAGGCCAACGCTGCCGAAAAGCTGACCGAAGCAACAAACCAACAAATGCAGACGAGTGAATCTCTGGCCGCAGCCGCGAGAGAACAGGTAGAAGTAGCAAGACGGCAAGTTACCGAATCTCTGCGACCGATCTTGATCTTCTTGGTCAGCAACGAATGGGGAAAGAGGCATCGTCCGGAACAGAGGAGGCGGTGTCGCCCTTGATGCCTGGTTCACCTATGGAGGTCTTGGTCCGCCCGCCGATGTCAAATGGAGATACAAACTTGATCGGGAGTTGATTCCGCCGGGCGATGAGCTCCGGTTCACATATGGGCTGGATAGCATAGAAACGAAGGGAGGGCTACTCATAGTCTACGAATCGCTGGCCGGGGTTGTATCCGCAACCCATGCAACCATCGAGAATCGCCGAATCAGAGTCCCCTACCATGGCGATGTGATAGAGTGGGCGCGGCATCTGACAGCGCCCTTAACTTTCAGCGCGTTGGATTCGTGATGCACTCATTTCGACTTCAAGACCACAAAAACAAGACGGGGGTAGCCTGACGGGCAGTCTTCAAATGCCGAGCTTTTTGACTTCCTCGTTGTAGTACTTGCGGTAGAGGATGTCCCACTCCTGGCTGCCTTCGGGGATGATGCGGCGCTGGGACTGGATCTTGAGGCGGGCGGCCTGGTCGATGCGCGTCTCCTGCATG
>Ga0210390_10004582_pt1 | contig 11644 bp, 11 predicted proteins | sample IncBWH11OmetaG_FD_161050 | JGI IMG/M metagenome (GOLD analysis project Ga0210390, IMG submission 161050) | Forest soil microbial communities from Barre Woods Harvard Forest LTER site, Petersham, Massachusetts, United States - Inc-BW-H-11-O ... | reverse complement strand
AGGAGAATCTCGAACTTCGGATGGGGCAGTGGATATTGAAACCGTTAACCCCACATGCATAGTATGGTGAGCGGGCGTCGAGGATTCGGCGTTCGCGGTACAGTGAAAGGAATGGTCCCTGGCCACATCTGTATTGTCCAAGTCTGTTTTACCCAAGGTTTCTGAGAAGACAGCAACCAAACCCGCGCGTAAAACATCGACCCAAGCTGCGGCCTTGAAGGCGCAACCCGACGCCGACAAGACGCTGAATATGATCCTCTCCCGCCTCGACGATATGAAGGCGGAAGAAACGGTCACCATCGACCTTCGCGGCAAGTCTGCATTTTCCGACTACATGATCGTCACCTCGGGCCGGGTTAACCGGCACGTCGGCGCGATCGCGGAAAATGTCGCCAAGGCGCTGAAGGAAACCGGAATCACAAACATCCACATCGAGGGCTTGCCCAACTGCGATTGGGTGCTGATCGATTCCGGCGATGTGATCGTACACATCTTCAGACCGGAGGTGCGCGAGTTCTACAATCTGGAGAGATTGTGGACCCAGGGCCCGATGGCGGCGAAGGCGATCTAGTCAGCCGATTTTCGCCAATCGGCCGAGCGCTTGCGTGCGTCAGCGCATGCCGCATAGGCGGATTTTCGCTTGTGCGCAGAGGATGCGCGCCATCGAGTGACCGCCGTCGATTGATTTGGGGCATTTTCTGCGGCAAACCCATTTTTAGCCTCGGCTCGGATCCGACGGCGCGCCTGCCGGAACAGTAGTTATGCGCCTCGTCGTCATTGCCATCGGGCGGTTGAAGCGGGGCCCGGAGCGGGAACTGGCTGAGCGTTACCGCGAGCGATTCGACGACATCGGCCGCAAACTGGGATTTCGCGGCCTTGAAGTCCATGAAATTGCAGAAAGCCGCGCCCGCGACGCCGGAACCCGAATCGCCGAGGAGGCCGCGGCGATTTCGGCCGCGATCCCGCCGAAATCGATGGTGGTTGCGCTCGACGAGCGCGGCGACAACATCGACAGCAACGGTTTTGCCCGACAACTTGGCCGCTGGCGGGACGACCAGGTCGCCAATACTATTTTCACAATCGGGGGCGCGGACGGACTTTCGCCCGAATTGCGGCGCATGGCAAAGTTGCGAGTGGCGTTTGGCTCCGCGACCTGGCCGCACCAAATGGTTCGGGTCATGCTTCTGGAACAACTTTACCGGGCCGCGACGATCCTGGCGGGGCATCCCTATCACCGCGCCTGAGGCGCCAAAAGTGCATAAGGCACTGGTTTGAAATAGATGCAGCCAGCGTGGAGCATTCCCTCGTACCCCGACACCGTCCGCGGTGGCGCCTTTGCCTCGGCCCGCATTTCGCTCTCGATCGCCCTGTTGTCCGCGGGCTTTGCCGGGTTGAGCGTGCCTGTGGTCGCGCAGGTCGCCGAATCGACTCCGCAGGCGGCCGCGCCCTCGCCCGATGCCCTGAAGCAGCGGGAGCACGAGCTCGAGGCGACCCGCGCGCAGCAGCGAAGCGCCGCGGAATTGCAACAGAAGCTCAAGGCGGAAGTCGCAGCGATCGGTCAGGACCGCAGCAAGCTCAACGCTCTGCTGATCGACATCGCCGCCCAGGTTCGGACCGTCGAAACCAGAATTGGCGACGCCGAGGCGCGGCTTCGCCCGCTCGATTCGCGCGAGCAGCAGATCAGGAGCTCGCTCGATTCGCGCCGCGCCGAAGTCGTGGAGGTGCTGGCGGCCTTGCAGCGCGCCGGCCGGCGGGCGCCCCCGGCCCTGCTGGTGAGACCGGAAGACGCGTTGCAATCGCTGCGGACCGCGATGCTGCTCGGGTCCGTCGTGCCCGAGTTACGAGCACGCGCGGAAAAACTCGCCAACGATCTCACCGAACTGGTCTCACTGCGCAAGACCATTGCCTCCGAGCGCGATCGCCTCGCGATCGACCGCGACAAGCTCAGGGAAGACCAGACCCGGCTCGGCGCGCTTGTCGACGAACGTCAGCGAAAGCAGAGCGCGATCGAGAAGGACATGGAGGCGGAAGGCGCACGCGCGCTCGCGCTTTCCAGGCAGGTCGACAGCCTGCAGGGCTTGATCGGCAAAATGGAGCAGGATCTCAAGAGCGCGGCAAAAGCGGCTGCGGCCGCCAGCCAGCAGGGAACTCCCGCCACGGTTAACGGCAAGCCGAATCTGGGCGGGCTGAAGAACCCGGCCCGCCTCAGCCCAGCGATTGCGTTCGCCTCCGCCAAGGGTTTGCTCGCTTTGCCCGTGAACGGCGTCAAAATACGTGATTTTGGCGGTTCAGACGGCGCGGGTGGCGTCGAAAAAGGCATTTCTTTGGCAACACGGGCCGGGGCACAGGTCACAACACCGTGTGACGGCTGGGTAGTTTACGCAGGTCCCTTCCGCAGCTATGGACAACTCTTGATCCTCAATGCCGGGGGCGGGTATCATGTCCTGATCGCCGGGATGGAGCGCATTTCGGTTAACATCGGTCAGTTTGTGCTTACGGGGGAGCCGGTCGCGACCATGGGGACAACGTCCCAGGTCGCTTCGATACTCGCGACTAACGCGAGCCAGCCCGTGCTCTATATCGAGTTCCGTAAGGACGGCACTCCCATTGATCCAGGCCCATGGTGGGCCGCAAATGAAGGCGAAAAGGTTCGCGGATGATGCGCAAGACTTCTGTAATTCTCCTCAGCGCCGTTACCGGCGCGGCATTGACGCTCTTCGTGACCCAGCCACGCTCGGTGATGGTGGGATCGAGCGCGCGTGCCTCGACCTCGGATACCTATCGCCAGCTCAATCTGTTCGGCGATGTGTTCGAGCGGGTCCGCAGCGACTACGTCGAAAAGCCCGACGACAGCAAGCTCGTCGAATCCGCGATCAGCGGAATGCTGAGCGGTCTTGATCCTCACTCCAGTTATATGGACGCCAAGAGCTTCCGCGACATGCAGGTGCAGACCCGCGGTGAATTCGGCGGCCTCGGCATCGAAGTCACGATGGAAGACGGACTGGTCAAGGTGGTGTCGCCGATCGACGACACGCCCGCGTCCAAGGCCGGCATCATGGCCAACGATATCATTACCATGCTCGACGACGAGCAAGTGCAGGGCCTTACCCTCAATCAAGCCGTCGAAAAAATGCGCGGCCCCGTCAACACCAAGATCAAGCTGAAGATCATCCGCAAGGGCCAGGACAATCCGATCGACGTCACGCTGGTCCGCGACAACATCCGGGTCCGCTCGGTGCGGGCGCGCACCGAAGGCGATGATATCGGCTATATCCGCATCACCACCTTCAACGAGCAGACTACCGAGGGGCTCAAGCGCGAGATCAACAATCTCAACAGCCAGCTCGGCGACAAGCTGAAGGGCTTCATCATCGACCTGCGCAACAATCCCGGCGGCCTGCTGGAGGAAGCGGTGACCGTTTCCGATGCTTTCCTGGAGCGCGGCGAAATCGTCTCGACCCGCGGACGCAATGCCGAGGAAACCCAGCGCCGCTCCGCGCATCCCGGCGATCTGACCAAGGGCAAGCCGCTGATCGTGCTCATCAACGGCGGCTCGGCATCGGCGTCCGAGATCGTCGCCGGCGCGCTGCAAGACCACAAGCGCGCAACCCTCGTCGGCACGCGTTCTTTTGGCAAGGGATCGGTGCAGACCATCATACCGCTCGGCTCCGGCAACGGCGCGCTGCGGCTGACCACGGCGCGCTATTACACCCCGTCGGGCAAGTCGATCCAGGCCAAGGGTATCGTACCCGATATCGAGGTGTTGCAGGACGTGCCCGAAGAGTTGAAAGCGCGTACCGATACCAAGGGCGAAGCCTCGCTGCGTGGCCATCTGAAGAACGACGGCGACGAGAAGACCGGTTCGCAATCCTACGTGCCGCCGGACGCCAAGGACGACAAGGCGCTGAGAATGGCAGCCGATCTGCTTCACGGCGTGAAGGTCAATGCCAGCGCACCCGCCACCGGCGACAAGGCTGCAATCGACAAGCCTTCCAACGAAAAAGCCAACTGATTCGGTTTTGGCTTGGTTTTCTCAGGTAAAGGGGCGGCCTTTAGGCCGCCCCTTTTTGTTTTGAGCCTCGAGAGGAAGCCCGGCTCGCCTGAAGAAAGCGCGTCAAAACAAAAGATTAGAGCCTCGCCTCGGTTGCCGTCGAAAGCCCATGGGGCCGGCGGCGCGAAGCGAATAAGCAAGTTCCCCCGAATGCGGTCGCCCGCGCCTAAGGGGCCGCAACTGCCGCGCTATTGTGCCGCCGTGGTATCGTCGGCCCGGTTGATTCGGGGAGTTCGATGGCAGAGACGGCCGATGATCTGAGCGCTCCGCTTGGACAGAATACCGCGCGCCGAAAGCGCGGGTTTCGGCCGCCTTTTACCGGACTTCAGGCTCTTGCCGGATTGCTGGGGTTGTTTCTGGCTGCCTTCGCCGGCTTCGCCCTCTTCAACGATAACCCGCTCGGCGGCGAACCGATGACGCGGGTTGCGATCCAGACCCCGTCCAACCTCGTCGAGGAAAAGCCCACCGACAAGCCGGCCATGGCGCGCGGCTCCGAACCGGGAGCGAATTCGACCGCCAAACAGGCGGTACCGCCCGAACAACGGACCGTCACCATTATCGACGGATCGAGCGGCGCGCGCCACGACGTCACGATATCGGGCGAGACTCCGGAAAAGGGCGTTGCGGATGCGCCGGGTCAGATGCCCGGGATCGATCAGCGCCTGCTGGAGAAATCACGCTACGGCATGATTCCGACGGCAGCGGACGGACTAAAGCCGTTCACGGTCTACGCCGCGGAGGCCGACCGGGCCAAGGCCGCAAAGATGCCGGTTGTCGCCATTGTCGTAGGCGGCCTCGGGGTCGGCGCCGCCAAGACCGTCGACGCAATTCTGAAGCTGCCTGCGGCCGTGACACTGGCATTCACCCCCTACGGTTCAGACCCCACCAAACTTGCCGAGCGCGCGCGCACGCAACACCACGAAATTTTTCTGCAGATTCCGATGGAGCCGTATGATTATCCCGACAACGATCCGGGCCCGCAGACTCTGCTGACGACACTCGCACCCGAGCAGAATATCGACCGCTTCCATTGGCACCTCAGCCGGTTTCAGGGTTACGCCGGAATTGCCAACTTTATGGGCGCACGCTTTGTGGCTACCGACGCCGTCATGCAGCCGATCGTCCGCGAGGCCGCCAAGCGCGGCCTTGGCTATTTCGACGACGGCCTGGCGCGCAGCGTTGCCCCGACGCTGGCTGCCGCCCAGGCAATGCCCTTCGCCAAGGCCGATGTCGCCATCGATGCGGTGCCGACTGCCGGAGAAATCGACCGTGCGTTGGCCAAACTCGAGGGGCTGGCGAAGGAACGCGGAACGGCGGTCGGCGTCGCCTCGGCGTTGCCGATCTCGATTGAGCGGATTGGCGTCTGGTCCAAGGCGCTTGAAAGCCGCGGCATCATGCTTGTGCCATTGACAACCGCGATGCTGAAATCAAAATCAAACTGAAATACGTGCCGACGGTGGGACCACGCAGGAGTTTTGGCGGAATGGCGCGTTATGAGGACCTGCCCTATCGGACATGCGTAGGCATGATGCTGATCAACGCAGCCGGGCTGGTCTTCATCGGTCGTCGTGCCGGCGGTGTCGAGCATGTCGACGAATCCCATGTCTGGCAGATGCCGCAAGGCGGCGTCGATCCCGGCGAAGACACCTGGCACGCCGCCCTGCGCGAACTCTACGAAGAAACCAGCGTGCGCTCGGTCGAGAAGCTCGGCGAGATCGGCGACTGGCTGATTTACGACATTCCCCGCACCATTGCCGGCCGGGCGTGGAAGGGCCGCTACCGGGGCCAGCGGCAGAAATGGTACGCCGTTCGTTTCACCGGCCCCGACAGCGAGATCAATGTCGCCAATCCCGGCGGCGGTGGCCACAAGGCGGAGTTCGTCGGCTGGCGTTGGGAGCCGATGAAGAATCTTCCTGAACTGATCGTGCCGTTCAAGCGCCCGGTCTACGAGCGGGTGGTCAAGGAATTTTCCAGGCTTGCGGACAGCTAGCAGGTATCAATGCGCCACCGGATTTGGCCGTAATTCAACGCGCACGACGCTACCGCCCCGCAGAAACGCCGTTGTCCGCAGCGGGTGCGCCCGGGTCCAATCCGGTGCATTGAAATTCCAATCGAGAAAGATCGCCTCGTCCTTGCGGCTTGCATGAACGCTGCCGGCGAGCAGATCGCGAAAACCGTCAAGCGATATCCGGTAGCTCGAATCGATGTCGGTGGTGAGGTTGTTCGGCGGTGGCAGCGGCGGTGTGAAACTGATTTCCAGCACATGCGGCCCGTTACGATGCCGATAGAACTGCAGCGCCACATCCGGCCCGGCGACGAGCTGAACGCTGCTACCGTCGGGCCGGCTCGCCGCGTAGCCGCCGGTCACGCCGTCGGGCGTGTAGTGCACGACGCCCTCTTCTTCGCCGGCGCCTGCGGCCACAAAGCTGACGCGCTGATCGCCAAACGGGAAGTAGGCGACAAAGATATTGCTGCTATAGGCCGCCGGAAAGGGCGTTGGGCGGCTCTCGCCGGGTTGCGGCTTCGTCGCATCAGTGCCGGCGATTGTCACATGCCAGGTTTGGGCAAAGGCATTCCTTTCCCGGAAGAATATCAGCAGCATTCGATCTCCGCTGTGGCCGATCTGGTTGGTCAACCCAGCGCCTGCGGTCCCGAGGCGGGCATCGGGGCCGAAGCGCGCTACGATCTCGATCGGCCGCCCCACCTCATCCACTAGGGAGACGGAGACGCCCCTTGGCTCGCCCTCGGCCCCGGTCATCGCAAAGGCGATGTCGCGCGCCTGCGCGCCGGTGGCGGCGGCTACCTTGGGATCGTTGAAATAGTGAGTCTGCCGTTTGGGCCCGTCACGCTCGGTGAAAAACACCCAGACCAGCGGAGCGGCGTTAGGGCCGCGTTCTGCTGCCATGACCTCCACGGCCTCATAAACGGAATCGCCGGGCAACCAAATATACCAGTGATGATCCCAGTGGTGCAGTCCCGAGACCAGCGGCACCAGCGGAGCCTCCGCCGCGGCAGACGATAGCAGTGTTGCGATCATAAGCCAGAGCGCGGCGGCAAGGCCTTTCAATGCATGGTGCATCACGATCACCCTCGATCATGGACATCAGACGGCCGGCCGCGACAATGCCGCCTCGCCGATCTACAAGCTTTCCCGCAGCCCTGGAAAGGTCGATAGTAGCGCCGAAAATGGCGTCGCAAAGGCTACCATCGTTGCATGCTCTTGAAGATAGGCCTGACCCTTGACGCCCGACGCAAAACCCTATCGCCCCAATGTCGGTATCGCCTTGTTTAACGCTGCCGGCCGCGTGCTGATCGGGCGACGCTTCCAGGACGACGGACCGGAGATCATCTTGCCCGGTCTTGAGTGGCAAATGCCGCAGGGCGGCATCGACGCCGACGAGAATCCGCGCGAGGCGGTGATGCGCGAGCTTTGGGAGGAGACCGGCGTGTCGAACGCCGACTATCTCGCCGAATCCGATTGGCTCACCTACGAGTTTCCGGAATATCTCGGGCCGCCGTCACACCGGCTCGCCAAATTCCGCGGCCAGCGGCAAAAATGGTTCGCGCTGCGCTTCACCGGCGCTGAAGACGAGATCGATCCGCTGACGTCGCGCAACGGCCAGCCGCCGGAATTCGACCAATGGCGATGGGAGCGGCTCGACGCGGTCGCCGGTCTCGTCGTGCCGTTTCGCCGCGAGGTGTACCGCAGTATAGCGCAGCATTTCGCCCAGTTCGCGCGGAACGCTGACTCGCAGGCTTAGAGCATGATGATACGATTCGACCTAATCGCATCGTGATCTAGTGCAATGCCGTCGTATTGAGTTCGCTCTGGATGCTCTTGAAATGATCGAGCCGCTCGATCGCATGGTCGAGTTCCGAGCCTTCCTTCTCCGAAAGCTTGGCCTGCATGTCGGCAATGGTATCGGCGAACATGGCCCGATCCAGTTCCTCCAGCGAGGTCGCGACGTCGGCCAGCACCGTGAGGCCCTTGCCGGACATTTCCGCGAGCCCGCCCAGCACGATGATCTTTTGCTTCGTGGCACCGGTGATGACGGTGAGGATGCCGGGACGAACCGCGGCCACAACCGGTGCATGCCCGGCCAGCACGCCGAAATCACCCTCGAGCCCGGGGACATCGACCTGATCGACCTCGCCGGAGAAGGCGAGCTTTTCGGGGGAGACGAGGTCGAAGTGGAAAGTGGCCATGGTGTACCTGCGAGTGGCGAATGGCGAATAGCGAGTGGCGAATGGAGCAGCGAACATCAATTCGCTAATCCCTATTCGCCATTCGCCCCTTAAGCTGCTTCGGCCGCGAGCTTCTTGCCCTTTTCGACCGCCTCTTCGATGGTGCCGACCATATAGAAGGCGGCCTCCGGCAGGTGGTCATACTTGCCCTCGCACAAATCGCGGAACCCCTTGATGGTATCGGCGAGGTCGACGAACTTGCCGGGCGAGCCGGTGAAGACTTCGGCGACGTGGAACGGTTGCGACAGGAAACGCTCGACCTTGCGCGCGCGCGCCACCGTGATCTTGTCCTCTTCCGATAACTCGTCCATGCCGAGAATGGCGATGATGTCCTGCAATGACTTGTAGCGCTGCAACACCTGCTGGACCAGGCGCGCGGTGGTGTAGTGGTCTTCACCGACAACCAGTGGAGAGAGCATGCGCGAGGTCGAGTCGAGCGGGTCGACCGCGGGATAGATGCCTTTTTCCGAAATGGCGCGCGACAGCACGGTGGTCGCGTCCAGATGGGCAAAGGAGGTCGCGGGCGCCGGGTCGGTCAAGTCGTCGGCCGGCACGAAGATCGCCTGCACCGAAGTGATCGAGCCCTTCTGGGTGGTCGTGATGCGCTCCTGCAGCGCGCCCATGTCGGTGGCAAGTGTCGGCTGATAACCGACCGCCGAGGGAATGCGGCCGAGCAGCGCCGACACTTCCGAGCCCGCTTGCGTGAAGCGGAAGATGTTGTCGACGAAGAACAGCACGTCCTGGCCCTGGTCGCGGAAATGTTCGGCGACGGTGAGACCGGTGAGACCGACGCGGGCACGCGCGCCCGGCGGCTCGTTCATCTGGCCGAACACCAGCGCGCATTTCGACTTCACATTGGGATCGGGATTGTGCGGATCGGCGTTGACTTTCGATTCGATGAACTCGTGATAGAGGTCGTTGCCTTCGCGGGTACGCTCGCCGACGCCGGCGAACACCGAGTAACCGCCGTGCGCTTTTGCGACGTTGTTGATCAACTCCTGAATCAGCACCGTCTTGCCGACGCCGGCGCCGCCGAACAGGCCGATCTTGCCGCCCTTGGCGTAAGGCGCCAGCAGGTCCACGACCTTGATGCCGGTGACGAGAATTTCCGCTTCGGTCGACTGGTCGGTATAGCTCGGCGCTTCCTGGTGGATCGCCCGCATGCCTTCGGCGGGAACCGGGCCTGCTTCGTCGACCGGCTCGCCGATGACGTTGATGATGCGGCCGAGCGTGCCGACGCCGACCGGCACCATGATCGGTGCGCCGGTGTCGGCGACCTCCTGGCCGCGGACCAGACCTTCGGTGGTGTCCATGGCGATGGTGCGCACCGTGGATTCGCCGAGGTGCTGCGCAACTTCGAGCACCAGGCGATTGCCGGCGTTCTTGGTCTCCAGCGAATTGTAAATTGCCGGAAGGTGGCCTTCGAACTGCACGTCGACGACGGCGCCCATCACCTGGGTGACGCGACCGACCTGGTTGGCTGCTGTAGCCATTGACTGTCTCCTTCGATCCGAATTTTGTTTCCGGTCAGACTGCTTCCGCACCGGAGATGATTTCGATGAGTTCCTTGGTGATCCTGGCCTGGCGGACGCGGTTGTAGATCAAGGTCTGCTTGCGGATCATGTCGCCGGCGTTGCGGGTGGCGCTGTCCATGGCGCTCATCTGCGCGCCGTAGAATGAAGCATTGTTTTCCAGAAGCGCGCGGAAAACCTGAACCGCGAGGTTGCGCGGCAAGAGCCGCGGCAGAATCTCGTCCTCTTCCGGCTCATACTCGTAAGCGACAGCCGGCGCGGCATTGGCGGCGGGCGCTTCCACGACCAGCGGAATGATCTGCTGCGCGGTCGGGATCTGGGCAATGACCGACTTGAAGCGCGAATAGAACAGGGTGCAGACGTCGAATTCGCCGTCGTTGAAGCGTGCGATCACTTTCTTGGCGACGTCCTCGGCGTTGACGAAGCCGAGCTGGCGAACCGAACGCAGTTCGAGATGTTCAACGATCTGCTTTTCGAAAGTACGGCGGAGCTGGTCAAATCCCTTGCGGCCGACGCAGAAGAACTTGACCTCTTTGCCTTGATTGATCAACGACAGCGCGCGTTCGCGGGCCAACCGCACGATCGCCGAATTGAACGCGCCGCAGAGGCCGCGTTCGCCGGTGCAGACCAGCAATAGGTGCACCTGGTCCTTGCCGGTGCCGGCCAACAGCGCCGGCGCGCCGGGCGAGCCCGCGGCGGCGGCGGCAATATCGGAGATCACCGCATCCATCTTTTCGGCGTAGGGCCGCGCCGCTTCCGCGGCGGTTTGGGCGCGTCGCAGCTTCGACGCCGCGACCATCTGCATCGCCTTGGTGATCTTCTGCGTCGCCCGGGTAGAGGCGATGCGGACCCGCATGTCTTTCAGTGACGCCATTCTTCGTTCTTCGTTCACCCCGGCGATCTGATCCCCGATCAGGTCGCAAACCTCTCTTTCGTCATGACCGGCCTCGTGCCGGGCATCAACGTCTTAACCTAGCCCGGCCATGGCGGCGTCAAGCAAACGTCTTGGCCAAACCCTCGACCACGCCCTTCAGCTTGGCGGCGGTATCGTCGCTGAGATCGCGGCTGTCGCGGATGGCATTGAGGATCCCGACATTCTTGCCGCGCAGCGCCGCCAACAGGCCGTCCTCGAACGCACGCACCTTGTTGAGCGGAAGCGGGTCGAGATAGCCGTTGGTGCCGGCCCAGATCACGCAAACCTGCTCTTCCATCTTTAGCGGCGAGAATTGCGGCTGCTTCAATAGTTCGGTCAGGCGAGAGCCGCGGTTGAGCAGGCGCTGGGTCGAGGCGTCAAGGTCGGAGCCGAACTGGGCGAACGCCGCCATTTCGCGGTATTGCGCGAGCTCGCCCTTGATCCTGCCGGCCACCTTCTTCATCGCCTTGGTCTGCGCCGACGACCCGACGCGCGACACCGAAAGACCGACGTTCACCGCGGGGCGGATGCCCTGGAAGAACAGGTCGGTCTCGAGGAAGATCTGGCCGTCGGTAATCGAAATCACATTGGTGGGAATGTAGGCCGACACGTCGTTGGCCTGGGTTTCGATCACCGGCAGTGCGGTCAGCGAGCCCGATCCATGATCCTTGTTGAGCTTGGCGGCACGCTCCAGCAGGCGCGAATGCAGATAGAACACGTCGCCCGGATAAGCTTCGCGGCCGGGCGGACGGCGCAGCAAGAGCGACATCTGGCGGTAGGCGACGGCCTGCTTGGACAAATCGTCATAGATGATGACCGCGTGCATGCCGTTGTCGCGGAAATATTCGCCCATGGTGCAGCCGGTGAACGGCGCGATGTACTGCATCGGTGCCGGATCGGAAG
>Ga0210390_10004581_pt1 | contig 11645 bp, 10 predicted proteins | sample IncBWH11OmetaG_FD_161050 | JGI IMG/M metagenome (GOLD analysis project Ga0210390, IMG submission 161050) | Forest soil microbial communities from Barre Woods Harvard Forest LTER site, Petersham, Massachusetts, United States - Inc-BW-H-11-O ... | reverse complement strand
AGGCGGCGCAGACGGCGGCTCGGCGCTCGCCGCGGCGGTGCGGCGCTACGAGGCGATCGACGATCTGATGGGCCGGCTCGGCTCCTATGCCGGGCTCATTCACGCCGGCGACACGGTCGATCCGGCGCGCACCAAATTCTATGGCGACATGCAGGAGCGGATGACGGCCGCCTCCACGCATCTCCTTTTCTTTACGCTCGAGCTCAACCGCGTCGACGACGCGGTGCTCGACGCCGCGATGGGTGATCCGGCGCTTGGGCATTATCGGCCCTGGCTCGAGGACGTGCGGCGCTACCGGCCGTATCAGCTCGAGGATCGCGTCGAGCAGCTGTTTCACGAAAAATCGGTGACCGGCTATGCGGCCTGGAACCGGCAATTCGATGCCACCATCGCCAAGCTGCGTTTCAAGGTGGCGGGCAAAACGCTCGCCATCGAGCCGACGCTCAATCTCATGCAGGACCGCTCCGGCTTAAAGCGTAAGGCCGCGGCGCAGGCGCTGGCCAGGACATTTGCGGAAAACGTGCAAGATTTTGCGCTGATCACCAACACGCTCGCCAAGGACAAGGAAATCTCCGACCGCTGGCGCGGCTTTGCCGACATCGCCGATGCGCGGCACTTGGATAATCGCGTCGAGCGCGAAGTGGTCGATGCGCTGGTTTCTGCCGTGCGCGCCGCCTATCCGCGGCTGTCGCACCGCTATTACGCGCTCAAAGCCAAATGGTTCGGCAAAAAGAAATTGCCGCACTGGGATCGCAACGCGCCGCTGCCGACTGTCGTGCAGCGCACCGTCGGCTGGACCGAAGCGATGGACACGGTGCTCACCGCCTACGGCGCGTTCTCGCCGCAAATGGCGGCGATCGCCGAAGAGTTCTTTGCCAAGCGGTGGATCGACGCGCCGGTGCGGCCGGGCAAGGCGCCGGGCGCGTTCGCGCATCCGACCACGCCTTCGGCGCATCCCTATGTGCTGCTCAATTATCAGGGCAAGCCGCGCGATGTGATGACACTGGCGCATGAGCTCGGCCACGGCGTGCATCAGGTGCTCGCCGCACCGAACGGCGCCCTGATGGCGCCGACGCCGCTGACGCTCGCCGAGACCGCGAGCGTGTTCGGCGAAATGCTGACGTTCAAGAAGTTGCTCGCCAATACCCGCGACGCCAAAGAACGCAAGGCGATGCTCGCCGCCAAGGTCGAAGACATGATCAATACCGTGGTGCGGCAGATCGCATTCTATAGCTTCGAGCGTGCCGTCCACACCGAACGCAGGAACGGCGAACTCACGGCGGCGCGCATCGGCGAATTATGGCTCGACGTGCAGCGCGAAAGCTTAGGCCCCGCGATCGAGCTCAAACCCGGCTACGAGACGTTCTGGGCCTATATCCCGCATTTCGTCCATTCTCCGTTCTACGTTTATGCCTATGCGTTCGGCGATTGCCTGGTGAACTCGCTCTACGCCGTCTACGAGCATGCCTCGGATGGTTTTGCCGAACGCTACCTCGCCATGCTCTCGGCCGGCGGCACCAAGCATTATTCCGAACTGCTCGCCCCGTTCGGCCTCGACGCCCGCGATCCCGGCTTCTGGCAGGGCGGTTTGGGGGTGATCGAGCGGTTGATTACGGAGCTGGAGTCGTTATAATGTCAACGTAGCATTATGCTACGTTGACAAAAGGCGTATCCTCGCCCATGTTCCCTCCGTAGGAGGAGACTATGAACCGTAGCCATGCCGCTTTCTTCGATCGTCCCGAAGCAAAGGCCATTAGAGAGATCCTGACGCGCCCGGAACTGATCCCACAGTATGAGCTTCTCAGCCGGGTCGAAATGCCGGCAGTGCAGGCTGTTGTGTGGGATATCGAGCCAATACTTGAGGGCTTTGACGAGGCAACGAGAAATCACGCCATTCAGTCAACTGGAGCTCTGATTGGGGACATTCTGACGAAGCGCGGTTTTCGGATCGCGCGAGGTCGCCGGGGTGAGAAAAAGCGGGGTCGCGTGCGCAAGGCGCGGTTCGTAAAATCGGGCACGATCTGGGAACTGCCCGCGGACGCAGAAAGCGGACATCGCGAACGCTTCGATGCCATCGTTGAAGACATCATGGTTCGCTATCGCACGACTCTGGAAGAGCTTGCGAAGTGAGCGAGGAGCCTGAATGGCTCACGAAGGAAGATGTACTAAGGGCGCACGGCCGGGAACTTCAAATTTTCGGTGGTGCGCTTGGCGTACGCGATGACGGTGCGTTGGAGTCCGCTCTCGGGCGCCCTGTGAATAAATGGCAATATGAGAATGCAGAGCTTCCGGAACTCGCCGCCGCCTACGCGTTCGGAATCGTTCGCAATCATCCGTTCGTTGATGGCAACAAGCGTGCTGGCTTCGTGGTCATGCTTGGTTTTTTACTCCTAAACCGGATCGAATTTGCACCAGACCCGACCGAAGCAACGGCCATAATTCTCGGCGTAGCTGCGGGTGAGATAAACGAAATGGGGCTCGCGCGCTGGATTCGCGACAACTGGCCGAAGGCATAATGGCGAATCGCGAAAAACCCGACCGCGAAAAGAACCGCTTCTCGGCACGCGCCGCGCGTTACGCCCGCGTCGGCGCCAATGTCAGCGGCGTTGCGGCGCGCTATGCCGGGCGGCGCATGCTCGGCGGCGCGGGCAACCGGGCCAGCGAGGCGACCGCGGTCGCTTCGGCGCTCGGGCGGCTGAAGGGCCCGCTGATGAAGGTCGCGCAATTGATGGCGACCATCCCGGATCTCCTGCCGCCGGAATATGCCACCGAATTGCAGAAGCTGCAGAGCGAAGCGCCGCCGATGGGCTGGGCTTTCGTCAAGCGCCGCATGATGGCGGAGCTCGGCGCCGGCTGGGAGAAGAAATTCGCAACCTTCGAGCATCAGCCCGCCGCCGCCGCCTCGCTCGGGCAGGTGCATCGCGCCCGCTCGCTCGACGGCGCGGCGCTCGCCTGCAAGCTGCAATATCCCGACATGCAGTCGGCGGTCGAAGCCGACCTGTCGCAGCTCGAATGGCTGCTGGCGATCCGCCGCCGCTTCGACTCCGCCATCGACACGACCGAGATCGGCAAGGAGATCGGCGCTCGCGTGCGCGAAGAGCTCGACTACCGGCGCGAAGCCAAGCACGTCGCCCTCTACCGCGAGATGCTCGCCGATATCGACATCGTGCACGTGCCACGCGCGTGGCCCGAACTGTCGACCGGCCGGCTGCTCACGCTCGATTGGCTCGACGGCACCAAGATGCTCGCGCACAAGAACGATCCGCTCGCCGTTCGCAACCGGCTGGCGACCGCGATGTTCACCGCCTGGTGGTTTCCGTTCAGCCGCTTCGGCGTCATCCACGGCGATCCGCATCTCGGCAATTATTCGGTCTTCGAACACGGCGGCGAACCTGCCGGCATCAATCTCCTCGATTACGGCTGCATCCGCATTTTTGCGCCGAAATTCGTCGGCGGCGTGGTCGACCTCTATCACGGGCTCCTGCACGGCAAGGATGATCTCATCGTCAATGCCTACGAGACCTGGGGCTTCCGTAAGCTGTCGCGCGACGTCATCGACACGCTCAATATCTGGGCACGCTTCATCTATGCGCCGCTCCTCGACAATCGCGTGCGCAGCGTCGCTGACGGCGTGGCGCCGGGCGAATATGGCCGGCGCGAAGCGTTCCGCGTGCATCAGGCGCTCAAGAAGAAAGGCCCCGTCAAAGTGCCGCGCGAATTCGTTTTCATGGACCGCGCCGCGATCGGGCTCGGCGCGGTGTTCCTGCATCTCGGCGCGGAGCTGAACTTCTACCGCCTGTTCAACGAGGCGATCGAAAAATTCTCGCTCGATCGCGTTGCCAAGCGGCAAGCCGCGGCGCTGGCGCGGGCGGGCTTGGACTAGCAGCAGTCGCAATCGATACCGTCCAGCGCCACCAGCGCGTTCTTCATGAACGCCGGCGGGAGATCGTCCTCGACCACGTCGGCGAGCGGCCTGAAGATTTTCCAGTGATGCCGACCCGCCGCCGTCCAAAACACGATGTGAGTCTCGATCGGCGGACAGCCGGGGACCGTGCAGGCGATTTCCGAGACCATGACGGTCTCGTCCGCGGCGAGCGCGAAGCGGCTACGCGTCCAGTCCCGCACGCGGTCGATTGCGGCGTCCTGGATGGGGCTTTTCTTGGTGAAGCCAAGCATGGCACAACAACATCAAGACGTGGCTCGCCGGGTCAAGCCCCGCCGATCGCATGACGAATGAAAGGGAGTTAACGTGGCCGAAAAAGTACTGGCGGCGGTGCGCACCGGGCCGAGCAAGACCGAAATCCGCGATTATCCGATGCCGGACATTCCGGAGGACGCGGCGCTGATGAAGATGGAGGTCGGTGGCATCTGCGGCACCGACGTCAAGCTTTACAAGCATCCGCCGTCCGCCGCGCCGGTGATCATGGGCCATGAGAATATCGGCACCATCGCCAAGGCCGGCCGCGAATTCACCCGCCGCAAGGGTTTTAAGGAAGGCGATCTGGTCTTCGTCGAGCATTATGTCAGTTGCGGCAAATGCGAATGGTGCCACGCCGGGCAATACCGGCATTGCGAAAATACCAATTGGCGCACCAATCCCGACGCCATCCGCTACGGCTACACCTCGGCGGAAAAGGCGCCACACCTGTGGGGCGGGTTTGCCCAATACGTCTATCTGCCGTGGAACGCCGTGGTGCATCATGTGCCCAAGGGCGTGTCGGCGGAGCTTGCCGGCCTGGTGACGCCGATGGCCAACGGCGTCGAATGGTCGCTGTTCGACGGCGGCGTCGGTTACAATTCAACGGTGCTCATCCAAGGCCCCGGGCAGCAGGGCCTGTCGCAGACCGTGATCTGCAAGCAGGCCGGCGCTTCGCTGATCATCGTCACCGGCACCGCGAAGGACAAAGCCCGCATGGACGTCGCCAAGAAACTCGGCGCCGACCAAGTCATCGACGTGCAAAAGGAAGACCCGCTCGCCCGCATCATGGAGATCACCGGCGGCAAGGGCGTCGACGTTTCGCTCGACTGCACCGCCGGCGCCGGCACCATTCCGATGCTGCTCGGCATCGAGGCGCTCAAGCGTAAGGGCGGCGTGATCGTAGCGCAAGGCGAAATGGCGCAGTTTCCGAATTTCCCGCTGGAAAAATTCACGGTGAAATTCATCACCATGAAAAGCGCGCGCGGCCACAGCTACAAGGCCTGCGAATTGGCGCTGGCGCAGCTCGCCTCGAAACGCTTTCCGCTGGAGCTCGTCACCACCCATCGCTTCGGCCTCAACGAGGTTGATCTCGCCATTCGTTCGGTCGGCAATGAGGGCGTGCCCGACGTCATCCACGCCTCGCTGATGCCGTGGATGTGAGCCGATAGTGCTGACGTGTCATGCTCCGCGAAAGCGGAGCATCCAGTAAACGCCGTTGGTCTGGCGATTACTGGATCATCCGCCTTCGCGGATGATGACAACTTTCGTGAAACCACAAGGCACTTTGATCGTTGTTGTTTGTTCTTAACGGGATTGCTCCGTTGCCCCGCTTTTTAATCCGCAAATCGATTGCCGCATTGCAGGCCGAAGTGGCCGATCCGGAAATCCAGGTGCTGACCGGACATGACGGGGTGCCGCTCAAGCGCAGCCTGACCGCGATCCATGTCGTCGGGCTCGGCATCGGCGCTATCATCGGCGCCGGTATTTTTGTTCTCACCGGGCATGCCGCCGCGGCCAATGCCGGCCCGGCGATCACGTTGTCCTTTCTGCTCGGCGCCGTGGTCTGCGCCTGCGCCGGGCTATGCTACGCCGAGATGGCCTCGACCGTGCCGGTCGCCGGCAGCGCCTACACTTATGCCTATGCCACGCTCGGCGAGTTCGTCGCCTGGATCATCGGCTGGGACCTGATCCTGGAATATGCGCTCGGCGCCACCACCGTCGCCATCGGCTGGTCCGGCTATGTCGTGAGCTTCCTGAAAGATTTCGGCGTCGTCGTGCCGCCCGACTTTGCCGGCTCGCCGCTGACCTATGACGCCGCGCAGCACGCCTGGCACCTCACCGGCGCAGTGATCAACGCGCCGGCCATGGTGGTGATCGCGCTGATGACGACGCTTCTTGTGGTCGGAGTCCACGAGTCCGCGCGCGTCAACAATGTCATCGTCGCCATCAAGCTCGTCATCATCGTGCTGTTCATCGCCGCCGCCGCACCGCATGTTTCGACCGCGCATTGGGTGACGGCGAAAAACCCGGCCGGCGATTTCATTCCGCCCAATCTTGCTCCCGGCGCGTTCGGCTGGAGCGGCGTGCTGCGCGGCGCCGCCGTGGTGTTCTTCGCCTATATCGGCTTCGACGCGGTGTCGACCGCGGCGCAGGAAACCAAAAATCCGCAGCGCGACATGCCGGTGGGCATCCTCGGCTCTCTTCTGATCTGCACCGTGTTGTATTTGGCGGTCGGCTTCGCGCTCACCGGCATCGTCGCCTACGACAAGCTCAACGTCGCCGACCCGATCGCCGTCGGCATCGACGCCATCGGGTTGACCTGGCTGTCGCCGGGCTCAAATTCGGCATTATCCTCGGACTGACCTCGGTGATCCTGGTCGGCATGCTGGGACAGCCGCGCATTCTCTACGCCATGGCCCATGACGGCCTGATGCCGCCGATCGCCGCCAAGGTGCATCCGCGTTTCCGCACGCCCTACGTGACGACGCTCTTCACCGGCAGCGTCGTCACCGTGCTCGCCGGATTGTTGCCGATCGGGCTGGTCGGCGAACTGGTCTCGATCGGAACTTTGTTCGCCTTCGCCGTCGTCTGCCTCGGCGTGCTGGCGCTACGCATCAAACAGCCTGAGTTGGAGCGTCCGTTCAAGACGCCGGCCGTCATTATCGTGGCGCCGCTTGGCGCGGCCTCGGCGTTCTTCCTGATGTGCGGCCTGCCGATCGATACCTGGCTGCGGCTTGGCGCATGGTTCGTCATCGGGGTTGGCTTTTATTTCTGCTACGGCATCCGGCACAGCCGGGCGCAACAAACCGCGATGAATTAAAAGTGCGCGGGGCAATCGGGAGGGGATGAATGGGACAACTCGTCGACGGCCAATGGCGGACCGAGAATATCCTCGTCAATCACGACGACAAAGGGCTCTACTTCAAACGCCCCTCGATTTTCCGCAGCACCATCGGCGGTGAAGCCCAGTCCGTGTTTTCCGCCGAACCGGGTCGCTATCATCTTTATTGCGCCGTCGCCTGCCCATGGGCGCATCGTGCCACGCTGATGCGTACGCTCAAGAGACTTGAGCAGATCGTCACGCTGACCAACACCTTTCAGGAGCCAGATGGAGAGGGCTGGTCGTTCGGCGAAGCCGGCCATGTCGTGCCCGGGACCGACCGGCGGGTGCGGTGGCTGCATGAGCTCTATACGATCGCCGATCCGGCTTGCACGACCCGCGTCACCGTTCCCACGCTGTGGGATGCCGCGACGCGCCGCGTCGTCAATAACGAGTCCTCCGAAATCATCCGCATCTTCAACACGGCGTTTTCCGGCATCGCCGAGCCGACGCCGGATTACTATCCGCAGGCGCTGCGCCCCGAGATCGACGCGACCAACGCGGTGGTGCTCAAAGGCGTGAACAACGCCGTCAACGGCTGCGGCTATTCGATTTCGCAGGAGGCCTACGACAGCTCCGTCAAAGAACTGTTCGAGACGCTGGACGGCCTGGAGCAGCGGCTGTCGGGCCAGCGTTATCTCTGTGGCGACGTCGAGACCGAAGCGGACTGGCGGCTGTTTCCAAGTCTGGTGCGCTTCGATCCGTGCTATTATGTCGGCTACAAGTGCAACCTGCGCCGGCTAGACGAGTACCGCAATCTCTCGAACTACCTTCGCGACCTCTACCAGACGCCGGGCATTGCCGCAGTCTGCGACGTCGCCGGCATGAAGCGCGGCGTCTTCGGCAAGGGCGGCCCCGTCGGCTCAAACGGCATCATCCCCGCCGGCCCCACCGTCGACTACGCGCAGCCGCACGATCGCGATCGTTTCGCGCGTAGGCATTGAAATTCCGGTAAGCGCACCAAGCGTAGGTGGGCATCGCGGCGTGAGGCAAAGCCGCGTGGGCAAAATCGTTTGGGCGCGATGCCCACGCGGCTGCGCAGGCACGGCGATTCTGCCCACCCTACGCTCGCTGCAACCGTCGCGTTTCGCAGTGAGCAATTTTGCTCAGACTCGCATTCAGCCGAACCATATTTTTCGTCCGGCCGAGCCATATTTTTTGACGGGCCATTCAGGTGGCCCCGTCCGACGGAGTCTCCGTTAAACCGTCGTGGAGGATGGATGCAAAAGACCAATTTTAGAGACCAGTTTACCAATGTCGCGGACGCCTGCGCACTGGCTCAGAGCATTGTCGATACGGTCCGGGAACCCGTCATTGTGCTCGACAAAGCGTTGCGCGTGATTGCTGCGAGCCGCTCCTTCTATTCGGCATTCGAGGTGAGCCCGGAGGAGACGCAAAGCAAACTCCTCTACGCCTTAGGTGACGGACAATGGGATATTCCAAAACTTCGCCTTTTGTTGGAGAAAATCATCCCAGAACACGGCGTGATGGAGGATTACGAAGTCGAGCACGAATTTCCGCATCTTGGCACCCGCATCATGCGCTTGAACGCCCGCCAAGTGTTCTACAAGGAAGGCGCCGAGACGACCATTCTGCTCGGAATTGAAGACGTTACCGTGCGGCGCAAGTTGGAGCACGAAAAGGACGATCTGTTGCGACAGAAGGACGTATTGCTGGAAGAAATTCAGCATCGGATTGCCAATAGTTTGCAAATCATCGCCGGCATTATTTTGATGAAAGCAAATACGGTCAGTTCGGAAGAGACGCGCCCGCTTTTGCAGGACATTCATGATCGCGTCATATCGATAGCAGCCGTGCAACGACAACTCCATGCATCGGGAACAATGGGGCCTATTGAAATGGTTGCTTATCTCACGAGGCTGAGTGACGCCCTCGCGACCTCGATGATTGGAGACGCTCGGCCGGTAACCGTGAGGGTGGTCGGCGACGGAGGCACTTTGAGTTCACGCCAAGCCGAAAGTATTGGTTTGATCACAACTGAGCTCGTCATGAATTCTTTGAAACACGCATTTCCCACGGTAGATACAAAGGGCCAAATTATCATCACCTATGAAATCAATGGGACGGACTGGGAGCTTTCGGTCGCTGACAATGGAGTTGGTAAGCAAGACGGCGTCTTTGCCCAACCGAAAACCGGTCTTGGCACCGGCATCGTCAAGGCACTTGCGCAAAGTCTCAATGCCAACGTCAAAACCGTGTCGGGAGTTGGCGGGACGACTGTATCGGTCACTCACACGACGTTCTCAAAAGCCGGTAGCCGAGTCGCATAAATAGCGGCGCGCTGCGAAGTTGGCACCGTGGGCGTGACGGATTGACCCGTCTGACGCATGAGCGAGCATCATCGGCAAGGTAAACCCGCTAACGATGCTCGCTCCGCGCCGGCTATGCCGCGTGGCGGCCGGCGGCGAGTTCCTTGACGGCTTCGGTGGTCAGTGGCTTGCCGCCAATACCCCATTCGCCGCTCGTGACTTCGGAAATCTTCACCCAAGTCACGCCGCGCATGTTCTCACCTTCGATCGAGACCATGGCATCGGTCAATTTCTGGATTATCTGCCGCTTTTGCTCGGGGCTGAACACCTTCTCAATCAAATGTACTTCGATCAGTGGCATTGTCGCGTTCCTCCATCTTGGTCCCGCCCGCAGCGAGGACACTGGCGACTATGCACATCGCACTCGGTCGAGACTTTCAGAAAGTTATGATTTAGTCTCCAGATACGCTCAAGATATTGTCCTGGCCCAGGTATGACCTTCAGCTTTGGCGACTATGATATCGATGTCGAACGGCGCGAACTCAGGCGCGCCAAAACCCCGGTCCATGTAGAACCGCAAGTCTTCGACCTGCTGGTTTACCTGGTAAAGAACCGCGACCGCGTCGTCAGCAAGGACGACCTCATCGCTTCAGTCTGGGGTGGCCGGATTGTGTCAGACTCGACCCTGACCAGCCGCATCAATGCCGTGCGAAACGCGGTCGGGGACACTGGCGAGGACAAGAAGCTCATCCGCACCATTGCGCGCAAGGGCTTCCGCTTTGTTGGCGCCGTGCACATGCGACCAAGCGGCCAAGCAAGCGGCGATGAACCGGCGCATTTCGCCATTCCGCCGCCAAATGAAACCCAGGAACAATCGCGCGTGGCGTTGCCGCTGCCCGACCGGCCAGCCATCGCAGTACTTCCCTTCATCAACATGAGCGGCGATTCGGAGCAGGAGTATTTCTCAGACGGCATCAGCGAGGACATCATCACCGCGCTATCCAAGTTGCGCTGGTTCTTTGTTATCGCGCGCAATTCTTCGTTCATCTACAAGGGCAAAGCCGTCCATATGAAGCAGGTCGCCGAGGAGCTCGGCGTCGGCTACGTGGTCGAGGGCAGCGTCCGCAAAGCCGGCAACAGCGTGCGCATCACGGTGCAGCTTAACGACGTCGCCACCGGTAGCCACATCTGGGCGGAGCGCTACGACCGCAGTATCGCCGACGTATTTGCCGTACAGGACGAGATCACCGAGGCCATCGTCGCGGCCATCGAACCGCAGGTTTATGCCGCGGAAAGTTTTCGCGCCAAGCGCAAGTCGCCCGACAGCATGGACGCATGGGATCTGGTGATGCGGGCGTTGTCACATTATTGGCGGGTGACGCGGCAAGATAATGTAGTCGCGCAGGCACTGCTCGAGAAGGCGACCGCCATCGATCCGAGTTACGGCCAAGCGCTCGGCGTGCTTGCCACAAGCCAGACCTTCAGCGCCCACATGGGTTGGGAAGACATGGCGACCGTAACGCCGGTCGCCGAGCGTGCGGCGCTGGCGGCGATCCTGGCCGACAGCGAGGACCCCTGGGCGCACCATGCGTTGGGTTGCGTCTATCTGTTCACGCGGCGTTTCGACGACTCGCTAGCCGAGTTCGAACTCGCGCTGAGGCTCAATCCGAACTTCTCACTCGCTCAAGGTTATTATGGTTTGGCACTGTCCTATTGCGGGCGCTGGGAAGAAGCCAATGTGGCCGCGCATCGTGCATTGCGGCTTAGCCCGCGCGATCCGTTTTCGGCGGTCTACTACGGCATCGCCGCCTACGCTTACTTCGTCGGACGCAATTACGACCAGGCGATACGCCTTTCGCGCGAGGGCCTCCGACAACGCAGCGATTTCGTCGGCGCCCACCGCGTGCTGACGTCCGCCGCCGGCATGGCCGGCAAGACCGAGATCGCCAGCGTTGCATTGCAGGAACTTCGCCGCGCGCAGCCCAATATTTCGCTTGCCTGGATTGGTGGCCAAATGCCAATCAAACTGGAAGCGGACCGGGAGCACTATCTGGAAGGCTTCCGCCGTGCAGGCTTGGGCTAGCTTTGGCCTAGCAAACGTAGGGTGAGCCCCGCGGCGTGAGGCGAAGCCGCGCGGGCAAAATCGTTTCGGCGCGGTGCCCACGCGGTTGCGCGGGTACGCGATTTTGCCCACCCTACGCTCGCTGAAAGCGAGCAGTGAGTGATATTAGGATAAGTTCTTGGAACACAGGGTGCTTAAATGCAAATTGTTCTTGCCGCACTGGTAGCGTGGATA
>Ga0210390_10004580_pt1 | contig 11647 bp, 14 predicted proteins | sample IncBWH11OmetaG_FD_161050 | JGI IMG/M metagenome (GOLD analysis project Ga0210390, IMG submission 161050) | Forest soil microbial communities from Barre Woods Harvard Forest LTER site, Petersham, Massachusetts, United States - Inc-BW-H-11-O ... | reverse complement strand
GTCCCGAAAATGGCGGAGAAAGTTTGGAGGGGAGCCGACTGGAGCGGGCGAAGGGATTCGAACCCTCGACCCCAACCTTGGCAAGGTTATGCTCTACCCCTGAGCTACGCCCGCGCTCCCGACAGGGCGCGGGTTCTAGGCGGCTTCCCCCGCGATTGCAAGCAACCGCTAGCCACGGCATGGTCCGCTCAAGCCGCCTTTCGCGCTTGTCTCGCACGAACGGCGCAACATCTATCGCCTCGACGGAATCGAAGGCCAGGAGACCATGGACGAACTCATTATCGGTCAGAACCCATCCGCAGCCGGCGCTGGCGCTGCCATGATTGTGGACGCCGACCAGAAGACCTTCATGAAGGAGGTCGTGGAGGCCTCACGGAGCCTTCCCGTCCTCGTCGATTTCTGGGCGACCTGGTGCGGCCCCTGCAAGCAGCTTACGCCGACGCTTGAGAAGGTGGTCCGGTCCGCTGGCGGGCGGGTGAAGCTCGTGAAGGTCGACATCGACCAGAACCGCGCCCTGGTGCAGCAACTGGCGCAGCTCGGCCTGCCGATGCAGTCGGTGCCGACGGTGGCCGCCTTCTGGCAGGGCCAGATCGCGGACCTCTTCCAGGGGGCGCTTCCCGAATCTGAGGTGAAGCGCTTCGTCGAGGGCCTGCTGAAGCTGGCCGGCGGCTCGATGCCCAGCGCCGACCTGCTGGCGGATGCCAAGGCGGCACTGGAAGCCGGCGACGCGCAGCACGCCGGCGAGTTGTTCAGCGAGTTGCTCCAGCAGGAGCCGGAGAACGGCGACGCCTGGGGCGGCCTGATCCGAGCGCTCATGGCGCTCGGGCAGGAGGACCAGGCGCGGCAAGCGCTGGAACAGGTGCCCGAAAAGATCGCCGATCACGCCGAGATTGCCGGGGCACGCAGTGCGTTGATGCTTGCCGAGGAGGGGCGCAAGGCGACCGGGCAGCTGCAGAGCCTGCAGGGGCGCGTCGCCACCGATCCGACCGACCTTCAGGCGCGCTACGACCTCGCGACCGCGCTCAACGCGATGGGCGAGCGCGAGCAGGCCGCCGATGCGCTGCTGGAGGTCATCCGCCGCAACCGCTCGTGGAACGACGATGCCGCACGGCTGCAGCTGTTGAAGTTCTTCGAGGCCTGGGGCTCGGACGATCCGGCCACTTCCGCGGCGCGCCGCAGGCTCTCCGCTGTGTTGTTCAGTTAGATGGCCGCCTTCCACCCCAGGGTGGAGGACCTGCCGGGCGAGTTCCCGGTGTTTCCGCTGCCGGGTGCATTGCTGTTGCCGCGCGGCAAGCTGCCGCTGCGGATCTTTGAGCCACGCTATGTGGCGATGACCGAGGATTCCCTCGCCCTGGGTCGAATGTTCGCCATGATACAGCCGGATCCGACGCTGCCCGACACTCCCACAGGGCCGGGCCTGTTCCGTATTGGCTGCCTGGGTCGAATGTCGTCGTTCAGCGAGACGGACGAGGGGCATTACCTGATCACGCTGAGCGGCCTGATCCGCTTCGCCGTCGCGGCCGAACTCGACATGCGTCGTGGCTATCGTCGCGTGCGTGGCGATTTCACGCCGTATCTCGCCGATTTGGACCCGGAGCAGCAGTCGGTCGGGGTATCGCGCGAACCATTGCTGGCGGCGTTGCGGGCCTACTTCACCCAGCGAGGCATCGACGCCAACTGGGACGCGATCAAGCGGCTGTCGGACGAGATGCTGGTGGTGACACTGGCGATGGTATGCCCATTCGAGCCTGCGGAGAAACAGGCACTGCTGGAGGCACCCACCGACGCCGACCAAGCCGCGGCACTGCTCACTCTGCTGCAGATGGGCGCGCTTTCGCCTGACACCCCTGGCGGGCGCAGCGTGAGTTGAGGGAAGGATCGCGCCATGGATGAACCGGCCGAAGCCAGGCGCCAGGCGCCGATCGATCCCCGGCTGCTCGAGATTCTCGTCTGTCCGCTGACCAAGGGACCGCTGGAGTACGATCGCGAGGCCAGCGAGCTGATCAGCCGCAAGGCCGGTCTTGCCTATCCGGTGCGCGATGGGATTCCGATCATGCTGCCCGAGGAGGCGCGCAGGCTGGCGGAGTGATGGTGTCCCCGACCGAGATCCGGCTGAACAAGGCGGAGCGTGTACTGCATGTAGCGTTCGACGACGGATCGAGGTTTGCGCTGCCGTCGGAGTATCTGCGGGTCGAGAGCCCGAGCGCCGAAGTGCAGGGTCATGGACCGAGCCAAAAGCAGATCGTTCCTGGCAAGCGCACTGTCGCGATCATCCAGATCGAGCCGGTCGGCAATTATGCGGTCCGGCTGACCTTCGATGATCGGCACAACACGGGGATTTACTCGTGGGAATATTTGCATGAATTGGGTCGCGAGCAGGATCGGCGGTGGATGGCATACCTGCGGGCATTGGAGACGCGCGGGCTGAGCCGCGAACGCTGACGCGGGAGCCCCGCCTGTTCAGCCGCCGTGCGTCGTGCCCGGCTCGACGGCGACCGTCGCCGTCCGCCCGACCACCAGTTGCACAGTCGCTGGCACGGCATCCAACTTCACGCGCACCGGCACGCGCTGCGCCAGGCGCACCCAGTTGAATGTCGGGTTGATGTTTGCCAGCAAATCCGCGCTGTCGGAACGTTCGCGATCGGCGATGGCGGCAGCGACGCTTTCCACCCGCCCGGTCAGCACATGCGGCTCGCCCATCAACTGTACCCGAACGGGATCACCCGCGTGGATCTTCGGCAGCTTGGTCTCTTCGAAATACCCCTCCACCCGCAGCGTTGCGCTATCCACCAGCGCCATCACCGGCTTGCCGGTGCTCACATAGTCGCCGGGCTCCAGCCCAACATTGGTGACCGTGCCGTCGACCGGGCTGACCACGGCAGAGCGCTGGAGATTGAGGGCGGCCACGGCGCGGTCGGCCACCGCCTGACGATACGCCGCCGCCGTCGCCTCGGCACTCGTTTGCCGCTGCTCTTGCGTCTCCTGCGAGACGGAGAGCTCGGTCAGCCGCTCGCTCCGCGCCAATTCCCGTGCCGCTTCGTCCATCTGCGCCTTACGGCTGGCGACGGCCGCGTCGGCCTGCGCAAGGGCCAGCTCAAAACGGTCCGGATCGATGCGGAAGAGCACATCGCCGCGCTTCACCGGCTGGTTGTCCTTCACCAGGACCTGGGTCACCAGCCCGGAGACATCCGGCGCGATCGTCACCACGTCCGCGGCGACGCGACCGTCCCGCGTCCATGGCTCCTCCTGATAGTAAACCCACAGGCTGCGTCCCGCGACCAGCGCGACGACGACGATCAGGAGCGTCAACGCGGGGCGGGCAGCGATGTGAACAAGCCGGCGCAAGAACGGGTTCATGGTGCGATCCACCGCGGCGCAACGGCGACGACAGCCGCCAGAATGATGACCAGCAGCGACAGGTCGACCAGCGGCCGGTGCCAGACCAGCCGATAGAAGCCAGCCTGTGCGAGGACCCGGCGCAACAACGCAGTGATCAGCAGCGCGATCATGCCCCACACCAGAAGCGCGGGGACGAACACACCGTAAACGTCGAACTCGCCGATCACGCTGCCAGCCTCTCCGCAGTGGCGACAGAGGCTGCGTCGCCCGGCTGTGGTGTGGATCGGTATGGCGCGGCATCTGCAAACAGGCCGCGTCGGATGCCCACCAGTTGCAGCAGGAAACGGGTCGCCTTGGCGCCGTCCCATGCGATGACTGCGTCCAGCGCGCGGTCGATGTAGCGCAGCAGCGCGGCCGACGGCTGGTGCACGTGTCCCAGCGCCGCCTGCACGGCATAATGCGTGGCGGAACCGAGCAAGACCTTGTCGACCGCGACGCGCACCGCGGGCGGCAGCGCGTCACGATCGCGTTGCAGATCGACCATGTTGACGCCGATCCGCACGTCGGTCAGCGCGGCCACCGCGGCCAGCTCGTTGCCGGCCCCAACCGCCGCAAGCCGCGGCACCAGCAGCCCAATCCGATCGAGCAGCAATTCGATCAACGCGATTTCATCCTGCTGAGTCTGGCTACGCGGGATCGCCGCAAGCCTGCGCCAGCCGGCGCGCAGCAGGCGGCGTGCGCTCCATTCCGCGCCAACCGAGCGCACCAGCGAGGTCATCACCGCCGCCCCGGCAACCCCAAGTATGGCCGCGATGCCGCCGTCGGCCCAGGACACAAAATCGGCCGCGTAGCGGCCTTGCAGGGCCAGCAAAGTGGCGGTGATGAAGCCGAGCGCCGCGCCGAGCGCCTGCGTGGCCGGCATGGCGGCCAGCAGACCGACCGGCACGAAGAATGCACCAAGCGCGATCGTCAGGGGGACGAAATCGTGCACCCGAGGTAGGATGCCGAACAGGCCAACGCCGACGAACAGCACGCTCAGAACGGCAACGACCAGGAAGCGCTTCAGCGCCGGGGTCGGATCGTCGAGCGCGGCAAACAGGCAGCAGGCCGCTGCGCCCAACGCCGCCGCGCCGCCGCCGGCCTGCCAGCCGGTGGCGATCCAGAACGCGCAGAGCACCAGGATGGTAAGCGCGGCGGCGAACCCAGACAGCAACGCGAGGCCGTGATCGTGGTGCAGCCGTTCCGGCCCCCGAAGGCGCATGGCGAGCGGCGTGGTGAGCGCGCCGCCACCAGCCTCGATGTGCTGCCGCAGATCCCGAATGTCCTGCCGCACATTCACCAGCTGACGCAGGCGAAGCAGCAGGCTGCCGCGCATTATTTCGTTCCAGCCGGCGCGCGGATCGGTTTCTGCCTCAAGCTGTGCGATGGCGGCACGCATCCTCTCGGCCTCGCTGCGTGGCGGCGGCGCTCCAGCGCGCACCCAGACGGACACATCCGCAAGCAGGCGCTGCAGCGGCGGAGTGATCCCGCCGGCCGCCCGCAGCGCCGAAAGACGGTCACCGATCGAAGCAAGCAAAGGCAGCAGCAACACCATGCGCCGCTGCACTTCGACCACCCAGCGCGTGGCCGCCTGGTACTTGGAGGTGTCATACGCAAGTTGCGAACTGAGCAACCTGAGTTCGACCACGTCCGCCGCAAGCTGAATATGGGCTGCCGTGGTGCCAATGTCCTCGGCGCCATTCAGCAACTCTTCCGTCCATGTGCTGGCGCGGCCGACCCAGGCGAGGATGCGGTCGCTGAGCAGAGGCCCAAGCTCGCAAGGGAACACCACGGTGCTGACGATGGTCGTGCAGATGATCCCGAGCCCGATCTCCTCCACCCGTGACAGCGCGATGTCCCAGATCGCGTCCGGTGTGGTGACCGCAGGAAAGCCGATCAGCACGGCGGTGTAGCCGGCAAGCATGAAGAGGTAGCTTCGCGGCGTGCGGTCGAGCAGCGCAATGTAAAGGCACACCCCTGTCCACAGAGCCAGGGCAGCGGTCAACAGTTCAGGCGCATCGACCAGATTCGGCACCAGCAACACTGTTGCGGCAGCACCCATCAACGTGCCGATCAGGCGGTAGATCGCCTTGGAGCGCATCGCACCAATCAGCGGCTGTGCGACAATATAGACCGTCGCCATCGCCCAGTACGGCCGGTCCAGACCGATTGACAGCGCGATGTAGAATGCGAGCATCGCGGCTGCGAAAGTCCTCAGCGCGAACAGCCATTCATTGACGCCCGGCCAGCCGATCATCCCCCGACAGTCCTGCTATCCGCATGAGCCCGCAAGCAGTGTGCCTCCCGCTTCGAATTCGAAGTATCGGATGTGCGGGCGTCGCTTCTTGGCTAGCCGGCCAGCACGAGAAGCTCGGTGACCCCCGCGGCCAGGACCTGCCGCAGGTCGCCCATGCTCAACGCGACGCAGCCTTCGGTGGGTGAGTAGTCCGGACGGGCCACATGCAGGAATATCGCCGAGCCTCGCCCGCGCTGAACAGGCGCATCATTCCAACCCAGCACGCCGATCACGTCATACGCGCCGTCCTGCCGCCACAGCTCCTCGTAGTGACCATCGTGCGGCAGTCGGATCATACGGTTGTAATCGGTCTCCCTGATGTCATCGCACCAGGCGTCGCTGGGCGCGGTCGGCTCGGCCGGCACGCCACAATCCGGCGCCCTCACCCGATCCGCCCGGTACAGCACGCGGCGCAGCGGCAGATACCCAGCCGGCGTAGCCCCGTCACCTTCCTGCTTGTCAAGGCGAACCCCGCCGCGCCCGAGTGCTGCCCGGAATACCAGCCCGCGCAGCACCAACCGACCATCAGGATGGACCAATGCCTGCATGGCGATCAGTCCAGCAGGTGACCAAAGCGCTCTGCCTTCGTGGCCAGGTAGTGATCGTTCACGCCGTTTGGTGCATAGGCATGGGCCTCGCGCCCGACGACCTCGATCCCGCACGCCGCCAGCGCGGCGAGCTTATCGGGATTGTTGGTCAGCAGCCGGATCCGATGCACGCCGAGTGCCTCCAACATCGTGGCCGCGATCAGGAAGTTGCGCTCATCGGCACCCCATCCCAGCGCGCGATTCGCGTCCAGCGTGTCGAGCCCACGGTCCTGGAGTGTGTAGGCTCGCAGCTTGTTGACGAGCCCGATGTTGCGGCCTTCCTGGGCGAGGTAGAGCAATACTCCGGCCCCCTCCTCGGCCATACGGGCAATTGCGCCGCGAAGCTGCGCGCCACAGTCGCACCGCAGACTGCCCAGCAGATCTCCGGTAAAGCACTCGGAGTGGATGCGTACCAACGGAGCGTCAACGGTCTCTGGCCGGCCTACCTCGATGGCGAGATGCTCGATCGCCGAACCTTCGGTGCGAAACGCGATTACCCTGGAATTGGCGGCGTTCTCCAGCGGCACGCGCGCCGCCGCAATCTGGCGCAAACCCGCCGCGGCGGCCACCGGGTAGGCGATCAGATCAACGGCTGGAACGCTGAGCAAGCCCAAGCGGGCCAGATCCGTAGCAATATCAGGACGCACCGGCGCAGCCAGCACCGCCGGCAACAAACGGCCGAGCTTGGCCAAAAGCAGTGCTGGATGGGCCAATACCGGCACCGGTGCCGGCTCGGGCTGAGCCGGCAGAAACTCTTCGATGGTGGGATCTGCCAAGCCGTGCAACGGCCCCGGTGCCAACAATTCATTACCGAGACTAAGCGCCACGACCGCAGAACCCGGCTCGACCGGCCGATGCAATACAGCGGCAGCGCGCATCGGTGCGAGCAGCAACACCGGCGGCTGAGCGGCCAACATCGCCAGTTCAGCCAGTCCGCGTGGTCCCGCTGTCTCGGCCGCGAGCAGGATCAACGGCGCCTCGCCGGTCAGCAGCACAGGCGTCCCTCGGCGCAGGTCCGCTGCTGCGCGATGCACAGTTCGCAGACGAAGCACATCAGCGTCCGCGTCCGCGGCCCCCGAATTCCGTTCACTCATCGCAATTTGATCGCGACCTAGGGCATGTTCCATCGGATCACACGAGCGGGTAACAATAACGGCCAAATTTCGTCATGATTAACGCCAAAACTCTCCTCCGACCCAAATACGCGGGAGCCACAACCCACTCTGTGATGCCGCCACGAGGACTATATGGCGGGACACTTCGAATGTCTTGGCCAGGCTCACAGAAATGTGAGTGCCTTGCGGCTGCACGAATCGGAGTGGCAGGATGGAATTGGTGTTGGGCCTCGACGCCGATAGCCGCCACCGTGACAAAAATCATGGTCGTACGGATATCGCCATGCGAGGAGTGACGGACGCTGGGGCGCCCGCAAGTTGAGAGGTATACGGAGATGTCGGCAGAGCGACCGATCCTGATCGTGGATGACGACGGGGTTTTGCGCGAGACCTTGGCGGATCAACTCGCGGTTGACGGAGAGTTCACCGCCGTCGCTGCTGGCACCATCAGCGAAGCCGAGGAAAAGCTGAACGCCAAGGATGCGCGCTTCGATGCGGTGATCCTCGATGTCGGGTTGCCGGACGGTGATGGACGAGATCTTTGCACCAAGCTGCGCAGGCAGGGGCAGAAGATGCCGATCATCATGTTGACCGGGTCCGACGCCGAAACCGATGTCGTCCGCGGCCTCGATTCCGGCGCCAACGACTATATCGCCAAACCATTCCGGCTGAACGAGCTGCTCGCTCGGTTGCGAGCGCAGCTCCGCATCTTCGAGAACAGCGAAGATGCGGTTTTCACCATCGGCCCCTACACGTTCCGACCGTCGGCCAAGCTGTTGCAGGATCCGGTGAAGAACCGCCGCATCCGCCTCACGGAGAAGGAGGCGGCGATCCTGAAGTTCCTCTACCGGGCAGGCACGCGGGCGGTCGCGCGCCAGGTACTGCTGAACGAGGTGTGGGGCTACAACGCCGCGGTCACGACGCACACGTTGGAGACGCACATCTACCGGCTGCGCCAGAAGATCGAACCTGACCCGGCGAACGCGCGCCTGCTGGTGACCGAGGGCGGCGGTTATCGGCTGGATCCCGAGGGTGTGCCGACCTCGGTCGCGGCGGCCTAGCCGGTCAGCTCGACCACCTTCCGCAAATCGGCAACGAAGGCGCGGTACTCCCGCACCTTTGCGTCCTCATCGGGCACCCGCAGCAGGTAGGACGGGTGCACGGTGACGAATGCCGTCTGTCCGTCCGACATTTCGATCGGCCTGCCGCGCTCGCGAGTGATGGTGACGGCGCGGCCAAGCACCGCCCGCGCGGCGGTCCCACCCATCGCCACCACCAGCTTTGGCCGCAGGCGCACAAGCTCGACGTCGAGCCAGAAGCGGCAGGCCTGGATCTCGGGTGCCTCGGGTGTTTTGTGGATGCGCCGTTTGCCGCGCGGCTCGAACTTGAAGTGTTTGACCGCATTGGTGATGTAGACCGTGCGCCGGTCGATGCCGGCCTCCTCCATGGCACGATCCATGATCTGCCCGGCCGGACCGACGAACGGGCGGCCGATCACGTCTTCCTGGTCGCCCGGCTGCTCGCCGACGAACAGCAGCCTGGCATGTGCGGGACCCTCGCCGAACACCGTTTGTGACGCCGCTTCATGCAGATGGCAGCGGCGGCAATCCGACGCCTGCTGCATTGCGTCCTGCAGCGGCGGATCGGGATGCAGTGGCAGCACGACGGGACCAAGCGGCGGCCGATCCGGCGGTCGCGGCACTTCATCGAGCTGCTCCGCCTCGGGGACAGCGGTGCCGATACGGGCGTGGCGCAGCAGGTTGGCGCGATGCTCCTGCCACCATGACAGCAACGCGTCGTCGTCCGGCACCGCTTCGCGCTCGACTCCGGCGGAAAAACGCAGCTCCGCCCCGTCCCAGTGCGCGACGCCATCGGGCGTAACGATGGAGAACGTCAGGTCGGAGAACCGCCTGGCGATCAACTGCGCATTTGCCTCCAGTACGAAATGCGTCGGTTCGTACCAACCGAGGTAGCCCCCCTGCACCGGCAGGTAGCGCAGCAACGTCCGCATCCTGTGTGCCTCGGCGCGCACCGCGAAGGCGAGCCCCTGCGCGCGTCGCATCCCCGCTGAATCGGCTTTTTCGCCGGCATTGGTTCGCCAGACCAGTCGGTACAGCAGATCGAACCGCTCGGGATCGCGTGCCTGGATGGCCAGCGACGCCAGATTGATCAGCGCCCGCGAAACACCGAAGCTGCCCGTCTCCTCCTGCAGAGGATCGCCTTCCTCATCGTGCGAGCGGACCGACCAGCGTACCTCCTCCGGTGCAACGCCTGCCAGTACCAGCGTACGGGTGGCTTTGCGCCATCCCTCCCAATCGGTCTCGTTGGCCAACACAACCCCCCGCATCGCCTGAGCAAACCCTATCCTGTCAGGCTTTCCAACCCCGGGTGGTACGGCCTGCGGCCCCGTCACCTGGAGCAAGCCGGCTATCCCTCGAAGATACTCCTTGGGACGAACCGTCCTTGCATGTTACTTAAATGTTGAGTGGGTGCTGGCTGATACTGCGGACAACATGGACAACGACCCCAACCTGCCGTCCTACGCAAATCCCCCACTCGACGAGGTGGCTGCCGATATGCAGTTCGCCGCTCTTCCTCTAAAGGCGGTCGATATCGGAGCATTCCACGCTCTGATCGAGGAGGATTATCCGCAATCCATGGATGTTCCTCCGTTGCCGCCAACCTTTGAAACGGTCGGCCCGGACTTTGGATCGGCATTTGGGATCAATGTCCGCACCGATCTCTTGCCACGGTCGTGGTTCATTTCAAGCGACGATGAGCATGTCATTCAATTCCAGCCAGACCGGTTGATTGCGAACTGGAGAGTGAGGCCGGCCGGCGGTGAATATCCACGGTATCCTGAGGTGAGACGGCGCTTTGTCAGTGCGTATGACGCGCTCACGCGGCTCGTTCACCGGCGTGGTTATCCCGATATCGTTCCTAATCAATGCGATCTAACCTACTTCAACAAGGTCCCACTGCCCGAAGGTGCGGCGTGGAGCGACATCCACCAGTTGCTCAGCGGTATGGAGCTGCAAACGGGCCCAGAGTGGAGCGACGGCTTCGAAGATTATCAGCTGGGCCTTGGGCGCAGGTTGCTGCGTCAGCCGCAAGGGGCATTGGGGCGACTATTCGTTGAGTGCAGACCGATACAGACGGGCCCTACGCAGAAGGCGTGGGCACTAAATATAACTGTCAGAGGTAGACCTGGCGGGGACAACTTCAATGCAGTCTTGGAGTTCTTCGACACGGCGCACGTCGAGATAGTAAACTGCTTTACGGCGATTACTACAGACACAATGCATGGGCGATGGGGAAGGCAACGGTGAATCAGACAGCGGATATCATCGAACTGTCGGCATTGCTAAAAGCTACGAACCCGGGGCGCGCGGCTATTGCCACCCGGTCAGATCAGTCGACTGGTACGCTCGACATCTTGCCACTTCCGGCCACTCGCATGGTGGACCCGAGTGACTGGATCAAAGTCCGTCTAAGACTTGGTCAAATAGCCGGGATGCAAGCAGGCTGGAATGGCACAAGGGGCATTGCACCAGACTTGCAGACGGTCGTCTTCGCAGGAAAGGAACTCACTGGACTCCAACGGCTCGGGATATCCGCGCCCACCGTCAATCCTTCGCCGGATGGTGCTGTATATGCGGAATGGCATGCAAAAGGGCTCGACGTCGAGATTGTATTCGAGGCTCCCTACAAGCTCATAGTGCTGGTCGAAGATGCGCGACATGAAGTGATGCCGTTTGAAGGCCAGAGCACTGACACAGGCGTTGCGCTTGACGCGCTGAGGGCGCTGAGTTCGCGTTAAATACAGCGCAGATTGTGAGCGATCAGGATATTCCGGATGACGAAGGATTGTTGCGTCGAATTCCACCCTGGCACGAACCTCAGCAGAACCAGAATCCGCCGGATGGTGGAGCGCCGGCACTGCGGCCGCCCTCCGCGGCGTTCGCTCTGGACGGAGGTGAAGCTGGCCTCTCATTTCACGTCGAATCCTCGCTCAGAGCAGTTGGGGAGCCGCTGACCTACGGCTGCCCGATTGGGCAGCCTGGTTGGGCGGTGACACGAATACATGCAGGGGCGGTTCGGAGGCTGGGGCTCCGTGTCGAGCGGGATAACATACCGCATCATGTTCAAGTGTTTGGACTGGCAAACTTAAGAGGAAGTGCGCTCCGCAGGTTGCAGCGGGATCTTGCCAAGAACTCGGTGTACGTTGTGCCGCCTCGCGTATCCTGAATGGGGGGGCCGGCAGATCGACG
>Ga0210390_10004578_pt1 | contig 11650 bp, 9 predicted proteins | sample IncBWH11OmetaG_FD_161050 | JGI IMG/M metagenome (GOLD analysis project Ga0210390, IMG submission 161050) | Forest soil microbial communities from Barre Woods Harvard Forest LTER site, Petersham, Massachusetts, United States - Inc-BW-H-11-O ... | reverse complement strand
TTGTCCCCACGAATTGCAGTAACCATTCACTAAACGGTAGGCGTTCCCTCACCATCCTGCTGCTGCTGCGCCATTTGTTGTTGCCGAGTTGGCGGAGGAGGCTGCTCAGGCAGCCGCGTCGCCTTCTCCACCAGCGTCGACCAATCTTCTGGCACCGGCAGCTCCTGGTCAAACGACGGAGCTCCCTCATTCGGCATCACCCGCACCGCCACCGTCAATTCACTCGCAGCTCTGCCGCGAAATATTCCATGAGTAGGTGGAACATCCGCGTAGTCCCTCCCAATCGCCGTGCGAATATGCCGGTCACCTGCAACCAGCCAGTTCGTCGGATCGAACCCCACCCAGCCAAAAGGAGGAACGAACGCCTCAACCCATGCATGCGTAGCCGAACTGATCGATCGGTCATGATCGCTCTCTCCATGGAACAGGTACCCGCTCACGTACCGGCAAGGAATTCGCAGCTTCGACCGCACCAAAGTGATCATGATGTGCGCGAAGTCCTGACACACTCCAGCTTTGTTATCGAGCGCAAGATCGATCGGCGAATCCACCTTGGTCGATTTAGGCTTGTAATCAAAATACTCATAGATCTGTTGATTCAATCTGTGCAGGACCTGCAACGGATCGTCTCTACGTCGCACATCAAGCTCTGTGGCAAGAGCATCGAGCGCCGGAGTCGGCTCCGTAAACTCACTCGGCAGCAGCATCTCCCAGTAGTCGCCCTGCTCGACCATCGAGTCCAGATCCTCCCACGCGTCCGGAGCCAGGAACGCCGGAATCTGCACCGCAGGTTGCACCTCGACCACTGACTCGGCAACAATCACCAGCTGCCCGTGCATCCCCGGAATATTGAAATGATGCACCTGATTCGCAAGATGGTCTCGATAACTGAAGACCCTGCATCGCGGGCTCACAGAAAGGTGAAACGTCAAGCACCGCTGATTGCAATCGCTCCGCGGATGCATGCGCGTCTCCATCACGCTCTCGCTGACCTCATTGCTGTACAGAAACTTCGTCAGATGGCGAATCGAATAATACATAGTTCGTCCCTCTTGGCTCATCCCGCCAATGCCGCCTGAATGGAGTAGTCCACGTACAGCTCATAAATCGTGTCGTGAATCGCGCGGCACTGCGACTGAATACCTCGCAGATACCCGATTACATCCTCGCGCAGAATCTCCTCCGCGCTGCTGTAACTCAACGACGCCTGCAGCCTTCTGCTTAACCGCTGCAAACCTTCCGCCCGACTCTTCCCGCTCTTCTCCTGAATCTTTTCAAGCGCACAGCCAACACTGTCGATCGAAAATCTCACCGAATGCGGAAACTCCTCATCCAGCAAAAGGAACTCGAAGATCCGATCCGGCGTCAGGTCCGCCGTATACACCTTGCAATACGCCTCAAACGCCGTCGCCGAACGCAGCAATCCCATCCAGTCCAGGTACTCGTTCCCTTCCCCTTTCCCCCAGAGATCCGAGTGGTAAGCCTCCAGCAACAACGCCGTCGCCGACGCCCGTTCGATATACCGGCCCACCTGAATGAACTGCCAGCCCTCTCCATGATTCATCGTTGAGTCGGTCACCCCTTGAAACTGATGCACCGCCTCCATCACCGACTGCAGAAACTCGCTAGGCTGAGCAACACCAGCCGCCTGCGCCTCCGTCTGCTTCCCCATCTGCAACTCCGGCCGAGTCACCTGCAGATACAGGCTGTTCAACCTGTGCCACTGCTCTGTCGAGATCTGTTCTCTCACATGCCGCGAGTTCTCGCGCGCCGAGATAATACACGCCAGAATCGACGCCTTATTCGTCGTGTCGAACGTCATCGAATAAGTCAACGAATACGGCTCGCCCGTCCACTCGATATCCTTCGGCCAACCCAGAGCCTGCAGCACCCTCCGCCAGCGCCGCTCTGCACTAGCCGCACTCTCGTCCAGCATCAGGTTCAGATTCACATCAAGCAGCCGTGTCGTATGTTCCGCGCGCTCAAGATAGCGGCTCATCCAATACAAACTATCGGCTACGCGCGACAGCATCGCTCCCTCCTCTCCACTAGCTAAGCACCCAAGTATCCTTGCTGCCCCCGCCCTGCGACGAGTTCACCACCAGCGACCCGCGATTCAGCGCAACCCGTGTCAACCCGCCCGGCACAATCGTCACCTTATCCCCGAACAAAACATAAGGCCGCAGATCCACATGTCGAGACTCCAACTCATTGCCGATCAAACATGGCGCCCGCGAAAATGAGATCGTAGGCTGCGCTATGTAGTTTCTCGGATCAGCCTCGATCTTCCGCGCAAACTCCTCCCGCTCCGCCGCCGTCGACTGCGGGCCAATCAACATCCCATATCCACCGCTCTCACCCACAGCCTTCACCACAAGCTTGTCCAGATTCGCCAGCACATGCTGCCGTTCCTTCGGCCGAGTAGGCAGAAACGTCTCCACATTCTTCAGCACCGGGTCTTCGCTCAAGTAGTACTTAATGATGTCCGGAACATAAGCATACAGAGCCTTGTCATCCGCCACCCCAGTACCAAACGCATTCGCCAGCGTCACATTCCCCGCGCGATATGCATTGAACAATCCCGCAACGCCAAGTATCGAATCGCCCCGAAACGCCAGCGGATCGATAAAATCATCATCCACACGCCGGTAGATCACATCCACTCGACGCAACCCATTCGTCGTTCGCATGTAGACAATATTGTCGTGCGTAACCAGGTCGCGGCCTTCCACCAGCTCAATCCCCATCTGGCGAGCTAGGTACGCATGTTCGTAGTAAGCCGAATTGAATACCCCCGGCGACAGCAGCACAATATTCGGCTCCGGCCTGCCCTCCGGAGCAAGCGACCGCAGCGCTCCCAACAACAACTGCGTGTACTGCTCGATGGGCCGCACGTTATAGCTTCGAAACAGCTCCGGAAAAATCCGTTTCATCACCCTGCGGTTCGTCAGCATATAACTCACACCGCTGGGCACCCGGAGATTGTCTTCCAGCACCACAAACTCACCATTCTCCATTCGAATCAGGTCCGTCCCGCACACCGCCACGTAAACATTCCGCGGAACCTGCAATCCCGACATCTGCCTGCGATAGTGCTTGCAGCTATAAACCATCTCTCGCGGCACAACTCCATCCGCCAGGATTCGCCCCTCGTTATAGATATCCTTGAGAAATAAGTTGAGCGCGGTAATCCGCTGCGCCAAACCAATCTCAACCGTCGCCCATTCAGCAGCAGTAACGATTCGCGGAACCAGATCATACGGAAAGATCTTCTCCGTACCCTCCTCGCGCCCATAGACCGTAAACGTAATCCCCTGGTTCAAAAAGCTGAGATCGGCCGCCTGCTTTCTTCGCTGCAACTCTTCCTCGGGCAGCGAAGTAAAGTGCTCCAGCAACTGCCGGCAGTGCGCATGCAGTTCACCCGTGCCTAAAAACATCTCGTCATAGGCATGGTCCAGCAGATAGTTTTTCAGTGCTGCGTGCTCGAACTGGGAAGACCCGGCTGTTTGCATTGGGAACCTTGAGTATATGCGTCACACTCGCATGTTCCAAATGCAAGCCATTTACACAGGCCTAAGCCACGGGGACAACCCCAAGCTGCTGCATCATCCCCATACTATCCATCAAGATGCGGCTGTGGCTCATCTTCCCGCCTTCCAGCTGGTCAATTACAACCCCCTTCACCTTGACGCTCTTCCCCGTAGCCGGCACGCCTAGAAAACTCCCCTTGTGGGTCCCCGTCCACGTAAATCGCGTGACCACCTTATCCTCCTCCGCTACCATCTCATCCACCACCCAATGCATATCCGGAAACGCCGCGCGCATCATCGCCAGCACCTCTTTCAAACCCTCCCGTCCCTGCCCCTGACCCGGAAAAGGATCCGCCTCCACGAAGTCTTCGACCACAAGATCCGTCATTCGATCCACCTTGTTCTGATTGATCACCTCTTCAATAAACTTCCGGATGATCGCCTTATTGTTCTCACTCCTCGTCATAAATTCCTCTCAACAGAACTCCCAAACCAAGGCACACATAACAAAAACTCCACATACAAACCACACCGCCGAAGCATACGCCACCCAATAGGCCGCCACCAGAAAAAATTCATGGCGGTTTTCCGAGCCCCCGTAAGTCTCGCATCCAATCGCCTGCAATAATCTTTGCGTATGAACACCCATCGCGAATCATCGACCACTCGAGCGAATGAAATACCAATCGGAGGTCATCTCCTCCGCCCAGCCGGTTTCGGTCCGGCAGCCTCTAACAACGACTGCCTCATCCTCACGCACGGCGCCGGAGCAAGCTCCAACTCCCTGCTCCTCCTCGCACTGGCCGAAGCCTTCTGCGCCTTCGGACTCACGGTCCTCCGCTTCGATCTGCCGTTCCGCCAGTTGCGACCACACGGGCCACCACCACGCGGCAGTGCAGAGCGCGACCAGCAAGGACTCCGAGCCGCAGTTACATCCATGCGTCAACAATTCTCCGGCCGCATCTTTCTCGGCGGTCACTCCTACGGAGGCAGGCAAGCATCGATCCTCTGCGCCTCCGAACCCACTCTCGCAGATCGCCTCCTACTGCTCTCCTACCCGCTCCACCCACCGCAGCGGCCCACCGAATTGCGCACCGCGCACTTCCCCAACCTCAAAACGCCCTCACTCTTCATCCACGGCACCCGCGACGGCTTCGGCTCCATCGACGAGATGACAGCAGCATTGAAACTTATCCCTGCACAAACTGAACTACTCCCGATTACCAGCGCAGGCCACGAACTCATAACGAAGAAGAATCGCAACGATTTGCCAAAAATAGTCGTCGAGGCGTTCAGGTCCTTCGCCCACGACGAAGAGGCCTGACCTGATCTCCCCGGTCACACTCAGCGCCGGTTTCGAGAGCAGTAGAATCGCCGCCGCTACTTTCGGCAAAAAAGTTCGCCAATACATCAGATCAATCCGTCAGGGGGCTGTGCCACCGGCCAGAGGGGTAAGTCCAGCCGGTAATACGTCTGAAATAGTTGGCATTGCGAAAAAAATTGTGTATTTACTCGAAGCACAACGGACGCAGGCCGCGGAGAGCTCAAAAAACTGTTGACAGTCATGAGAAAGATGACTTAGCTTCTGACCGCTTTAATAGCGATTTATTGCGCCGTTCCGAATTAAATCCAAAACAAACGACGACCGCCCGCCGGCGCGACAGAACAACATTCGTTACAGCAGAAAAAAGGGAGAGCCATTATGTTTGGTACTGCCAGAAAGTACGTCTCACGTTCATCCTGGAAGCCGCTCGCCTCTGCTCTTACTGCGGTCGCCCTGCTCACGCTTTTCGCCTCCAGTCGCCTGAGTGCGCAAGTAGTTGCCACCTACGGCTTTGAAGACGGAACCGCCGATGGCTGGAGTTCGTTCAATGGCGCGACCGTGCCTGTCGCCACAACTGCCGCCGCTGAGGCCGGGTCGTTCAGTCTGCTTACCACAACGAACTCCACTGGCGGGAGCAGCGGACCATCGCTTTCGCTGAACAGCATTCTTTTGCCGGGAGCGAAGTATACGATCACCGCGTTTGTCCAACTTACCTCTGGAGAAACTGCGACAAATGCTAACTTCACTATTCGGCGCAGCGATCCGAGCTGCTCGGGTGGTACGTGCTTCGATACCGTCGGCGCGTTCCAGGCTCCGGTTACGAGTTCGGGATGGGCGCAAATTGGTGGGACATACACGGTGAGTGCGACGGAGACTGGCCTGCAACTGTACGCGCAACTGGTGGGGCCGACAACCGCGCAGTCGTTCTATTTGGATAATGTTGTAATCACCGAGGTGGCGCCGCCGCCTGGCGGAACTCCGATTGCGTCCTACACTTTCATAGATGGCGGATTGGATGGCTGGGCTCCATTTGGGTCTGTGACGCTGAGCAATGCTTCGCCTCCCGTACTTGATCCGAATAGCGACTCGCGAGCGCTTCTTACGACCAACCGCACAGCCACTTTCATGGGGCCGAGCTTGAATCTGCTGAGCGTCCCCAATGTAGTGGCGGGCGCAACTTACCAGGTCAGTGCGTATGTGTTGCTAGCCGCTCCGGACAGCAGCAATCCGACTGTGACGATGTCGACCAAGACGACGGACTGCGCGACGTCCGGCGCCTTCGGCAACCTCGCGACGTCCGCGGCGCTGTCGAGTACGGCCTGGACGAAGGTCCAAGGGACGTTCAGCTTCAGCAATCTGCCGGGGCCACCTACCGGGCTCACGCTCTACTTCCAATCGAGCAGCGCGACGGATTCGTTCTACATTAGCGATGTTGTCATAGGCGAACTTGCGCCGCCGCCGCCAAACCCCAGCCAGCAGGACAATTCTGGAATCACGTCCACATTTGAGGACGGCGGGTTGGACGGATGGAGTTCGCGTTCGGGCAGTTCTACGCTGACTAACTCGACTGCCGCAGCCCACAGCGGAACGCACAGCCTGCTGACGACGGGGCGAACGGCAAACTTCGATGGGCCGCAAATTAGTGTGAGCAACAAGATGTACAACGGCTCCCAATACAACATCAGCGCATGGGTGATGCTTCTGCCGACAGACGGCTCAAACCACGTCATCAATATGAGTCTGCAAACCACATTGGGAGGCAACACATCTTTCCCAAGCATAACTCCCTATCCGGGCATCACTGTGCCTGCCGACGGAAACTGGCATCAGATAAGCGTGAACGGGTACAACATGGCGAGCAGTTATGACCAGGGGAAGGCGTCTTTGTACTTCCAGACGGTTCCCTCGTCGGGAACGGATTTGGTTTCGTTCTACATCGACGACTTCCAACTGACGTACGTTGCGCCCCCAATGATTCAGACGAATATTCCCTCAATTTATAAGACCCTGTCTCCTTACTTCCCTGTCGGCGCTGAGATTGATTCGACGGACCTGTCTGGACCGCATGCCCAGTTGCTTGGGATGCACTTTGACAGCATCGTCTCGGGCAATGATATGAAGTGGAGTTCAGTGGAGAACGCCAAGGGAAGTTTCACGTATGGCACAGCCGATAGTGAGGTTGGGCTTGCTGTTTGCAACGGCATGAAGATACGCGGACACAACCTGGTGTGGGCGACTGGAGCGCAAACTCCTGCCTATGCGACCGGCGACGGGACGAATTCGCCGGCCAATCAGGCTGTGGTGACCGCGAATATCCAGGAACACATTCAGAACGAGGTGCAGCACTTTGGCACGAATATCTATGTTTGGGATGTAGTGAATGAGCCGCTCGATCCGTCACAGTCGGATTGTCTCGCGCATGGTCCGTTCTATAAGGTGCTGGGTAAGAGCTACATCGATGTCGCACTGCAGGCAGCAAGACAGTATGCTCCTGCTGGCACGAAGTTGTTCATCAACGACTACAGCACCACCGATCCCAATAAACTGGCGTGCCTCGTGCAAGTAATTGGAGACCTGCGGACGCGCGGGATTCCGATCGACGGTGTTGGCCACGAGATGCACAATGCAATCAATTTCCCGTCCACCCAGTCCATGGTGAACGCAATCAGCACAGTGGCAGCAAATTTCCCGGAGCTCGATCAACAGATTACTGAGATGGATATGAGCGTGTACAACGGCGGCGACACAACGTCGAACTATGGCAACAACATTCCTCCATCGGTTCTTGCTGAGCAAGGCTGGCTCTACGCGCAGTACTTTGGCGCGCTGCGGCAGTTGAGCGGCAAACTCAGCGCCGTTACGTTCTGGGGCATGGCGGATGACGATACGTGGCTCGATGGCTTCCCGGTTGCTCGTACCGACTATCCGCTGCCATTCAACATGGGATTACAGGCCAAGCCCGCATACTGGGGAATCGTTGATCCATCGCAGTTACCCGGCGCCGGAATGAAGTTCTCGGCGTCAACTGTGCCGGGCGAGCGTGATACACGCACGGTGACAATTACCGCGACGAACGGCAACGTAGGGCCGGCCTACAACACCCTGATCAACGGCTTCACGCTTACCCAGCTCTCCGGCCCCTCCTGCACACCGACAATCACGCCGCCCAGCGCCTACCCAATCTCGCTGGGTGACATCCCGACGAGTGGCAATGCCAGCACAGCCTTCACCATCAGCATCGTCGGCTGCAATCCCAACGCGCAATTCAACGTAAGTGTGCCTTGGAGCTCAGCCACCTACGATACAGGCACATTCGTGACAACCCAGGACTTCAGGAGATGATCCAGCCATCTTAGACGGCTCCGGTCAGAAGGTTGGAGTAGCCATAACAAGCATTCGCCCGACTAGTGCGCACCAAAATAGCCATCGCGGAGTTCTAACCGGGCTACTCGTAGCGCAACGCGACCACGGGATCAACATACATCGCTCTTCGCGCCGGGATATAACTCGCGAGCAGCGCCACAGCAGTCAACAAGCACGACAAACTCACAAAGCTGAACGGATCGAGGAATGACGCGCCGAACAGCACGTCAGGGACACCAGGAAGGACGAGAAATGCGTGCACAACGCTGGATGCTATTGCCGAAAATACAAAGCCCAGAACCGCCCCAAGGACGACCGGATGCATCCCCTGGCGTAGAACTAACCGCAGGACGCCCGCCCTGGTCGCACCGAGCGCCATGCGAATCCCGATCTCCCGCGTCCTTTGGCTAACAAGATACGAAATCACACCGTAGATTCCAACCGCGGAAAGTGGCAGAGCGAGAGAGGCAAGGACGCCGACAAACGTTCCCAACATCTGCGGAAGCAGTCTCTGTATTCGCATGTGGGCATCCTCCAGACTAACGAGGCTCGGCTGCAGAGTTGCATCCATGGCCGTGAGAGAGCCCAACACCGCCCTTGAGGATTCGGCCGGATCTCCCCCCAACCGTATCAGCAGATTGTTTCCCGCAAATGTCGCGGGATCGATCGGCAGATAGAAGTAGATAGGATCAACCCGTGTCAGATTTGCGTTGCGAACATCTTTCGCCACGCCGATTACCTCAAATTCGCGCCATGTGTCATTGAATTGCAAATCCAGCTTGAACCGTCGTCCAACCGCATCTTCGCCGGGCCAGAATCGCCTTGCAGTTGTTTCGCTCACGATTGCAACAGAGGCCCCCGATTCGCCCTCCTGTCTCGTAAAATTGCGGCCCCAGAGAATCGGCACATTCAGCGTTTGAAAATATCCTGGCGACACATGATCCCCAAGCGCGCCTCCCGGCAGGAGCCACTCAGAGCCTCGGTTTCTCTCGATGATCATGGGACGCGTATACGTACCGGTTCCCGGCGGCTTGTTCGAGATCGCCACCGACGCCACGTTAGGCATAGACTCCAGCCTGTCGATCACCTTTTTCTGCAGAGAACGCGACGGGTGCGACCCGGTATTCAGGCCGACAAAGAAGACTCGCCTCGTCTCATATCCAGGTTCGACCGTGAGCGAGCGTCGAATGCCCTGAAGCAGGAGACCTGCACTGATGAGCAGAAAGAGCGACACAGCGAACTGTCCTCCCACGAGCAGACTCCGTAATCGCGAGCGGCTGATCTGCTCGCCAGATGTTGCGCCTTCATCTTTGAGCGCACTTACCGTGTCGCTCTTTGAAAATTGCAGCGCCGGATAGAGACCAAAAACCAATCCGGTCCCAAGCGATAGCAGAAGCGTATAGCTAAAGACGCGAATATCTGGGGTCAGTTGAATGGTAAAAGCACTTCCACCAGCAACGGGCAGAGACCGAACCATCTGCGTCAGTGCAAATCCAAGCAGATGGCTCATCGATACCGACAGCCCTAACCCGCATGCCCCGCCCATCAGACCAAGCAGTATGCTTTCAGTCAGCAATTGTCGAAGCAGGCGCGTTCGACTCGCTCCTAATGCTCGTCGCACAGCAATTTCATGCCTGCGCACATTGCCTCGCGCCATCAGCATGTTCGCGAGGTTGGCGCAGGCAATCAGGAGGACGAGTCCGACGACTGCCATTAACAATGCGACGACACTTCTGAACCACAGGGCATTCGTCTCGCCAAAGAATGTTGCTCGCTCTAACGTGATCGCAATCGTCTTGTCTTGATGATGGTTGGCCTCCCCCCACTGCGCGGCAAGCAGCAGAAGCTCGGCCTCCGCTTGCGAACGGTCAACGCCAGGTTTCAGGCGGGCAACCATCTGAAGCTGGGCATCACTCGGCTGCTCCAACCACACGTGACCAGGCTCCAGTCTCGCCTGCATCGCAATTGGCGCCCAGAAGTCAGGAACCAGAGGTGGAGCGCCAGTCCCGATAAAATTTTCAGGCGCCACTCCGACAATCGTGAACGTCGCATCATTGATCTTCACAGTCTTGCCCACAACCGAGAGATCCTCATGGAACCGTCGTCGCCAAAAGGGATAACTCAAAACCATTACCGGTTCGGCAGCAGGCATAGTCTCTCCTGCCAGAAAATACCTGCCCGCGGCAGCGCCGTTCGTCAGTCTAGGAAAATAATTCTCTGAAACCACCTGTCCCTGTACGGTTTCCTCACTTTCAGCAGAAGCTCCTGGAGCAATCGCCGAAACGGAGATTAGACGGCTCGCGGCAATCGTGTCCGTCAGGTCCCGATTATGATCCCGATAGTAGAGGTACTCCGGGTAAGAGAAGAAAAACTGCGCATCGCTGGTACTTCCGCTTGCCAGCCATTGCTCGATCCTGAGTAATCCATCCGCATCTTTCACCGGCAATGGTTTCAAGGCCACGCCATCATAAGCAGTGAAGAAGGTCGTATTCACGCCGATGCCGAGCGCCAGCGTGAGCACTGCTACGATGGTGAAGCCCCGATTCTTCAAGCATCCGCGAAGCGCATACCTCAGATCGGCAAGAAAGCTCTCGATACCTACCGCCACATCTACCCCTTGGACTCGCTCTTTGATAGCAACAGGATTCCCAAACCGTAGTCGGGCACTTCGCAATGCCTCTACCCTCGTCATCCCCTTGGCTATGTTGTCCGCAGCTCGCATCTCTAGGTGCGACTGCAATTCCTCGTCGATTTCGCGTTCCAGGCGAGATCGCTTCATCAACGCCAACAAACGTCGCAGCAGTCCCATCGTTCCCCCTCTACGCGAAACGCAACATCGTCTGTACACCCTTCATCAGTTGCTCCCAGCTCTTCTCTGCCTCAATCAACTGCTTCCGGCCGGCCGCGGTTAACTTGTAATACTTCGCTCTGCGGTTGCTCTCGCTCAACGCCCATTCAGAGCTCAGCCACCCACTCTGCTCCATGCGATGCAGCGCTGGATACAATGAGCCCTCTTCCACCTGGAGCAACGCATCCGAAGCGTTTTGAATATGCAACGCTATCCCGTAGCCGTGAAGCAGCCGCGTCTGGGCGAGCGTTTTGAGAATGAGTAAATCGAGAGTACCCTGCAAATCATTTCTAGCCATCTCTATCCCCATACTTCTAGGTATAGAGGGTGAACCCTTTCATACCTAGATGTCAAGGGGAGATTGGGAAGATTGAGATCGGATACCGTGACCTGGTCGCGAACTACTCCCTGCCTTACGCGACGAAGGTGGCTAATAACTTGTGGCCCGTGACGAAGACCATCCGAAGACCTCCATCGTCTGGTAAAACGTCCTCTTGTGAGGTAGCTCCTAGGCGAGATAAATGGATCCCCTATGCCTGGTCATGACGACCTGAAGGCCCTCATCCACCAACTTCCCGACGTGCG
>Ga0210390_10004575_pt1 | contig 11654 bp, 12 predicted proteins | sample IncBWH11OmetaG_FD_161050 | JGI IMG/M metagenome (GOLD analysis project Ga0210390, IMG submission 161050) | Forest soil microbial communities from Barre Woods Harvard Forest LTER site, Petersham, Massachusetts, United States - Inc-BW-H-11-O ... | reverse complement strand
CATGGCAGCAATCGTGCCACCGTGTATCGGGTAGTGCCGTCTTGTTTGTGTTATCGATGTGTTGATTTCTCCTGAGACCAGGACTCCAGCACGACCGATTATGCTATTGAGCTTCCGCTTTTCAGGCGCTCTATCACCCTGAGAGCATTTACCCGGTAAAAGCTCCAACAGCCCAGTTCACGCGCATCCACGCTGGTCACCGGCTGTTCTCCGTAGGTCTAACACGCGTAACAAGTGTACCGGAGTGTGCCGTTCCGTCCGTGGGATTCCTGTGGGGATCCGCCGCCGTGTCGCGCAGTTGTGGGGTTTCTGTGGGGCTCGCAGAAGCCCCCGGCTGGTCCGGCCGACCCAACACGGAGCACCAAGTACCGCAACTCCGGGTGGCTGATGACCACTTTCCTAGTGACCCAGCGTCACCGGAGGTGCCTGCCCACCGAGGTAATTCCCTGCCGAATCGGTGCGAGCGGATCCATGACCGGGTCGCCGCGGTCGACGTGGCGAAAGACGCCGGGATGGTGTGCACCCGTACCCCGCATCCGTCCCGCCCCGGCGCCCTGCGCAGTACCGTGTGGACGGTCAAGGCCCGGATGGGCGGGTCGGCGGCGGAGCCGCGGGCAGTAATACCACCTGCCATGGACCGGCCTGACGATGCGCTTTCTCCCGATCCCGCTGTTCACGTCCACGGGAGCGGTATATGGGGTAGCTGATCCGGCTGTGACTATTTTTGCCTGTTGCTGGGCGTGGCCAGTGCCTTCGCCGGCCAGCTCACGCTCCCTGCGGGACCCTGACCTGTAGACACCAGCAAGCGGAGGATGAGATGAATCCAGCTCCCGCCGATGGCGTGATCCATCCGGTCTATCTGCCGTTTACCGAACAGCAGCTGGCTGATCATTTCGCTCAGGTCGCCTCCGGCGATCCCGGTGATCACCTGGCTTATTACCGAGCCAGCGCCGCCCGCGCCGCCGCCCTCGAAGCCAGCCCCCCGACGGGTACTCCGGCGGAGAAACGGCGGGCCATCAGGTGGGGACGGCAGATGGAGAAGGACGAGCGGTTCTGGGTGGCCACCACTCTGATGCGCCTGCTCCATGCGCCGAACCCTGTCACGCTCCTGGCCGAGACCTTGCGTTCCTGTCTCGGCGACACCCCGCCTGACTCCCTGTCCAGCTGGGAGGCCGCCCTCGGCGAAAAGCAGTTCGTGTACTTCGAAGCGAGCCTGCCGTCACCAACGGGTTACCGTCACCAACTCGCCCGCCAGCTCAACGAGCGTATCCTCGTCCCCTACCTGCGGGAAGCTGCCAAGCAGAGCGGCCAGGCGCTTGAGGGCCCGACGAAGACCGATGCCTTGCTGATCTGCCCCGATACCGGCTTCGCTGTGGTCTTCGAGGCTAAGGTCATCTCCGACATTTCCACCGGCGTGCAGTTTGACGTCTTGCGGAACCAGATCGCGCGCACCATCGACGTCATGCTCGACCCGAATCCTCACCTGCAGCCGCCGCTGTCGGAGCGACGCCCCGAGCGGACGTGTTTCGTCCTCATCACGCCCGAGATTTTCCGCGAGAACCTCGAGGGCCGCCTGTACGGCTGGCTGCTACCTGCCTACCAGCGAGACCCGGGTCTGCTGCAACGCCATCTGCCGCACAGGCAACTAGCTGACTTGGAGTCGGTGCCCAAGCGCCTGGGCTGGCTGACCTGGGAGGACTGCAACCGCCTGTACCCCGGCGCCTGCCCGTGGTTTCAGCACGGCAAGCCCGAGGCTGAAGTCTCGGACTAAGGGCGATCTTGCCGCTGCATACGGGCGGCAGGCGTGAACAGAGACGAACTTCACAGCCAGCCTGTCAGCTCATGCTGCCGAGCCGACGCAGAGGTTCCGAGCGCGCTTTTCAAGTCTGTACCCCCATGTCCGGGGCTTGCTTAGCCCTATGCGCTGGCTCGTTTCGCCTGACAAACTGGTTCCCGTGGTTGTCGCCGAACCGCCGCACGAACCTGGACAGAAGCACGTCTCTCATGAAGCCGAACTCCTCACGGTACTGCAGGCGTCAATCGCTGACCTCGACGTCGCCAGTGTGCGTGGTCAGGGCGCCGCTAACCACTTCGGGGCTCTTAATCCGCTGGGTGCCGGCGGCTGCGGCCCGCGCGCGGCGATCTAGATGGCGCGCCAGCATGTAAATTCCCGCTGAAATAAGAAGGTTAGCTATCAGGAGCACGACAAACCCAAGAATTAGGGATCCCGTATCGTTGGGCTGGGATATGCCAACGGCAGTAATAACACTTACCCAGGTAGCAACCCCAACCAAAGATACGTAATAGAGAATCCTCATAATTTCCGTCACCCGAGTTTGAGCGGGGTGCATCAGCATCAGTATTTTGACGTGTTGACCAAACGTTGGGCGCATCTCAACTTCTCTGGACAGGTCCAGCAATACAGCAAGCCTTTCATAGGCACGCTCAAGATCACTTTCAGCCTTTTTCCATGCCTGCGACTTAGTCTCACGGGATGCCACTAGACCATAAGCCTTGATCCAGGCCTCAATTACGTTGATCTCCTCGTGTACCTCTGTCAGTCCACGACGACGATCACGTCGTCCCTTCCACCAGACACCAATGGCAGCCAACAAGGCTGTGATGATCGGGGCAATGACTGCAGCGATAATAGTCGACATTTGTCTCCGCGAAAGCAGGAACCGAGGGACGCACTTTCCCCTGAACTATACGTCCGTGTCAGGCGCGCCGTACCTGGGCTGCCGGACGTATCGCTCAGGCTGTGCTGACTCTGGTCTATGAACGGGGCGCGGTAGGGACCGCCCTTACAGGCGGCCCCCCGCACAGATCCCAGCGTGCGGGACTACCGCACTGGGCTCCTACCTTGGGTGCGTGGCGGCGAAGCGCGCTTGCGAGAATGGATGCACGGTGCGGGTCTGGGGTATCCACCGGGTGGCGATGCGGTTCATCCTGGCCCAGTTGATCCGGGCTGGGTGACGCTGGGCCTTTGAGCACAGGGAGTTAAAGGCTTGCCTTGAGCGACTGCGTGTAAACGCTCTGGGAGGAGGAGTGGCCTTCAGGCTTGCTGCCAACAGGTAGGTTTCGGCTTTCGGGTTGCCGGAAGTGGGGGTACCGTCGTTTACTTCCGGCATGACATCAGCTCCGCCCGAGAGCATCGAGCTTGCTGTGGGAGTGCTCGGGCGCATTCGGGAAGTAGACGCCGAGCCGGTCGCTCAGGCTATCGCTGCCAGTTTTGATCACCTCCGGCCCTGGATGCCTTGGGCAACCGAGAACGCAAGGCACCTGGACGCTCAGCGCACTTTCTGCCGTGAGTCAGAGACTCAGTGGGATGAGGGATCGGACTACATCTGGCTCCTTCGGCCCCACGGCGATGATGCTGTGGCGGGCTCGTTCGGACTGCATCGTCGAGTCGGCCCGGGCGCCATCGAAGTGGGTTACTGGGTTCATGCCGACTATGTGCGTCGTGGGTATGCGACTGCTGGTGCTTACGCACTCACGGCGGCAGCACTGCAACTCGCTGACGTTGAGCAAGTTCTGATTCGGACCGACGAGAACAATGTGGCGAGTGCAGCGATCCCACTCCGACTCGGCTACCGGCTAGATCATGTGGAAGGCAGGTCGCCCGAGGCGCCCGCTGAGTCCGGTCGACTTCAGGTCTGGACGTGGCCCGCCGTGGCGGGCCGTGGCTAGAGCGGGTGCCGAGGCAGCGACTACAGCGTTGCTTGGCCGCTGAGAACGACTGTGCCCGCCAGAGCGCCATTCTTGCTTGGAGGCCCGAGCGTGATCTCCATCGTGGGGAAGTCGTGCGGGTCGACGGCGCTCGTCATGGAGAAGGTCCCGCTACCGCTACCCGGCACCTGGAACGTGCCAGCCGACGCCACTTGCTGGCGGTTTCGGCTTACGTACCAGCACTGATACCACTGGCTATCCCCGAAGCTCTTGAGGTGAGCCACGCTCAAGGTGATGTCCCAGCTCCCTGAGGGATTCTGACGGGCTGTCGCATGCCCGGTGGCCGCTCCGTAACCACTCACCTTGGCCGCCGTGGTGGCATGGAGCGGGATCATCACCGCGGCTTGGGCCGGGGTGGTCGGTCCTCGCTCGAGGCTGAGTGGCACGACGATGGCGGCAATGATGATGGCAGCTGCGACGGCCACGACTGTGGCCAGCCGTCGTGGGTAACGTCGCCACACCGGCAGGCGAGTGACCATTGGTCGGGCCGCCGTCTCAGCCGGAGCCGGTTGGTCGACGGGTGATGAGGGGAGCCCTGTGTCGTCATCGGGCACAGGCCGGAGCTGGGGAATCGGCTGGACCTGAGTCTCGGGCTCGGCCGGGTGATGGGCCTCGGGAATCCGGTAGACCCGGGTGGCGGTTCGGTCTTCGGCGTCGGCCTGGGGAGCGGGCTCTGCACGCTGGGCGGCTAGGGCAGCGGTCATTGCTGCGACCGTCCGGTCTTCGAGCTCGGCGGGCGGATCGACGTGAGGCGGAAGCTGCTGAATGACCTGGCCGATCTCGCTGTACTCGTCGATGACGGCCTGGCAGTGGCGGCAACTGCTGAGATGGCGGTTGAACTCGGCCCGCTTGGCCGGGGCCAGGTTGCCCCATACGAAGTCGAAAGCGTCAGGGTGGGCCAGCTCGATATCTCGCTCAGAAAGCATCGTCGCCGCCTCGCAGGCTGGCGAGCTCGGCTCGCAAGGTGTTCGCGGCCTTGGCCATCCGGGATTTGACGGTGCCGATCGGGATGTCGAGACGCTCGGCGATCTCTGAGTGAGTGAAGCCGTCTCGGACCAGGCGCATTACGTCGCCGTAGATCGAAGGCAGCTTGTCGAGGGCCTGGTCGACAGTGAGGACCGTGAGCGCCTGGTCGACGGTGTCGTATTGGGGGGGCAGCTGAAAGTCCTCGATGGCCGAGAGCGGGCGAGATGACGGACGCCGTGCTATGTCGTAGGCGGTGGATCGGGCCATTGTGAACAGCCAGCCACGCACCGGGCCTCGGTTGGCGTCGTAGCTTCCGGCTCGTTGGCAGAACCTGATGAAAGTCTCTTGCACCATCTCTTCGGCCAGCCCTTGGTCATGGAGCACATGGAAGCCGAACCTGAATAGCTCCATGCGGTACTTGCGGTAGAGCCGTCGTGCCGCATCGTCGTCGCTGGTGGCGGCGATGTTGGCAATCAGGCCCATCTCGTGAGGCCCGGTGCGTGCCCCGCTGTCGTCCCACGACACGGCCAGGCCCCCCAACCAAGTAACTACGAGATCAACGTGGCGATCGGTTCGCTCCGATGACCGGCTTTTTGCCTCGATTCAGTATGAGGGCCTGCCCAGAAAAAACATTGCCAACCGGGCGAACCGATCCGGTCCTCGGTCCCGTAAGTGCAGCGTCATTGAAAGCCACAGACCAGGGAGGGCAAGTGGCAACCACAGCTCAAGGAAGCGACTTCGACCGGGCCAAGGGCTGGGCCAAGAAGTTCCTGGCCGACTGGAAAGCAGGCACCGACGGCCGAGGTGGCCGAGGCCGGACCAGGCGCATCACATCAGCGTAGATCGACGGGAGCTTGTCGAGGGCCTGTCGACGGTCAGGACGGCGAGCGCTTCGTCAGCGGTGTCGTATTGGGGCGGCAGCTGGAAGTCCTCGACGGGCAGGAACGGCCGGGACGAGGGACGCCGGGCGATGTCATATGCGGCCGACTTGGCGATCGTGAACAGCCAGGCCCGCACCAGGCCTCGCCTGGCGTCATAACGTCCTGCCTGCTGGCAGAACTTGATGAAGGTCTCTTGCACCATCTCTTCAGCTAGCCCTTGGTCGCCGAGCACGTGGAAGCCGAACCTGAACAGCTCCATCCGGTATTTGCGGTAGAGCCTCCGTGCCGCATCGTCGTCGCTGACCGTCGCGATCTTGGCAATCAGGCCTACCTCGTGAGGGCCGGTGCGTGCGCCGCTGTCGCTCCACGACACAGCCAGTCTCCCATCCATGTTCTACGTAGTTCCCCAGCCGATCGGTTCGGCGTGCCGGCCGGCTTTCCCAGATTCTCAGTATGTGGGCCTGTCCGGAAAAACATTGCAATCCAGCGAACCGATCGGCTTCCCGGTCCCGTAAGTGAAGCGCTGACGACACAAAAGTGACGACAGGGAGGGGGCCAGGATGGTGAGCGCGAGCGACGGATGGCCGAAGTACTGGGCTGCCTGGGGCGAATGGAGACCGCCCTGACAAGTCATGTGGGTCCGGAGGGTCAGTCCCGGCTGCTTCCGCTTCGCCCCGCCGACGCTCCGGCGCTACGACGATGTCATAGCAATTCCCCAGTCTCACCAGCACCATTACGCTATCTACCCGGTAAGTAACGATATGGGTGTGAGATGAAATCACGCATGCGGTTTGCCCATTATGGGCCACTTGCGGTTGGTTTGCTAGGTATCATTGCCTCAGTCTGGCTTTTCTCGATACCCAATTCGCGGGCATCAACGCTAGCCGCCATCGTCGTAGTTGCGCCAACCTTCGTTGCCCTAGCAATTGCGGTCCGGCAAGCGGCTACAGAGCAAGAAGAACTCGCTGCTCGGGCCAGCGATCTAGCGGATGCTGTGGCAAACGAGTGGGAGAGACGCCGACTAGGGTTGCTCGGGAATTACGCAGCTCCCGCAGACGTTGAATTCATGCAAGAAAAGCAGGGCCTGCTCGTCCGCTTTTGGAAACCTGCGGGTCTGCGTGAAGGAAGAACGACGGAAGTGCTGCAATACTTCCTTAGGCTCACACCAGAAAGGCTCGTGATCGTAGGCGCCCCAGGGTCAGGAAAGACGGTACTTGCCGTGGAACTCCTGATGGCACTACTCGCCGATCGCGCCGACCGTGAACAGGACAAGCGCCGTAGGGTCCCGGTGTTGCTTAACCTTTCTTCATGGGATACCAGGCAGCCACTCAAGGAATGGCTTACCAGGCATCTAGTCACCACCTATCAGATACGGAAAACGACCGCACAGCGTTTGATCGACGGGCACTGGATCATCCCAATCCTTGACGGCCTAGACGAAATGGACACGGGAGACGGCGGAGGCTCTGCCGCGGAAGCGATGCGGCAGCTCAACGCGTACGCATACTACGGCTCGCTCGCCCCCATGGTAGTGACCTGCAGGGAACAGGAGTATCACATGCTCGCTGGCCCTAACCACCAGGGGATCGTGGAGGCGGCGATCGTACATCTTAAGCCGCTCAGCGCCGATCAGGTTGCGGCCTATCTTTCTCGCCGCTATCAGGAATCAGGGTGCCTTCAAACACAAGATGAATGGCGGCAAGTCTGCCAGTACGTGAAACGGCATCCGGACAGTTCTCTGGCCCTGGCGCTATCCACTCCGTGGCGTCTGACGCTCGCCACAATGGCCTGCGACGCGGCCCAGATCCAGCCAGCCAGCTTGCTGGCCTATCGTAACATCGAGGACATTGACGGCCAGCTGCTGCTGAGGTTCGTTCCCTCGGCGGTAACCATAGTCAGGCCACGATCCTCTCAAATGGACGTTATGGACCGCACCGCTAAGACAGAACGCTGGCTCGGCAGGCTGGCTGCCATTCTTGACCACGCTGGCCCGGACATCATCCTGCAGGAACTCTGGAAGGCCAGAGCACGCAAGAGCACCCGGTGGCTGCATGCTCTGGTGAGCGTTCCGGGCAGTGCCGCAGTCGGGTTGATCGGCGCAGAGGTCGCCAATGGATCCACCGGGCTGGCGGTCGCACTCTCATGCATGACGATTGGCGTCGCCTTTGGCATATGGGCTGCTGTTGATCCGGATCCGCTGCCGTCCCGGATCAGTCCGCGGCGTCTTCGCGAATGGCGTTACAGCGTGCCTATCTTCGCCTTCGGGCTGGCCAGCGGCGGCGACGCGGTAAGGACCAGCGGATGGAAAGTCGGCCTGACCATCTGGCTGCTCACGACGCTGGCCGGATGTATCGTCCTCGGACTGCGGCGCGGTGCGGCAGGCGCTGCCCGACCCGGCGACCCGTTGAGGAATGATCTCCTGTTCGGCATCGCACTCGGACTAGCTGGTGGGGCATGGGCTTGTCTGCCGGGCGGCCTCACCGGTGGGCTTCTCACCACCATCGGCATTAAGCACACCCTTGGATTGTGGCCGAGCATCGTCCTCGCCCTAGCGCTCGGCCCCATCGCAGGGATCTCCATTGGTTCTCGGGCGTGGCTGCGTTACGTCATCACCCTCACCATCGAAGCACTTCCCCGCCGGCTGCCGTGGCGACTCAATGGTTTCCTCGACTGGGGCTATCGAGCGGGCATTCTACGTGTCTCTGGTCTGGCTTACCAATTTAGACACGAGAAGTTCAGAATCTGGCTCAGTACGCAAGAAAAGAAATCTCCGATGCCTGACCCGCAAGATCCGCGCGGCGTGCGCCACACCCTGGTGTCGCTGTTACTGGCCGCCGTGGCGGCGGTACTGGCGGGGCCAAGTCGCTCACTGCGGTCGGCGGATGGGTCGCTGACGCGCCACCGCATGTCCCGGCCGCTCGACATCCGGCAGGATCCGCTGATCCGGCGGCATGAGCCGCCCGGTGAGGTCACTATCCGCCGCGTCCTGGAAACAGCCGTATCTGTCAGCCTCGGGCTGGATCAAGCGCGTGGCCGGACAAATCTGGCGGGATTGCAATAACGAATGATTATGCTGATCTGCGCATAAGCATGTTCCTACGCAACGTCCAAATTCATGCATGTGAGTAACTCACCAGATGAGGAACTATGACACTTGCTTGTGGCAGAGGCTCGCTTTGGCCGCGGGCGGCCGGAGTGCGACCTTGGCGGAGCCTTCCAGGTTTCTTGACGTCAGGGCTGGTCTCATGATGCCGGTCATAGGTGTGGCGGGCCCGGGCACTGCGGGCACTGACGCAGTAGCGGCGCAGCATCTGCGGGGAGGACCAGCCAACGCTCATCCCACACCGGAGAACTGCGGGCGTCTGGCGTTCGCCGAGCGGCGGCTGCCCTCCTGGATTCAGGTCGGGATCGCCTTCGGATCGGGCCCGGCCTGGCGGCACAGCCGGGCGGCCAACCGGCGATCGGCTCGTCGGGTTCACCTTCCGATGTCCCCTCGAGGATCCCGGCGACTTCGGCCAGGAGGTCTGCCCATCCTGTACCGCTCGAATACTCGATTGAGTGGCTGACCTGCGCTATCGTCAGCAGGCTTGACGTGGTGCTGGTTGGCTTGCCGGATGCTGCTCAAGATCGTCTACCTGCTCACGGGCCGGGTACTCGGCCTGGCCGTCCTGGTATTCCGCGGCGACCTGGCGAAGGATGCTGAGCTGCTGGTGCTCCGGCACGAGAACGCGGTACTGCGGCGGCACGTCGGCCGGGTGCGGTACGAGCCGGCCGACCGGGCCTGGTTCGCCGCGCTGGCGCGGCTTGTACCGCGCGGGCGCTGGGCCGAAGTCTTCCCCGTGACGCCAGCAACGCTGCTGGCTTGGCACCACAGGCTGGCGGCGAAGAAGTACGACACGAGCAAGCGGCGCAAGCCAGGGCGCCCGCCGACAGTCCCGGGCATCGCCCGTCTTGTCGTCCGCCTGGCGAAGGAGAATCCGTTGTGGGGACACCGCCGGATTCACGGCGAACTCACAAAGCTCGGCGTGACAGTCGCGCCCTCCACCGTCTGGGAGATCCTGCGTGCTGCCGGCATCAATCCGGCACCGCGACGCTCGGGTCCGAGCTGGCGGGAGTTCCTGCACGCCCAAGCCGCCGGGATCATGGCAGTCGATTTCCTGCACGTGGACACCGTGCTCCTTAGGAGACTGTATGTCCTGGTGTTCATCGAACATGGCACCCGCCGGATGCATCTCGGCGGTGTCACCGCGAGCCCGACGGGCGAGTGGACCGTGCAGCAGGCCCGCAACCTCGCCCTCGACCTCGGCGAGCGGTTCGAGGACGTTAAGTTCCTGATCCGTGACCGCGGATCGAACTTCACGCCATCCTTCGACGCCGTCTTCCAGGCCGCCGGCACCAGGATCGTACGCACCGCTGTTCAGGCGCCGCGCATGAACGCGATCTGCGAGCGCCTTCTCGGTACCCTGCGCCGAGAGATCCTCGACCGCGTGCTGATCCTCGGCGAGCGCCAGCTGCATTCCGTCCTGACCGAATACCAGGCGCATTACAACACGGCCAGGCCGCACCAGGGCATCGCCCAGCGCGTCCCCGACGGCGAACACGAGGGTGGCCACCTCACCGTTGCCGACCTCGACCGCGAACGGATCCGCCGCAGACCCGTCCTCAGCGGCCTGATCAACGAATACACGCGCGCCGCCTGACACCCCGAAGACTCGCAGGTCACCAGGCGAATCCTATTTTCGAGCGGGACAGGATTCCATAGGAGTCGGTCACAAAGACCTATTTAAACAGGTCACCGGCGAGCTAGGTGCCGCGTCGTCTGCTGGAGCCTGGCTGGCCGGGCTCAGCGCGGTAGCGCACTTCGGCGGCCCGCCCGGGCCCTCCGGGTCGTGCCTTACTCGCTCTCGGCGGCGAGGTGCCGGTAAACCGATGCCCGGCTTACGCCCAGCGCCCGGGCGATCTCGGTAGGCCTCTCACCGCGGGCACGGCGCGCCCTGGCGGCGGCCAGCTTGTCCTCATCCATCACGGTAGGACGACCGCCCTTGCGCCCCTGGGCTCGCGCCGCCACGAGCCCGGCCATCGTGCGCTCGTGGATGACGTCCCGCTCCAGCTCAGCGAACGCGGCCATCATCGTGAAGAAGAACTTGCCCTCGCTGGACGGGGTGTAGCTGCCGGACAGCTTGCCCGTCAGGATCTGGACGCCGATGCCGCGGGCGTGAAGGTCATCGGCGATCGTCAGCACGTCCTTGACCGAGCGGCCTAGCCGGTCGAGCTTCCAGACCACGAGCGTGTCACCTGGGCGCAGGTAGTCGAGCGCGGCGACGAGACCCGGGCGGTCGGCAGTGGCCTTGCGAGTGCTGATCTTCTCGGTGTAGATCCGGCCGCACCCGGCGCCGGTCAGCGCGTCCTGCTGCAGCTGGGCGTCCTGAGCGTCGGTGCTGACGCGGGCCAGGCCGATGAGGGTCCGGTCGCCGCCGGGGACGTCGAGCACGGTGAAGGCGGGAGCTGGGGCGGTGACTGTGGTCTTTGTCATATCCCCAGTATCTCAAAACCGTCTCACAACTTTCAGCGTTTTAACAAGTTTTGACACAAGTTTTGAGACGAGAAACGCCGGTCGCCAACCTCATCTTGGCGTCGTCTCACAAACGGGGCGTTACGGGACGGAACCCCCGCGGCCGACCGGCAATCTCACGGCGACGCCGCCGTCCCTCCTCGATCCACGCGGGTATCAGCTCCGGGTCCGCCCCGGCATCCCGCTGTTACCCTCCTGGCGGCGACGCCCGGCAGCCTGATCGGCCCCCATGCGCATGGGTAAACGGCCTCGACACCGCACAACGCAGTACGGCACCACACGCCACGAGACTCCATGTGATCGACCTCACACAGACGTGCTAACCAAAATGCTAACCACGTAGTTAGCGAAAACTTCGGGTTCCTGCCAAACCCGCAGGTCACCCGCTATAAACGATGGGGTGAGCGACGGGATTCGAACCCGCGACATCCAGGACCACAACCTGGCGCTCTAACCAACTGAGCTACGCCCACCATCGTCACCCAGGCCCTACGGCCGGGCGACAG
>Ga0210390_10004574_pt1 | contig 11654 bp, 9 predicted proteins | sample IncBWH11OmetaG_FD_161050 | JGI IMG/M metagenome (GOLD analysis project Ga0210390, IMG submission 161050) | Forest soil microbial communities from Barre Woods Harvard Forest LTER site, Petersham, Massachusetts, United States - Inc-BW-H-11-O ... | reverse complement strand
TTTCCAGCAGAGTCGCGACCTTTCCCACCGTCTTGATGCCGCGAACATTGATGTAGGCGATGACCGCGATCATGGAAACTGCGGCCAGGTAATGTTTCCAGCCAGTGATCCACGGAAAGAAAAAACTGACGTAGTCCGTGAACAGCACTGCGTAGGCACTGCCCAGCAGGAATGACGCGCACCAGTTCCACCAGCCCGCCAGGAATCCCCAGAAATCGCCGAAGGCGGCGCGCGTCCAACGGTAGAAACCTCCCTGCACCGGCATTGCAGTCGTTAACTCAGCAGCCACGAGTGAAATCGGAATGCACCAGAAGAACGGGAGGACGAGATGGTAGATGAGCGTCATCCCCGGCCCCGAGGTCGTCACCTGATCTTCCAACCCGAACGGCCCCGCCGTGGTGTACGAATACATCACGAACACGAAAGAAAGCAGGCCAGCCTTGCGTATCGCCGCTGCGCTGCGTCCGTTGCTTTTTGGGTTGGCCAAGCTTCGTCGCTCAGGTTCGAGCCACCGTTATTTACTGGGGAGGTAGAAGGCTTCGGGTGCGGGCCGATACACGCGAATCATCCATAAGGGACGGCGCAAGTTGCCGGGGCCGGGAGCACCGCGACTCATTTGCAGCCAGCGCTGATACTCTTCGTGCGCCCGATTGGTGTCCACGAAAACATCTCCATATCGATCGTCCGCGCGAGCTTTGCTCACCGTAACTTTTTGATGCCAGCAATGCTGCCCACTAATCGGGTCCGGCTGGACGGGGAAGGTCAAGTTCTGATGGACGCCGGCATCTTCCCAGTGGATGCGCGAGGAGTCGGGATCGCTGCTTTCGAAGGGCTGAATGCCATGGATAGTGCGCATCATCCACTTCCCGGGCTCGACCTGCTTCAGATCAACCAGCGCCGTCGACCAGCGTTCCCCGCCGAAATCTTCTTTCAGACGCCAGCGACCGAGATGATGCGAGCATGCGACGACGCCGGGACGCATTCCTTCTGTCACCCAGACTCGGTCCACGAAATAGCCGATGGCGGTTTGCACGCGCACCAGACTGCCGGTGATAACTCCTAAGCGCTCGGCGTCCTCACGATGCATCCAGACCGGATTCTTGTGCGAGATTTCGTAGAGCCACTTCGCGTTGCCCGACCGGGTATGAATGAGAGTTGGCAAGCGGAACGTAGGAAGAAGCAGCATCTCACCTTTGGCGCTGTCGATGTTGTCGCGATGGACGTGGCTCTTAATGTAGCCGGGAATGGAGTACTCCGGCCAGTGCCAGTCTTTCAGCGTTTTCGAATAAAATTCGAGTTTTCGCGACGGTGTTGGAAAACCGGCGACAGCTTTGCCATCGATCTCGACCCCGATTGGCGATCCGTTTTTTTTCACTACGTGGGTCAGCGGATCAACCGTGCTCCCTTGGACTTCATCCGGCTTCAAAACCTTGCGGTGCAATTCGTAGACGTTGTTTTCAACCAGGAAGGCGCCGTATTTTCGCATGTAATCGAGCGGCGTGAGCCCTTCGCTGGCGGCGGCCTGCGGCAGACCGGAAACGCTGTTCTCAAAAATCCAACGGTAATACTCGTCGATTCTGAGCTTCTCTCCAGGACGGTAAGGCGATTCAAAGTAGCGACGGATGCCCATCGATCCATCCGGATCGACCCGCCAGGACAGCTCAATCCAGAATTCGTCTTCTTCCCAGACCTCGCCCAATCCGGCCTCGCGGTGTGCTTCATACGTGAAGTTGAATTTCTTGCCCTGCCTCTCCAATGCCAGACGCAGCACCGGCTGGCGGAAGCCGATCCAGCGTGCAGCATGCGTTTCCTGGCTCATCAGGTCGTGACGCTCGGAAGCGTGGCCCATGGGCAAAACATAATCGGCGAACCATGCAGTTTCGCTCCAGGTTGGAGTGAGACAGGCATGCAGCCCAACCTTGCTCTCATCGGTCAGCGCCTCAATCCAACTGAGACCGTCGGGATTAGTCCACACCGGGTTATAGACGCGGGAAAAATATACCGCGAGTTTGCCCCGGCCTTCCTTCAAGAAGTGCGGCAGCAGGAAACTCATCTCGAAGAATGCCAGCGGATACTCGCGCGCCCACATCAATTCGTTCCACGCGTTGGGTGGCGGCGGCATCATGGGCGGCGTCGGAATGTATTTGTTCCAGGCGCTGGGAGCGGTTCCGCCCGGAGTTCCCACTGCTCCCACGAGCACGGCCAGGAATTCCAACGCTCGCGCGACCTGCCATCCGCCGAGATTGCCCGCGGCCGCGTTTCGCCACACGTGCGTGCTCAGCGCGGACCCGGCGCGGCCTACTTCCCGCGCGACGTCCACGATCATGCGAGGATCCGCTCCGGATTCTTGCGCCGCAAATTCCGGAGTGTATTGCCCATAAGTTTGCTTGAGTATTTCCAGGAATGTCTCGAAGGTTTGCGGCTTGGCGGGTTGCTCCTCGCGCAGGTACTCTTCCCAATTCACCCATCTCTGAACAAACTCGGAATCAAACAGATTTTCCCGAAGCAGCACGTTGGCCATCGCCAAGAGCACTGCCGACTCACTCCCCGGCCAGGTTGAGAGCCAGTAGTCAGCCTTCGACGCGGTGTTCGAAAGGCGAGTATCGATGACGCATACCTTCGCGCCGTCCATCTTGCCATCGATGATTCGCTGCGCGTGTGGATTGAAATAGTGTCCAGCCTCGAGATGCGAACTCAGCAGGAGAATGAAGCGAGCCTTGGAGTGATCCGGCGATGGACGGTCAAAGCCGTGCCAGAAGGCGTATCCAGTACGGGCGCCAGCTGAGCAAACATTGGTGTGGCTGTTGTGTCCGTCGATGCCCCAGGCGTGCAGTACGCGCTGGTTGTAAATTAGTTCATGGCCGGGACGGCCGACGTGATACATGATTTCGTTCTTGCGTCCCTCCTGCAGGGCAAGGCGAATCCGCGAGGCAAGGTCGTCCAGAACTTCGTCCCAGGTTACGCGCTCCCACTTGCCTTCTCCTCGCTTCCCGGTTCGCCGCATGGGATACAGGATGCGCTCGGGATCGGTTATCTGATTGAGAGTCGCCGGACCTTTCGCGCAGTTGCGGCCGCGGCTGCCCGGATGAGCGGGATTGCCTTCAAATTTTTGCACCCGCATCTTGTCCTTGTCGACGTAGGCCAACAGTCCGCAGGCCGCCTCGCAATTGAAGCAGATGGTCGGGATCAAGGAGTAATGCTTCTCGACTTTTTTAGGCCACTGCGTGGGATCGTATTCGGTCCAATCATCCCAACGATCGGACGGAGGATAGCTGGAGAGTCCTCCTGCGGGCTCGTCAAGATCTAACGCTTGCGGATTAAGAGGTAGATGATCTTTCATAAATGATTTCGTCAACTGAGTGGAGCGGCTTGCCCCGCCTTCACCCATAACTCTTCAAACCACCACAGGCCCGCAAGCGCCAGAACCGCGGCAACAACGGCAAATGCAGAAGCGCTGGGAACTAAAGACGACAACCCGAGCGAAGCGAGAATAATTGGAGCAATCAGTCCCGTGCCGATGACTAGCCCCCAAAATCGTCTACTCAGTCGTCCATTGATTAGCACTCGCGTGGCTATTCTCACGTCCTCGCTGACATGCGGCAGCGCAATCTCTCCCATGTTCATTGCCAAGCTGACGATCAACGAAAGTAAGAGGATCAGTCCTGCGGGCCTGATAATTCCTGGAGATGCGTCCATCAGGATAGCGGTGATTAATATCGTGGCCGATCCAGCAACCAAAGCTTGCACTAACAAATGCCACAAGAAAAGCGGGCTTTGCCACAGGTCGCGGCCTTTCGCCTGTGCAAAAAGAAATGCGGAATAGCACGCGCTGGCTATTGCGAACGCGGCAGCGAACCATTGCAGCGAACTGGGAACGGAGCTTGCGAAAATACCGCATAGCAACCACGCGGCTCCGAGCGCGCCATAGCCCAGCAGGAAATACGTGCCGATGACGAGCCATGACCTGAAATTCGGCTTAGTAATAAGGTAGAAGAAACGGTCCGGCCGTTTTAGGTCGAAAATGAGCAGGGCAGAAGTTACCGCGAGGCCGACCAGGGCTATAGCCGGACAAACGATATTGAGCAACGTGCCGGCGAACCCATCGGTCAGAGCTAGTAGAATCGCCGCAACCAGCAGCACTCCTGCGGCAACCGCCTTGGTCCAAAGATAGGCGGCAATCTTCCAACCCCAGGGTGCAGGGTGGGGCACGTCGTAGACTTCGCGGGCCAGGGCAACGGCAAGATTGCCTGCGTCGCTAGCGTTCGCTTGGGATGTTCCATCCCGCCAGTCTGAAGCGAAGTATGTGTCCGTCCGCGAAATCCGGGTGGGCTCGAGCAAATCGCCTTCGATGCCCACATAAAACAGCTTGGGCTGCGTGCCTTTCTGCGGCTTGCGCACCGAAACTTTCTGGGTCGCGACCACACGGCTGACTTTGCTTCCGGGGTTGTCTAGATCTCCGGCGAGAATAGCCTGCGTGGGACAGACGATCACGCACGCCGGTTCGAGGCTCATCTCCACCCGGTGCGCGCAGAAGTTGCACTTGGCCGCAGTGTTGTTGTTGGGATCGATATAGAGAGCATCGTAAGGACAAGCCTGCATGCAAGCCTTGCAACCGATGCAGCGCCGGTTGTCGAAATCAACGATTCCATCTGCACGCCGGTAGAGCGCGGTGGTGGGACAGATTTCTGTGCACGGAGAATTATCGCAATGGTTGCACCGCATCACCCCGAAGTGGCGCGAGGTGTGGGGGAACTCGCCCTTTTCGATATGCTTTACCCAGGTGCGAAAGACACCCACCGGCACCTGGTGTTCCTCTTTGCACGCGACTGTGCAGGCGTGACACCCGATACACCGGTCCTGGTCGATGACAAATCCGTATCGCATCTGTAGCGCTTCACTCTCCTGCCCGCATGCCTTGGAAGACTATTTCAGCTTCGACATCATAGCTGATCCTCAGCCGTCCCAGTGTCTACGTCGCATCTTGCCAGCGCCGGTCGGCAGATTTCGTATTTCCCTGCGTATCGGCGACAGTGACGACAAGTTCATGCTCCATCAGCGGGCTCGCTTCTCCCGCGTGCAGAAACTGCCGCTCATAAGAAACGCAGGGCGGACCGACTTCATCGTCTCCGATCTCAAACCCATCCAGATTGGTCGTCACGCGAGCAATCACTTCCGGTCCGTCCGCTTCGACTCCGACCGTAATATCGTTGCCCGCGACCGCCCGACTGTGTTGAATCGAAAACCTCATGAATTCCTCGCCTCCCGCCCGATTGTGAAATATACCAGTCTTACGATAGAGAGTGCCGTTTCGCTAAACCGAACCGGTTCCGTATTTGTTCTCATCTCTTAACACGATTAAGATGAACTCACCCCAATCGGTCACACAACGGAGGAACTGATGAAGACGCTATTTTTGATGATCGTGCTGATTCTCACTGCTTCAGTTTTGACCGAGCTCACGCACGCCCAGGAAATGGCCAAGAAAGATGCCGCAAACAAGCCCGCGCTCAGCCCATCACAAGCCGTGCTTGATTCGTGGAACGACATCGCACGAAAACTGATCGCCATGGCGGAAGACTTTCCCGAGGACAAATACGACTTCAAACCCACTCCAGCACAGCGCAGCTTCGCCGAACAACTGCTCCACGCCGCCGGCGCAAACTATTTCTTCACCAATCTCGCGCTGGGTCAGAAACCGCCAGCCGAAGAAGACCCCAAGCGCGACCAGTACAAAACCAAGGCAGACGTCGTTGCCTTCGTGAAAAAGTCGTATGCCGACGGTGCCGCCGCCATCAAAGCCAAAGGCGATAAAGGCATGAACGACCTGATCACCGACCCGGACAGCCATCAGCAGACACGCATATACGATGAGGCCTACGGCTTCATCGAACACTCGGGAGAGCACTACGGCCAACTCGCCGTCTATTACCGGGTAGCAGGGCTGGTGCCGCCAGAGTCCCGTCCAAAGAAATAGCTGAGCACAGCATTGCGCGGGGAGATGGGTGAGACTTGCCGCGATAGGCGAATGCGGATTAAGCGGTTAAACGCTCTGGATCAAGCCCACCCGATGAACCAGCGCAGACCATGTTAAACTGTTGGAAATCGCCGGAGAGGTGGCCGAGTGGCTGAAGGCGGCGGTTTGCTAAACCGTTGTAGGGGCTAACACCTCTACCGGGGGTTCGAATCCCCCCCTCTCCGCCAGTTCTTGCAACACCCAATCATTTGATGTTTGGAGAACCCCGGGTTCGCCTGCGTCCCGACCGAAGTGTCCAGCCCGATCACGGCAAGAGACCAAGAACGTCCAGTTCGCTGCCCGCGCCCACATACACTCTTCCATTCATGACGGTCGGGACAGAAAAGGTGATTCCGGGTCCGAGCACGTCTCGCGTTCCCGCCTGATTCGTGTTGTACAACTCTTGAGAAACCTTCGTGGCATCGTATGCGTGCAATACCTCAGGCGGAATTCCGTGGTTATAGGGTAGTTTTTCAACCGCCCACACGATTCCATTGGCCGCTCCGTTGGCTGAAACGCAAGGCGTACTTCCCCGAAGGAACATCGTGGGCGCCTGATAAACCGGGCTCTTGGAAAGCAAGCCGTTGGACAAAGCGTACTGGCTGAGAAAATCTTCTGTCCCCGAATAATAAACTGTGCTGTTCCAATAAGCCGCGCTGCCCCAATAGCCGGTGGCGGAGCCATGCACAGTTTCGATCACGCGATTCTTCTGGGCATCGAACTTGCCCATATTTGAGCGATTCACCACGTAGATAAGTCCTTCTTTTCCTGCGGTGACGATCTCATCGGGAAACTTGCCCTTTTGCGTCGGCAACAGCATTCCCGACCCCGATCCCAGATCGAGGTCATCGTTCGCCAATTTGAGTTGATCGAACGGCGTGAAATAGTCCATCACACTGAGCGAGGCATTGAATTTGAGAAAGGTATCTCCCCAGTCGCTGCCTCCTTTATTGATATCGAAGGTCCCGTTGCCCGTTATCAAGTAAATGTTACCCGCCGCGTCAACGGACGGAGCCGCGCCGCTCTGCCACACCCCTCCGTCAGAACCATTCGGCGTACTGTTAAAGACAACTGTCTGCGCCAGACTTGTTGCCCCGTAGCCTAAGACCCAACCGTGGAATGGCGCGACATCGCCGAATGAGGCCCAGCCAATATAGAGGACTCCATTCTGCAACAACAATCCCGGCCGCTGAGATTCGTGTTGGGCATTGAAACTCACGACACCGTGGTTATTTCCTGCGCCGGTCCCCTTCACCGATGCTTTAATCTGAACTGGGCCCCCAAACTTTTCTGTCCCGCTCGTAATATCCAAGGCATGGAGCCGGTTCACATACTTGCCGTTCTCTTTCGTTGCCGCGACCAAGTAAAGAGTCCCGCTGCTGGGATCAATCACCGGCGTCCCCGTGATTCCAATAATTGAAGCAAAGGGACAAACTGTGGCGCCGGTATCTTTGCACGGAATCGGCGTAATCCCTTTGCCGGGATTGATGAAGCTGTCGTGCCACAAGGCAATCGTGTTTACGCCGTCCGCATCGAACGCGTACACGCTGTCATTCTCGGTCGTCACATAAATGACGTTGTAGGTCCCTTTACCGGCGATCGCCACGTTGTAGACGTATAGTGGCTGGCCGAAGATTTGCCCATCCACGGGAAACGAAAACACCTTTCCAAAGGTTTTGGCATTGACATTCGTCGGCGTTAGAACTGTTTCCTGGAGGTTGTGCCCGGTGCGAGCCAGGTCATTGTGCCAGGTGAGCATCCCCGAGTAGGTTTGAGCCTGCGCGAACCAAACGCCGAGACTCCACAAGCAGAAAACCGCCAGGAGCTTGCACAGTGGCCGGAAGACTCGACCGGGCAAGACTCCGCCAGAGAATAGGTGAGCACTTCGCATGGTTTGCATTAGATCCTCGTGTGGCTGTCCGAAGACTTGAGAGTGAGAACGCGTCCGCTGTTCGCAGGCCAAATCCTTGTGGGGTCCAAACTGCCCGCCATTGTGAACTCGCCTGCGACGGCTGTCAAGGCACTGGCCTCCGAAGTAGGCGCTGTTGACACTTCGGCATAGTGGCGATAGGCTTTGCCAAATCCGAACATGGGGCGTCTTCAATCACCATTCCAAAAGACCAGAGGGGAGGGGGTACCACTGACGAAGGAGTAATCAGCCGCTTCCAAACCGGCTGCGCAAAATAAATCGGCTGGCGGACGCAACTTTATCCCGCGATCAAGCGCGCGCAGGACTCTTCCCCAAGACTCGGGTCCTCTTGAAGAGGCGCTGTCAAAGGATGACGAAATAGTAGGGTTGCGAATTCGCGCTTCGCCTCGAGACGCACCCAGATATACTCACCACAACTCACGATGCGTACCTGCTCGGCACCGAACTTGAGGGCGTAGCCACAGGTAATTTGGGCCATCGCCGCTGGGTCGCGCCAGCTTTCAAATAGGAGGTCTCCGGATCGAGCCTCGTGTCCCATTCTCTCCAATTCTTGATCCATGTTGCGGCGACTAATCAGACAGGCTTGGGTGCGGCAATCGAGCATTTGCTCAATGGCGTAGAGAGCGCTGTAATCGATGCCGTCGCAGAAAGCCAAATAGAAAATGCGGGTGGCGGCTACAAATTGCACGGGCAGCATGCGGAAATGCTCCAGCAATCGGTAAGGCAACATACGACCGCAGGTGAAATCATGCGGCGGTTTCCACCCAAGAACTGGACAAGCCCATTGCAGACCGAGCGCCGCCGTCACTTGCTGTTCGGTGGCAAACCCCAGTTGTTCCAGCCACTCTCCGATGCAGCGATGGCGATTGGTACTCTGGGCTTCGAGTGCGGCTCGCAGCTGCGCATGAGTCAGTTGCCCGCGCGAAAGCATAAGCAGGCCCAGCGGAACGCGGTGCCGGAATGGAGAAGTGGCGATCGCAGAAGTGCATGCATCGGAAAAGCATTCGCGCGCCGCATTTTCGAAACATTGCGGAGCGCAATAAGAAGAACCCCGGAGTTGGATCCGGCCGTGCCACCAACCGAAGCGGCGCGACATCCGGCGCGTGAGGTTGCAGCCACGGTCGGCGCACCGTGGATGCGCGCGCTGCCAGCCGCTGCGTAGGTCCCTAAGCCGGGCTCCCCAAGCCATCCTTTTCCCCTTCTGCGCCCGGTTATTCGGACGCCAGCGGGTTCAGCATCTTCTGCACCCGCAACCCGTAGTTCCCGTCCACTACAACTACCTCGCCACGGGCAATCATTTTGCCGTCGAGCAGCAGGTCCACGGGTTCTTCGACCCGGCGGTCCAATTCCACCACTGAACCCTCGCCCAATTCCAGGATGTCTCGCAGCAGCATAGTGCGCTCGCCGAAGCGCAACGACACTACAAGTTCCACGTCCATGAGCAGGCCGAGATTGCCTTCGCCGGCTTCGCCGCCGGCCTCGGACTTGGGCTCCTCGTTCTCCTTTTCTTTTTGTTTCTCGTTGTTCTTGTCCTCGTCTTGCGCAGCTTGCGAGGCTGCCGCCAGTGCGGCATGCAGCGCCGCGCTCAACTGCCATTGCATCTCCAGGCGGCAAGCTGCACCGGCAGCTGAAGCGAGCCAACCGCTGGCCGCTGGCGACCAGGAAGGTTTCACGGCCGATTCCAGCCGCAATTGCACCTCTCCCCAGCGCGGCTTCAATGCGGTGGCGGCTTGCCCCGCGACTTGACGCAGCAATTCCTCGATCGCTTCCTGGTAGTCAGGCTTAAATTCGGCGGCTGCATCCTGGGGCTCGCCCAGGAAAAGCTGGGCCACCCCCAAAGCGGAGGCCCGCGGGATGCGCAGGCTCATTTCGCCGCGCAAAGCTCCGGCAGCGACGACGACCATCCCCAGATCATTTTCCTGTGGGGGCTCCCGCGGTGGCTGAGTCTCAGCCGGAGTCTCCGGCAAGGATTCCATGGCGAAAGCCGCGCCGGCAATCTGACCGAGCACCTGCGCCACGCTCTCGGCCCAGAGTTGGAGGTAGGAACGAGCGTCGGCATCCGCGAGCGGCGCGGAAGGCAAAGATGGAGCGGAGGAAGGTTCATCCGTCATCGAGTTAATCTCACGTCCGATTCAGTCGGGCATCGCTCAAGCACCTGAGCCGCTCGCAGCTGGCCTCGCCGTGCCACCCTGGCTGCAAACATGTCGCAGCCGCTCACTCGCAAAGCTCCGGGCTGCTGGGCAGAGTGTTTCAGAACCAGTAGCGTACCCGGAGAAAGACGCGTCAAGTCCCGCAAGGGCACACCCGGGATCTTCATTCCCAGTTCCACCGGGAAGGAGCAGTCCAGCAGGAGACGGCGCAAACGCTGCTCCGAATCCGGTCGGGCCCGGACTTTGGCGCGAACCCAGCCGGCCGATAGCTTGCGTAACAGCGCATTCGACACCACTGCCGGAAAGACGAGATTCAGCGTACCCCGGCTTTCCGCTACCGTGATGTCGAAGGCGAGGGAAAGCGTCTTTTCTTCTGACGGCATCAAGCGTTGTACCTGCTCCGGCTGTTGCCGTTCTTCGAATTCGAATTCGAGCGCCAACACCTGCCACGCGCTTTGCACCTCGCGGCAGATGATGCGCATCACCGTTTCGAGAATCTGCTCCTCGATCTCGGTGAGTTGACGTCCGGGCAGGGAACTGCTCCCCTGGCCCCCGAGGAGTACGTCAATCAGCGGGAAGGCCACAGCCAGATCCAGTTGCAGCAAGGCAGTCGCACCCACCGGGGATAACTTGCAGCTGGCCAGATAACTAACCTCGGGAATGCGCTGCAGAACTTCTCCGTAGGCCAGGTACTCGGCCGAAACCAGGGCAGCGGCGAATTCGATGCGCAAGTAGGCTCCCACGGCGTGCGTCAAGTTGCGGGCAAAACCTTCATGCAGCGTGCTGATCGATTGCACCTCTTCGCGGCCGATCTGCCCGGCCTGGCGCACATCCCACACCGTCACCACTGCCGGTTTCGCTTCCTCATTCCCGCCGGCATCGCCGCCACGGGCTTTGCGTACCATGGCATCGATTTCCGCCTGGTTTAGAACTTTTTCCATTTCGCGTTTCCTTTCAAGCTCCGCTCACTGCGCCGGCGGCGCACTCCGGCTGGGCACGGACCGCGGTGAGTTCGGCGAGCCGGGCGCGCAGCCGGACCACCGCCATGGAGTGAATCTGCGACACTCGCGACTCTCCCACCCCCAGCACCGCACCCACTTCCTTCATGGTCAATTCTTCGTAGTAGTAAAGCGCCAGCACCTGGCGCTCCTTCTCGGGAAGCTCCTCGATCGCCCGCGTCAGCAAGTCCTTCATCTCCGAACGCAGACAAAGCAGCAACGGCGTTTTTTCGGGATCATCGGGCAAGTACTCGCAGAGATCCTCTTCCTTGCCGTCGCGAGGAGACTGCACCCGCAAGCTTCCCACCTCGAGCCCGTCGATCTCGCCGAGCAGCATCTGCAATCCGTGAAGATCGATGCCCAACTCGGCGGCCAGCTCGGTTTCGCTGGGATTGCGGCCCAGAGCGGAGCGCAGGCTATTGTTGGCTTCCTCCAGACGGCGCGCCTTGCGACGCAAGTCGCGAGGGCTCCAGTCCATTTCACGCAAGCTGTCCATAATCGCGCCGCGAATGCGGAATTTCGCGTAGGACCCGAACTGCACGTGCTTGCTGCGGTCATAGTTC
>Ga0210390_10004573_pt1 | contig 11655 bp, 12 predicted proteins | sample IncBWH11OmetaG_FD_161050 | JGI IMG/M metagenome (GOLD analysis project Ga0210390, IMG submission 161050) | Forest soil microbial communities from Barre Woods Harvard Forest LTER site, Petersham, Massachusetts, United States - Inc-BW-H-11-O ... | reverse complement strand
CTGTATTCGTATTCTCGGTCGCCGCCCTGGCTCAAAGCGCCAGCGCGGACCCGGGATTACCCGCAGCTCCCAGTGCCGCTGCCACCACTCCTGATCCCACGGTTGCAAGCACTGCAAACAAGATCGGCACCATCAACATCGAGCAGGCCATCTTCGCCAGCAATGAAGGCCAGCGCGACTTCGACGCGCTCAGCAAAAAACTCGAGCCCAAACAGACCGAGTTGAAGAACATGAACGACGAAGTGGAGAGCCTGAAGAAGCAGCTCAACAATCAAGGCGATAAGCTCAACGACGATTCGCGCAACACCCTGATGAAGCAGGTCGAGGAGAAGCAGAAGCGGCTGGAGCGTTCCGTGCAGGACGCTCGTGACGACGCGCAGAGCCAGCAGAACGAAATCGCCCAGCGCATCCTGCAAAAGATGGCTCCCATTATCGTAAAGTACGCCGGCGATAAGGGATTCGGCTTGATCATGGATACTTCTAATCCGTGGCCGCAAGGACCCGTGCTCTGGGCTGGGCCTTCTGTAGATATCACCAAGGCGATCGTGGACGCCTACAACGTGCAGTCGGGTGTTCCCGCGCCTACCAGGCCGATAACGACCAAACCTGCCGGCACCAGCAGCAAGCCTGCCACGCCCGCCGGTGGCACCACAAGCAAACCGGCTACCACTACTCCGCCTCAGAAGTAACTCGGGACACCTTGGACCCGACGAAAGTTCCCAGCAGGCCGCTCCGTAGCGGCCTTTTATTTTTGCAGAATTGCACTCGTCGCAGATCTTAGAGACCGCATGCCGGTGTCCTTAGAAGAAGCACCCAAACTGAGGAGGACACCATGTTCGCTGATTCGCTGCTCGAAAATCCCTGGGCTGAACGTTCTCGCCGCGGTTGGACTACTCTGATTTCGTTTGCAGTGCAGGCAGCCGCCGTGGGCGGCCTGCTCCTCCTCCCACTTCTCTACACCCAAGGCCTGCCGCAGCTGCAATTGATCGCCGCCCTGGTGGCGCCAACTCCGCCCCCGGCGCCACCCGCACCCGCGGGACGCGCTCGCGAGACGACCAGCAACCTGTCTCGGGATGGTCAGGTGATCGCGCCACGAGTTGTCCCCAGAGAGATACTGAATGTCGACGAAACCAGCGCTCCGCCGCCGGTCGATCTGCGCGGATTAGGAGTGTCGGGAGGAACGGGCGATCCCATGGCTCGGAGCAATGTGCTTGGCTCCGTCGGAGGGCCTGCCGTTTTTGTTTTGCCACCGCCGCCGCCGCCCTCCGTTCAGCCCCCTCGCATTTCCCGCATGATGGAAGGGAATCTCATCTATCGCGTGCAGCCGCAATACCCACTGCTGGCGCGGCAAGCGCGGGTTCAGGGAATCGTAGTGCTGCGCGCCATGATCTCGCGGGAGGGCAAGATTGAACATTTGCAAGTACTCAGTGGTCCTGCTCTGCTGGTGAAATCTGCCATGGATGCGGTTTTACAGTGGCGCTATCGTCCTTATTGCTTGAATAACGAACCCGTAGAAGTGGTAACCCAGGTGACGGTGAACTTCACCCTTTCCGGTGGATAGTTGAAGTCCTCGTAGCGCCGGCATCTTGCCCTCGCAGTCGGGGCGCGGAACCCCGACAGCGCTACGTTTCTGGCATTGCGGCGAAGGTATGTCAGCACATCGCAGGGGAGTAGTACGGCAGTAACCTGGGGGCAACCGCGATGACCGCTATAATCTAGAGACCGTGGCCACTATCGAAATTGCCAAGCGAACCGCGACTCGGCCGACCTGGGCTGAGGTCTCGCTGGGAACCTTGCGGCAGAATTTTCGCACGGTGCAGAGACACATCAGCCCCGCGGTGACGGTTTGCGCCATCGTAAAAGCCGATGCCTACGGGCACGGCGCAGTCGAGTGCGCGCGTGCACTGGAAGAGGAAGGAGCGCGCTGGTTCGGCGTCACCTCGCTCGATGAGGCAATTCCCCTGCGCGAAGCTGGCATTCGCGGGCGCATCCTGCTCATGACCGGTTTCTGGCGCGGCGAAGAAGAAGACATCGTTCGTCTGGAATTGACTCCGACAGTTTGGGAAACCGGACAAATCGAATTGTTCGAAAGGGCCGCGACCGCCGTTGGCGTTGCCAAACATCCCATCCATTTGAAAGTGGACACCGGCATGGGACGGCTCGGAGTCGCGCCTGAGGATTTACCCCAAATTTGTTCCGCCTTGAAGGCTTCGTCGCATTTAGTGCTGGAGGGTTTGTCTACTCACCTCGCTTCCTCGGAGGTCCTCGACGAGCCCTCGGTAGCGGCGCAGTTGAAGTCGTTCGATAAAGTACGAGATTTTCTTCGTAGTCAGGGATTCAATCCTCCACTGGTGCATGCCGCCAATACTGGAGCCGTAATCTCGCGTCCGGAATCGTGGAACACCATGGTACGCCCCGGGATTGCGCTGTATGGTTATTACCTGCCGTTCGAGCGTGCCGGTCGCGAGGTTAGTGGCAGCGGGTTGCGTCTGGCGGTGAAACCTGTTTTGACCTGGAAGACCCGCATCCTTTCTTTAAGAGACATGCGCGCCAATCAGGCGCTGGGATACGGTGCGATTTATGTTACGAAAGCTCCCGCCCGCATCGCGGTGCTTCCAGTGGGATACGCCGATGGCTTGAACCGCAGGCTTTCATCGCAAGGCCGGGTAATTGTGGGTGAGCACTACGCCCCTATCGTGGGACGAATTTCCATGGACCTGACTCTGGCCGACGTGACCGGGTTGCCGGGAGTTTCGGTTGGCGATGAAGTCGTGCTGCTTGGCGCAACGGACGGTCTGAGTGTCGATGCGCGGGAACACGCTTCGCTGTCGGAGACCGTGCCCTACGAGATTCTTTGCGGAATTTCCAAGCGCGTGCCGAGAAGGTACGCAAGTTAAACTCGCCGAAGATTTGACGATGCCATCTCAGCCCGCGGATTCTTTTCTTGCTTCCATATACTTGCGTAAAACGGTGTTGATCACAGTCTGGTAGCCTCGGCCCTGCTTGCGAAAGAATGTCAGAACGTCGGGGTCGACGCGCAAGGTAATCTGCTTTTTCGGTCCGGGCCAGATTATTGCACGGGCAAAAAAGTCTGCCCCCTGCTTTGGGATATCGGAATAGTCGATCTCCTCATCCCGGAGGGCGTCAATCCGCTTCCAGTCCGTTTTGGATCGCCTTTTCGTATTCTTTCCGCTCTTCATGATCTGCCTTTCTCAGCGAGATGATGCGGACGATGTCGGGCCAAAGTTCAGTGAACGCTATAAAGGCGACGCGTTCCCGAATCGTCCCGATCCCGATCCATCGCTCCTCCCCATAGTCCTCGCGCGTGTCGGGACGAACAAGAAGAAAGCCTCGAAACATTTCTTCTGCATCGGCGAAGTCGAAGCCATGCTTCCGGATGTTGGCTCGATTCTTTGCATCGTCCCATTCAAAAATCATTGTAACTCCAATTGTAGCTACATGCAAAGGGTCCGATCTTGGCGGGCATTCACTCGCTTGCAACCGATTACAGAATGTCACGAGATAGACAAGACTTGTGGTCGCCGAACCGCCATTTTTCTCATAAATGTTCGAAGGTTTTCAGAACGGGAAATCACACTCTTTTTCGGAGATGGTTGCGTTTCGGGTAGGTGGGAACGAGCTTCGCGAGTTTCTCCAAGATGATTTTCGAGCCTCCCAAGCTCCCATTTAATGTCTGCTGTTGCGGTTCACTGCGCTAGTCTGATTGATCAACTGGCTGTTTGTTATCCTAAGAACATGCCTTCGCGCTATACACAGTGGATGTACGATTGGGAGACTCGGCTTACGTCGGTGGACAACAATCGCGTGGTGCGTCCGCTGGAGTGGGGCGTGGAGTGGGCGCGGGATTGGCCTTGCCGAAATGGCTATGCCCCGGGACATGTTCCGGAAGACGGTGAAAGCTACCTGCGCGAATACAACCGGCGAATCATCGCATCCAGCGACGAATTCTTTTCCTACAGCAAGCCAGCGGATTTTCGGCTCGAGCGGCGAGCGGTCAAGGTTTTCAGCACGCGTGCTGTGCCCGATCCCGTCTTGGAAGAAAAAATTCGGGGCACTTTCGCCGACTTTCTCCGTTTCACTTCACCGGTACGAACACCATTTCCAGAAAATAATCTGGTGAACGCCCGCTGGTTTCCAGCCCGAGGCAAGCGCGCGATTGTGCTCTTGCCCCACTGGAACTCGGACGCTCTCGCGTATAACAGCTTGTGCCGGGTGTTGAATCTTCTGGGCATTTCGGTCCTGCGATTGAGCATGCCCTACCACGACATTCGAACGCCTCCCGAGATCTTGCGCGCCGATTATGCCGTCTCCGCAAACATTGGACGCACGCTCGACGCCTGCCGCCAGGCGGTGATCGATGTCCGTTGCTGTCTGGACTGGCTCGAATCCCAAGGCTATCGCCGCCTGGGTATTCTGGGCACCAGCCTCGGGTCTTGCTACGCATTTCTTGCCGCCGCTCATGATTCGCGTATTCAGGTAGCCGCGTTTAATCATGCCGCAACCTACGTTGCCGATGTCGTGTGGCACGGACAATCCACGCGCCACATCCGCGAAGGACTGGAATCGCAAATCGATCTCGAACGTCTGCGGGTGCTGTGGAGCGCGGTGAGTCCAATGTCTTACTTCCAGCAATTCACGCGCTGGCCGAAAAAGTCGCTCATCATTTATGCCAAGTACGATCTGACATTCCTGCCCGAGTTTTCCCGCAGCGCGGTGCATGAATTCGCGCGACACGATCTGGATCACAAAGTAGTCGTGCTGCCCTGCGGACACTACACGACTGGAGAAACGCCCTACAAATATATCGATGGCTGGAATCTGGCGTCGTTCATGCGCACAGCCTTCGAAAACTAGCAGCCAGAGTTTGCGCTTTCCAGAACAAAGCCTATTGCGCGGTCACGTCAAAATCCACCGTGTTGGAATTCTGCCCGCCGGTGCGAACGTAAATAGGAACCAATCCGGTGAACAGGAGGTCTGTATCCGTAACTTTGACGATAAGTTGGTTCGAAGTTATGAACGTCGTTGACTGCGGTGTACCTTGCCAGAAGACGACGGCGTCCGTGGTGAAATTGCTGCCGTTGATCGTCATAATGAAAGGAACGCTGTTGACTGGCACGCTGCCCGGCGTCAACGTCATGATTGACGGTGGAGTGAATGCCGTCATAACCAGCGGATCATGATTTCCCGACGATGCGGGGGTTCCGCATCCGATGGTGAGCAGAGTTACAAGCAGAAGACCGGAGTACCGCATAGCTACCTCCTGCAGGCCTGGGAGAAGGCCAAATGGCGGGCGAAACAATGACATCAGATTGTCGCTCTACAAGGGCTGTGTCAAGATGAAAGAGTTTGCAATAACGCAGAGTTTTGCGGTGTTAGGCTCGGTGCAAAGGCGCGGCACCCAAGGTTCCACCGGCTAATTGCCAAGCGCTTGTTAGAATGACAAGTGACGGCGGCTGCATCGTGGCGAGAGGCATGGCTACTTCTGAGACCATTGAATTCGAGAAGGCGAGAGAATACCGCAAAGGCGAGTTCCTGGTCAGCACCGATCGTGCACTGATCGATCTCGGCGTGGTCCACGGTTTCCTGACCAAGTGCTATTGGGCCAAGGGAATCCCGCGCGACATTGTCGCCCGTTCCATCGAAAACTCGCTGTGCTTCGGCGTGTATGCCGAAGGCAAACAAGTCGGATTCGCGCGCGTGATCTCCGACTATGCGACCTACGCTTATATTGGGGACGTGTTCTTGCTTGAATTATTCCGCGGTCGTGGGCTGGGGAAATGGTTGATGGAATGCATCATGCAGCATCCTCGGTTGCAGGGATTGCGGCGTTGGAGTCTGGTTACAAGCGATGCTCATGGACTGTACGCGCAATTCGGGTTTGAGCCGCTAAAGAAGCCGCAGAATTACATGGAACTTCACCGGCCCGACGTTTATCAGCAAGCCAGAACGTAGAAGCCTACGAATTCGGGAGATTGAAATGAAAAATAACAACATGTCGCGCCCGCTCTACGAAGCGGATCCCGATGTAGCCGCTGCGATCGACAATGAAGTCCGGCGCCAGTACGAAGGCCTGGAATTGATCGCCTCGGAAAACTTCGTTAGCGAAGCCGTGCTTGAGGCCATGGGCTCGGTGTTCACCAACAAGTACGCCGAGGGCTATCCCGGCAAGCGCTATTACGGAGGTTGCGAGTTCGCCGACATCGTGGAGAACCTGGCGCGTGATCGCGCCAAACAACTTTTCGGAGCAGAGCACGCCAACGTGCAGCCCCACGCCGGATCGCAAGCCAACATGGAAGCCTACTCGGCCGTGCTGAAACCCGGCGATACCATTCTTGGTCTGAACCTGGCCCACGGCGGACACCTCACGCATGGGCACCATCTCAACTTCTCGGGAAAGACTTATCGCATCGTTCCCTACGGCGTGACCAAGGAAACCGAGACCATCGATTACGACGACCTGGAGAAGTTGGCGGAAAAAGAGCGGCCCAAGATGATCATCGGGGGCGGCAGCGCGTATCCCCGCATTATTGATTTCGCGCGCATGCGGCAAATCGCTGACAAAATTGGCGCGCTTTATCTGGTGGACATGGCGCACTTTGCGGGGTTGGTCGCGGGTGGCGTACATCCCTCGCCGGTTCCGCACGCGCACATTGTGACTTCAACCACGCATAAAACGCTGCGCGGACCGCGCGCTGGAATGATTTTGAGCAAGCAGGAGTATGCAGCCGCGATTGACAAAGTAGTTTTCCCGGGCATGCAGGGTGGGCCACTGGTGCACATCATCGCGGCAAAAGCAGTGTGCTTCCGCGAAGCCATGCAACCGGATTTTCGCGACTACGCCCGGCAGGTGGTGGCGAATGCGAAAGTATTGGCTGACACGCTCGCGGCCGAAGGCTTCCGCATCATTTCCGGCGGCACCGACACGCATCTGATGCTGGTGGATGTATTTTCCAAAGGCATGCTGGGCAGCGAGGCGGAAAAAGCGCTGGACCAGGCCGGTATCACTGTCAACAAGAACGCCATTCCGTTCGACACTAACCCGCCCATGAAGCCGAGCGGCATCCGCATAGGCACGCCGGCCTTGACCACACGGGGCATGAAAGAAGCAGAGATGCGGCAAGTGGGGAAGTGGATCTCGGAGGCTTTGCATCAGCGCACCGATGCCGGTGTACTCGGAAAAATCCGCAAGCAGGTGCTGCAACTGGCGGATACGTTCCCGCTGTATCCAGAGCGTAGAGCAAAGGCGCAGACAGAAGTGCGAGCGTAATATTTCGGTATCTTTTCGAAATCCGTAATTCCTTTATGTAGCTTCGGGTCCTTTGTGGTTAAATCTTCCCGTGAAGGTCGCCATTGATATTCGGCGGATGACCGAGTTCGGCGTTGGCACGTACACCCGCAATGTGGTGCGGGCGCTGGGTCGGTTGGATGTCTCGAATGAATATTTCCTGATCGGTTCCCCGCAAAAAGTATCGGAGATCGGTCCGCTCCCACCCAACTTTCAGTCTATCCCTCTGCTCGACGATGCGGCCACTGCGAAAGGATATTTGGAATGTCGAGCGATTCTGAAGCGGTTGCACTGCGATCTGATGCACATCCCGCATCTGTTTTGGGTGCCGCGCACTTTACCCTGCCCGTATGTGATGACGGTCCACGACGTTCTGGAGCACATGTATCGAACCCATGATCGCTCCGGTCTCAGGCGCTCGTTGCACTTTCACCTTACGCGCCGGGTGCTGAACGGGGCAGCGCGAATTTTGGCAGTCTCCAAATACACCAAGAGCGACATTGAAAAGTTGTTCCGCATCCCGGGGGCTCGCATTGAAGTTGTGTACAACGCCATTGATGAGCGCTTCCTTCGCGGTCACGCCTCGGATACCGATCGTCAACTTCTCGCCGAACGCTACCTCGTAACTTATCCCTTTCTGCTTTATGCGGGCCGGATCAGCCCGCATAAGAATCTGGTTCGGATTATCGAAGCGTTTTCCGCGCTGAAGGCTGAACTGGAAAAAGACGGTAGTTTCCCCGACCTGAAACTGATCATCATTGGTGACGAACTCTCGAAGCATCCCGACCTGCGCCGTACGGTCATTCGCGGGGGCGTGCAAAATGACGTGCGCTTCATGGGTTTCGTTCCCATTGAAATGCTGCGCGTGTTTTACGACGCGGCCAAGATCTTCGTCTTCCCTTCTCTTTATGAGGGCTTTGGGTTGCCACCGCTGGAAGCCATGGCGCACGGCACTCCCGTCGTCACTTCCAATACTTCATCCTTGCCCGAGGTCGTGGGCAATGCGGCCGTGCTGGTGAATCCGGAAAATGTTTTTGAGATCATGCGCGCGCTGTTGCGGGTACTCCTGGACCAGACCGTTCGCGAGAAATTCAAACAGCGCGGCTATGAGCAGGTCAAGAAATTTTCCTGGGAAGCCTCTGCCCAGCAGATCCTGGGCGTGTACAAAGAAGTAGCAGGAAGGCGCGAAGGAGCGTCGTCAACACGACAAGGCCGAGTGGGCGCGGGCGTCTCGCTCCTATAGATGCGAGCATCTGCTTGGCGTTGCGCGCACGGAACTATTCGTTCTTCAGCAATGGAGTGCCCGGTGAAATCAGGCCCTGGCGCTGCAGTTTTGCGCGGAAACGAGCCCGATCGCTTTCTGATGTAGCCGCAGCGAGACTCTTGCGCAGCTTCAGAATTTTCTCTTTGCGGGTGCGGCGACGGCGAATTTCGGGACGACGACTGGGTGCGGACATCGATTGCGCTCCTCATCTGTAATTCGAAGATTATAGCGAACGCGTTGCGGCTACGAAAGCTAAGGATACCATCAAAAGATGAAGGAGACTTGGCGGTGGTTTGGGCCGGGCGATCCGGTTCCTCTCGAGCACATCAAGCAGGCGGGGGCCACTGGAATCGTTTCCGCACTCCACCATCTGTATCGAGGAGAACCATGGCCGCTGGACGAGGTGTTCAAGAGGAGGGATGAAATTCTGGCTGCGGGCTTTGTGTGGTCGGTGGTGGAAAGTATCCCTATCCACAATTCGATCAAGCTTCGATCTGGGCCTTATCGCAATTTCGTTAGCGCCTGGAAGGACACTCTGACCGCGGCCGCGAAGGCGGGTGTCGAAATCATCTGCTACAACTTCATGCCGGTGGTGGACTGGACCAGGACAGACTTGAAATGGCGTCTGCCGACTACAGGCTACGCCTTACGTTTTGATGTAGTGGATTTCGCGGCCTACGACCTCTTCATCCTCAAGCGCAAAGATGCTGACGGGGATTATCCCGAGGAACGGGCTCGAACTGCTCGCGTCCGCTTCGATTCCATGTCAGAAGAGCGCAGACAGGAACTGGAACAGACGATCATCGCCGGGCTACCGGGGGCCGAGGGATCGTACAATCGCGACACGATTCGCGGATTAATCGCCGAATACCAAGGCATGACTGCTGCCGAAGTGCGAACCAATCTCATCGCATTCCTGCGCGAGGTTGTGCCGGTAGCGCAGCAGACGGGAGTTCGTCTCGCCATACACCCGGACGATCCGCCCTGGTCATTGTTCGGACTGCCGCGAGTGGTCTCGACGGCCGCGGATGTAAGGGCGATTCTCGCGGCTTGCGATACCCTCGCGAACGGGTTGACGTTTTGCGTCGGCTCGTTCGGCGCCAGAGCTGACAACGATCTACTGGCGATGGCTCGCGAATTCGGCGCGCGCATTCACTTTGCGCACTTGCGGCAGGTGACGAGAGAGGCGGACGGATCTTTTCACGAAGCTGACCACTTGGCTGGAAGCTCGGATATCGTGGGCGTGATTCGAGCCTTGATGGAAGAAGAGGCGCATCGGCGACGAACCGGCCGGCCAGATCATGAAATTCCGATGCGTCCCGACCACGGACACTTGCTGGCCGACGATATCGGTAAAAAAGTAAATCCCGGCTATTCATTGGTGGGCCGATTGAAAGGACTCGCCGAGTTGCGCGGCGTCATGCAGGGTCTGAAGCACGCGATGCCGGAACTGGCTGGATAAACCGGCCTAATCGTTCACAATTTCTTGTCGTAGCGATTACTATAATGCGCGACTAAGGATTCAACCTTATGAAAGAGTTTGTTGGACGGGTGGCTGTGGTCACGGGCACGACTGGAATTGGACGCGCAATTGCGAAACGCTTTTCCGCGGGAGGAGCGCAGGTTGTTGCGTGCGGCATTGAGGCGGCCGGAAACGAAGAGTTAGCTCGCGATGCAGCAAAACTTGATTTAACTCTGCAGGTCGAAAGCTGCGATGTGACCGATGTCGAGGCAGCGCGCTCCCTCATCTCGAAGACCGTCAGCCGGTTCGGAGGCCTGGACATCATCGTCAACGCAGCCGCGATTCATCCCTTTGGCACCGTCGTGGAAACCGACCTTGCGACCTGGAACCGCTGCATGCTGGTGAACGTGGGCAGCATTTATCTGCTGGCGCATCTCGGTATTCCGGAGATGAAAAAACGAGGAGGGGGAGCGATCATTAGTGTGGCTTCGGTTCAGGGATACGCCTGCCAGCGGGGCGTGGCCGCATACGCCACATCGAAGGGCGCAATTCACAGTCTGACGCGCGCCCTGGCTCTCGACCATGCAGCCGACAACATTCGTGTGAATTCGATCAGCCCGGGCTCGATTCGCACTCCCATGCTGGCACGTTCCGCGGCACACTTCGCGCCCAATCTGCCGGCCGAAAAGGCATTCGAACGTTTTGGCTCGTCGCATCCGCTCGGGCGGATCGGCACACCGGAAGAGGTCGCTGAGCTAGCGGCATTCCTGGCGTCAGACAAAGCAGGATTCTGCACCGGGGCCGATTACCTGGTGGATGGTGGACTGCTCGCGGGGATCGGTGTTCAATGATCTTCAACGATGCCATCTAGCCACCTTCCTTCCGGAGCACTCTTGGCGCAAACTGAATCGAGCAATTCACGAGTGCCTGGCAGGCGATGGCGAATCGCGTTTCTGCTCGCGTTCGGGGTGCTGGTCAACTTCTTCGACCGGATCAACCTGTCGGTCTCTCGGGACGCGCTGCATGCTTCATTCGGATTATCCTTGATTGCGTTCGGCTATCTTTCCAGCGCCTTCAGTTGGACTTATGTCGTGATGCAGATGCCTGCCGGCGTGTTGCTGGACCGCTTGGGCGTGCGCCGCGTGGGCCGCATAAGCTCGCTGCTGTGGAGCGTGGCCTCCTTCGCAGCGGCGCTTTCCCCTGGCCTCAGTTGGTTCTTCGGCGCGCGCTTACTTCTGGGGGTAAGTGAATCTCCCACCTTTCCCGCGAATGCCAAAGCCCTGGGATACTGGTTCACGCGAGAAGAAAGAGGGCTGGCGACAGCGATCACCGATGCGGCGGCAAAATTTTCCACTGCCATTGGAGTCCCGCTCATCGGCGTGCTGCTCTTGTATTTTGGCTGGCGGTGGAGTTTTGCTGCCACGGGATTCATCAGCTTTTTATATTTTGTGCTGTTCTACCTCGTCTACCGCAATCCCGGCGAAGACACAGGACTGTCGGCCCATGAACGCCAGTTCATCCTTGAAGGTGACGCTCAACCGGAAGGCGTGCCAGGGGCGCGAAGTGGCGTTTCGCTGGCATATCTTTTGCTGCAGCCGAAAGTCTACGGACTCAGATCGGAAG
>Ga0210390_10004572_pt1 | contig 11655 bp, 10 predicted proteins | sample IncBWH11OmetaG_FD_161050 | JGI IMG/M metagenome (GOLD analysis project Ga0210390, IMG submission 161050) | Forest soil microbial communities from Barre Woods Harvard Forest LTER site, Petersham, Massachusetts, United States - Inc-BW-H-11-O ... | reverse complement strand
GAAATCGATCGGCTGAACGTAGCCGGAATCGTAGTTGCCTCCGCCCTCGTCGAAGGTGATGAAGATCGCAGTGCTGGCCCAGAGAGTGGGATTCGCCTGCACTTCAGTGATGATCTTCTTCACAAACCCCTCGAAGAGATCAAGCTTGGAAGAGGCCGGGTGGCCGTCCAGGAAGCCCGACGGTTTAACGAACGAGACCGGAGGCAGAGTTCCGGTGTTGATGTCGTTATAAAGGTCCGGGGCATCCGCCAGATGCAACTGGCGCAGCGTTGGGTTGGTCATGATTGAACTGGTGTACTGCGCAAAGTTGCAGATGTTGCAGTACTGATTCCACGGGTTGTTGAAATTGGGGTCTTGCAGATAAAGATCCCAGCCATCCCCGTAGTACTTCCAGCCTATGTTGGCATTGTCCAGCGAATCCGCAATGGTGATCTGCGTGGTGGGAGGAATGGTGAACTCGCTGGTGTTCACGGTCCCGTCACCGAAGTAGCCGGGATTGTAGTTGTTCAGCAAATAGTACGCGCTGGGCTGGCAAATCGCGATGCTCGTCTTGTAGGGAAGCTTGCTGAGGTACTGGTACACCTGCTTTACACCGGCCTGCGCGTGATCTGCGCAAAGGCTGTAACTGCCACCGCTGTATCCATCTTGCGTGTACCAGTTGTTGTCCCCAGTCTGCGGGTTGGGGTTCTCGATCTCGTTGGTGGGCGGGACTGTCAGATTGCCATTGCCATCGGTGTAAGCGAACGCCGTGCCGGAGCCGAGCATGATGTGGTTTGCGCCAGTTCCGCCCATGACCGCCTGATGCATGTTGTCGGAGAGCGCATAGTTCTGGGCGAGGGAGGTGAAGTATGGCACGTCGCCTTGTTGAACGTTAAAGAACTCCATGGCGATGGAGCCTTCATGAGTGGTTTGGTTGGTAAATGGCTTGGGCCGCGGATTGCCATTGCCGCCGGTGCTGGTTTGGACTTCCACCCAAGGGAACAAATCGGCCAGGCAGCCGCTGGGGTTGCTCGTAGTGGCATTCTTCACATTGCAGTCCAGCTGCTGCCACATCTGGTAGAAACGATGGACCGGGCTGCCAGCATAAGCGTCATAGGGCACACCTGGAGTCAATTGGTAGGGTCCGTTCGGCAGCCGATTCACGTTGAGGATGCGGGTGTCGATGACCCCTTTGGCCAAACCGCTGGCGCCGGTGGTGAGCATCCAGTAGTCACTGGCAAGCAGTCCCGGCTCGGCAAGCTGAGCGGCCGCAATCGTCTGGAACGGCGCAGGATGTGCGTCGCTGGGAGCTGTGGGTGTTCCCTGAGTATTTGTCGGCACCAGCAATTCGTACGGGGACTTGTTTCTCGGGCTCAGTTGGTAAGAGCCATAAACCCCCGCTTTGCTCTGGCTGGCGAGGCTAAAGTTTGGGCCGGGGGTTCCGTCCGCGTTGACAATGCCTTTCGAAAGCAGGTTATCGACGGTCTGTCCAGTAGGTGGCTGGTAAGTGGCGAAGACGTGATCGAAGGTGCGGTTCTCGCCGATGATCACAATGACGTGTTGAATGGGAGTGGCGGTGGGGTGCTTCGTTTCGTGCTTTGTTTCGGCCGCCAGGGTTGGGGGAGCTACCAGATTCATGACGGTAGACAGCAACGCCGCGCCTAGTCCAAAATACCGGCAGGTTTCGCGACAGAGATTTCCAGGCTGCATTCTATTTCCTCCGGATGGGGAGTTTTCAATCCACACTTCCCCACCTCGCTTCAAGGTTGCCACCCGGCCGGTTACAGCTCGATGACCTGAGCGTGAATGTTCGTTTAATAATCTGTTACTGGACTGACACAAACCGCCGATTGTGTAAAAGAATGCTATAGCTTCGCGCGGGATGAGCGGAATGGAAGAAAGAACTTCAAAAAAGTTGGCTGACCAAGCAGGGATCAACGGCAGTTTATTGTTTCACTGCACGGCGATGACCAGAATCCGGCCGTCCGATTTGTAGCCATCGCCGGTGGCGTTCTTGGCATCCTGCACGGGATTGGGTGGGAGGTAATAAGACATACTCTTCACTTTGCCTCCCTTTTGCAGACTGCTGCCAATGTTTTCTCTCTCGCCGTCCACGTTGGGATCAATCTTGTGCGTGACGTTCCCATTGCGTTTGTCTTTTGCGAAGCCGATGTCATGAGTTCCGGCGCCCACCCAAACGGTTTGTCCATTCCACGTGAACGGCGCTTTCCACAAACGGAAGTGATGACGGCTGGCGACCATCGCGATGGGCTCAGCCTGTTCGTACCCGAAATCCTGAGGCCGGTTGAACAGGTACAGCGTGCTCATCGGCATTGCGAGGTAGTCTTTATTTTCATAAGTCATCATCGCGGCTTCGAGAACGGCCTTCTTGTCGTCCGTGTCGGCGACGTGGAAGTTGGCGGTGTCGAGCGCGCTCTGCACCTGCTGCTGCGAGCCGATGATGACGAAATTCACCATGTCTCCGAGATTCTTGAACTGGTCATTGACGCGGCGGGGCAGACCATCGATGTCCTTACGAAGCCCGGAATCCAGGGGAGCGTTAGAGATTTTCAGGGCCGGAGCTGCGGTCGTGGCCGCCGAACCTCCAGGTTGTATGCCCAACTGTCCCGCAAGGAAGATCTCAGCGGCGGTTGCCAATTGCTGTTTGAGAACGTCCCCACGGTTCGAGGCCGCCGGCGCCTGGCGATGCACTTTGACTGCGAAGCTTCCCTTGCAGGGCGGATTGTCTCCCGCATTGATGCCGAGAAATAAATGGCCAGCGGCATCGACGTTCACTTCCTTGCTGCTCCCGACCGGAATCGGAACACCTTGCGCTTGCAGTTTCGCAATCAGTGCTCCCGGAAGCGCGCTCGCCACGGGGAGACCTTCGGTGGAACCGCCACTCACACCCAGCGGATCACACTTCTTCGAACTGCCGGCCGTGATGTTGAGAACATCGCCGGTCTGCAGGTCTACGCCGGTATCGGTCCACGGCTGAGTTGTCGACACATCAAATGAATAATCGTTGCCCGCCGCTGGCGCGATCGCTGCCGTCTGCGCAACGCTGTGGCACAGCGCAAAAGACACGGCAACTGTAACGGTGAATGCTGGAGTGATCTTCATGAACAATCCCCTACAGTGGATGCGGCCATCTGGTGCGAAGCCCAGCCTGTTTCATAATATTATCGCCCACTGAGATGACATTTTGCACGCGAAGTAACGGCTGGGCAGCGGATCAGTCTAAATTTACCGGTCTAGCAGATATTCTCTGCAAGCTGGTCAACCACTTGTATTCTTGGCCAGACACGATACAGCAATGAGCAACGAGTAGGTTCAAATGAACTTGTGGAACGATCCTGAACGTTGGTCCGCGCTCTGCTCCGGCGAGGCCTGTCCAATATGTCGCCGCGGGGAACCGCTCGAGGTAGTAGCGAAACTCGAATCTTCCTGGGCGACGATGGGGGAAGCGGGGCCGGTTCGTGGCTACGTCTGTCTGGTCTCGCAAACTCACGCTGTCGATCTGCATGATCTGCCGGAGGCGGCCGCATCCGCATTCATGCTTGATGCGCGGAGGGTCTCAAAGGCAATCGCATCTGTCACCGGAGCGGTGAAGATGAACTACGAAATTCACGGAAACTCCATACCGCATTTACATATGCACTTCTTCCCCCGCTATCGTGGGGATCAATTTGAAGGACAACCAATCAATCCAAAGTTGGTAGTGCAACCGGTGTATGCTGCGGGGGAGTTCGAGAGACTGCGTGATGGTTTTGTGGTTGCGCTGGCATCCAATCCTGCATAGCTCTGGTTCGAGCCGACTACTGCTGGCCGCTCCACGAACTGACCTGCTTGTGCCGGTTATCTAATCGCACTTTCCCGTGCTGTGGCATTTTCGGCGCGAAGACGAGCAGTTGCCAGGCTCAGCTAACTTGCCGTCGGGCCCGATGCAAGTCTGAGTGTGGATGCACCAGAACAAGCCTTCATTCGAATGAGGCACCGTTGCGTCGTGCTCGGCAAGGATGAATTGTGCCTTCCAGCGCAGAGCTGGGCACAGGTCGGGATGATTGGTGTTGAAGCGATCGGATTGCGAGATAGCCGACTTACCAATCATGCCGCACCTCCCGATGCAGCTTTCAGGATGGCTCGTTTGACGGCAACTCTCGCGAGTTGCACTTTATAGGCGTTGTGACTGAGTGGCGTTGCGCTCCGCAACGCGGCGTCAGCAGCAGCTTTTGCCACTTCTTCAGAAATGCTTTTTCCCACCAACACCTGCTCAGCCTCGGACGACCGCCATGGTATGGGCGCCACATGTCCCATCACAATGCGCGCGAAACCTACCGACGTGCCATCCATTCTCAAGCTCACCGCGCCTACAGCCAGCGGCCAGTCAAACGCTTGCTTCTGTCGAACCTCGTAGTGCGCGACCTTCATTCCATTTGCCGGAGGAACGAGGACTTCGGAAAGTATCTCGTTGGGCATGAGGTGGTGCTCGCGTTCGTTTTCGGTCTTTGGAATCACATAAAACCGCTCCAACGGGAGTTCGCGCGAACCCTTCGGTCCAATCAGCCGAATCGAAGCCCCATACGCAATCAGTACCGGCACAATCGAAGAAGGACTGACAAACTTCGCCGGGCCGGTATTCCCGAGGATCGCGTGATACCGATTTTCGCCTGCGCTCACCAACTCCTCCCCCGATTCATCCTTCGGAAGTAGCCCGAAGCCGCCGCGGAAGTACCAGCAGCGTGGGCGCTGGCAGAGGTTGCCGCCAAGTGTCGCCATATTGCGAATCTGCGGGCTCGCAGCTTCGTTGATGGCCTCAGCCAACGCGGGATAGTCCTTGACTACGTTCACGTGATCAGCCAGTTCGCCGAGCGTGGTCAGCGCGCCGATGCGAAGTCCCTGGGACGATGCCATAATCCCGCTCATTTCCTTGATCTGCTTAATGTTCACCAGGCGCTTGGGATGGACCACATCATCCTTCATCAAAGCCAGCAGATCCGTGCCACCAGCAAGGATTTCAGCCTGTCCCCAGGTAGCGCTCAAAAGTGCAACCGCCTGTTCCTGTGTGGCCGGACTGGCGTATTCAAACGATCTCATCACGCACCTGCCTTCTGCGTCATGCTTAACGCGGCGAGCACTTTGTCAGGTGTAATTGGCAAAAAAGAAACCCGCGCGCCGATGGCATTCGCGACAGCATTCGCGATCGCTGCCCCGGGGGAAATCACAGGCGGCTCACCCAATCCGATCACGCCGCGCTCGTCATAACCCTTTCCGGTCATCATGTGAACCACGAGTTCAGGAATGTCATTGAGTCCCGCGAGCCGGTAGAACTCCATATTCGGATTCAGCATGCGGCCGGTGGCCTGGTCCATCACTTTCTCCTCGAACAGTGCGTAGCTGATGCCCATGGCGAGCGCGCCGTAACAACTGCTCTCGGCGGTCTTGAGGTCGATGATGAGGCCGCAATCCTGCACCGCGACCATTTTCTTTACACTGACGATGCCAGTCTCGAGATCCACTTCAACGTCGGCCATTCCTACTCCGCCAACGCCGCTGTTCGTCAGGTCGGGCAGCTTGCTCTTGTCGGGATTCTTGCCGCGAACAGTAAGCGGCATCGCGCCTATCTTTGAGCAAGCCTGTTTCCAGTTCAACGAACGGCCTGCATCACTCTTCACTCTCACTGTGCTGTTCACGCACTCCAGATCCGCAGGTTGTGCGTTGAGAGCTGGCGCAACTTTGGCGAACAGAGCCTCACGGGCGTCCACCGCGGCGCGGCGAGTGGAGGAACTAACCCCGCCCGGCGTGGTCGAACCGCCGGAACCGCCCGACGGAGGATAAAGCGTGTCACCGATGTAAAGATTAATCGCTTCGATCGGGATACCCAGGGTCTCAGCCGCGATGATCACAATCGTCGTGCGCGTACCGGTGCCAATGTCCTGTGTTCCCATTTTTATGTCTACGGAACCATCGGGATGGATGGTCAGATCGCAATCGCTCTCGTGGCCGCGTCCGCCCCAGGTGTGAATCGAAAGGCCAAGACCGCGAGCCATGTTTCCGGAAACATTCTGACCGCGCGGACGCCACTTTTGTTTCCAGCCCATCAGGTCGGCGGCGACAGCGAACTCTTCGCGATAGACGTCTCGACGCGGCCCGGTAATCTCCAGGTTCTTCAGCCAAAGATCCAACGGGTCCATATTGAGTTTGGCTGCGAGATCATCCAACGCGCCCATGGTAATGACCGCTGCCTGTGGGTGGTTCGGAGCGCGCCAGGCGCGAGCTGGGCCGATGTTATTGCGAATTGCGGTGTGTTCCTTGCGTTGGTTGGGGATTGCAAAAACGTACGGAATCGGCGGCATTCCGCCTCCACCCGGGCCTCCCGTTCCCCAGGATTGCGATTGCCATCCGGCGATCGTGCCGTCTTTTTTCGCGGCCACTTTCACCCGAGCATAAGCTGAAGGACGCGCGCCGGCGACTTTCAACTCCGAATCGCGCTCCAGCATGATGCGCACCGGCCTTCCGCCAGCTTTCCTGGAGAGTCGCGCGGCGGTAACGTCCCACCGATCCGCGGCGAACTTGCTGCCAAAACCGCCACCGACGTTGTCCTGGTGAATCCGAATGTTGGCTGCGGAAACTCCCAGCGGCTCCGCCATCTGCGCCGCGATGCCGGAAACGTTTTGCGTGGATATGTGCGTAAAAAGATGGTCTTTGTCCGTCCACTCCGAGACCGAACCGTGAGGCTCCAGGCAACAATGAACAATCACCGGGGCGCCGTAAAGGCCTTCCGAGACGACGTCGGCTTCCGCGAACGTTTTGTCAGGATCTCCGCTGGTTTGCGTCGCAGTTTTTTGATAATTGGAATGGCCACCGCTCTTTACCGCGTGATAGGGAGCTTTGCTGATAGCTGCGAGTACGGCCTCGGACGCGCCTTCGCCCTTCATGTCTTTCAGGAAGTCATCGTCGACTTTGAAAGTGACACCATGCTCCTGAAGATATTGCGCTAACTGCGCGTCGGGCATTTGATTGCTGATGGCATCGTCAATGTCATCTTCGCTCATGGGTCCGGCGGCTTCGCCGGCGCCGGCAGGAGGCTCAGCGTCGCTGACCAGGTACGGCGTCGGTTGATACTTAACGTTGATCAGCCGTGCCGCGTCTTCCGCGGTAGTCTCATCAACCGCGGCGACGGCGACAATTTCATCTCCCGCCCATTGAACGGTGCTACCGGGCTTCTGAATGATCTCGACCGCTTTTACGCCGGGAATTTTTTCGGCGGCGCTCGTGTCGATGCTGATGATTTTCGCTTTCGCGTACGGCGAGCGCAGAACTTTGCCGAAGAGCATGTTGGCGCCGTGATAGTCGTAGGTGTACTTGGCGCGGCCGGAAACCTTGATGGGCGCGTCTACGCGCGAAATGCGCTTGCCGATGAGTGTGCGATGTTCCGCCTCAGGCCAACTGTAGTCCGGCATGGCTCATGCCCCTTTCTGCGCAATTTGCGCGATGGCGAGTTGGATGCCGTGGTAGGTTCCGCATCGGCAAAGATTCCCGCTTAGCCCGCGCCGGATCTCTTCAGGACTCGCATTCGGATGTTGATCAAGCAACGCCTTGAAGGCCACGACAAACCCCGGTGTACAGAAACCGCATTGCGAAGCATCGTTATCGACGAATGCCTGCTGGATGGGATGCAGACTCTCACCCTGCATCAACGCTTCGACGGTGGTGATCGCATTGCCCTGCGCCTCAATGGCCAGAACCGAGCACGCGTAGACGGCCCGGTTGTCCATGAGCACAGTGCAGGCACCGCATTCAGCGCGATCGCACACACGCTTGGCGCCGGTGATCTCAAGCTGATCACGGAGCGCATCGAGCAAAGTGACGCGGGGCTCAAGCTGCAGGGAATGTTTCTGTCCGTCGACAGTAAGTTCGACGGGAACCTTGCCCGGGCCATAAACCTTAACCGGTTCACCGGCAGCTTGAACGACTTTTGTTCCTAGAATCGGTACGGCCGCGGCTGAAATTGTAGAAATTTTCAGAAAGTCGCGGCGGGAAACACCGGAATAGTCGTTAGGTTTTTCCTTGGGCTCGTCTTCTCGTGGATCGTGGTCTCGCATTCATACTCTCCGAGCGACGCAGGTAGTCCGATAGCAGAATTAGACAAGATGGCAGTGTTTCGGTTAGCGGAGTTCGATGCGCGATCTCGCGCCTCAGTTTGTTTCTCCGCGTCAGAAAAGTATACAACTGAGGAGTAGTGGCGCTACTGGAGTTTAGCGCTTAAGCGGGGGAGGAACGCAATCTTAAAAATCTCGCCTCGGGGAAAACCCGGATGGCCGATCAGCACCTACAAGACGGCTCTGGCCGGCCATTCCGGCACCGAAGCTGCCGACCTCACAATACTGTCTTTAGTGTTTCAGCGTGCGGATGTATTTCACGACGTCGTTGATCTGATCCGCGTTCAGTTTGCCGTCGTACTTCGGCATTTTGCCTTTTCCGTTTGTAATGATGCCAGTCAGATCGGCGTCGGATTGACCCTGCACATCAGCAGAGCCGAGATCACGCAACTTCAAGCTCTTGCCCATGCCGGTGTCACCTTTGCCATCGGCTCCGTGACACATGGCACACTTGGCCTTGAAGGTGTCAGCGCCGCCATCGGCAAATGACCAAGTCGAAAACATCAGCGCGAATGCCAGAACGGTTAATACTGCCTTCACGAGATTCTTCATTCTTCCGCTCCTAGACAAGTTTAGATTTAAGCACGAGATCAAACACAAATTAGTCTTTTTCCGCGCGTGGTGCAAGCAGGCCTTGTGCCTTGTGCCGCTGGCGTCGGAGAATCGACATTTCCGGCGGCTTGGTCGACCTACTGTTCCGCAGTCACGGAGCTACTCATTGATTGCAGCGATCTTCAAGTGCTTCCCCACCTTCAAAGTTAGCCTCAATGGCTGGCCGGCATGGGGAAGCACAAGAACCATGCGCGGGTCTGTCGTCACTTCGTTATTGACCTTGACGGATCCATGCTTCAGCTTCCGTGTAGCGTCGGTTGTCGAGTCAGCCAAGCCACACTTCACTAGGAGGCGGTCCAACCTAACCAACGCTCGCGACTGTTCATCGCGTGAGGATTCGATCTCACTAATGCCAACTGATACTTCCTCTGCGCTTTCTGGCACCTCATCCCTTTGGAACTGCTTCGCCCAATCCTCACCAGCTTTTGTCGCAGCTTCAACCGAGTGGAAATCCACCACGATCCGGCGAGCGAGATCTTTCTTTGCCACCATTGGATGTGTCTCGCGTTTCATCTGTTCGATCTCGGTCATCGACACGTCCGTCAGCAGTTCGTAGTAGCGCCACATCCTCTCGTCCGAGAGCGCCATCACCTTGCCGTACATCTCCAAAGAAGGCTCGTGAATCCCGATAGCGTTGTCCAACGACTTGGACATTTTCTCGGCACCAGGACGCCACCCCTCCAGAATCGGCGTGGTGAGCACCACCTGCGGTTCCTGGCCGTAGGCGCGCTGCAGTTCGCGCCCAACCAGCAAGTTGAACTTCTGGTCCGTGCCCCCGAGTTCAACATCAGCTTCGAGCGCTACCGAGTCGTAGCCTTGAGCCAGCGGGTAAAGCAGTTCATGCACGGCGATTGGCTTTTCCTCCAGGAATCGCTTGTGGAAGTCATCGCGCTCCAGCATCTGCGAAACCGTGTATTTGGCCGCCAGTCGGATGAAGTCGTCGGCAGTAAATTTTGCAAACCAGCGCCGGTTGAAATCGATGACGGTCTTCTGTGCATCGAGAATCTTGAAGACCTGGGCCTTGTAAGTCTCGGCGTTCTGCTCAATCTGTTCGCGCGAAAGCGGCGGCCTCGTCGCGGACCGCCCTGTCGGATCACCAATCATGCCGGTGAAATCGCCGATCAGGAAGATCGCCGTGTGTCCGAGATCCTGAAAATGCTTGAGCTTTCGCAGCACGACTGTGTGGCCGAGGTGCAGGTCTGGCGCGGTGGGGTCCATGCCGAGTTTCACGCGCAGGGGCTTGCCGGTCGCGCGGGATTTCTCCAGCTTGGAACGCAACTCGCTCTCGCGAATGATTTCTGCGCTGCCTTTTTTTATGTAGGCTAACTGCTCGTCAACCGGTGCGAAGTTTGGCATGGACTTCTCGATTATAAGCAAAACGCGCGCCTGGTCTCGCGAAGCTTTCTCATCTGGCGAGCTGCGGACGGCTGTCTACGCGTGTTCCGTCCTCCTCGCGACCAGCCGGCGCCCCACAATCTCAAACTTCCCTTCCAGCACGATGTTGATAGCTTCGGAGTATGCGACATGTTCCTGCTCGAGGATGCGGGCCGAGAGCGTATGTTCATCGTCGGTATCGAGCACGGCGACAGTCTTTTGCAAAATGATAGGGCCGTGGTCGAGTTCTTCGTCCACGAAATGCACAGTGCAGCCTGAAACCTTTACCCCGTAGGCGAAGGCTTGCTCCTGAGCTTCGAGCCCTGGGAACGCCGGCAGCAGCGACGGATGGACGTTGAGGATGCGCCGCGGGAACTGCCGCACGAACCACGGCGAGAGCAGCCGCATGTATCCGGCAAGGCAGACCAGATCAACCTCGTGCCCCAGCAGCGCAGCTACGACTTCACGATCATGCTCAGCTCGCTCCTTACCTTTCGAGGGAATGATCAGCGCGGTGAGCCCGAGGCGACGGGCGGTCTCGATCCCTGGTGCATCCGTCCTATTCGAAATGACAACGGCAATTCGAGCATCGGGAATCTGCCCCGAAGCTACATTCCTGGCGATGGCTTCGAAGTTTGAACCGCGTCCGGAGAGGAGGATGCCGAGATTTTTCATGCAAGTTCTCGGCCGTCAGCCATCAGCTTTCAGCCGGGCATTCATCATAATTCAAGTGCGGAAACCGCATAGCGGTTTGCCCGCCTCCCGACCGGTCCGATATAGTTTTAGAGCGGCATGTACAAAGACTTCCATACCGTCGACCGCTGGACCAAGAAGGAAGTGCACTGCATTTATCAGGCGCTGATCGTGGCCATAGCCACTCGGCACGCGGATGCCGTGGATATCAAGTTTCTGGTTGACGGCCGTCCAGTCTGGATTGCCCTGCCACATCCCGCGTGGGTGGAGTACGAGAAACGCACTGGGAAGCTGATTACCGATCCGCTTGCCGTAGAGATTGCCGGGCACTATCTCAAGAGCGCTCTGGAATCCGGCGAAGGCGTGGGGCAGGAAATGTACTCACTGACCGTCGAACAGACTCTGCAGCATCTGGAAGCGGCGGTGGTAGAGAAAGTTGGGTCCCAGCCCGTCGGCTAGCGCAAACTCCCGCGCCTTCTTCACACGGGTCGAGTGCAATCAACGGTTCGTTATAACCGGAGAAAATCACCATGGCCAGTACCACGATCGAGGTTGAAACCGCTACCGGTTCCAGGCATCCGAAGCTGAGCCAGTGGGTGGAGGAAGTGGCGCAACTTTGCAAGCCGGATCGGGTGCACTGGTGTGATGGTTCGCCGGAGGAGTATCAGGCGATGCTGCGGCTGATGATTCTCACGGGCACGGCGATTCCGTTGGATGCCGCGAAGCGTCCCAACAGCGTGCTGGTGCGGTCGGATCCGGCGGACGTGGCGCGCGTTGAAGATCGAACTTTCATTTGCTCGCGAACCAAGGAAGAAGCTGGTCCGACCAACAACTG
>Ga0210390_10004571_pt1 | contig 11656 bp, 7 predicted proteins | sample IncBWH11OmetaG_FD_161050 | JGI IMG/M metagenome (GOLD analysis project Ga0210390, IMG submission 161050) | Forest soil microbial communities from Barre Woods Harvard Forest LTER site, Petersham, Massachusetts, United States - Inc-BW-H-11-O ... | reverse complement strand
TAAGCCTTGCGCTGCTGCACCGTCCAGCGGCTGCCTCGGATTTCAAGCCGACCGATCTGGCCGGGCTGGGGGCCGCGTCGGTCGCCAAGGAGGTCTGTTCGGCGGTATTCGTCTCCGAGCGCGAAGCGAGCGACTTTCTGGCACTCACTTCGAAATTCTGGATGCTGCCCGAAGATCGCACGCGCATCGCCGATGTGAAGGTCGATCGCCCCAATCGGCGCGTGACGTTGACGATGACCACGGGGGTAAAAGGGGTGGCCGTGTTCACTGGCGCCACCGGCTGCGTCGCGCTGGGTCCCGATGGCGCAGACCCGAAGGTCGGCTTTGCCCCGCTGCCGCCGGTCACCGTCAGGCCCGACGTGGCCTGGCCACAGGGTGACGCGCCGCCGCAGGGGAATTGGCCCGCCGAAGTCGACAAGGCGGCGCTCGACCACGCGGTAGACTTGGCCTTTGCCCCGGATGCGCAGACCGCGGCCTTCCTGGTGCTCTACCATGGCCGCATTCTGGCCGAACGCTATGGAGCCGGCATAAACGCCAGGACGCGGTTGCCGGGGTGGTCGATGACCAAGACCTTGCAGGCGACCCTGGTGGGCGCGCTGGAACAGGACCGGCGGCTCAAGCTATTTGAGCCGGCACCGATTGCCGAATGGTCGGGCGCCAGCGATCCCCGGCGGCTGATCACGCTGGCCGACCTGCTGCGGATGTCGGCGCCGATCTCCTGCGGTCGAGGCCTCAACCAGCCAAAGGGCTGGTTCGACCACGCCGCATGGCGCCGGGACGGCTACCCCGAAAGCCTCTATGTGTTCAGCGGGCCGGATGATACCTATGCCTATTCGATCAACCGACCCCCGCTCGCGCCCGACGAGCTGCGCGGCGGCTACAAGAATTGCCAGCCCCACGTGGTCGGCCACATTGTGCAGCAGGAATTGCGCAAAACCGGCGAGACCGTGGCTGGCTATGCCACAGCAAAAGTGTTTGCGCCGCTCGGCATCGGCTCGATGGTGCTCGAACCCGACCGCGTGGGCAATTTCGAAAGTGCGTCCTACAGCTATGCCACCGCGCGCGACTGGGCCCGGCTCGGGCTGCTCTATGCGCAAGACGGCGTTTGGAACGGGCAACGCATGCTCTCGCCGGAATTCATGGCCTTTGTCCGCGCTCCGGCCCCATGGTGGACGACACCGGCCTATGGCGGGCAAGTGTGGCTGAGCAAGGCGACGTGCGATCCCTGGCCCTGTGACGCCTACTGGATGCAGGGTATCGAGGGGCAGCGCGTGACGATCGTGCCTTCGCACGATCTGCTGGTGGTGCGGCTGGGCCATGGCATTGGCGATGATCCGAATGATCCTGGTGTACCGCATCCCGCCACGCGCGCCATGGCCGCCGCAGCCAAGGCGCTGGTGGCGGCCATCAAGAGCCCGGCTCCTCCGGTCAATCGCGCAGTCGAGACGGTGATGCAGGACGTCTTTGCCGCCCTTGGCGCCCATGATCGCGCTGCGTTCCATGCCCTGCTTGCGCCCGATTTCACGCTTTATGAAGACGGGCGGCTGATGACGGCGGACCAGATCTTTGACCTCGTCGCCGCCGATCCCGTCAAGCGGCGGTGGACGATCACGCAGGCGCAAGTACAGCAGGCGGGCGACCTCGCCACCGTCACTTACCGCAACACCGGGTCGTTTGGCGAAGGCGCCGAGCGCCGCGTGCCCGAATGGACCGAAACCGCGATCCTGCGGCGCAGCGACGACAAGTGGCGGCTTGTTTCGCTGCATTCGACGCGCATCCGCCAGATAGCAACAGCACCCTGAGGCGCATCGTCACCCACGCAAGGCGGTTGGTCTCGAACGACGCAACGGCAAGCGCCTGCAACCTGAAAGCCGACCCGTGCGGCACCGTGCGCATTCGCTCGGCCGCGCCGGTTGAAATATCTATTTATGCTGGTGACTTTCTGCTCAGCGAAAATAGATAAATGGGCTCAGCGCCAGTCTTACCCAATTCCAAAATAGCCCGCGGTCGATGATCGCACTGCCGAGCGGATCACTGCCGTGGTAGAGCACGGTCACCGTCGTGCCGGGACGCTGGAAGATAGGCAGAACATCGCCTGCGAAATCTTTGAATTCGATCGTTCTGTTGTCTTGTGTGTGGAATTTGACGATCGCGTGATAGTCGGCTTGGTCGATGTAGCCGGCAACGCCGCGGTTGCCGTTGCCGTAGTGCTTCTCTTCCTTCCAACGGACAATTTGTCCTTCGGCGCGAATCCCCGCTTCCTCGAGGCTCGCGAGCTTCGCGACTTGCCACCCAAGATATGCGAGGCAGACGATCTGGAGCAGGGTTATGCCGAACGCGCGCATGGGATCGCCTAGACGATGGCAAGCGCCGCGCTCGACACATGCCAGCGTGTTGCGGCGGTGGGGCAGCGAAACATCGTCGCCATGGCAAACTCCCGTTTGACCCCGAAACGAGGCGAGCCTGCCGTGGAAAGCCTAATAAAATCTAAAGGCGAGTTGCCGATAGGCGGTATACTTCAGGTTTACGATGAGCGAGGAGCACGCGCGAGGCGGCCCGCGACAACCTGAAATGGAATGGATTCGGTGAGCGTTGAGGCTACGCGGACTTGCGCACCGCGTTGTCGACCAGCGTCTTGCCGAGCGACCAGATCGCTCCGGGAACCTTGTGGCTGGACGCGATCACGGTATCGAAGGCGCGCACGATCCAGTCGCAGTCTTGTTCGGTGATGGTCAGCGGCGGCAAAAGCTTGATGGTGTGGCTGCCGTGACCGGAGACCTGGGTCAGGATCTTGTGGTCCTTGAAAAGTGGCACCGTGATCAACTGGCAGAACAGGCCCTTGTTGGCGGTCTCGAGCACGTTCCATGAAGCCTTCAGCCGCAACGATTTCGGCGAGCCGAACTCCAGACCAATCATCAGTCCTTTGCCGCGAACGTCTTTCAGGAGTTCGTAGCCCGGAACCATGCGGTTGAGCGCGAGGCGAAGCTCGGCGCCGCGCTTGGCCGCCGCTTCGATCAGCTTCTCGGACTTCAAGACCTCGAGCGTGGCGATCCCGGCCGCCATGGCGAGATCGTTCTTCGCAAACGTCGATCCATGAACCACCGCGCGGTCCATTTGATTGAAGATCTTGTCGAAGATGCTCTTGCGGGTGAGCAAGGCACCCACCGGAACATGCCCACCCGAGAGCGCCTTGGACAAGAGAACGATATCGGGTTCGACATTCCAGTGTTCGACTGCAAGGAACCGTCCGGTTCGCCCCATGCCGGTCTGGATCTCGTCCGCCACCATCAGCGTGCCATACTTGCGGCACAATGCGGCCGCGGCAGGAAGAAACTCGTCGGTGGGCATATTGACGCCCTTGCCCTGGATCGGCTCGAAAAGGAAGGCCGCGACTTCGCGGGAAGATAAGGCCTGCTCGAGCGCAGCCAGGTCATTGAACGGCACGGAGACGCATCCGGGCAGCAGCGGCTGGAATCCGCCGCGGAAATTGGGATCGTCGGTCAGAGACAGCGCGCCATAGGTCAATCCGTGATAAGCGTGCGCGCAGTAGACGATGCCGGGGCGGCCGGTTGCGCCGCGCGCGAATTTGATCGCAGCTTCGACACATTCCGCGCCGGAATTGGCGAAAAATACCTTGTCCAGATATGGCACATATTTCAGCAGGCGCTCGGCAAGCACACCGGCAAGGGTCGAAACATCGAGCTGGACCAGGTTCGGCAAATCGCTGTCAAGTACGCTCTTGAGTGCCTGACGAAGGGCGGGATGGTTCCGTCCGATCGCAAAAACGCCAAACCCGCTGAGTAGATCGAGATAGCGAGAACCCTCGCGATCGAACAGGTACTGGCCTTGGCCCTTCTGGAAGCCGACATCGTAGCCGATCGTTTTCAGGACCCGCACGAGTTGTTCGTTCAGGTGCCGCGCATGCATGGAACTGCGCTGCGACTGACGATCCACAAACATCTCGGAGACGTCTAGATTTGAATATGACATCAGCTACATACTTCGATTGTGGGCCGTTCCGTCAACTGAAAACGCCAAATGCGGCGTTTTGCCCCCCTTCACAGCGACAATTTAAGCACAGGTTTTAACCATGTTGCACTGCCCTCGGGACTTCATGCGTAAAGTAATCCTCTCCGGAATGTTCTTGACCGCAGGCCTCGCTCCGGCGCTGGCCCTGGACCCGACCGGCGACTGGAAAGTCGCCGATGGTGTCGCCAACATCCGCATCGCCGAATGTAATGGCAGCATGTGGGGCGTGGTGGCTTGGGAAAAGGCCCCCGGCGGACACGACACCAACAATCCGGACGCCTCGAAAAAGAGCAGACCGACACTGGGCATGCCGATCCTGATCGATATGAAAAAGAAACCTGGCGTCGATCAGTGGGAAGGCCACGTTTACAACGCCAAGGACGGCAAAATCTACAGTTCAACAATCAAGCCGACGGGTGCCGACCAGCTTGAGATCCAGGGTTGCCTCCTCGGCTTTCTCTGCGGCGGGGAAACCTGGACCCGCGTTGCAGGTCCGATTCCTTCAAGTCCCGCCAACAGCATGGCCAAGGGAACGCCAAAACTCGCAACCTCTGCCGCGCCGAAGACGACCGGCTCCAACCCGGCCGCCAGAGCGCCCGCGCAGAAACAGGCGGCTGCCCCAACGGACGGGGTCGGCGACATCTGCCTACTCCCGGATATCTCGCGGTTTGCCCATTAGCGCAGGCTGAAACAGCAGGACTGCGGCGAGCGTCGCAATGAACGACAGCGCCAGGAGCTTGCCCATGCTGGCCGTCCCCGGATGGCTTGACAGCCACAGGCTGCCGAACGCGGTGGCGGTCGTCATGCCACTGAAAAAAATTGCTCGCGTCAGGCTCGATTGCAGCAGATTCGTTTTACCCGCCCGCCAGGCCGTCACGTAGTAAATCTTGAACGCAACGCCGACGCCGAGCATCAATGGCAGCGCGACGATATTGGCGAAGTTGAGCGGCAGCCCGATCAGTACGCAGATTTCCAGCGTCACCGCACCCGCCACCAGCAGCGGGACCAACGTCATCAGAACATCGGTGACGCGGCGCAAGGTGATCCAGAGCAGCAGGCTGATCACAGCCAGCGCCCACAGGCCGGCATGAATGAATGCCTTGACGACCGTGTCTCCGGATTTGAGAATTGACACCGGTCCGCCGATGGCCGTGGGCTCGGCGGCGAGCACGGCAGCGGCAAATTTCCGCAGGGTGTCGTTGTCATTCGGATCGCCCCGCGGTTGCGCTTCGACGCGCATCAGGCCGTCCTTGGTCTTCCAGCCGCGAACGAGATCGCTCGGCAAGTTGTCCAGGCTTACGGGCCTTGCCTGCAGCGCGTTCTTGAGCTGGTTGAGCACCACCTTCAGCGGGGTCACGAAGATGGCCTGCGTCTTCTCTCGCCTGGCCTCGTCTGAATCGGCAAGCCTGGTCAAGTCATCGGCCAGTCGACGGGCCGCCATCGCTCCCGGCCCCTTGGCGTCACCCGCCGCCTTGCGCAGGCTTTCCGCGGTTCCCTTCAGCGCCTCGACGTTGTCGGCATCCGATGGCGGCTCATCGATCGATTCGGGGTTGAGCGCTGGATTGAGAACCTTGGCACCCTGGGCAATGAGCTTCAGCTTTTCCGGCTGGTCCTCCGGCACAAAACTGTCCAGCGACATCACGCGCAGCACTTCGGGAAGCTTCGAAAGCCGCTCTTCGATCTTCTTTGCGTCGGCTTCCGAGTGCGTCATCACGTTGATGGCGTTGGCGCCGGTGTTCGGATCCTTTCTCAGGTCGAGAAAGGTGGCGATGGATTCGACGTTTGGATTGCGCAGATTGATCGGATTGAAATCAAATCGGAGGAAGTAGAGCAGTGGGATTCCGGCGGCCGCAATCAAGAGCGTGCCGACCACGATGAGGACGCGGTGCTTTTCCAGGAACTGATCGACCGGGGCCAGGAAGGCGTACCCCACGGGCTCCTTTTCCCCGGGAGGATTGAGCAGGCTGAGCAGTGCCGGCAACACGGTGATGCTCGAGAAAAAGGCCACCAGCATGCCGACGCCTGCGATCTTGCCGAGCTCGGAGACGCCCTTGTAGTCGGTCGGCAGGAAGGACAGAAAGCCGGCAGCGGTCGCCATCGCGGCAAGTGAAAGCGGGACCGCGGAGAAACGGGCTGCCTGCTCGAGCGCTGTCTGCAGATCGTTGCTCTTGTAGCGTTCCGAGCGGTAGCGGACGCTGAACTGAATACCGAAATCCACACCAAGCCCGACGAATAGAACCGCAAACGCGATCGAAAGCAGGTTGAGCGAGCCCGTCATCATCAGCCCAACGGCTGTGGTGATCGAAAGTCCGATGAAGAGATTGGCAAAGACCGCGGCGATGATCTTCGACGAATGCAAGGCCATCCAGAGAATGAACAGGACGACGAGAACGGTGCCGATCCCGTTGACGACGGCGCCGTCCGCGACGGTTGCGAATTCCTCATTGGCGATCGGAACCGGACCGGTCAGCCTGACCCGGGCGTCGTATTTGCTGGCGAGATTGAGATCGTTGGCGGCCTCCCTGATCGCATCGGTTGCCGCCTTTCCGGGTTCCAGCGCATTGAAATCGAGAATTGGCTTGAACTCGATGAAGGCGCGCCGATCAGAGTCGGTCAAAGGTTTTTCGCTGGTTAGTTCGCGCCAGGAAAAGGTCGCCGTACCCTTGTCCAGGACGTCCTCGACCGTCTGGGCGATCTGATCGAAGGGCCGCGCGGCGCTGTCGAGCTTGACCTGTCCGCGCTTGACGCCCGCCAACGCGGTCTCCAGCGCGCCGGTCAATCCGCGCAGCGAGGGATCGCCGGCCAGAATTTCGATCAGCGGAGCCGCGGATTCGAACTGACTGGTAAAGCGGGCAACCTGTGAGGCAGGCAGGAACAGGAGCCCGTTCTTTTCGAAAAATTCACCCGAGCCAAGCGGCTCGACGGATTCGAAATGCTGCTTGTCACCGGAAAGTCTCTGGTAGAGCGCCGCGCTTGCCGAACTCGTGAGCTCCGGCGTCGGCGCTTCCACCACGGCCAGGATTGTCCTGTCGCGGTCGAAAGCATCGTCGAATTGAATGTCGCGCTGGCGCCAGTCCAGGTCTGGCGAAATCAGCGTGTTGATGTCGGTATTGATCTCGAAGTGACGGGCAGTGTAGAAGCCCGCCGCGATCGCAAGGACCAACGCGGTAAGGACTGTCGAGGCGGCAAACCGTGTGCAGATCTTCACAATCCAAACAACGATACGCGTCAGCACATTCTATCTTTCTGATGTTGGCGGCCTGCCCGAAACGTCCGCTATCTAGCGGAGTTCCGCTGGCCGATCTAATGTTGTTTTTCGAGGTTTCGTGCTTCAGGGACACGCAGAAATAGGTCAAAAGACGACAATTTCGTGCCCAATTGGCGCTGCGCCGCATATTGGCCATGTTGGGAGTGTTGATCGCCGAAACCAACGATTTACCGTATCATGATACCAATTCTGACCGTTAGGGCTCCCGACTCCTGCGATCACGACATATCCTCTTTGCGATCCGCCTTTTCTACCTGATCGTTTTTTGACACAAAGCCGTGCGCCCCCATCTGTGCGGGGGTCGGCGCGGATACTTTCGCATTGGCCGCGACCGGGCCGGCTCTTGCGGTTCCACGCCGGATGGAGGCACGAAATGACAATGGTGCAACTTGCGTAATGGACGTCCCATGGAAGTGTATCTCGCGCAACCCCGAGGGTTTTGCGCCGGTGTCGTGCGCGCCATCGAAATTGTCGAGCGCGCGCTGGAGAAATACGGTCCTCCGGTCTACGTGCGGCACGAAATCGTTCACAACAAGTACGTGGTCGAGAGCCTGAAGAACAAAGGCGCGATTTTCGTCGAGGACCTCTCGGAAGTGCCGCCCCAGTCCGTCACGGTCTTCAGCGCCCACGGCGTTGCGCGAAGCGTGGAAGAGGAAGCGGCTTCCCGAGGCCTGCCCGTCCTCAACGCCACCTGTCCCCTTGTGACGAAGGTGCACAACCAGGGCAAGCGGTATATGTCGAAAGGCCGAGCCCTGATTTTAATCGGCCATGCCGGCCACCCGGAGGTCGAGGGAACCATGGGTCAGGTTCCCGGGCCGGTACTGCTGGTCCAGAACGTCGATGATGTGGCGGCGCTCACGCTGCCCGCCGACACGCCTGTGGCCTATATCACCCAGACAACCCTGAGCGTGGATGATACCAAGGACATCATTTCGGCGTTACATCAACGGTTTACAGATATTCAAGGCCCGGATATTCGGGATATCTGCTATGCGACACAGAACCGCCAATCTGCGGTAAGGGACCTGAGCAAGCTGGTGGACGTGATTTTGGTGGTGGGGGCCAACAACAGTTCCAATTCGAACAGGTTGCGCGAAATCGGCACCGAAGTCGGCGTTGCGAGTTATCTGATCGCGGATGGCAGCGAGTTGAACCCGGAATGGCTGAAGGACGCCAGGGCGGTCGGAATTACCGCCGGCGCCTCCGCTCCGGAAGTGCTTGTTGACGACGTAATCGAGGCCTTGAGGCGCATCGGGCCGGTGACGGTATCGGTGCTGCCGGGGCGTGAAGAGAATATCGAATTCCGCCTGCCGGCGGAGCTGGCGGCAAGCTGAACCATTCCCGTCAATTGAGTTTGGAAAGAAGATTGCAATGGCAATACCGTTCTTCAAGGAAATACGCATCGGCGGTTATCTGCTGAAGCAGAAATTGCTCGGCCGGAAGCGTTTTCCGCTGGTGCTGATGCTCGAGCCGCTCTTTCGATGCAACCTGGCTTGCGTGGGCTGCGGCAAGATCGACTATCCGGACGCCATCCTCAATCGCCGCATGTCGGCACAGGAGTGCTGGGACGCCGCAGACGAGTGCGGCGCGCCCATGGTGGCGATCCCCGGCGGCGAGCCGCTGATCCACAAGGAGATCGGCGAGATCGTTCGTGGCCTCGTGGCGCGCAAGAAGTTCGTGTCGTTGTGCACCAATGCGCTGTTGCTGGAGAAGAAGCTGCATCTGTTCGAGCCGTCGCCTTACCTGTTTTTCTCCGTGCATCTGGATGGCCTGAAGGAACATCACGACAAGGCGGTCTCCCAGGCGGGCGTGTTCGATCGCGCGGTTTCGGCGATCAAAGCCGCCAAGGCAAAAGGATTCACCGTCAACGTCAATGCGACGATTTTCGACGGGCATTCGGCGGAGGACATCGCCAAATTCCTCGACTTCACCACCGAACTTGGCGTCGGCGTTTCAATGTCGCCGGGCTATGCCTACGAGCGCGCGCCGGACCAGGAGCACTTTCTCAACCGCTCCAAGACCAAGAAGCTGTTCCGGGACGTGTTTGCGCTGGGCAAGGGCAAGAAGTGGAACTTCATGCATTCCGGCCTGTTCCTGGATTTCCTCGCCGGCAATCAGGCTTACGAATGCACTCCCTGGGGGATGCCGGCACGCAACATCTTCGGCTGGCAAAAGCCCTGCTATCTGCTCGGTGAGGGCTACGCAAAAACCTTCAAGGAGCTGATGGATACGACCGACTGGGACAGCTACGGCACTGGCAAGTACGAAAAGTGCGCCGACTGCATGGCGCACTGCGGCTACGAGCCGACCGCGGCGAATGCGGCGCTCAACAATCCGCTTGCTGCGCTCACCGTAGCGCTGCGCGGCGTGCGCACCTCCGGTCCGATGGCGCCGGAAATCGATCTCGGCAAGCAGCGGCCGGCGCAGTACATCTTCTCCGAGCAGGTCCAGAAGAAGCTGTCAGAGATCCGCCGCGACGAGGCCCTCGCCGCCCAGCAGAAAGCCTCGACAGCCGCGTAGACTGCGCAGCGCGCGATTGAAATCGATTCCGGTCGAGACCAGATCGAGGACCGTCAGCGGATTGCGCGCGACCCCGCGCAGTACCTTGCGCAGGTCGATACCGCCATTTGGCTTGATTGCGGCCATCGCGAGCACCGGCAGGGCCCGTGTCGCGGGGTCGCTGATGACACGCAAAGCGGCGAAGGGAAGCCGTGCCTTGGCGGCATACTCGGCGGCGATATGGCTTTCCATGTCTACAGCGGCAGCGCCCGTTTCCAGGTGCAGCGCCGCCTTGACGTGACGCGCCGCGACCACCTCCTCGGCCCCGGCGAGGCGGCCGCGGACGATACGCCGGTTCCCGAGGCCAACGCTGGCGATGAGTTCCTCGTTCAACGGCAATCCGGCCAGCCAGCGCGCATCGCCGGCCAGCACCTCGGTCGCCACCACGACATCGCCCGACTTCAGGGTGGGATCGAGCCCCCCGGCAACGCCAAAGCTGATGACGCCCCTGATCGTTGTGGGATCGAATACCGTCAGCAGCGCCCGCAATTGCCGCGGATCGCTACTGCTGCAGATCACGGTCATACCGGGCCCCGCGGCGATGCGGGCCTCCTGCACCAGACCTGTCACAATCAGCACTGGCCGCGGGTCAATTGCGCCCGTGGCGATGCCGTCCCCCGCCCCCAATCTCACATTCCGACCCCTACCACCCTACTGTTGGTTTTCGTTAAGTTCCTGTACCGCGCCAACGCCCAAAGCGGGAAGAACTTCGCATATCCATGATAGCGCAGGTAAAATACCCGAGGAAAGCCCGTAGCGGTATAGCGCTGCTCGTCCCAAAGCCCCTTTTTATTCTGTGTAGAAATCAGGTACTCCATGCCCCGGGCAACAGCGGGGTTCTCCACCTCGCCCGCTGCCATCAACCCAAGCAAGGCCCATGCCGTTTGTGAGGCGGTCGTGGGAGAACTCTCGAAACCCTTATAGTCGAGTCGGTAGCTGGTGGCATCCTCCCCCCACCCCCCCTCGGCGTTCTGAATTGACAACAGCCAGGCAACGGCCTTGCGAATGACGGGGTCCTGGTGGTCGACGCCGACGGCATTGAGCGCGCAAAGAACGGACCAGGTGCCATAAATGTAATTCAACCCCCACCGACCGTACCAAGACCCCTCCGCAAGCTGAGTGCGACGCAGAAAGTCGACCCCATCAGCCACTGCCTTACTGCTGCGGACCGACTCTCCAAGCTGCGCCAGCATCGAGATGCAACGAGCCGTGACGTCCTCGGTCGGCGGGTCCAGCAGGGCGCCGTGGTCCGAGAACGGGATGTTGTTGAGATAATATTCGAGATTGTTGACGTCGAAGGCGGCCCACCCGCCATCGCGGCTTTGCATCCCCGCGATCCATTCGCGGCCGCGCTCGATCGCCGCATCGTAAGCAGCGTTTGGTTCGGCGCGACGCGCGCGGTCCATCGCCATGACGACGACCGCCGTATCGTCGAGATCGGGATAATGGGCGTTGTTGTACTGGAAGGCCCAGCCCCCCGGGCGAACATCCGGGCGCTTTACGGCCCAGTCGCCCTTCACGTCGAGCACCTGCCGTGGCAACAGCCAGTCGAGGCCGCGTCTGGCTCCTGGCAACGCTTCCTCGCCGCCTGCTTCGAGCAGCGCGTGACAGGTCAGCGAAGTATCCCAGATCGGCGAGACGCACGGCTGGCAATAGGCTTCCTGGTCGCGCACCACGAGCAGCAACTCCAGTGCCCTTCGCTGCGCGGCGCGCGGCGGGTAATCCGCGCCCTTGCCAAGCGCGTCGTACATCATCACGGCGTTGGCCATCGGGGGAAAGATCGCGCCCATGCCGTCCTCG
>Ga0210390_10004570_pt1 | contig 11657 bp, 8 predicted proteins | sample IncBWH11OmetaG_FD_161050 | JGI IMG/M metagenome (GOLD analysis project Ga0210390, IMG submission 161050) | Forest soil microbial communities from Barre Woods Harvard Forest LTER site, Petersham, Massachusetts, United States - Inc-BW-H-11-O ... | reverse complement strand
ATACAACCTTGATTATTTTTGGAATATTCGCGAAATAAACCCACCCGCAAACAAACAAACAGATCTTGAGAAGTACGGTCTTACTAAAAAAGAGATTGCTTCCGGCGTCACGGCTAATGTGAGTTACGATAATAGAAAAAACTCCATTAATCCGGAGAAAGGTTATTTTGCTCGTTTAGCCTACCGCCCCAATTTTGCGTTTCTTGGAAGCAATACCAATAATTGGGAATCACTTACGATTGACCTCAGGACGTATGTAAAACTGCCAGGCAAGTCGAAAAACGTCCTGGCTTTTTGGAATTATAATTGGCTCACTACCGGAGGAAATCCACCCTACCTTCTTTTGCCAAGCACAGGATGGGATGTAAACAATAACTCCGGGAGGGGTTACATTCAAGGTAGGTTTCGGGGCAAGGATATGATTTATCTAGAAACTGAATACAGATTTCGCATTCTGAATAATGGACTTATTGGTGGTGTACTTTTTTTAAATGCCCAATCTGTTACGGATCAAAATACAAACTCCTTCCAACATGTATACCCTGGATGGGGCACTGGAATACGGATAAAAGTAAACAAATACTCAAGAACGAATATAGCCATTGACTATGGTTTTGGAGTGAATGGATCAAGAGGTTTCTTCATAAATCTCGGAGAAATATTTTAAGAACCGAAATATTAAAAAACACCTCTCTTTTATATATAAAAACTTACCTTTTGATTTTGATTTAAACTATTTAAATTTATAATTCACTAAGAATACAATTATGGGAAGAGCATACGAACTCAGAAAAGGCAGACGGGCTAAAAGATTTGACAAACTCTCCAAGGCCTTTACCAGATTGGGGAAAGAGATTGTGATGGCCGTAAAGCAAGCCGGACCAAATATAGATACCAACGCAAGACTTCGAACTGCCGTCACAAACGCCAAAGGTGTCAATATGCCTAAAGACAGAATTGAGGCGGCTATTAAAAGAGCTTCTGCAAAAGACGAAAGTGATTACGAAGAAGTTATTTATGAAGGTTACGGACCTTACGGTATTGCAATAGTAGTAGAATGTGCGACTGATAACCCAACCCGAACAGTAGGTGTCGTAAGATCTTTTTTTACAAGATCAGGAGGCACTCTTGGGAAAACCGGTTCTCTTGATTTTTTATTCGACAGAAAAGGTGTTTTCAAAATTTTAGGTACTGGACTTGACATGGAAGAACTGGAGCTGGAACTTATTGATTCTGGCGCAGAAGAAATTTCTCAGGATGGTGAGGAAATTTATATTTATACCAAATTCGTTGACTTTGGCACTATGCAAAAAGCATTGGAGCAAAAAGAAATTACTGTTATTAGTGCAGAATCAGAAAGAATTCCAAATACTACCACAGAATTGACCCCGGAACAGCAAGAAGAAATTTATACACTTATTGAAAAGTTTGAGGACGACGATGTTCAAGCGGTATTTCATAATATGAAAGAGTCATAGACAAAGGCTCCTCTCATGTTATGAAAAATTATACTCTTGTCTGGGAATACTTTTTTGACTTGAACGCCTTTAATGTGAAATTAAAGGTCTATTCTAATCCTTATTGTTTGGTATTGTAATCGCCTGGATTTTTACTTTTCTCCTTTCCTGAAAGGGGACTTTTTTAAGGAATTTCTTCGTAAAATACTAAATTTTAAATAGGTGAAAATACCTATAATTTTCGCCTATTTGGTTATAACCCTTTATAAATAAAAGAGTTGATTTAGCGTTTACCCAACGCTTTTTTATCTAAAAAAAATTAGAAACAAAACATTAGTTCCCACCTATACGTATGATAAGAGTAAGAATAATACTTAAACTTCCAGTTTTTACTATTTAATATGTCATGCAAATTTCATTAAACGGGTTAAAAACATTCTCTAAAAGCAATTTTGGTTTGATTCCTCTTCCTTTCGAAGATGCAATATCTATAGAGTCAAGTAAAATACAGGAATTCATGCTTTTATGTTTGATGATTATTTTCCCGCTATTTGCTTTTTTTGATTATCATACCATCCGAAACGAATATTTTACAAATGTTACAAGCATACGATTTATAATAACCATTGCTATTGGAATAGGATGGTATCTTCAAAAAAAATTTAGGTTAAATCATTTCTATTTAAATTATTTCTCTTTCCTAAGCATCTCTGCCTTTTGTGCCTACTCAACATTTGTAGGCGGTAAAGAATATCTATACGAGCACAATTTAGCAAGCTGTACCGTTTTTCTTGCCGCTTCCCTTTTTTTTATCTGGCACTGGAAACATTCTATAACTATTGTCTTACTAACTGTTTTAGTTTATTTAATCGGCATCCAAATGAGTCCGGAAATATCCCTTCAGGAAATTATGGTTTCCGGCGGCTCTGTACTAATGACAATCATGTTTCTATTTCCAATTGTGGTGGCATATAAATATCAATCTTTTAAAAAAGAATTCCTTCTCCGAAAAACTTTAGAAGAATCAAGTATGGAATTATTAAAGGAAAAAACATCCGTTGATTTAAAGAACCAGGAATTAACAATAGCAAGGAGTTCGCTTGACAAGGCAAACTCCGAACTCTTGCAAATAAATTCAAGTCTTGAAAGTATCATTAAAGACCGAACAAAAAATTTGCAGGAAACAAATGCCGAATTGAAACAAATATTGGATGAACTTGATTTATTTCTTTATTCAAGTTACCATGACCTCAAAGGACCAATTGCACGTTTGATGGGTCTGGCAAACCTGGCAAAAAAAGAAGTAAAGGAAGACATTGCCCATTTTTATGTAGACAAGTTCGTAGACAACATTCAAGAAATGCAGCTGTTGATGCAAAAATTCAACATTGTAAATACCATTAATTCAAAGAAAGTTTTAGTTGAAAAAATTGATTTTAATGCTATTATTAATGAACTCAATAAAAAATACCAATTACAGTTTAGTACCATCAATTTCAAATTTGAAATCAACGGAGAAACGCCTTTCTATTCTGACCGAGAATTGCTTGGTTTTGCGCTTCACAAAATTATCGAAAATTCGCTAATTTTTAGAAAAAACAACGACGATGATTTTATTAAACTAACGATTTCCGTCTCAAATGCCAATGCTCGTATTTCCATATACGACAATGGTATTGGCATACCAGAATCCGTTATAAATAATGTTTTCCAAATGTTTTACCGTGGACATGAAATATCAAAAGGACATGGATTAGGTTTGTACATGGCCAAAAAAGCCTGCGACAAAACAAAAAGTTCGATCAAAGTAATCAGTGTGGAAGATAAATTTACGGAAGTGGTATTGCTTCTTCCAAACAAAAATAATCTTACCTAAAATATTTCCTTATTGCTGCTGATAAGGATGTCAATGTTTCTTTTCTCTGAAATCATTTCCCATTCGAAATACCTCATAATAAAAAAATCCGGTTTCTGTCCGGACTTTTCTTTTGCTTTTAAAAAAGAATTATTGAAGCATGCCAAGTAAATCACTGAGCTTCTTTTTCATTTCTTTTCTGTCTACAATAAAGTCTAAGAAGCCATGTTCCAACACAAACTCTGCACTTTGAAAATCTTCCGGTAAATCTTTCCCGATGGTTTCTCTGATCACCCGTGGCCCGGCAAAGCCGATTAAAGAACCCGGCTCAGATATATTAAAATCTCCCAGCATAGCGTACGAAGCTGTAACGCCTCCGGTAGTGGGGTCCGTTAAAATCGAAATATAAGGTATACCTTCTTTATCAAGCAATGCTAGCTTCGCAGAAGTTTTCGCCATTTGCATTAAAGAAAAACCCGCCTCCATCATTCTTGCTCCTCCGGATTTAGAAATCATGATAAAAGGTATTTTCTTTTTCCTTGAATAATCAATGGCTCTTGAAATTTTCTCCCCCACTACAGAGCCCATCGACCCTCCAATGAAACGGAAATCCATACAGGCAATTGTCACATCAATTCCATTAATCTTTCCTGTGGCAGAACGCACCGCATCCTTAAGACCTGTTTTTTTCTGTGAAGAAGTAACTCTGACAGGATAAGGTTGAGTATCTACAAAATTAAGTGGGTTTCCTGAAGTCAGGTTTTCGTCAAGCTCTACAAAGGCATTCTCGTCAAACAGAACCTCAAAATATTCTTTTGAATTGATTCTATCATGAAAATTGCAAGCCGGACAAACGTAACAATTCGTTACGTGCTCCTCCACCTGCATAATCTTTTTACAACTTGGGCATTGATGCCATAAACCATCGGGTACTTCCAACTTTTCTTCCGTTGGGGTAACGATACCCTTTTCTGTTCTTTTATACCAAGACATTTTTTCTTTCTTCTTTCTGTTTCCCTAATACAACCACCTTCACTTTGTCGTTTATTTCCAAAACAACCTCTTTACTCATTCAGGATTACAAATATACCCAATTTTTAAAAAAATCAATAGTTATTCACACTGTTTATGCATGACATTGTTTTTCAAATAATTATACTTTACGATCCTATTATTATTAAACCTTCTCTGGTAAACTCCCTACTCTTTTCCTTTCCCCAATTTGTTGTCTCCACATAGCATAATACAATCCTTTTTGTGCAATCAACGCTTCATGCTTTCCGCTTTCAATAATCGCTCCATGCTCCAATACATAGATACAATCTGCGTGCATGATTGTAGAAAGGCGATGTGCAATCAAAATGGTAATCTGTTTACGATTTTCATTAATTCCTTTAATGGTATTTGTTATTTCTTCTTCCGTAATAGAATCCAATGCTGAGGTAGCTTCGTCCAAAATCAGCAAGCCGGGATTTCTCAACAAAGATCTCGCAATAGACAAACGCTGCTTTTCTCCACCCGATACTTTTACGCCACCTTCACCAATCACTGTATCCAGCCCTTTGTCAGCTCTCTGCATCAAGCTATAACAAGCCGCTTGCGACAAGGCCGCCAAACATTGTTCGTCCGAACTATCAGGGGCGACAAACAAAAGATTTTCTCGAATCGTACCTGCAAAAAGTTGTGTATCCTGCGTTACAAAACCAATTTGTTTTCGAAACGCATTCATCTCTAATTCCTTGCCTTTAATTTTATTATAATAAATACTTCCATTTTCCGGCTGGTACAAACCAACTAATAATTTTACCAAAGTCGTTTTTCCAGAGCCGGAAGGACCTACGAAAGCGATGGTTTCACCTCGTTCTACAGAAAATGAAATATCTTCCAACGCATAATTAGTAGCGGAAGGATGTTTAAAATAGACATTCTGAAATTCGAGTTGTTGAACTTTAGGAAGAACTATTGGCTTTTCAGGAACTGACTCCGGTTCTGTGTTCATGATCTTTTCAAAATTATCCAGCGAGACCTCTGCTTCTCTGTATATATTAATAATGTTTCCCAGCTCTTGCAAAGGTCCAAAAACAAAAAAGGAATACATGTAGAGCGTAATAAATTGCCCTTCACTCACCTTTTCTCTGAAAATAAGGTAAACCATTAAAAAGATAATAGAATTCCGCATCAGATTCACAAAAGTACCTTGTACAAAACTGATGCTTCTGATGAACTTTACCTTTTTCAATTCCAACTTCAATATTTTATCCGTTGTACTATTTAATCTTCCAATCTCCTGCTCTACCAGCCCTAAACTTTTCACCAATTCTATATTTCTCAGGGATTCCGTTGTAGAACCAGCCAGGGAAGTGGTTTCCGCAACAATATTCTTCTGTACTTTTTTAATCTTTTTACTCAGTACGGAACTAATCCAACCCAACACCGGAACCGTAGCAAAGTAAAATGGTGCTATAGGCCAATAGACATTAATAGAAAAAACAACTACAAAAATCACTCCTATGATACTGGTGAAAAGAATATTAACAAAAGCAGAAATAAGTTTTTCCGAATCAGTCCTTACCTTTTGAAGTATCCCCAATGTTTCACCACTCCTTTGGTCTTCAAAAACAGCATAGGGCAATTTTAAGGAATGTTTCAAGCCGTCCTGATATACCTTCGCACCCAAACGTTGGATAATTGTATTGACAAAATAATCCTGAAAGTTCTTTGCGATTCTCGAAATCATGGCTGCTCCCACTGCCAATCCTACGTAAAATGAAACTCCTTTCAGGTATTCGGCTTCTTTACCCAAAAAATCTTTGTAATGTTTTGCATATTCATCTATCAACCTTCCTAATAAATAAGGGTCAATAAATGAAAATGTCTGATTGATGGCGGCAAGAAAAAGAGCAAGAAAAACCAGTGGTTTGTAATTGCTTAAATAACGAAGTAGAAGTTTCACAGAAATGGACTTAATGAATTTATAATGGTTTGAAAATCATTTTACATCCTCAAACCGTTTCCATAACACAAACAACGAAAATAAAGTTTAAACATATAAATTTTTCTTAAAAAAATTTGTGCAATGTGTTTATAGATATAACCACAAGATACTGTCCGTTATACCAAACAGGAGAGAATCTATCACTTCCGGTTCGTCAGGAGAAAAGCGAAACAATTGGGTTGAAACAGAAATTGTGATTTCTATTTTACTTCCTCATAATCTACATAATCGCCTTTGTTGCCAGGATTTGGCTTTTTTGTATTTCCTTTCACAGGAATATAATCTACTGAAATAGTACCTTCTGCTTTTCGTTGCTGCTCCTGATATTGCTGTTGTCTTTTCATGGCTTCTCCGGCCATCTTATTGATCGTGGTTTGCACAGTGAACTTGATAAATGGTTTTAAAAGCCATCTAAGCACGAACAAAATAAATACAATGGTAATAAAAGTCTTCATGGTACAAAGATAGACGTTCTTTCTGTTAAAATATTTTAACAGAAAGAACGAATTTTTAAAGAATCTACTTGCTCATATACATATTTCTTTCAGAATATACTTTTAAGAAGAAATCATCCTGAAGATCGTCGATAAAATAAATGGCCTCGCCGGTAGATTTCATTTCCGGACCAAGCTCTTTATTTACATTTGGAAACTTGCTGAAAGAGAACTAAGGAATTTTAATCGCATATCCCTTTTTCACTGGGTTGAAATTAAAATCTTTTACTTTATTAACACCCAGCATTACCTTGGTAGCATAGTTGACATAAGGTTCCTGATAGGCTTTGCATATAAACGGTACGGTACGCGATGCTCTTGGGTTGGCTTCAATAATATATACCACTTCGTCCTTCACGGCAAATTGTATATTTAAAAGACCAACGGTTTCAAGGGCAAGGGCAATTTTTTTTGTATGTTCCTCTATTTGTCTGATAACATGGTCACTTAAATCGAAAGGAGGAAGCACTGCATTCGAATCCCCTGAATGAATTCCTGCTGGCTCTATATGTTCCATGATTCCAATAATATAAACATCTTTCCCATCGCAAATAGCATCCGCTTCCGCTTCGATGGCTCCGTCAAGGAAATGATCCAATAAAACTTTTCCTTCCGGATAATCTTTGATAATATTTACAACATGCGATTCTAATTCCTTTTCATTGATTACAATTTTCATGCTCTGACCGCCAAGCACGTATGACGGTCTTACCAGCAATGGAAATCCTAATAATTTAGCAACGTCCAGCGCTTCTTCAGCAGTTTGTATCGTACCAAATTTCGGATATGGAATATTATTGTCTTTCAACAAAGTAGAAAATTGACCTCTGTCTTCCGCCAAATCCAATGCCCTGAAACTCGTACCAATAATTTTAATCCCGTATCTGTCCAGTTTTTCTGCCAGTTTTAACGCTGTTTGCCCACCCAGCTGTACAATTACACCTTCTGGTTTTTCATGCAAAATAATATCATAAATATGTTCCCAGAAAACAGGTTCAAAATATAATTTATCGGCCACATCAAAATCTGTAGAAACAGTTTCCGGATTACAGTTGATCATGATCGCTTCGTAGCCAGCTTCTTTAGCAGCCAGTATTCCATGTACGCAAGAATAATCAAATTCAATCCCTTGCCCTATTCTGTTAGGACCGGAACCTAGTACAATAATTTTCTTTTTATCAGAAGCTATGGATTCGTTTTCTCCATCAAACGTAGAATAGTAGTAAGGTGTCTTCGCTTCAAATTCTGCCGAACAAGTATCCACCAATTTATATACTCTATTAATTCCCATCTCCTGACGTTTGCTGAAAACTTCACTTTCCAGACATTTCATCAAATGGGCAATTTGCCTGTCTGCATAACCCTTTTGCTTGGCGGTAAGAAGCATTGCTCTTGAAATTGTATGAACAGTATACTTTTCAATTTCTTTATCCAATAAAAAGAGTTCTTCTATCTGATGCAGAAACCAAGCATCAATCTTAGTAAGATTTTGAATGGTTTTAAAAGAAATTCCCATGTGGAAAGCATCTTTAATATGGAAAAGTCTATTCCAGGATGGGTTGGCCAGACTGTGTAAGATCTCATCTTGTTTTGTTAATTCCTTTCCATCTGCACCAAGACCATTACGTTTGATCTCCAAAGACTGACAAGCTTTCTGAAGAGCTTCCTGAAACGTTCTGCCAATTCCCATCGCTTCACCGACCGATTTCATTTGCAAGCCAAGTGTTCTGTCTGCTCCTTTAAATTTATCAAAATTCCAACGAGGAATTTTTACAATCACATAATCCAAGGCAGGTTCAAAATAGGCAGAAGTAGTTTTTGTAATTTGATTTTTCAACTCATCCAGATTGTATCCGATTGCTAACTTCGCCGCAATTTTAGCAATTGGATAACCCGTAGCTTTTGAAGCCAAGGCGGATGAACGCGACACTCTAGGATTAATTTCTATACCAATAATTGTTTTATAATCGGTACTCAATGAAAACTGTACGTTGCAACCTCCTGCAAACTGACCTATTCCATTCATCATTTTAATAGCCAAATCACGCATCTCCTGATACACTGTATCCGGCAACGTCATGGCAGGTGCCACAGTGATAGAATCTCCTGTATGGATACCCATAGGATCAAAATTTTCAATGGAACAAATGATGATGACATTGCCTAAATTGTCGCGCAATAACTCCAATTCATATTCCTTCCAACCTTTAATAGACTGCTCCACCAGAACCTCATGCGTGGGAGAGGCGTGTAACCCTGCTGTAAGTGCCGCATCAAATTTTTCCGGATCGTCTACAAAACCTCCTCCTGTACCACCAAGTGTAAAGGAAGGACGGATTACCAAAGGGAATCCAATGTCTTGCGCAATTTCTTTTCCCTGCAGAAAAGAAGTCGCCGTTTCACCCTTACAAACACCCACACCAAGTTCCAGCATCTTCAGCCTAAACTTCTCCCTGTCTTCCGTTGTCTCAATCGCATCAATATCTACCCCGATCATTTTGATTCCGTATTTCTTCCAGATACCTGCTTTATCACAATCAATAGCAAGATTAAGTGCCGTTTGCCCTCCCATGGTAGGTAGTACTGCATCGATCTTGTGCTTTTCCAGAATATGAATGATTGATTTCTTTTCTAAGGGAAGAAGGTAAACGTTATCGGCTGTCACTTTATCCGTCATAATGGTGGCAGGATTAGAATTAATAAGGGTTACTTCAATTCCTTCCTCACGAAGAGATCTGGAAGCTTGTGAACCCGCATAATCAAATTCACATGCTTGACCTATCACGATTGGACCGCTACCGATAATTAAAACCGACTTGATACTATTGTCTCTTGGCATTTTGCTTTATTTAATTTTATAAATAATGATTTTTTATTTTCTGTTTTCACGACCTGATAAACATATTTTTAATCCTCTCCCTTCTTCCTGTTCCGCACAAAATTGAGCAAAGGTATGGCAAAAACGCAGTAAACAAAATGAATAAATAGTAAAGATTTAAGCTGCATTTGTGAGCCTTCCAATATGCTGGATTACAAGCTGGTTATGAATAGATTGTAATAAAATAAGAAGGGGTTTGGCTAAAATGGTATTTTTAAAAGATTTTCTTTCATGTTTTTTGATTTTAAAGAAAGGCAATCGAAAAGAAAGGTTCTCAACATTTTATAAATTTTCAACCTTGGCTCTTTCTCATGTTATCTTTTATGTTAATCTTGTCATTCGATTAAATACTATCCTATTCCCTTTCATGCTGGAAATAAAAAATATATCAAAAAAATTCGAAGGACAAGAAAAATCTGCGGTGAATGATGTTTCCTTTTCTGTCAGAGAAGGTGAATTTTTTACCCTTACCGGAGAAAGTGGAAGTGGAAAATCTACACTTCTCAGACTCATCAAAGGATTAGAAGATCCGAACGATGGAGAAATATGGTTTGACGGAACTCTGGTGAAAGGCCCTTCCAAAAAACTTATTGCAGGTGAAGAGGGTATAGAACTGGCACATCAGGATTATAATCTTTTTCCTCTCCATACAGTTTATGAAAATATTCAATACATTATCCGCCATTTATCGGACGAAAACCAGAAACTGAAGATTTCAGAATTATTGGAAGTATTCCGCCTACATGATTATAAAGATAAAATCCCCGGGACTCTTTCGGGAGGACAGCAACAACGGGTAGCGATTGCAAAGGCACTCGCCGCCTCTCCCAAATTGCTTTTACTTGACGAACCTTTTAGCAACCTCGACATGATTCTCAGGGCTGAAATAAAAACCGAACTCGCTGATTATATCCGGCAGACAAAGGCGGCCGTTATCTTCGTGACACACGAAAGTGGTGACGCACTTTCTCTTTCAGACCGTGTAGCAATTATGAAAGAAGGTTCCATCGTACAAACTGGTTCTCCCGAAACCATTTATACCAAACCGGCAAATCCTTACGTAGCTTCCTATTTTGGCAATGCCAATATTGTAAAAGTAAAAGATTTGGAAAAGCTAAATGTTGCCGCTACAAAATCTCTGGCCACCAATGCGAAAGTTTGCATCCGCTATGAAGATGTGGAGCTTGCAGAAGAAAACAAAGCGATGCTGTATGCAAAAGTATTGCGCAAAGATTATTTTGGTTCCTGCTTCCGACTGGAGGTGCGGCTGGAAAGACTTCGTCTGTGGATGTATACAAATGCGTCATACGTCAAAAAAGGCGATATCATACCATTGAAAATAAATACAGAGAAAGTACATTTGTTTGAGTAGATACGAAAATTGATAACCCATAAATTCCAAAAAATAAAAGCGACATTGCCTATAATTAAACAACTGAAAATAAAGGGGAAATAAATATGGGTTTGATTGGAATTGAGCGTATAGAAAACGAACTTAATTAGGACAAAGAACAAATTTAAAAATCGGAGGACCTTGTTGCGATTACAATTCAATGAAAGAGTTGAAAAGACCAACGCTCATTAGGATACTTATTAGGCGTCTTGAATTGCCTCACAGCTGCAACGCCCATGCCACGAACCAAGAGCATTTCATTATTAATATGAATTTCTATCAAAAACAATTTTCACTTCCTGGCTACCCAAGGGGGTTTCATATTATTACGGCACAAGTTCTGAAAGCTCTTCCGGAAATAGCCGCTATCAGCACGGGCATGTTGCAGGTATTTATCAAACATACCTCTGCCAGTCTTACCATTAATGAAAATGCCGATCCGACGGTACGAATGGACTTTGAGAGTCATTTGAATAAACTGGTACCGGAAAATATGTCTTATTACCGTCATTCTGCAGAAGGTCCTGACGACATGCCCGCCCACCTAAAAACTTCAATCCTGGGGAGTTCCGTTACTATTCCCAT
>Ga0210390_10004569_pt1 | contig 11657 bp, 8 predicted proteins | sample IncBWH11OmetaG_FD_161050 | JGI IMG/M metagenome (GOLD analysis project Ga0210390, IMG submission 161050) | Forest soil microbial communities from Barre Woods Harvard Forest LTER site, Petersham, Massachusetts, United States - Inc-BW-H-11-O ... | reverse complement strand
TCCCCACACGTGGCCGCGGTCTTGGCCGCAGCTGCTGCTGCCGATTCTCGGATAAAATGGGTACGGCGCGACGACAACGGTCACATCGCTGAGGCAACCAACACCGCGCTGGGCTTGGCCACCGGGTCTTTCATCGCGCTGATGGACCATGACGATTTGCTCGCGGAACGGGCACTGTATGAAATTACGGTGATTCTAAACGCGCATCGGGATGCAGACCTCATTTACACCGATGAAGATCAAATAGGCGATACCGATTACAGGCATACTCCCTACTTCAAGCCAGAATGGAATCATGATCTTTTCCTCGGCCACAATATGGTCAATCATCTTGGAGTCTATCGCCGTTCGCTGGTAGAGCGGTTGGGGGGGCTGCGCGTGGGTTTTGAGGGTAGCCAAGACTACGATCTCGCTCTCCGGGTTGTGGCCGAGACCAGCTCCGATCGCATTCACCATATCCCGGCTGTCCTCTACCACTGTAGGCGCACGGGTGACTCGTCCTTTTCCGAATTGCACCTGGATCGGTGTACCGATGCGGCACGCAAAGCTATCGCCGAGCATCTGCTCTCCATGGGAGGGTTAGCGGCCAACGCGAAAGTCTCGCCACACCCGACCATTCCAGGATGGAACCGCATCCTCTGGCCGCTGCCTGCCCTACCGCCGCGCGTATCCATTATCGTGCCCATCCGGGATCGGCCGGATCTTCTCGCGCAATGCGCCGCCGGTGTGTTGCACCGTACCGATTATCCTGAGATTGAGTTGATTATCGTCGATAATGACAGTATAGAGAAAGAAACGCAAATTCTATTGAGAGGCCTTTCCCGTGACCTGCGAGTGCGGGTTCTGCCATTTGCTGGCGAATTCAATTATTCGGCCATAAACAACGGCGCCGTTCGGCAGGCCTCGGGAGAGGTCGTCGTTTTGCTCAACAATGACACAATCGTAATCGGGGCGGATTGGCTCCGGGAGATGATCTCTCAGGTAATGCGGCCGAAGGTGGGGGCAGTGGGAGCGAAGCTGCTCTACGCTGATGATACTGTCCAGCATGCTGGTGTCGCACTGGGAATAGGCTCATTTGACGACGGCCCCGGCGTAGCGGGTCATTTCGGGTACCGAAATACACGCCACGACCCGGGCTATTTCGGCCAGAATGCGCTGATCCGCGAGCTGTCAGCCTGCACTGGCGCATGTCTCGCCTTGAGGCGTGAGGTGTATCAGGAGGTCGGAGGGCTCGACGAGGAACACCTTCCGGTCGCTTACAACGATGTTGACCTGTGCATCCGACTGCGTCAGAGCGGATACAAGATTATCTGGACGCCGTTTGCGGAACTCTATCATCTAGAATCGGCTTCCCGCGGTTCTGATGAGGCACCAAATACCGCGCCGCGCTTCCGTCGAGACGTCGAGTATATGCGAGCCCGCTGGGGATCGGTGCTCGCTAACGATCCGTTTTACAATCCCAACTTTTCTAGGGTGGATTCTAACTTTTCTTTGGGGTTCCCACCGTTGCGCGCCAAGCCTTGGCGTAGTCCTGTCTTGGATGTGCGAGCGCCCGAAGCGATGCCAAAGCAATCCCGTTCGGGAATATTGCTAGCGCCCATCCCCAAAGACCAAAATCCCCTGAGAGTGGATCCCGGTTTCGAAAATCCGCAATCTGGAGACACGTAATCTGGCCTCCGAGAACGCCGAGCAGAAGATAGATTGCCTTTCCCCGAGCAGGCTGGTCATCTTGGCCGAGCTACGCTACCGGTCGAGAAAGACGGAGGATCACCGTGGCGCGGCGGTTTTGCGGGCGGTGATGACAAACTGGTAGCTGCCGAGATAACCGAGCCGCGGATTCCAGAACATCGAAAGGCCCGCATCCTCGAACCCCGCTTCAGACAGTGTGTCCACGAAGTCCCAGCCGAAATGATAAAAACACAACGCGCCACCCCGATCGAGGGGATCGCCGTGAATCTCGGGCGGCAGAAGATGGGTAATAGTACCAGATGCATCTATTTTCGCACGAGTAACAGTAGTGACGGACCAAATAAGAAATGGAACGGTAATAATAAGCATGCCCCCAGGCCGTAGACAGCGGAAGAACTCTGCCAATGCCAGGCGATAGTTCGGGACGTGCTCCAATACATCAAATGTTCCGATGGTGTGGAAGATTCCAGTGGGGAATGTTAGGCAAGTCACGTCTTCATGCCGCACTCCAGCCGCATTGATTATGCCACGCGCCGTGCCGTCGCGTAGATACTCGCTGCCTATTGCGCGCTTGCGCTTCGACGCGATTACCTGGAAAAGCGGTGTGACGAATTCGGTGAGATAGATCGCGTCGCCCGGCTCGGAAACCGAGAGCAGGAACCCCGTCGCCGCGCGCATTCGGTTGTTCAGATGACAATGGGGGCATACCAGCCGCTCCCGCCAGTTCGGCAAGCGCTGCCCGTCGGGTGCGGTGAAGCAATACTGGTAATCGACGAAGAACGCCGCCTCCCGGTCGCACACTGCACAATAGCCGGGAACGGTGAAGGTCTCCGCACCCAGCAGCCCGCCCTCAAATGTCGCCATGTCGGCCTCCCGATTGGCGGGGGAGGCCATGAACGATCTGAACTCTTCGAACGACGTGCAGCGTGTCGCTTGCGGTAGCGTGTTGATCATCGGTGCTGACTCCGCTCAACCGGCGCTGTTGCTCCGGCGTGAGCATAATTCTCCTAGAACAATCGAGCGGCGCAAATGCTGGTTATACGCGTGTCTACGGCTCGCTCGCTGATTATAACAGCATAACAACGGTGATCTATTGCGCGAGATCACAAGACGCGATCCCCCCTCAGGACCACGTTTCGCCGCGAAGCTCCCGCGATCTGCCATTCGCGGCGGTTACCGACCCAGAGGCGCTCGCCAATCCGAGCCCGACGGCTATCTCAAACTTGATCGCGACCATGCACCGCCGCATCGATCCGCAATACGAGACGAAATCCGGATTGCTGACGCAGCAAGATTAGCGCACCTGGCGGGACAACCTGCCGCCCGGCCTCGCGGGCAGCGGCGCTCGATGCGCGGAGTGCCCATCAAGAGCCTTAGCTATAGTGTAACAGGCATTTATCTTTGTGGGTATCAGGATATCATCATCCGCGCAGAAACCTGCGTCTCACGCATGCAGGATGTCCTTTTGCGAGTCTTTCATGATCGAGTCTACCGACGTCATTACCGCTTACCGGTTAATCCTCGGACGTGTGCCGGAAAGCGATGCGACAATCGCATACAGGACGCAAGAACCCTCGATCGAAAGCCTCGGCGCAAAGCTGCTAGCATCCGACGAGTTTCGTCGGCGGGTCGTCTACGGTATGCTGGAGGGTGCGCCCAGCCAATGGGTGTGCGCTGAAATCCGCCATGGCCTGAAGCTCTGGATCGATCTGTTGGATGTCGGCGTGGCTGCAGGGGTACTACAAGACAACTGGGAACCGGATGAGACTGGTTTCATTCTCTCAGTCCTGCGGCCTGGCGACACGTTTATCGACATCGGTGCCAATGTCGGCTGGTTCACGGTACTCGCCGCCAAGGCGGTCGGGCCAACCGGGCATGTCCATGCGTTCGAACCACGAGCCGATATCAAGACGCGGCTTGCGGCCTCCGTAGAAGCGAACGGGTTTGCTGAACGTTGCACGGTGCACGCCTGCGCCTTGGGGGCCGCACCCGGCGAGATGATGCTGGCCGCCATCCCATCCGAAAGGAATCCCGGCCACAGTTTTCTGGTGCCCGGCGTCTTGCCGGAGGGCGCTGTGACAATTGACCAAGTGCCGGTCCGGCGGCTCGATTCCTTCACTTTCGACCGACCTGTCCGCCTCATCAAGCTGGATGTGGAGGGGGCTGAGGCCTTAGTCGTGAGCGGTGCCGGCGCCTTGCTTGAGCACGACCATCCGGTGATCGTTTCTGAGGTGTTCCCGCGCTGGCTGCGCGCCGTTAGCGGCGTCGAGCCGCGCGACTATCTCGACTTACTCAAGAGCCATGGCTATCGCGTGTTCCATCTCAGCAGTCTCGGCGTCGGGCAGGAAATCCACAGTTTTCCGCGCGACAGTACGATGGGCGACGAGGTCTATTTCAACATTTTGGCGCTCGCTGAGGCCGATGTGGAGCGTCTGCTCCTGCGCCCGCTGGACGACCGTGTCGCGAGCCTTGAGCGCGCGCTCAAGGAAGCCGAGAAAGGCGCCAGGCGCGACGTCCAGACAATCCGCGGCGAACTGGAGCATACCCAGGCACAGGCACATGCCTTGGCACAGGCAAAGGCCAAGCTGGAGGCGGCCGAGGCGGGCGCCAGGCGCGACGTCCAAACAATCCGCGGCGAACTGGAGCATGCCTTGGCACAGGCAAAAGCCGAGCTGGAGGCGGCCCGCGAGGCCGCGGATCAGCTCATCGTTAATCTTCGCGCGCAACTGGAGGAGGAGCAGCAGACCCTGAAAGGCCTGCGCTCGGAACTGAGTGCGTGGACGCGGCGCGCTCTCGCTGTGGAGAACAGCACGTTCTGGCGAGCCACAGGCCCCTTACGGCGGCTGAGCGATTGGCTGCCCTCCGCGGTGCGGGCCAACTTAGCCCGAGCAGCGAGATTAGTCTGGTGGACCGTTTCGCTGCAGTTGCGCACCCGCCTGCGTGAGCGCGCAGTGCGGATCGCTCAAGACCGTGCGACGAGAGCGGCCCCTGAGGGTCCAGCGGCCGAGCCGGAGCCCGAAGCCCCCTCGCGGCGGAACGGCCCGTTTCCCGAGCCCTTGGTGGCCGTGTCTCAACCAATCCGACCGCTGCTGGTATCAGCGCACAGCCCCCTCCCCCTGCATGAGGCTGACCGACCAGTAGTCATGATCATTGACGATCGCTGGCCGGAGCCCGACCGTGACGGGGGCTCGATTGATGCGGTCAATCTGATCAAGGCGATGCTGGTTCTGGGTTTCGATGTCATCTTCACGGCAGCGAGCGACTACGCCGGTACCGGATGGTACCGGGACGCTGTCGCAGCCCTCGGCGCCCGCTGCCTGGGGCCGTCCGATTCGCCTTCGGTGCAAGCCTTCATCGAGGCGCATGGCTGCATGGTGTCGCTGTATGTGCTGACCCGCTACGCTGCGGGCGGACAATATCTAGAGCTGATTCGCCACAACTGGCCCAAGGCAAAGATCGTGTTCAACACGGTCGATCTGCACTTCCTCCGGGAGGAGCGGGAGGCACGTTTGCTTGACGATCCCCAACGCCTGCGGTCGGCAGCGAATACGCGTGATCGCGAGGAATTCCTTGTCCATCGCAGCGACGCCACGATCGTAGTCTCGCCGGTCGAGCGTAAGCTGCTGATGGGCGCGGTGCCAGGAGCGTACGTCGTGGAGCTACCGCTGGCCCGAGCGGAGCAACCTCCCCGATCGGGGTTTGCCGAGCGATACAATATCGGCTTCATCGGCAGCTTCGATCACATGCCGAACGTCGACGCCGTGCGCTATTTTCTGGGCGACATCTGGCCGCTGATCCGCCAGCGTCTGCCGGGCTGCCGGTTCAGCATCGTTGGCTCGAAGTTACCGGCCGCTGTGCTGCAAGATGCGCCTGACGACGTCGAGTATCTCGGCCATATACCGGACGTCGCGCCCTGGTTCGACCGACTCCGTCTTAGTGTTGCACCGCTTCGCTACGGTGCCGGCATGAAAGGTAAAGTTGTATCAAGTCTCGCAGCTGGCGTGCCTTGCGTCGGCACACCAATCGCCGTCGAGGGAATGGCACTGACCGCTGACCGGGACATCCTCGTCGCTGAGACGCCGAAGGCTTTTGCGGATGCTGTTACAAGCGTATATCAGGACAATGCGCTGTGGGCGCGACTCTCCATGGCTGGCCAGTCCTATGTAGCGCGGGAGAATTCGATCGGCGCCCATACCAGGTGCCTGCACGAGATGCTAATCACACTCGGCCTGCCCTGCATCACGCCGCCTTGATGTGGCCGATCGGGTCAAGCGGTATTCATCCAATCTGCGGTCCACATCAGCCCTTGTATCCACTCCGTTCGGGGGAACCAGCCAAACTCGCGATCTATGAGCGCAATGTCTAAGACATTGACCGGCACGTCGGTGGCGCGTCCGGGCTTGTGGATGCGCACTGCATCCGGCCGCCCCAGCACCTGAGCGATGTCCTTCACCACGTCCAGCACGCTGCGGCCGACACCTGAGCCAACGTTGAACAGATGATGCGGGCCGTTATACATAACGGCCATGACCAGGGCTTCGATCACGTCGTCAATGTAGATGAAGTCTCGAACAATCAGTCCGTCTCCCCAGATCTCGACAGGTTGAGCGTGCGCAATACGGTGCATTAAGGCCGCTACCAAGCCTTGCCTCCGGTTTGGGTTTTGATAGGGGCCGAACGGGTTGGCCACCCGCAAGACGCTGAAATCTTGTCCATGGAGATGATGATACAGTGCTAAGTACTTCTCAATCGCTAGCTTACTAATCCCGTAGGCGGAAATTGGGTCCGTGCGCGCGCTCTCCGGGATCGGGATGGTACGGGGAATGCCGTAGACAGTTCCACCTGAGGAAACGAACAGAACCTTGCGTACCATTGACGCGCGGCAAATCTCCAGAAGTTGTAAGGTGGGCGCCGTGGAACTGAGCAAGTCGCCCAACGGGTCCTTATTTGAACTGTCCGGCGTACTGACTCCAAGTAGATGAAAAACCACTTCACAACCTTCAACCACGCGGGCAACGGCGGCGCGATCGGCAAATTCCCCGTTGGTCCATGGGATACCGGTCAGGGCCTCGGGATTTGTGCGGCTACGACCGAAGCCGCGCACCCGTGCGCCAAGGCGCTGGAGCGCTCGACACAGATGTGTGCCAATAAAGCCGCCCCCACCAAACACAACGCAGGTCACGCCCTGCAAGGCGGTGAAGTCAGTGCGCATGGGAGGCGAAGTTGGTGATGAAATGGTCCATGCCTTCGATCATACGAGAGAAGGTGAACCTGGCCGACACCCTGCGTCCACCGACGGCAAGCCTTTCACGAAGCGAGGGATCAGCCCCCAGTCGGGCCACGGCGCGGGCAAGCCCTTCGGCGTCCCCGCGGTCGAACAGCAGGCCGCTCTCGTCCTCGTGGACAATCTCGACATTACCTCCAACCCGAGAGGCAACGGTGGGAATGCCAGCCGCTAGCGCTAGGATCAAGGTCAGGGAAAAAGGCTCGTACAGGGAGGGGAAAAGATAGATGTCATGCGCCTGGAACAACTCGAACAGCGCACATTCCGCCACCTGAGGTAGATACGTAATGGCCTCGACACAGCCAAGTTGCTTTGCCTTATTGGTCAGCCGGATGAAATAGGCTTGGTCCTGAATGTGGCCAATAATGGTCAGGCGCACGCGCAGTTGCGAGCCGCATAGATGTCGGAGCGCTGGTATCGCCTCGATCGCGGTGTGCACTCCTTTTATCTCTACCACGCGGCCGGCGCACAGCAGGTTTAGCTCGCCTGGGAGGACGGTGGTCGTGCGATCGCGGAACCGAGCATAGCCCGGCGCCTTCTGGCGCACGCCGTTATGAACGATAGCTTCATGCCGGAAAGTGATGCCGCCGAGCCGGTAGAGGTCGCGCATATATGCGGCTCCGAAGATCGCACCGAACGGCATCGCATGTCGCAAGGCAGATGGCCGCATCGGCGCCGAGGTCCCGTTGTAGGGGGTGAATACCTGCTCGCGGAAATATTGGTCGAGAAAGTCGGGGTTCTGCGCGGCCAGAAGCCAGTTATCAGTCAGCATGAGCAGCAACGGCACGCCGCTGGCCGCCAGTGCATCGAGCACGGGCCGGTCAAACCCGTGCAGATTCCAACAAAATATCGCGTCGGGTTTGGCGTCGTCGATCACCCGCTTGACGGCGGTGACGTTAGCGCGGTTGATGGCAGCGCGCTGCGCCTCGGTTCCCGTGAAGTCTGAATATATATTGTCGCCGACCAGTAGACGCATCGCCTGATGCACGACCTGGCCAGCATGACGTGACACACTGGCACCATAGCAGCTGGTCAGCACAGTGACACCGTGCCCACGCGCCGCGAAGGCCGTGGCAACATCCGCACAGAGGCGTTCGTAGCCGCCAACCACGTTGGGAGGATACAGATTGCTGACGAATAGGATTTTCATCAAAGGCAATTGGTAACCACATTGCAGAACTCTCGGTCGGCGAAGATGGCGCTGGTCTCCAGCGAAGCGGTGGGTTGGCGACGCAGATATATCAAACAAAGTTGGATGGCACGAGTGAGTCCGTGGCGTTCAATCACGTCCAGCGCATGCTGGGCGCGACGCCAGTCAATGTTTTCCTGTCCGGGTGCAGCATGGTCCCACAACATATGCAGGAAATGCGCCGTTGCCACCGCCCATTCGAAGCGGGTCCTGGCGGGGTCCTCCTTGATCGTGTTGGTGCTATGCATGCGATAGGACATCAATGGTAGGTCCACAAATGCCAACCGCCTCCGCCGGGCTGCGGCGCGTAGGGCAAAATCGAGATCATGGGCGTAGCGCAGCGGCGCAAACTGCCCTATCTCCTCTATCAGCCGGCGGCGGAACAGGAAATTCGAAGTTGTCATCAGAAAGTTACTGTTGATCAGGGAGATACCGAGATCGTGAGTTAGTTTGTAGAAGTTCAGCGCCTCGCCATACCAAGGATTGTCGATTAGAGCGCCCTCGCCGTCGACAAACTGCAGGGCGGAAGCGGCAAGATCCGCGCCCTCGTCGATCGCCAGCGCTTCGACCAGCCGGGTCAGCCGATTGGGCAGGTATACATCATCCGAGTTCAGGATCGTCAGATGTGTGCCGATGGCCTGGTTGAGGCCGGCGTTGATCGTCGCAGGGGCGCCTTGATTAGTCTGCAATGAGAACCGGATCCGCGGATCCGCACGCGTCAAGTCCCGCATGATGGCCACGGAACCGTCTGTCGAACCATCGTCGATGACGATCAGTTCGCCCACGATCTTGCCCTGCGCTAAGACGCTAGCAACAGCCTCTCTGATATAGCGCACGTGATTGTACAGGGGAATGATTACCGAGACTGAACCGGCGCTAGGCTCACGCGATCCGACCGGCGGCCCTGCGTCGGTTGGCGCTATGGTCAACATACCCTCACAACGATGGAATTCCGTCACGCCATCCTAGAACAGTGGCCATTATCATTTCGCAGCCCTAATGCAGGCTTTCCGAGGCGACATGTGCATTCGGTCTTCGAGTACGGCTGGCCTTCGCCATGTATATTATACGGATCGCCGGATATTATCGGACCGGGGTGTAGAGCGCTGGTATAAGTCTAGGAGCTAACCGGGCGCCCAGGCGACGGCGCACAGCGAACGGACCAAGCCGGGGTCGCCGGCGAAGCGGTTCCACGCCGTCTCGCAGGCGTCCATGATGTCGGCCAGACTGCGGGCGATGCTGGCGTCGACCTGCTCCATGGGTTTCTTGACCTTGGTCACCAGGATATCAATCAACCGGTGTTCGGCCTTGCCGCTACAGCGAGGATCTTCGTAGGCTGAGAATTCTTCCCCCAATTCCTCACCGCCATGTGGACCTCCCGATTTCAAGGAGACCCCTCGAATCACCTCAGGTTCCATGTCGTCAAATACCCCGGCGATTTTCATGCGTAACCCCTGGGACAGGCCGGCGTGTCAGCCGAGCAACGTCACCACACCATCAGCGAGGGTGTAATAGCCAGCTGCGACCTTGAGATGACCCCGCGAAATCAAGTCCACCACCACCGGGGAGGCGGTACGCAGGAGATCAGCTTGAATCTCGGCGTTGGCCTTGACGGCAGCCGTCAGGTCATGGTTGGCGCGTTCCACTGCGGGCCGTAGTGAGGCGTATAGAGCGCTGATCTCGCCGGGCTCTGCGTTACCAGCCATAGCCGCCTTCACCGCACCGCAGCCCTCGTGACCCATCACGAGGATCACGGCGGCGCCCAGCACAGCCGCACCATATTCAAGGCTAGCGATGATCTCCGGCGTGCAGATGTTGCCGGCGACCCGCGTGACGAACAGGCGACCGATGGTCTGGTCGAAGATCAATTCGACCGGCACCCGAGAATCGGCGCACGATAGTATTGAAGCAAATGGCTCCTGCTTGGTGACCGTGTTCCGGCGTAGGATGCCGAGATCGTCATTGAGGGACGTCATCTGCTTCGCGACGAAGCGTTTGTTGCCCTCCATGAGGCGCGCCAGCGCCTCGTCTGGATTGAGGGTGGTCTGCGCCCGCGCGCGCCGGCCGAGCGCCGCTGCCAATAATGCTCCCCCAGAGGCGGCGAGAACCGTCCGTCGTGGTGCCGAACGCTCCAACATTCCCGTGCAGTGGGAGCCGCATATGCCGGAACGGATAACTGGTGAGGATGCGTGTGCGCCGGTCATCCTGCCCTCCTTGCTTTGCTGGATTATGCTACTTGAGGTTTCCGCTCTGCGTCTTTCGGGGGTCCCGAGGACACCTTTTTGCGCGAACTCGACCACGCGTTGGACGGCCGGCACAAGGTCGGCTTCCCGCGCGGAGCTGCCGATGCGGCTGCCGAGCCGACTATCACGGCAGTTGCCCATTCCGGGCCATCGTCGGCGTCACAGGATCGGCGCAAGAGGGTGGAACTGCGTCTTCCCGATCTTGCCCAGGGCCCTGATGCGATGGGTAAACAAGAGCCATTCCCGATCTGTGTCGCTGGATAGATAACCGGAAAAGCTCTCGCTCTCGTAGGCGCTACCACCGCTCCCACCACCACCATTCCGGGTGATCGCGCCGCAATTTCCGAGCTACCCTTGGCTGAAGCCTTCCGATAAAAAATCCAAGCTTGATACACGCGGGCTTGTAGTTTTGATCGCAAAGAGCGTGCAAGCGCCTTAATATCTCCGGTACAGACCGCTGTTGGGCTGTCGCCGGCATGGCGAGCGCGAGCGCCAAAGCGATGCCTATTATCCAAATCCGAACCATCTGGGTGCCTCGTCTCTGTCATGTCGAATGGTGCAGGAAAAAACGCGAGCCGACACGAACTACCAGTCGTCGCTGAGGATAGTACCGAAGTCGGATGCCTCAGCTCCAAACCTTGGCGTCGATTACCGACGGCATCAACTCGTGTACAAATTCGACAGAAAGCAAATCAGCGCAGACCCGGGCCTTTGGTCCTTGTCCCGCAATTCGTCGATCAGGTCCTCACCCGCCAACGAGCGGGGACGCTCGACGAGGCGGTAGCCGATCCCAACAGCCGCTTGCGGCCGGCGTCCAGTATCCGTTTATCCGGCCGTCCAAAATCCGAGATCTCGGCCGTTCGTGTGTAATCACTCCAGAAGCCGCCATTCCCCCGCCCGAGAAGGGGCGACAAAATCTGCCCGGAACCGACCTACCCGATCACCGTCGAATTACAGGTACCAAAGGCTATCCTTGCCAGGTCGCGAACCAGCTAAAATCCGCCATCCGCGTTCCCGCGCGCTTAACGCGTCGCGACGGTTCAAAGTGCCGTCGTGCTGGAGGCGCTCAAAGTCCGCAATTCGGGTAATTTGGGTACGGACAAGACGGGTACGGATACGGGTATGCCGGGGCCGGATGGGCCGTACTGGCAACGGCGCCGCCGACGATGGCACCCGCCGCGACGCCGGCGGCGACGCCGCCCCAACGGCCCCCGTAATAACCGCCCCCGTAATAACCGCCCCCGTAATAACC
>Ga0210390_10004568_pt1 | contig 11659 bp, 9 predicted proteins | sample IncBWH11OmetaG_FD_161050 | JGI IMG/M metagenome (GOLD analysis project Ga0210390, IMG submission 161050) | Forest soil microbial communities from Barre Woods Harvard Forest LTER site, Petersham, Massachusetts, United States - Inc-BW-H-11-O ... | reverse complement strand
CGGCGAATTTTGCCAAGCCGAAGTCCAGAATTTTCGCCGGCCCCGGATGCACCAGAAAAATGTTGGCCGGCTTGATGTCGCGGTGGACGATGCCTTTGGCGTGGGCAGCTTCCAGGCCGCCGGCGATTTGGATTCCAATTTCCAGGAATTCCGAGATCTCGATGGACTTCCTCGCGATGCGCCGCTTGAGTGTTTGGCCCTCGAGCAGTTCCATGACGATAAAAGGACGCCCATCAAATTCCTCGATGTCGTAAATGGTGCAGATGTTCGGATGATTCAACGAGGAGGCCGTGCGCGCTTCGCGCCGGAAGCGGTCGATGGCCAGCGGGTCTTGCGAAATGTCTTCGGGAAGAAATTTCAGCGCGACATTGCGGCCGAGGCGCGTATCCTCGGCTCGATAGACGACGCCCATGCCTCCGCCGCCAAGTTTTTCTAGCACGGTGTAATGGGAGATGGTGCGACCGATAATAGACGGAGTGTCTGGCACTGGCCCCGGAGTTTACTCCAGCCTCTCCAGACGGGCAATGTTCCCAGATCCTTATCGCACTATCCCACTGTGTTCTTTGTCACAACGAGTTGTGCCCAATGATACAGACCGCTCCTTACATTAGGAGCTAACCTAGCGCCACCAGGACGAAAAGGAGATGCAAAGTGCCAAACATAAAAATCATGAAAGCAGCCGTTGTTGAAAAATTTGGCGAGCCGTTGGTTGTGAGAGAAGTTCCCATCCCAACGCCTGGGCCAGGGCAGGCACTGGTACAAGTCTTTGCGACCGGAGTATGTCACACCGATCTGCATGCGGTGGACGGGGATTGGCCAGTCAAGCCCATGATGCCGCTCATCCCAGGGCACGAAGGAGCAGGAATCGTCGCGGCCCTCGGGTCGGGCGTCACGCACCTGAAAGAAGGCGACCGCGTCGGAATCGCGTGGCTACACAGCGCGTGCGGGCATTGCGATTATTGTCTTGCCGGATGGGAAACGCTTTGCCCGGAGCAGCAAAACTCCGGATATTCGGTGAACGGAACTTTCGCTCAATATGCATTGGGGCAAGCAGACTACCTGGGACGAATTCCCAAGAATCTTTCGTTTATGGACGCGGCGCCCATTTTGTGCGCCGGCGTTACTACCTATAAAGGATTGAAAATGACGGAAGCGCGGCCCGGGGAATGGGTTGTGATCTCGGGAGTAGGCGGCCTGGGGCACATTGCCATTCAATATGCAAAGGCCATGGGATTGCACGTCGCAGCAGTGGACCTGGGGCCAGAAAAGATGGCGCTGGCGCGGAAGCTCGGAGCGGAAATCGCGGTTGATGCGAAAACACAGGACCCTGCGAAGGAAATCCAAAAACAAATCGGCGGGGCGCATGGAGCGCTGGTAACAGCGGTTTCTCCGATCGCCTTCAAGCAAGCCGTTGGCATGCTTCGCCGCGGCGGGACTTGCGTGCTGAACGGTCTGCCGCCCGGCGAGTTTCCTGTTTCGATTTTCGATGTGGTGCTGAACGGCTACACAATACGAGGCTCCATCGTTGGCACGCGCTTGGACCTGGAAGAGTCGCTTGCCTTTGCCGCAGACGGCAAGGTGAAGGCGACGATTGAGGTATTGCGACTGGAATCCATCAATGACGTGTTCATCCGCCTCAAAAAGGGGCAGGTCAACGGCCGGGTGGTACTCAGCCTCAAAGAGGAAGCGTTTGCGAAGCCGGCGTTGGCGCGGCTCGCGAGCTGATCCAGTTCACCCTGCAACCCGATCGCGCGTCGGGGCCAGTTTCCGGTAACGCGTTTATGAGGCACTTGCCGAGTTCATTGCGCCCTTGGCGGCATCGAGAGTTGGTTTCCTTGACTAGATTGAATTTGTCATAAGCATAGATCGAAGTTCCGGCAGAAGACGATTTATGCGGGTTTCCCCCGAGTTTCGCAGAGTCTCGCTCATTTACTAAAGCTCATTGAAACGTGCATGTAATGGGGAGAGACTGGCGGGTGTGGAAATTCGTCTTGTAGCAGCGTCTGCCGGACACAGGCATATATGTTCGTTTCGTGATCTGTGTAGAGCCGCAGAACACGACCATCTTTTCCGATTGCAGCAACGAATGAGAACGGCGATGTGTCGGGATGATCAGTCGACGCTAGACAAGACTGAAAAACAGGCGAGTATTTTTTCTGGTAGTAGGGCATCAGATCAAGATGAATATATGCCTGTGCGGCGCGTTCCTTTTCTTGTGCATCTGCTAGGGCGGCAGCTCGTTTGAATGAACTAGCTAGCTCGCCTGCTCTGCTGGAAATCGTGAGCAGAGAAATGAAGACTATGGTATAGAGTTTCTTCATCAGTTACGCCTCCCAATCGCGCTTACCGGAGTAGACCCAACCTTACGACAATGTTAGCCAGGGGTTATGACGGCCGTAATTAGATTAATGCCTGCCAATTTCTCGGGAACCTGTCCACGGTTCAGGTGCTTCGTGCTGGTCAACTCCTGTGTAGTCGCGTAATCGGAAACTGGCCCACCACGCGCCTACGCCTTTGGTTGAGCCTCAACCAACCCGGGTGCTATTCTGGTTTCTATGGCGGATCCTGCTATATCCCCGCCCGAACTGACACCTGCAGCGCCGCTCGAACACTCGAGGCGCCAGCTCGAAGCCTTGCTTGAAGTGGCGGAATCGATCGCGCAGCATCGCGATTTGGCGGCTCTTTTTCACGACCTAGCGGAGCGGCTGCATTGCGTGGTGGACTTTGATTTTCTTACGCTCGTGCTTCATGACCCTGTGCACAACGTCATGCGGCTGCACCTTCTCGAGACGCGGCTTCCCGGTCCTGCCAAAAAGACCGGCACCGAGTCGCCGGTGGACGGTCATCCTTCTGGCTGGGTTTGGCAATCGCAGCAACCCTTTGTGGTGACGGACTCGGAAGAGGATCATCGCTTCCCGGATTTTCTGCAGCGGCTGCGCGAAGTCGGCGTTCGATCCTTGGCGATGGTTCCTCTCACTACGGCTCAGCGACGGCTCGGAGCCATGGGTTTCGGACGGCTCGTCCCGCAGGGCATCACCGAAGCGGATGTTCAATTCATGCAGCGCGCGGCCAGCCAAGTGGCGGTGGCCGTCGACAACGCGCTTAATTTTGAAACTTCGCAGGCCTACCAAAGTCAGCTCGCACGCGAGCGCGACCGGCTGCAGGTGCTTCTCGAGGTCAACAACGTTCTGGTCTCCAGCCGCGAGCTACCCGAACTTTTCCGCGGCATCGTCACCTCTCTCGAAAAAGTGATTCATCATGACTACACCAGTCTCGCTCTTCGCGACACGGTGTCGGGCCTTTTGAAAATCCACGCGCTCGATTTTTCCAGCCGCCCCGCGCTGTTCGACCAGGAAATCACCGTCCCTCTGGAGACCACTCCTTCCGGGATCTGCTTCACAACGGGCCAGCCGTTTCTCGCGCGCGGCGAGGAGATCGATCGCTTCCCTAATGAAATTATTCGCACGCTCCGATCCGAAGGCGTGCAGACCATTTGCTGCGTTCCACTGATTACGCAAGGCCGCACTTTGGGTACGCTTAATCTGGCGAGCCGCCGCGAGGACGCTTTCCCTGCGGAGGACGTCGAACTCCTGCAGCAAGTCTCGGCGCAAATCGCCATTGCCGTGGAAAACGCTCTGGCGTTCAAACAAATTGACGCACTGAAAGACAAGCTTGCCGAAGAAAAGCTTTATCTCGAGGAAGAAATTCGCAGTGAATTCAATTTTGAAGAAATCGTCGGTGACAGCGCCGCGCTCAAGCGCGCCCTGGCGCAAGTGGAGGTTGTTGCTCCCGCGGGTACCGCGGTGCTCATCACCGGAGAAACCGGAACGGGCAAGGAGCTCATCGCCCGGGCCATTCACAATTTGAGCCCGCGCCGCGAGCGCACGTTCGTCAAAGTGAATTGCGCTGCTATTCCCGGTGGACTGCTCGAATCCGAGCTGTTCGGCCACGAGCGCGGAGCCTTCACCGGCGCTCTGACGCAAAAAATCGGGCGCTTCGAACTGGCTGACCGCGGCACTTTGTTCCTCGACGAGATCGCCGACCTTCCTCTCGAGCTCCAGCCGAAACTCTTACGTGTACTCCAGGAGCAGGAGTTCGAGCGCCTCGGCAGCAATCGCACGCAGCACGTCGACGTGCGCATCGTCGCCGCCACCAACGGCGATCTTGCAAAGCTTGCGGCCGAGCGCGCCTTCCGCAGCGATCTGTACTACCGCCTCAACGTTTTTCCGATTCACATCCCCGCACTGCGGGAGCGGCCGGAAGACGTTCCGCACCTCGTCCGCTATTTCGTCCAGAAGTTCAGCCGCAGCCTCAACAAAGCTGTCGCGTACATTCCCGCCGACGCCATGGACGCGCTCTCCGGCTATTCCTGGCCTGGCAATATTCGCGAACTTGAGAATTTTATCGAGCGCGCGGTGCTTCTCTCTCCGGGCAAAGAGCTCCGCGTGCCCATCTCGGAATTGAAAGCGGCCACCGTTGCGCCTGACGCAAGCGCAGACGCCTCTTTGGCCGCAAGTTCCTTCACCGCGCATACTTCTTCGGGCTCATCGATTTCGACTCTCGAGGATGCGGAACGGCAGCACATTCTCCGCGCGCTGCGCCAAACAGAGTGGCGCATCGCGGGTCCCAAGGGTGCCGCGGTTCTTCTCGGCATGAAGCGCACCACCCTCCAGGCGCGCATGCGAAAACTTGGCGTTCGCCGTCCGGTCTGATCACGTCGGAAAGAAGGATGTCTTTCTTGCGGAACTATTTAATTCTGCAGTTTTGATCACACGCTGAGCGCCAAGCAGATACTCAATTGACTGCTACTCGCCGGGACATCCCGTCTTGTCCAGCTCTTGCAGTTTCTTGATGGCATCGGCGTTGCGCTTTTCGGACGCAACCAGCAAAAGCACACGCGCTTGCATGCAATTGCGGGGAACAACTTCGCCCTGTATGTAGAGGTCGGCAAGTTCGACCGCGGCCTTGCTGTTGCCTGCTTGTACGGCGGACCAGAGTTGCGCTGGAGTCTGGGAGCGCTGTTTTTGTTTCGCATTTTCGTTCGGAAGGGACGGAACAGAAGCAGCAACCGGTGCGGCCGAACTTGAGTGTTCGATTGTCTGCGAAGCGTGGCCGGTAGAGGTCCCCTTTTTAGGATTGCCGTTTGAAAATGGAATCCCAGGAGCCGGATTGGAAGTCGCCGGTGCCGCTGGGGCCGGCGGCTGGACTGCGGACCCCAGTGATGCCGTGCGGGCTTCTGCGGCCAGGTTTTCCTCGTCCTGGATTTGGCGGCGGTAGTTCGAATATTTGAAGGCCGCCATGGCGAAGATGGCCGAGATGCAAATGCCCAGCATCATCCCGAGAAGTAGGTGTTTTCGCTTCGATGCGAGATATGCCTGCAGAGGAACGAGACCTAATCCCTGTTCCGGAGTATTTTGAAATACCGGAGCGCTGGAGCCGCCAGAATCTTCCCCGCCCGCCAAGAATGAGGGCCGCGGTTTGGCTTTCGAAACGAATGCAGCGACAGGATCTAGTTTGTCCGCCGCCAACGTGTCCGGCGTTCTGTCAGAAACAGCGCGGGATGCGGACGTTCCGTCCGAATCTTGTCCCGCGGGAGCTTCGGCCATCCACTCCCGGAGTTGTGCGCGACCTTCCTCGGAAAGGTGCATGAACCTCAAGCCTCCGGACTTTTTTGCAGCATCGGTCCACACCAGTTGGCCCCACGCTTCAATCTGGTCGCGGAGATTGAGCGAAAACCAAAAATGAACAGGTCCGTTTTGCTGTACGGGAGCAAAGGTCTCAAAGCGCAAGCCTCCTTCGGAAGCATCCAGCACGGCTCCGCCCTCATCTCGCTCCAATTGTATGAATGCTAATTTGCCGGGCACTTTTCTAAATTTTTGGCGTCGATCGAGGCTTGCGTTCGCAAGGTTCATGTTCCTGGAGAGGCATGTTTGATTTTCGGAGCAACCTTCAAAGGCGGGGCATGAAGGAATTCCGAATAGACGGGCCCAGGGCGGGTGTGGGGCCGAGTCTGCTGGCCTCACAAAGACCATTATACCCTTGCCGGTGAAGATTCAAACACATTTGGGCTTGGATGCAATGCTTGGCATTCGCTGCCCGGTGTGGCATTCCATCGCGCGGGGTAGCCGCGCTTTATTTGCTCATCGGGTTTTACTCAAACTGGAGTACGACAATCTCGGGATTCGAACCGAGACGGAGGGGCGGTCCCCAGGTGCCTGCTCCGCTCGATGTGAAAACTTGCATCTTGCCGATACGGCTCAGACCGTAGACGAATTGGCGGTAGATGCGGCGGGCCATCCAGCTCCAAGGAATGAATTGCCCGACGTGCGTGTGGCCGGAAAGCTGGAGAGAAACACCCGCTGCTTCCGCGACTTCCGGATGGTCGGGAGCATGCGTCAGGAGAATGCTCGCACGTTCGCGATCCACACCGATGCCCTGAAGCACCGAGGCAAAGTGGCCGTCCTGCGTGGCGTGACGGTAGGGGACTCCAATAATCTGCAAGCCGTCCGCTTCCACTTTTTCGTTGCTGAGCACGCGCACTCCGGCGGCTTCCACGGCGCGCAGATACTTGGTGTCGTCGCCAAATTGCTCGTGGTTTCCCGCCACAAAATACACACCATGCGGCGCCGTTAATTTGCTCAACGGAGCTGCCGCTCGCTTGGCATCAATGGCCGTGCCGTCGTACAAATCGCCGGCGATAAAAATTGCGTCCGGCTCTTCTTTCAAAATTTTGGCCACCATGCGCCGCAGAAAACTGCCGTTACGCACATGTCCCAGATGCAGGTCACTGATCAGAGCTGCTCTTCGACCGCGCCACGCCTCAGGCAGATTTGCCAGCTGCACAGTAATTCGGGTGATGCGCGTCCAACTTGCGTTGAAGACACCGTAGACTCCGGTCACGGCCGCCGCGACGAAAAGTACTTCGACGATCCGATGGAAGTTCACGTCCAGCCCGGCTAGCGCCGCAACCCCAAAAGCAATCCACGAAGAAACAGCCGCAACAAAGAGAAAACTCAGCAAACCCAGCCAAACGGCAGCGGCCCGGTAGAACACGCGCAGCGTGGCGCTGGTATAGCGAAAGGCGAGGAGTGAAGCGGCAAGAAAACTCACGGAGAAAACGCCGAGGACCAGTTTGAGCCAGAGCGGCCCCGCGGCATCGCTTCGCGCGGGCGAAAACGTCCAGGTCTGGTAAAGGAGAAAGTGCGTTAGAAAAAGCACCGTCTGAATCACGGCTATGAACCCAATTAGTCCAGCTCGTATGCGCATGCATGATTAGATTCCCCAACTCGTCATTCGTATTCATGGTTCTGGGATCTTTCTGGCTGAGATGTGTCTGAAAAAACGAAGAGCGGGCACCCTGGCCGCCTATGGGGCCAAGGTACGCCCGCCCTTTTGGTTCACTATTTGCGCGTTCGATGAGTTAATTCAGCTCATTCGCTCAGGTTTTCGTTGGTATCGTGACCGGCTCCGCGAGCTCGAACGTCAGGGGAGTTTCCGGCCGGAGGTGGACGTCTTTCTTGCCGGTCAGAAATGCGACCGCGGTTCCGGCTCCTGCGCCCACGGGTCCGCCAATCAGCGCGCCTTTACCGCCTCCGGCGATAGCGCCAATCAACGCACCTCCGCCGGCTCCGCCGCCGATCAACGCCCAATTACGCTTCTTGTGGCTGCCGCCAGACCTGCGGGAGGAGATGGTGCGGATGTCGTAATTTTGTCCGTTCACATCCACACTTTCCAGTGCGAGCTGCAGACTGCCCCTGCCCTTCAGGTGTCCCGAGCGGTGCACGTCCACCACAACTCCTTCGGCGTTTGCTCCTTCGGGAATGACCGTCTTGCCGTCAATCACGACAGGTGCGGAAACCGTAGCTTCAAAGTGGTCGCCCGGTCTGTTCTCGTCGCTTGCCACGGCCTGGTCCAGAGTGACATGGAGGACAGTGCTTTCTGGCACGGTCACTTCCACTGTCTTTGGGCGGCGCGGCAACTCGGCAGCGCCGATTCCCAGCGCCACGGCAAGTGCCACGGAACCCCCTGCTATCAGATAGTGCTTTTTGCTCAGATGCATGAGCACCTCCAACGCTAATTAGAAGCAGCGGGCTTTCCCGTGATGGCCTTTCTAAACGCTTCAAAAAGAAGGGGATATCTTGAGTCGGACTTCGACGTGGAGGCAAAACTTTCAGCCTCCGAGAATATTTCGCGTACTACAGGTACTATTCAATTCTCTCCCGAATATTGACTCTGGCCGTCTACTTTCAGCACACGCGTCGGGAAGCCTCTCCCTGCTGTCTTACCTTTCTTTTGCTTGCTAGCTCCATCAAATGACCTCCGTCAAATCAAGGGATGTGGACGAATAGTGACGACCTGTTTCGGGTCTCGTCCAGGTCTGCGGACGACAGAAAGGAACTCTCACTAGGAGACGAATGATGAAAAGAGCGCTTCTCTTGTTTCTGTTGATCGGCGCCGGTCCCGCACTCGCTCAAAACCAAAAGCTCCCCGAAGGCATCTGGCAGGGCTATGACGGCGAGTGGCTGCACGTTTCTCAGCAGCTGATCGTTCTTGCTGAAGCCACGCCCGAGGACAAATTTTCCTGGCGTCCAGCGCCGGGTGTGCGCTCGACCAGCGAAGTCTACATGCACATTGTCGAGGCCAATTTCGGCTTGCTCAGCGTGACTGGGCCGAAGATGCCGGCGGACATGAAAGAAGGAATGGAAAAATCGGTCACTGCAAAGGCCGATGTCATTAGCTGGCTCAAGCGGTCATTGGAGGCCGTGAAGCAAGCCCATCTGGCGGTCACGCCGAAAGACCTTCAACGCAAAGTTCACATCTACGATCGAGACGCTACCGTGGACGGAATGTACTTGCGGATTATTGTTCACGCCAACGAGCACATGGGACAGCTTATCGCCTACGCGCGTATGAGCGGCGTTGTCCCGCCCTGGTCAAATGGTCCGCAGGGATAAATCAGCCTTGTAGTGTAGAACGGAGCCGGCGAGACCCACTCTCGCCGCCTGTTCAGTTTCAGCAGCTCTTGGATTCGCTCAGGGCGAGCACGGCGTTTTGCCACTCGCGGGAAACTGACCGTGCATGAATCCAGGCAAATTCCGGCTTGGCTCTTTCGATAAACCAAAAAAGAGCGCACACTGTTCCAGGGTACAATCACATGCTTGCGGCTGCCGGCGTTTGGAAGAAAAAACGCGACGACTTGAAGATCAAACGGAATTCGCTTTTCGAAAAATATTCAAAGCATCCCGAGAAATTTCACCTCGCCCTGGAAATCAAGAAGATCGACGACGAGATTGCCGATTGCACCCAGCACGTGGAACAAGAAAGACGTTCCGAGCGTTCCGCTTCGTCCGCTAAGAAACTACATTCGATTCCCCAATAAGTAAGGAATGCAAGACAATCCGATCATTAAAGGATAAGGCTCGCATCATTTCCGGCGGATGCAAGTGAGCGAGCGCGTTCGAAATCGGGACGCCGAAGAGAAAGAAAAGACAGGCACGAAGTATCGTGCCCCTACGAGACGTCGAGAAGCGAGGTGTGCGCACGTTAGCAGAGCGCACAGGAGCAACGGGCGAAACAAAAGCGCGGCTGGTGTGTGACGCCAGCCGCGCTTTTGTTTTGTGGTGGCGTGGAATTAGTTGGGAGTGCAGTCCACGGTTGGCGGCAGCGCCTGGGTTAGCGTGGTGTTGAGCGATGGAGAGTGGTCGAAGTCGAATAGGTCTTCGAGTGCGTTGGCGTGTTGATCGCGCTTGGTCAGGTGTTGGTGAGGTGTGCGTTGGCCTGCGTCATCGCCGCGGTCGGCAGTATCATCGTCGCCGTCGTTGTCCGCATCTTGGTCGAGGCTCAGGAAGCGGCTTTCGATGAAGGCTAGCAAGGAAGTGTGGCTGCCGGTGGTGTGCGAGACGTAGTGCGGTTTGGAAAACGCCGAGATGGCCAGGAAGGGCACGCGTGCGCCGAGCTGATCGAAGGACGGGCAGTTTTCCGGGTAGGGCCCGGTGGGATTGGCTGCCAGGTCGGGGCAGAGTTCCTCGGCGTCATTGATGGTTGTGTCGGTCTTACTGAGTGGGTTTTGCGCGCATTCGGCACCGGCGCCTGGCTGGAGGCTGGCGGGAGCGTTGGAAAGATCTGCGCATTGGCCCGGTGAAATACCATCGGGGGTTCTTTGGTGGCCTTGAGCGGCGCGTGGCGAGGCGACGTGATCGTAGTAGCCGCCGTGCTCGTCGTAGGTAAAGAAGACTACCGAGTCCTTCCAGTAGGGGCCATTGCGAAGGGTGTTTAGGACCTGGGAGACGTAGGCTTCGCCTCGTTGAATGTCCGTGGGGGGGTGCTCGTCGTTTTCAAGCTTGCGGCCGAATAGGCCGAAATTCGGGTCGATGAAGATGACTTCGGGAAGCGTAGGCGCGCCGGCTGTTCCCGCGGCTTGCGCCAGGAAGACGTTTAGCGGGAGGAAGTGCGGATCGGTGGCGGGTCCGCCGAATTGGCGGAAGCTGCCGCCTTGCGGGGCGTCCTGAAAGTAGTCGGCCCAGGTGATGTTGTTTTTGTCGAGGAGGTCGAAGATGGTTCCGGTGATGGGCTTGTAGCCGCCTGGAGGCGGGAATGTGTCGCTGGTGGTCAGATGGCCGAAGGAGGTGGCGGCCAACAGGTAGGAGCGGTTGGGAAAGGTGGGGCCGAGGACCGCGGCAAAGTAACGATCGCCGACGGCGAACTTTTGGGCGAGATCGTAATAGAAGGGAATGTCGGCTTGCGTGTAGAAGCCCATGGTTTGATCGTCGGTCGGGGTTTCGACGCCGTTGTCGTGCTGCTCGGTGATGTCGTTGACGCGGACGAAGCCGTCGCTTTTGATGTCGTGTAGCGTGTCCATGGGATGGAGGAAGTTGACCTCTTCATGGGTCTGGAACCAGGAATGATCGAGGTCGGGACCGGCGCAGCGGCGATTGTCGTGGAAGGAAAAGACGGTGCTGCCGTTGTCGTCGGGGTTGGAGTTGAAGCAGGTGATGTTGCCGGACTTGTCGGTTTTGCAGGATAGGCCGTCGACGCAATCGTGATCGTCTTTGCGACAGCCGCCGATTTCGTGGTGGTAGGGGCTGCCGGGGGCGTAGGCTAGCGCGCCGAAGTAATTGTCGAAGGAGTGGTTCTCTTGCATGATCACGATGACGTGCTTGACCTTGTGCACATCACCGTCGGCGAAAGCGGGTTTTGGTGCGAACAGCAGGAGCGCTAGAGGCAGAAACAGGAGCGCTCGGATACTTCTGGACGATCGGATCATTGAAACTCCCTTGGGTTTGACCGCGAGGCGGTCTGGTTTTGTCGTGGTGCGGGCAGAAAGGCCGACACCCCGCGCTGCTTTACTAGACCGGAATGGTTAAGACGCTGCGGTGAAAATTTGGTGAACGGTTGGTGACTCCTGGGCGCGGGGGATGCGGCTGGCTGCTGGCGGCAGGAGCGAAGAAAATAGCGGGCACGGCACGTTTTTTTGAAGGCCCGTGCCACCGGGGGAAAAGACAATCTGACATTGGAAATGAAGGTAGAATCGCGGCGTCGCAGATGGGCAGAAATGTGCGCGGAGGAGTAGCGTGAGACCAGAATTGCGCGTGGTTGTGGTGGGGATGATGGCAAGTGGACTGATGGCGGGCGTCGTGACGGCGCAGAAGCCGCCGCTTTT
>Ga0210390_10004566_pt1 | contig 11664 bp, 7 predicted proteins | sample IncBWH11OmetaG_FD_161050 | JGI IMG/M metagenome (GOLD analysis project Ga0210390, IMG submission 161050) | Forest soil microbial communities from Barre Woods Harvard Forest LTER site, Petersham, Massachusetts, United States - Inc-BW-H-11-O ... | reverse complement strand
CAACCTGAACCGGCAAAATTCGCCAATAGTCCGAGTCTCATGCGAGGCAGCAGTGTTGGTTTCAAGGATGCCATTCGTACTTGCTCAGAATCTGGTTCGAGGACGCATCGGTACGGGAAAATCCGAGTCGCGGCCTTTTAGTCTTGGGCCGCGGCTTGACGCAATACGTGGCCGTTGAGTTGGTCTTCAAGTACTTTGATATCCGCTTCCACCATCAGTTCCGCCAACGCATGAAACTTGACCTTGGGATGCCAATCCAGAATGCGCGCGGCTTTGCTGGCATCGCCCTGAAGATGATCGACCTCCCTGGGGCGGAAGTATCTAGGATCGATTTCGACATATTTCTTCCAGTCGAGCCCGGCACAGTCAAAAGCGACTTCCAGGAATTCGCGAACGCTATGGGTTTCGCCGGTGGCGATGACAAAGTCGTCGGGGCTTTCGAGCTGCATCATGCGCCACATGGCGTCGACATATTCTGGCGTGTACCCCCAGTCACGTTGGGCATCCAGATTTCCCATGTAGAGCTTGTCTTGCAGACCCGCGCGAATCCTGGCCACTGCGCGGGTAATCTTGCGGCTCACGAATGTCTCTCCGCGCCGCGGTGACTCGTGATTGAATAGAATTCCGTTGCAGGCGAATAGACCGTAACTCTCACGATAATTCACCGTGACCCAGTGCGCATAGACCTTCGAGCAAGCATAGGGACTGCTTGGCCGGAAAGCCGTGGTCTCCCGCTGTGGATATTCTGGCGTCGTACCAAACATTTCGCTGCTGGAAGCTTGATAGAACTTGGTCTTGCACCTTAATTCGCGTATCCCCTCCAATAAACGGACTGTGCCCAGCGCGGTGATATCGCCGGTGTACTCTGGCAACTCAAAACTGACCTTTACATGGCTCTGCGCACCTAAGTGATAGACCTCATCGGGTTGAATCCGGTACAGGAGCTTGATCAAGCTGGTTGCATCGGCCAGGTCCGCGAAGTGCAGAAACAGCCGCGCTGCCCGTTCATGCCAATCCGGAAGAATCGTGTCAATTCGCGCGGTGTTGAAACTACTCGAGCGTCGCTTGACGCCATGGACTTCATAGCCTTTAGCCAACAACAATTCCGCGAGGTAGGATCCGTCTTGCCCTGTGATCCCTGTGATCAGCGCTCTTTTCATCGGTGATTGCTGTCCTCGTTCCTTATCGAATGCACGCAGCTACTTTGCGCGTCCGCCCCGGAAACAGGTTCCGTCTCATTCCGCATGGCCGGTACGATCTCGGGATTGCGGCTGGCCGTCTTCTCGGCATCCTAAATCGATTCCAAATCCGCCGCTTGAACCTCGACGGTCACGGATCGCTGGATCAGGTCCAAGGAAATCACAAAGCGCATCCCGCTCCTTCTCCTTTGCAGAATTCCCTCCAGGCCCCTCAATGGTCCTGACAGGATGCGAACTCGCCTGCCTACTTGAACGTACGGACACGGTTCAGCACGCAGCGCCGCCGAGAGCCCATTACGCAGTGCCAGTATCTCGTCGTCGGGCAGCGGTGTTGGATAGCCATTGAACCCCACGAGGCGAACGACCCCGGGCGCTTGGACGGCTCGAAGCCGATCCTTCAAAGCGAGGCGCGCAAATACGTAGCCCGCGAATAGCGGAAATTCGATTTTCACTCGGCGATCTTTCCAACGGCTCACCTTTTCATATAAAGGAACAAAACACTCCACCGAGCGCACTGCCAATTGCCTCGCGACGCTTTTTTCGTGTCGCGCACAAGTGTAAACGGCGTACCACCGCAGCTCGCTCGGCGAGGGCCTGCACGCAGGTGCTAGTCCTTCTCTGATGTCCACCTGGCAGATACTGCCCATCGATCCGCCTCCCGGGACTTCGCTGCCGCACACAGCTTCGCCCCGTCACTTACAGGGAAAATGTGACCTAACCCTAATCGCATCTGCACGTTCACAACGTTTACCGTGATTACGCTGACGCCGCCTTGCTCCGCTCGTCAGCTTGTTTGCCGCCCGGATTCCCATTAGCGCCTGATTTCCCATTCGCGCCCGCATGCCCGTTCGAACCGTTCGCGCTCACCCAAGGTATCCCCGCTTTCACGGTTCCGAAAACTTCCTGCGCGAATCTCATTCCAGGATCGTGCGGATCAATCTGGCGCCAGCGCGCCGTGCCAAACACCCAACCCGCTCCCAACAGCACGGAGCAGGCGGTTCCCGCGATGATAATCAGAGCGCGCGGCGGAAAAGACTTGCGTTCCGGCACCTCGGGTTGATCCAACACTTTCACGGAAGGAATTTCTTTTGCTTCTTGGACTTTTGCCAATTCAAATTGCTTGGTTAGGGTTTCATAAACAGCTTCATCAACCTTGAGCTGGCGGAATTTATCGGCGTACGGAACTCCCAAAAGTGGCAATTGACGCAAGGTTGGATACGCGTTGTCTGCAGCACTTTGCGCGCTGGCGGGAGCAGCATTTCCGCCGGACGTCCCTCCGAGCTTTTGCATTTGATTGCGCAGTTCTGTGATGCGAGCCTGCGTGGTGCGCACACGGATGTTGTTGTCGGAATAGATCTGCTTCAAGCCTTCGAGCTGCGACTCGGCAGCAATCAGCTGGCCTTGCAATGTTGCGGCAGCTTCCACCATGGCCCTCGCCTGAGCGGAGATGTCGATCGCCGCGTTTTTACTTGCAAACTGACTAAAATCCTTTTCCGCCGATTCCAGTTCGACATTGATCTTGTTAAGTCGATCTTCCAGAAATACACGCTCGCGATGTGCGGCCGACGTATTCAGCTTGGCAGTGAGCATGTCGAGTTCATCGATGTAAGCGCCGGCGATGGCCGCCGCGCGCTTCGGATCGTGATCGGTGGTACGCAACGTGATCACGCCACTCTTGCGCTCTTCGCTGATATCGGTGTTTCTTTCGAGTCGTTTTCGCGCTGATTCCTCCAGCCGCGCCCCATAGACTTGCTTCAGATCGAATCGTTGAATAATCTGATCTTGCGCGGTGCGGCTATGCATCACGGCAATGAACATCGCTCCCGTCGTCTTCGCTCCAAGAAGATCGCCCGCGAGGGAACCCAGCCCAGAGCTGCCATTCTGACCGCCGCTGAGCATTGCCATAATGGCCAGGCCGCCGCTTCCCTGCTGATCTGGAGGCATCAAGCGCGCGGTGGATTCGTATTCGCTGGGAATCAGAAACGCGATGAGCGTCGCGGCAACGAATCCAACGAGTGTGCAACGCCCGAGAAACCGGCGCATGCCCCACAACAAACGCAGACTTAGCAAGACTCGCTCGCGGGTCAGGCGTTCGGTCCACGCCGGGGCGAACGTCTCCTTGGCTTCTGGCTCCTCTACCAACACGGCGTTCGGATTGGGAGGCGTTTGCATCAATTCCACACTCTCCTAATTCCAGCTGCATTCATGCTGACACCCGGTCCGATGAAACGTTGCCGATCTACTGCTGTCCCAAGTGCAGAGGTACGCTCAAATCGTGCGGCTGAAAGCTGATCCCTACCGACGATGTCCAATTCGTCTGCCGAGTGGGTGCGAGCACCGGAGCCAGCCACGTTTCGTGTTGCACCGACGCCGAGACGTTCAGCACTCCGCGCATCCACAAATTCGCTTTGACCCACTCATCGTTGACCGTCTCTCCCTGCGGAATGAAGTCCGGCGCGACCTTTGCGTGTCGGTAGCCGAATTGCAGCGAGCTCTTCGCGTTGAACCAATAGTTGCTCCACGACTGTATCCCCGTCCCCTCTCTGCCAATCCAGCTACCGATGAGGTTGCCTTTGTTGGTGTACAAATCGTGGTAGAAGAAAGTGTCGTAGTAGATGTACTGCCCGTTGCGACTCGAGGAGACGCTGTTCGTGTTCGTGCTCTCCACCCTTAAATCCAGTTTTTGTATCCTTGGGAAGTGCGTGAGATAAATTCCGGTGTCAATTCCGGCGCGCCGCGGTGAAGCGATCGGCGAAGGATCGTCGTCCGAAATCGAATCGGAATAAATCGATAGCCAATCTCGAACAAATGGAAGCCGGTAGGAAAAATAAAATCCGCCGTTACGTTTCCCAGGGCTATCGTTGGATCCATACAGCACCGACGAGTTGAAAAAATCGAAGTAGCTATTAAAAACGGCCTTAGGAGTAATCGCGCGACCCACTCCCCCGAATTCCGCGGTCCGGGAAAAACCCAGCTCCAAGTTGGGTGTCGGTTTCAGACTCACGGTCTCACCATGAATCATGGGCCGCGGCGGATAGGCGTTGCCGGAAAGCTTGCCCACAAAGAAATCCGTCTTCATCGGCCCGAGCCAATGAAAAATCCAAGGAAGGATAAAAGGCGCAGTCCGGCTCGCCCGAAACATATAAATGGGCTCCGCGTTGTCGCTGAAGATTAAAACGCTGCCCTCTCCCGGCCCCCACCACAGGCTTTGCTTGCCAAACGCGAAATTCCAGTCAGCCACTTTCGCCGCGACGTAAGTGTCCAGCAGTCGAAATTGACTGATCGTCGGAATGGGAGCGGCTGTCCGCGGCGGGTTCCGGTCCAGCGTGCCGATCAGGTTCTCGATCGGCTGGGAAAAACCAGGAGCGGAAGGGGCGTACTGATATTCGCCGCGCACGTAAAGCGTGAAGCGCCCGGCAGTGCCATACCCGGAGAAGCCGTCATAAGTATTGAAACCGTCTTGATACGGCCGGCCATAATTGTTGATAATCGTCTGTCCGAAATGATAGCTGTCGTTCAGAGGCGGGCCGTTGATGCCCGTCGTGATCGCATAGATCGATTCGAGCCGCGCTGTTTTCTCGTTGCCGCCGCCGCTGGCCGATTCGAGATCTGCAGCGAATTCCCTTTCCAGCGCGTAATAAAGCCGTGCTGCTTCTCTCGAGCCTGATTCACCGTCGAATGCCACTCGGTCACTGGCCTCTTCCACCAGATGCGCGCACTCAATGCGCGTCCACGGGCGCATCCCGAGAAATGCCATACGAATGTAGCCAAGTGCCGCGAGCCGTTCGATCGCCGGGTATATCCAGCTATCCAATTCCACGTAGGGCGATCCGGTGCTGCCCGATCGTCTGGCGGGACTCACATCGCTGGACTCCGCGTAGTTTTGCCATTCTCCGCCGCCAACTTCGGGATCGTGATGCCGGCGATACACTTGCTGGCCTATAAACCATCCGAGCGTGCTTCCAATGAGTACGTCCGTCGGAAAATGCTGTTTGGCATCGATGCGCGCCGCTCCTATAGCTGCCGCCATTCCGTAGCTCACAAGACTCACGTACGGGCTGGGGTATTCGTGCGCGATCACCCCCGCAATCGCCCAGGCGATGGCGGCGTGCTCGGAGGGAAACGAATCACCGCTCTTCCAGAAGCTCCCGTGGTAGTTGTCCTGCAGCGGTCGTTCCCTCCCAAAGGCGTACTTGAGCGCGTAGGAGGCTGCCGTGGCATTTGCGGCCGCTTCAAGGGCAAGGAACCCTGTTTCGCGTTTATGATCGTCGTGCGTAAAGTGGCCCCAAAGATAGAGTCCACCGGCAGCCGCTGCCAGCGAGGCGACTCCATAGTTCGAAAAATCATCGGCATTCTTCAGCCGGCTCGGTGAATTCGAAAGATGTTTGCTGAATTCTGTGTCAGTCGCCAGCATCGCACCGGTCGCCACGCCCAGCGGCAACAGCCAATCAACGTCCACCAATCGCAGGTGTGCCGGAGCCGTCCATATCGCTTCTTGATCCTTCGCAAATCGGCGGAAGAGGTGCCGGCCCAGCGTCGTGTCGTAGTCCTGCGTGAAATCCGCCGAGAAGTTTTTCGTAAAATCTGACGCGGAATTCGTCGCCGCACTTGCCGTCTTCGCCGCACCCCCCCCCGGCGTAGTGTTGGGCGCACTGTCCGGCGCTGCATCCATCGCGTCCGTCCGTGAATCGGCGGCGCTCTCTTGCGGGCCGACGTCCGGAACCGGCTGTACGCCAGCAGCCTTCGCTTGTTTGCTCGCAGTGGCTTCCTGCGGCGCAGACTGTGCGAAACAAGTCGCGCTAGCCGTCGGTGCGATCAGTAAGAAGAAACTCAACACGTACCTGCACCATCCTCGTGTCATTCCTGGATCTCTCGATCTAATAGTGCGCCGCGATAAACGCCGTGGACGCGATCGACGACGCCACTTGCGCCGCCAGGAAAACCGTCTGCCACTGTATGCCGCCGCCGACGGCCTTCTCCGGAACCACTACCGTGTCGCCAGGACGCAACTCCGCACTCAGAGACTCTCCACTCCACAATCCTTGGTTAGACCCGAGCACCGAGCCATCTGCGCGAATCACAAAAATCGCTTTCTTGTTGGCTAATTGCGTGGGCCCGCCGGATTGGCTCAGATACCACGACGCGCTCTTTCCCGGACGATACGAAACAGCCGTCGGGTTGTAGACTTGGCCCGTAACCATCACGTAGCTCGGTTTTTTCGGAATTTCGATCAAATCTCCCGCTCGCACCTCCACATCCGCGTTCGTGTTTTGCCATTGGTGAATGTCTGCCGAAATCCTTATCGCCACCCGCCCCGTCGGTGGATTAGAACTCAATTGTTCCAGCGCCGTCTGCCACTGCTGCAACGCCAGATCCTTCGCTCTTTTCTTATCCGGATCGGATTCCGGCAGAAGTTGCAGATTGGACTGTTCATCTTTCACGCGCAGAATCATTTGGTCTTGGTCTTTCGCCTCCAGCTCGCGCACTTGCACCCGTCGCAGCACCGCACCATAGGGGTAACCGTCAGGCTGGAAGCCTCCGGCCCGTTCGAGAATCGAACTCAGCTTTTCGCCGGGACGAATTCCGTATGTTCCCGGATTTTTCACTTCGCCTTTCACGGTAATCGAGGCCCCCAAGTCGTTCCAACCGGGCAGCTGGCGAACGGTAAGCACGTCGCCGTTGTGAATAGCAATCGCCGCTTCTGGCCCATTGGAAAGCGCGCTGGAAATCGAAATGGATTCGTGCTGCGCCGTCACCCCAGCCTGATTTCCGAACTGAAAATGTGTCAGGTCTGCGGTGTTTGTATCCGCGCTCGGCTTTAGCCCGCCACCCACCTGGAGCAAATCCGCGATGGTCATGTTCGTCGTGAGCGGGTAGCGTCCGGGCCTCGCCACTTCGCCCTGAACGTAAACAGTCGCCGGTTCCACCGCATCTGGATTGCGGTGAATCAGCAACCGGTCCCGCGGCTGCAGCACAATGTTCTCGGTGGGATCCCCAGCTAACGCTTCGTTGAGATTTACGCTGAAGATCTTGAATTTCCCGTCCGGCAAGTACCTGAAAACCTGCGCATCCTCTTTCTGCGCGTCAGGGGCCAGTCCGCCGGCCAGATGAATCGCATCCCCCAATCGGATTTGGCCGGAGGTCCGATAAGTTCCGGGCGCTCGCACGTCTCCCCACACTGAAACAATCGGAGGATTCTCGAAGTCAAACCGGCTGAAGATTCTTACCGTATCCATCGGATGTAGCAGCGGTGCGTGCGACGGATCGGCAAGCGATTCAGCCAAATCAAAGCTCTCCACCGTCGGATGAAAATCCGGAGCGTTCAGACGAATGATTTCCGCGTAGTTAGTTGCGGGCTCGGGCAGCAGATCCTTATACGATGCGATCACATCCGTGACCCGCATATTCTCGCGATACGAGTACCGCCCCGGACGAATTACGTGGCCATCGAGATAAATCGCATCCTGGTTATACGAAGCAATCGGAAAAATCCTGATCCGATCCCCGTCCTGGATTTCGAAAGACTCCAGCTTCTTGGTCACTTCCGCCGCTTCGCCAATTTCAGGTATGTCCAAACCCAGCATCGTCTGCTTGTCGTGCGCCACCAGGCGTTGCACTTCGATGTGCCGCAGCGCAGCCGTAGGAAGCAGTCCGCCCGCGAGCTCCAGCACAGCCGCCAGATTTTTTTCATCCTTCAACTCGTAAATCGCCGGACGCCGCACCATCCCTTCCACCGTAACCTGCGGGCCGATCGGCGGCACCAGAACGGTGTCGCCATTGTCCAGGCGCCCCATGTCGCTCTTCACGCCGTGCAGCAACAAATCGTACAGATCCACGACCTGCACCAGCTGATTACCTCGATAGTGCTTGACGATCCGCAGCGATCCTTTCGGAGTCGGCCCGCCGGCTGCGAATAACGCGTTCAGCGGCGTCGAAAGCGAGCTGATGTCGTAAGCGCCGGGGTTCGCCACATCGCCTACTTCATAAATACGAATCGTTCGCAGCCGTGCCAGCGACACTTCCGCAGACACATCGCGGAACTCAGTCCGCAATATTCGTTGCAAATCTTGTTGCACGTCCGCGAGATTTCTGCCGCTCACCAGCACAGGCCCGGCTTCGGGTAGACTGATCCGCCCTTCCCGATCCACCGTGCGGAAAAATCGCGTCGACACGCCGCCCCACAGATCAATCGAAAGTCCGTCACCCGGTCCCACCACATAATCCGGACCAACCGGAAGATCCATCGGAATCAACTGCGGATCGCGAGTTCCATTTTCGAATACCTCGGAACCAAATCGTTTCGGCGTCGTGGGACGCGGCACCGCCTGGAGGTACATGTCGTAAAGCGATGGAATATCCGTATAGGGACTCTGCTTACGCGCCATTTCAGCCGGTTGTATCAGTGCGTTTTGCCGGGATCTTCGCGAAGACGGCTGCACTGGAACAACTGGTGACATCCCAGCCGACGGAGGTGCGTTCACGTCACGGCCGGAACCCATATTTGCGAACGCAAGCGCCGCGCCAGCGGGGTCCATTCCCATTCCGCCGCTCTCCATATCCCCGCCGCCCCGGTTGGTCAGCGATCCCCCGCCTCCGCCCAAGCCAGATCCGGACTGTTGGCTGTCGCCGCCGGCCAAGAGCTGTGGGAAAGGACTTCCCGACGCCGATCCGGGTCCAGATCCAGATCCGAACTCCGATTGGTTCGAGCCCATTCCACCGAACAATTGCATTCCGTCCGAGCGGTCTCCCGGCTGGTCCGTTTGATAATTGTTTAAGGGATCTCCGCTGGTTTGCATCAACAGCCCGTGCTCTAGAGGGTTTGCGCCACCGTTCGGGAGGTTTGGTGGATTCGATTGCTCAGGAGTATTCAGTTGAGGCGCTTGGATTGCCGGACTCTGCCGTCCCTGCGGACCTTCATTGTCAGCAGGCGAATTCGGCTGTGCGTTCGTACAGTCCCCGTCAATCTGGGAGTCGCAAGTGCGCGCGGTTTGCAAACTGTTTTGAAGGTTTTTTTGGTGCGCTGCTATCCGGTCCTCCTCTTGATGTTGGGCCAGCCATTTCGTGCGCTCCTGAACCAGAAGCTCCTGTTCCCTGCCAAGCGCCGATTCGGGATTAACTCTGGGTACAAGGAATCCATATTTCTGCACGATGGCTGTCGCAATCGAACGGAACTGGACATCGGTCTCCAAGCGCTCAAAGATGGCGTCGTTCGTCAGGTCTAAATCGCTGATGATTTGCCCGTGGTCCGTCGCGTCCTTGGCGACCCACCGCTTCAACTCGACCATCAGTCCGACTTCCGTGAGGAGAACCGACTTCAGCTCCGTCGCTGAGGCCGCCACACGGCTCAAATTGTCGCGGCCCAGGTCCGAGCCAAGCGTCTGAGGCGGGCGCTGATTTTGCGCTCGCGCCGCGCCGCACCCGAACCCCAGCGCGATCAAAGCGCACATAAGTCCACGCGCGCTTTTCCCGGGAATTCGAATCGCACTCGCGTTCTTCACTGCTCTTGCGTCACTCATATCAATCTCAGGGCCTCAATTGATGGTGTGCATCTTTCCGCGAATAGCGCTCAGCACGCCCGCCTCGGAAGCTTCGATTTGATTCGACTCAATGCACAGCGACGTCCAATAAAACATCGAACTGTTCCGGTCAGCCGCAATCGCAATCACTCGCATTTGAGGATGATTTCGCAAGATTGATTTGCAAACATCCGGAAGACTATTGGATCTCTCCAGCGCCACGATTAAAAAGTCCGGGCGCGTTTCTTCCACGGCATGTTCCAATTCAGCCTCTTGCTGAATCTCACCAACAATCTCGATGTCCGGCTGATCCGAAATGGTTGCCATCACCAGTTCGCGGATCAATCGCGGCCGATTCGCTACTAGCACTCGGATGGGATTCATCAACGCCCTCCGCAACAACGGAATATTGGAAAAGGAGTATAGGGAGGGCTGCCGACAACCGGTAGGTTCAATTGCGGTTCAGAACAAGGCACAGAAGGCAGCCAAGCAGATTCCTTGAGGGTGGATGATTTCGTACCAATGCGAAAACCAAGAAAGTACCGATTCGTACCTTTGCGGAGAACTACTCAATCCGGTACCAGGTACCACGCCGTCTGGTATTTTTGTTCACATCGCAGTACACACGAGGTGTAAATACCCCCTAAACATTTGTCGGCCCAGTTCAGGCAGATCGGCACATGCCAAAACGCAACAACACGAGCGCAAATTCACGCCCTCGTCGTTCCGCAAATCGAACCTGCCGACCACACAGAAAGAAATCGAGGGCGGAAATGACTAAGAAAACCTGCCCGAATCGGGCGATCGCTCCGATTCTCTCTCATTACCGGCAGGATGAAGCGGAACAGTCTACTGCGCTTTAGCGGCTGCAGGAGCTGCACGGAGGGAGTGTCCCCCCACGGAATCAGTTTCCAAACAGCAGTATTTGAAACTTTCCAGACTCGTTCGACGGCACCAGGAGTTCGTGCGTCCTGGAATTCAGCGCCATCGTCTTCGACCCAGCGTGCGTGGGGATTCGTTGCACCGCGCTGTATGTATCAGGCGAGTCCTGATGGAACACGTCAATCGTTCCTTCTCCAGTGGAGTTGAAGATCAGGCCGGTGGCAGGGTCGAACGCACTCGCGTCCACGTGGTCGCCGATCGGCACGGTCACGATCACGTTTCCGGTGTCCGAGTTGACGACCGCCATCACCTTGCTGCGGCACCCGACGAAAAGCCGATGATTCACGCGATCGATCGCCATGCTGGACGGGCGCTGGCAGGGCGCGAGCGGCCAGCGATTCGTGACCTTCAATTCGTGTGCGTCAATGCGCAACGCTTCACTCTGATCCTCTAAGTTCACGAAGACATTTCCCGATCCGTCAGCTGCCGCGAACTCCGGGCCGCCGCCGAGAGCGATCGTGCCAGCAACTTTGCCGCTGGCAGCGTCGATCACCGTGGAGCTGTCGCTCCCGCCGTTCATCGCAAAAACGCGGCGCGTGGATGGATCGTAAACAATGGCATCGGGTTTCTTGCCGGTCGGCACCTGAGAAACTGCTACAAGCGTCTTCAGGTCGAAAATCGTGACCCTGGAGGCCTGACCGTTGCTGATGAAACCGCGGCGTTCTTCCGGCGCGAGTGCTATGCCGTGAACTCCCGGCGTGTCTGGAATTTTCCCGATGACGCTGTTTGATGCAAGATCAATTACCTCCACCTGCGTCTCGTGCGACACAAATAGGCGCTGGGCGGGCTCATCCACCGTCAAGTAATCCCATCCGCCGGTTCCGCCAACTGGAATCGTTCTTAATAAGTGATAACCACCCGCTGCGAACAACGCGGCGATCGTGACGAGAACACAAGCGCAAAAGATCAGGGATTTTTTCAACGAAGCCTCACTTTAGTCGGAATGGAAAGCCTGGCTACCGACACGAACCCGCGCCGGAATCATGAAATGTTTTCCCGGCTTCGGG
>Ga0210390_10004564_pt1 | contig 11667 bp, 10 predicted proteins | sample IncBWH11OmetaG_FD_161050 | JGI IMG/M metagenome (GOLD analysis project Ga0210390, IMG submission 161050) | Forest soil microbial communities from Barre Woods Harvard Forest LTER site, Petersham, Massachusetts, United States - Inc-BW-H-11-O ... | reverse complement strand
CCGCCTGCAGGTAGCTGTGTTCCTTCATCCGCTCGCGCAAACCCTGATCAAGCAGCACCCTATGCAACGCCCGCATGATTTCAAACACGTTCTCCGGATTCACCAGCACCGCCGCGTTGCCCACCACCTCGGGCAATGACGACACGTTCGACGTTACCACAGGCGTCCCGTGCGCCATCGCCTCCAGCGGAGGCAGTCCGAATCCTTCATACAGCGACGGAAACACAAATATCTTCGCCGAGTCATAGAAAATTCTCAGCACCTCGATGGGCACAAATCCCAGAAAGCGCACATCATTCTGCACTCCGCTGCGCACCACCGTGCGCCGCAAATCGGGATTGCCGGAAAGATCGTCTCCGATGATGATCAGCTTGAGATCGGGAAACGCTCGTTCCTTTTCCAGTTCGCCCTTCAGCGCAGAAAACGCTTCAATCATGCGCACCACATTCTTGTGCGCGCTCACACGTCCCGCGTATAGCAAGAAGGGATACGTCACCTGATACCTCTTGGCGATCAACTCCCGGTCGGCGGCGCTGGCATGTCCATGCAGAAAGCGCTCATCAATGGCGTTGTAAACCACGTCGATGCGCCCTGGCGAAATACCAAACAACTTCTCCATTTCCGTCTTCGTGAAATTTGAGACCGCAAAAATCCGCGCCGCACCCCTGAGTACCCGCCTGGTGAGCTGAAAGTGAACCGCTCGCCAAAGGTTGTTTCGCTTTCGTCCGAGTGACATGTGTTCCAGCATGTCGTGCACCGTCATCACATACGGGCAAGGCAGCGCCCGCGGCACCGAGAAAACATTGGGCACATGCAGCAGGTCACAATCGAGTCGCTGCAGAATCGTACGAAACTCCCAATATCCCTGCAGCGATCGCTCCGGCCGCAGCAGCGGAACGGCATGAAAATTAGCCGGCAGCGAGCCGATTTCTTCCACCTTGGCGGAAGGCCCAATGAGCAGATATTCATTCTCGCGGTCCAGACGCCCTAGGGTTCGCACCACATTGCGAATGTAAGTGCCCACACCAAATTCCGTCATCCGCCGAATGTCGATCGCAATCTTCACGGAAGGAATTTAACCACAGAAGCCACGTAGAAACACAAAATGAACAACAATTAGGGATTGGACGTAGTAAGCAGAGGAGTAACTTTCAACAACCTGTCATCCTGAGCGAAGTTGTCGTTCGCAAAGCGAACGACAACGCAGTCGGAGCATCCCATGCAATCTGGGAACCACCATCGGCCTCAACGGGATTTTCCGTCGCTGCCCGCGCGGGTTCGGCTTCTATCAATGTCGACCGCGCAACCCTACGTCCTGACTTCCGCCTGCGCCTTCGCCCTGCGCTCCGCATACAACGGAAACGCCTCGCAAAGTTCCAGCACCTGACCGCGCACTTTGCTCGCAACGCTGGCGTCGGCACGATGCAGCAGTACCTCGGCGATCCAGCGCCCCACCTGGCGCATCTCAGCTTCCTTCATGCCGCGCGTGGTCAGCGCCGGAGTGCCAATCCGCACCCCGCTCGGCTTCATCGGCGGATTCTTATCGAACGGAATCGCATTCTTGTTCACCGTGATCCCCGCGTCGCCCAGCGCCTTTTCGGCTTCGCTTCCCAGCATCCCTTTCGAGAAAACGTCCACCAGCATCAAGTGCGTGTCCGTCCCGCCGGAAATAATCCGGAACCCTTCCTCCGCCAGAGTCTGCGCCAGCACCCTGGCGTTGGCGACAACTTGCGCCGCGTATTCGCGGAATTCCGGTTGCATGGCTTCAAGGAAGCAAACCGCCTTCGCCGCCATGATGTGCACCAGCGGCCCGCCCTGCATCCCCGGAAACACAACCTTATCGATCGCCGCACCAAACTCCGCCTTCGAAAGGATCATCCCAGAGCGCGGCCCGCGTAATGTTTTGTGGGTTGTCGAAGTAACAATGTGGGCATGCGGCACCGGCGAAGGATGCGCCCCACCCGCCACCAGCCCCGCAAAGTGCGCCATGTCTACCAGAAACAGCGCTCCAACTTTGTCCGCAATCTGGCGCATGCGCGCAAAATCAATAGTCCGCGGATAAGCGCTGCCCCCGCCGATAATCAGCTTCGGACGTTCCTGCTCGGCAATTCTTTCGAGTGCGTCGTAATCAATCGTCTCCGTCTCTTGGGTCACGCCGTAAGGAATGATCTTGTACGTCTTCCCCGAAAAATTCAGGTGATGCCCGTGCGTGAGATGTCCGCCATGCGCCAGGTTCAGTCCAAGAATAATGTCGCCCGGCTGCAGCACTGAGGCATAGGCTTCCATGTTCGCCTGCGATCCCGCGTGTGGCTGCACGTTGGCATGCTCGGCGCCAAATAATTGCTTGGCACGATCGCGCGCCAGATTCTCCACGATGTCGGCAAACTCGCAGCCGCCGTAATAACGCTTGCCGGGATAGCCCTCCGCATACTTATTGGTGAACACCGACCCCGCCGCTTCCAGCACGGCTTCGCTGACAAAATTTTCCGACGCAATCAGCTCGAGCCCCTCGTGCTGGCGTCGTTCTTCGTTGTCGATGGCCGCCGCGATCTGCGGATCGTTTTCATACAGCGGCATATACATTCGGGTCGAAACAGAGGATGAGACAGAATGGGAAGCAGAATTCGTCATGTCGGTTTCTTAAGGCCTCTCGTAAACGTTCGGATCATGCCGTTCCATATATCGCTCCGGCGACTTCACCGGAGCGAAACCAACCTGCGCATAGAGTCCGTGGGCGTCTCGTGTCGTAAGAATCCAGCGTCGTAAATTCTGCAGCGCGGGATGCTGCGTAATGCACTCCATCAGCCACTTGCTCAGCCCGCGCCCACGATGCGATTCCAGCACAAACACATCGCCCACATAAGCGATAGTCGCAAAGTCGCTGATCACGCGGGCAAATCCCACCTGCGCGCCGCTCCCATCATAAATGCCAAAGCACAACGCCTGCTCGATCGAGCGCTCCACAACCTCGCGCGGAATTCCCCGAGCCCAATAACAATTCGCCAGGAAATTGTGGATCACATCCAGATCCAGCCGCACGGGGTCGGTGCTGATCAAGAATTCGCCGCGCCGGTGCTCGACGGTCTCAGTCGCATCGTTACTGGCACGTGTAGATTCCACACTCATATTTTACCTGCTACGGCGCGCCCACACGTGAGATATAGAGACGGAAGAAACCCTCCGCATCCGAATCGAGGCAGACCTGGGCATTCGGAGCGCCGTTCTCCGGCCGCGTGAAGCCCTTGTCATCCACGCGAATGTGCATTGCCTGCACCGGGCAAAGTTTCGGATTCAGGATGTAAGCCACCGTCATCACGTCAAAAAGCGTCGGCGTCTCCTGCCCCCACTCGTGGTAAAGCAGCGTCAACGCGTCGGTAAGCGGCGTGCCCGACCGAAACAAAATCGCCCGTCTCACCTCGTCCAGCTTCAGTTGCGTGGAGTCGAGCGGCATCACATATAGCGGCACACCCGAAGCGAAAAGTTTCCGCGCCGAAGGAATGTCGTTCAGGACATTCCATTCCGCCTGCGGCCCTTGCGGCGGGAAATATCCCACGTCGCCGTAACCGCGATAAATCGATCCGCCCATCAGCACCACTCGCCGCAGCTTCCGAAAAGTTTCCGGGGCCTTATCGATCGCAGCCCCCACGTTCATCAGCGGCCCGATCGCGATCAGCGTAATCTCTCCCGGATGGCGCCGGATCTGCTCCAGAATAAAATCCACGGCCTTGGGATGCGACAACCGCGCGAAGTGCGCGCCCTCGGCATAGCGGCGCTGTGTGAAGAGATCATTGGCAGGAGTGGGCGTGGGCGCTCCCACAGCGACCGGAATGTCCAGCCGGTTAACTTCGCCGAGCAGCCGGTCCACAAGCTTGGCGCGCGTTTCTGTATCCCCGAAAGTGGTGGTGATGCCGAGTATCTCCAGTTCCGGGCTGCGCAGGGCAAGCACGACCGCGAACGCATCATCGACGTCGTCGCCAATGTCAGTATCGATGATGATTTTTTCCCGGTGTCCCTCTGGCCCTATTTCCGGAACGGGCAGTTGCGCCGATTGGGCGTGACCACAAACCGCAAGCAAGCTTGCGAGTCCAAAGTGCCCGATGACTGCAGCGAATCTGGAGATGGCCATCACTCTTTCTGTTCCTCAGTCAAACGCCGTTCGCAAAAACGACGCCAGCTGCCATCCGTCCATATAACTATAAGGCGCTTCGCCCATGGTGTAGTGCCCGCAAGGCAGCACCGCCACTTTATGATCCAGCCTATGCCGCTCGAATTCCGCCACCACGTCGCGCGAAAGCTCCGGCAAAAAAGTCAGATCATACTTCGCATAAACGATGAGCGATTTCCGCGGCCAGCGTGAGAACTGGTTGAAATACGCCATCGGACTCACCGCCAGCCAGGATTGTCGCAGCGTTTCCAGCGTAATCTGCGACTCCATACCCTGCCGGATGTGCCGCGTCGACTGCCCATGCCACACCACATCCGCAACATAAGTCGACGCATGATTAAACGCGGCCACCCGAATCCGCGGATCATGCGCCGCCGCGATGAACGCATAACACGATCCCAGGCTCGTGCCCAAGATCCCGAGCCGGCTGTACCCTTGCTCCTCCAACCAGTCGAGACAACATCGAATATCGACCACGCCCTGCCGCACCGCATCCAGCGTGCGCCCAATATTTGCGGAGACCGCATAATCGGCGCGGCTAATCTCCGCCGGCATGCGGATGTCATGATAAGGCATGCTCAGCCGCAGCACGGAAATCCCCAGCATGTTCAGCACTTTGCACAAGCTCACGTAAGCCACCGCGTCCGCGTTCCAGTGCGGCAACAGCACAATCGCTCGCCGCCCTCGCGCCGGAAACCAGCGCGCATTCACCAGATTATTCTCGGGATAAGGTGTTTTCACCGGCGCAGTGAAACGCAAAAACTCTGCGAACGTTCCCTTCACCTTCGCCTCGAGCTTCGGATCAGGAACTTCGCGCGTAGAAAAAACTTTCACCTCGCGCTTCTCCAGCCTGAAGTCTGTAGGCGGCGTGTAGGAATAGAAATCATCGCTCGCCGCCACGATACGCCGGTTGAAATCGACAAAAAACTTCGCCGGATCCTCCACGCCCTGCCCGGGACGCGCGCCGTTGCGGCAAGGCCAGTCCCGTGCCCACTCCACTCCCCACTCCAGCGGACGCACCACGCGGTTATTGTCCACCGACGTAAGCCGGTGCTCCCAGTCATACATCCATTGTGCATACCGAGAAGGTGCGTAACGAGAAGGCATAGTTAACCTTCTAGTCTAACAAGCAGAGGGTGCGCCGTTGGCTGCGAAACATTCAACGGCAGCAATTAGCAGTTAGCACTTGCCATTTGGCCCTTGAGTGGGCTCCCACTAAGAAGTATACGGAGCTAAGAACGGTTTTACTCCTGCACGCTGACCCCTGACCGCTGACCCCTGCCTTCTAGCTCCCGTACCTCCTCGGCACCCTCTTCGAAATATTGCAAAGAATTTCGTAGGGACTGCTGTTAGCCAACACAGCGTGTTCCAGCGCATCCACGCTGAGCCCGTCCCCGGACCCGAGCAGGATCACTTCGTCCCCTACCGCGACGCCCGGAATGCCGGTCACATCGGCCAGCGTCAGGTCCATGGAAATTCGGCCTACGATCGGCGCATAGTGGTCGCGCACAATCACGCGTCCGCGATTGGATAGCTGGCGGTTATACCCGTCAGCATAGCCCACCGGCAGCACCGCAACATGCGCCGGCGCCTTGGTAATGTAAGTCGCGCCGTAGCCCAGCGCCTGGTCGCCCGGAAAACTTCGCAGAGAAAGAATGCGCGTCTTCCAGGTAAGAATCGGTTTCACCGGCAGGCGCAACGTTCCCCCGCTCACTTCGCGTCCCGCACGCTGGAACGGCAAATAATATCCATAGAGCGCAATGCCCGGCCGCACCATGGTGTTCCTGTTCGTGCTGACCGATGCTTCGCGGCGGGAGATCACTGCGCCAGTGTTGGCCACATGCACAAACGTCGGAGTCATCCCGGCGTCGCGCACCGTGCGCCGCGCTTCTTCGAACTTGTGTAGCTGGTCGGCCACCGAGGGCGCGTCCAGAATTTCGGACGACGCCAGGTGAGTCGACAATCCCCCCAGTGTGAGATGCTTAGCCGCTTGCAATGCGGCGAGCAACGCGGGAAGTTCTGCGACAGCAACTCCCAGTCGCCCCATGCCAGTATCCACTTTCAAGTGGACGGGATGACGCGCCCCGCTCAAAGCGGCCGCCTTCTCCATCGCCTCGATATGCCAGAGCTCCCACACCGTCGGAGTCAGGCGCAGTCGGACAATCTCACTTTCTTCGCCGCGCCAGAATCCGGTCATCAAAAGAATGTCGGATTGAACGCCCGCCTCGCGCAGAGGAATCGCTTCGTCGAGCGAAGTCACCCCCAGCCAGCTCGCGCCTTCGGCTTCGAGCGCCCGCGAACACTCCACGGCACCGTGTCCGTAAGCGTCAGCCTTCACCACCGCGCACACCGTCACGCCCGCGCCCACGTGTTTCTGCACGGTGCGAAAATTACCCCGCAAGGCGCCCAGAGACACCTCCGCCCATGTAGGACGCGTCGCCACGCGGCTTAGGATTTCTGCAGTGGTTGCCACTTTCGCGATTATAGCGGCAGCGGCCGGCGTCTAAAGGTTACGCCGGGGCTACTCCCGCCCGGACGACGATCGCCCGGGAAGGGCACGAGTTCAGAGGCTGCGGAAAAACTCGCAAAATGCATGCAGTACCGGCGGAAGAGCGGCGCTTCGGCGAGTGAGGGAATCCGGCCCTCTTTCTGTTCGTTTTTCGTAACAATTTTCCCACGCGTGCACCGCTCCACCGTTTTCGTTCTAGCATTGCACTCCCTCCCCCTTCTCTCTGCCGCTGGCGACGCAAGTCGCCAGCGGCGCGGTTTGCTGCGAAAAATCTTCCCCCGGAGCTCGATCCACGTGGGGACGGGCACTCTTGCCCGTCCGCCGAGCACAGCTCGGCTCTTGCCTTTATGGTTTTGATTTTTCTTGGTTTTGATTTTTGCGGTTTGATTCTTCGTAGCTTTTGTCTTTGCGCCAATCTCGGAACCGCCTCGCACGCGGCTTCAGCCGCCGAGGTCAGGTTTCGAGGCCCACTTGGCAAACCCGCCCCACCAGATAATCGCCGGCGCTCTTGCCCTCGGCCATGGGGATCACTTCCAGGGGATGCGTCTGGTTGTGCGGGCGCAGGATGAGATGGTTGCCCGCTACCTCCACATACCTCACCGTGCAGGTTCCGTCCTTGAGCACGGCGTAGAGATTGAACTCGCCCTTGCGATAGGGCTTGAGTGAATTGTAATGCCGGTCGAGCAGCAGGGTCGCTCCCGGCGCCAGCCGCGGATACATGCTCACGCCATCGTGGCTGTCGGCTTTGATCAATACGAATCGTTCCCAGCTCCCGCGGCCGCCTTCGCTCTCCGCCCGCAGCTTGCGCAGGAATGTTTTCTTGAATTTCAGGATCTTCTTCACGTTCATGCTGGCGATCAGAGGCTGGGTCGCGGCGACCGTCCCCTCGACTTGCAGGATGTTTTCGAACTCATCCCCGCTGGGCGGCAGGATCGAGGCGCGCTTGTTCACCTCGGCGGGATCCAGCAGGTCAAGCACCGAAAGATGTTGTACCGCAATGACTTTGTCCATTCCTTCCAGGCTCAGCCCCCGCTTCCGGTTGAGGAAGTTGGAAATGTGCGCCTGTTTGAATCCGGTTTGTTGCGCCAGTCGCAGCCCAGTTAATTCATGGGCCTCAATGCGATCCCACAGAATCTTGCGGAGATTTTCTTGCAAGACGCGGAATTTCATAGCTTTGGAGTATAGCACCGGTGTCCATAGCAGGCGCTCACCTGGAGCGTTTTCCACAGCCCGATTGGTAGCTCAACCTTGACTGAGAAAATTAGCAGCTATACCATCACGCAGCATCAAACACATTTCCGGCTCAGGGGTGAAGAAGTGATGAGCAACGGAAACATCGTCAATGAGGAGCAGGGCTTCGTCGAGTTCCGCCGCAAGGTGCGGTCCGCCGAAGTGCTCTCCGCAGCCATGGAGCGGCTGCTGCTGTCGCTGCAGTTTACCGGACGCGTGAGCGTGGTTGTGCAAAACGGACGCGTGTTCTCAAGTCGGGCTACGCGGAAGGCTATTTCCGCCGGCGCTATGACGCCCAATCCGGCGGCCGCGGGAGCTTGGCAGACGAAGCACCAAAGTGTCGCCGATTGGGGAACCAGCACCGACGGGAAACGTTCTCCCGGAGAACAAGGGACGACTGCCGAAGCGAGTGAGGGCAGTATCGTAGAATGAGACGACGGCGCTCGCGCATGGCCGAAGAAGAGATGGGAACTCCCTTCGAGGCCGGTGGAAGCGCCAGCTTGCATGGGGTCCCTCGCTTCGCTCGGGATGACAGAGTTTAGGAGAGCTGCAGGGTTCCTCGTAACATTCGCGCCGCATACATTGCGCGACACAGGACGGGAATGGACATTACGTGGTTGACCGACCGGATCGCGGTCGGAGGCGGAATCTGGACTTCGGACAACATGGGGAAGGTGGCGCGAGAGGGAGTGACGCACATCATCGACATGCAGATGGAGTTCGATGACACGCCGCTGGGAGAAGCAGCCGGCATCGAAGTGTTGTGGAATCCGACGGACGACGATTTTGATCACAAGCCGCGGGAGTTGTTTCAGCGGGGAGTGGATTTTGCCAGGATCGCGCTCGAAGAACCCACGGCCAAGCTGTTCATCCATTGCGCAGCTGGAGTGCACCGGGCGCCGATGATGGCGCTGGCACTGCTGGGGTCGATGGGATGGACGGTGGAGGATGCGATGGCATTGATCGAGAAGCGGCGTCCGGTGGCGGATTTTGCGGACGTGTATGTGCGCAGCGTGGAGGAATTTCTGGAAGGGCTGACGCCGCAGGGTTCACGATTTTCGACTTTTTGATTTGCAGGGTTCGAAGAGAACAAAGCTTTAACCACCGGGGACACAGAGGTCACAGGGTAGAGCCGCGCGGAGTTAGAGCTTTCCTTTGACGGAAGCGAGGAAATCAGAAAGGGCCGCTCTTCCACGGTCGCGCCTCCACGGCGACCTAGGCACCTCGCAACCTCAGCCTAACGCTCAGCCGATTTCTTCGCTCCAGGTTTCCATGGTTTTTTTCACGAGGGCCATGAACTGGTCGGCGACGGCGCCGTCGATCAGGCGGTGGTCGTAGCCCAGCGTGAGATGGACGACGGAGCGGATGGCGATGGAGTCGTTGCCTTCTTGGTCGGTGACCACAAGAGGCTGCTTGGTGATACCGCCGACACCCATGATGGCGGAGTTCGGCTGGTTGATGATGGGCAGGCCGAAGACGGCTCCGAACTGGCCGGGGTTGGTGACGGTGAAGGTTGAGCCTTCGATGTCTTCGGGCTTGAGTTTCTTGTTGCGCGCGCGCTCGCCGAGGTCGGTGATGCCGCGCTGCAGGCCAAGGAAGTTGAGGTCTCCCGCGTTCTTGAGGACGGGGACGATGAGTCCCCAGTCGAGAGCGACGGCGATGCCGACGTTGATGCCGCGGTGGTAGCGGATGTTGTCGCCTTCGAGCGAAGCGTTGATGATGGGCCACTGCTGCAAGGCGATGATGGCGGCGCGCACGAAGAACGGCATGAAGGTGAGGCGGACGCCGTGGCGCTGCTCGAATCCGGCTTTCTGTTTGGCGCGCAGGGTGACGATGCGGGTGAAATCCACTTCATACATGCAGTGGACGTGAGCGCTGGTGCGGCGCGACTCGATCATGCGCTGGGCGATGATCTTGCGCATATTCGTCATGGGGACGAGATCGCCGGGGTAGGGGGCGGGAGCTGGGGTTGCGGGACGGACGGCTGCTGGCTGAGCAGGTCCTGGTGACGGTGGCGCCTCGCTTCGCTCGGCGGGACGGACGAATGCGTCCATCCCCTCACGGCCCGTCCCTGCACTGGCAGGTTGTGATCCCTGGTGCTCGATGAAGGCCATGATGTCTTGCTTGGTGATGCGGCCACCGAGGCCGGAGCCGGAGATTTGCGAGAGGCTGACGCCGTGTTCGCGGGCGATTTTGCGGACGAGCGGGGAGGAGCGGGCTTCGTCTTCTTCTTCTTTGTGGGATGAGGTTGCCGTTGGCGCTGCGGAGGGCGGCGGGACGGGAGTGGTTTTCTTTTCTTCTTTTCTCTCTTCTGGTTTTTTCTCGGGCGCGGCGGGCGTTGCCTTGGCGGGCGGGGCGGCGGCTTCGCCGTCGGCGGCGATGGTGCCGACGACTGTGTTCACGCCGACCGTGGTGCCTTCGGCGACTTTGATTTCGCGAAGGATGCCGGAGGCGGGGGCGGGAATTTCGGCGTCTACTTTGTCGGTGGAGATTTCGAACAGCGGTTCATCGCGTTGCACTTTGTCGCCGGGCTTCTTCAGCCACTTGGTAATAGTGCCCTCGACGATGGACTCGCCCATCTGGGGCATGATGATGTCAGTCGGCATGATTTCCTTCCCTAGGCCCCACGGATCGAGAGGTGGGGCCGGACGCAAACTTCATATTATAGCGGGTGCGGGATTGATGGTGGAAACAGAGGAGCAGGCTGGATGAGGTGTGTGACTCGAACCGTTTAGCAGGCTGGCGAAGAACTCCTTGCGGACACAGAATGCGACCACCGGGGCTGAAGCCCGCGTGCTTTTGGAGACTTTACCCGGCGCTGAAGCGCTGCTCTTCCACGGTACTATGCGCGTTCGTGAAAGTCGCAACCGACGAAGATGAAGCCCTTCCAAGCCCACTCGCGAGAAAGCTTCTAGTGTTTGTGGCCTTCTTTCTTTTCGTCTTCCTTTTTTTCGTCAGAGGCGGCGGGCGGGGCGACGGTGATGTTGTTTTTCCAGTAGTCCTGGACGGCGGGAGGGAGTTTATCCATGTGGGATAGGAATGAGGTGAGCTTCCACATGTCTGGTTCGGAGAGGACGCCGTCCCAGGCGGGCATGGCGGTGAGACGGGAGCCGGTGCGGATGGTGAAGAAGATGTGCCACTCGGGGTCGTCGGGGGGATCGGAAATGAGATTGGGAGCCGGCGGATAGAAATTCTTGGCGAGGGCGGCGGGCTTGCGGTCGAGGGTGCCGTGGCAGAGGGCGCAGTTCATGGTGTAGAGCTTCATGCCATCGATCAGGTTCTGGTCGCTGGGCGTGAGCGGGTTGGCGACGTGGGGAGCGTGGCGCTCCATGGAGGCGTCCATGGCGGTGTTGGCCAGGTGCAGCTCGAGGTGGGAGGGGGCGACGTTGGCAGTGGTGGGAATGAAGCCGAGCATGGCGATGCCGAGTCCACCGAGGATGAGTACGAGAACAGTGACGATGACGCCGAGGATGAACTTGCCCATGGAGCCTCCGGAGCGACTATTGTGGCAGAAGGGGAGGGTGGGGCGCTAGTTGTGTTGGGCTGTGCGAGTTTTGCTGTTAGGTTGGCGGTTGCTCGGACAACATTTGAGACGCTGCACGCTCAGAGCGCGCATCGCTGCGCTTGGCGGGACGGGCGAGGCGCCCGTCCCTACAGGTTCCTGCTTGACTCCCTCCGATTTCAATACGACTTCAGGCGGCGGGATTCGCGGACTACGTCTTCTACTTTGGGGAGGTAGTGTTCTTCCTGCGGCGGGGAGAAC
>Ga0210390_10004562_pt1 | contig 11669 bp, 7 predicted proteins | sample IncBWH11OmetaG_FD_161050 | JGI IMG/M metagenome (GOLD analysis project Ga0210390, IMG submission 161050) | Forest soil microbial communities from Barre Woods Harvard Forest LTER site, Petersham, Massachusetts, United States - Inc-BW-H-11-O ... | reverse complement strand
TGCGGCGCTGGGGTCTCCCTGGTGAGAAAATGAAAAGGTCAACACGTCAAACTCCCTTGTCTCGATTCTTGCCGGATCGCAGTACACACCACAGCATTTGTTAGACCGAACTGCGGTGCCTCGATGTTCTTGAAAGAAAACGCGCTATGTGTCGACCACAAGTTGGGCTAAGCAATCCGCTGCCAACCGGCTACCACCCGGACGGCCACTTGGCACCGAAGAAGATATTGCAATACGGTTCAAACCCGAATTTTGTTATACGATGCGGGAATTCGTTGGCGTTTCTCGCGACCCGCGGCCAGTTTCGTCATCTCACTGTGTAACCCCATGCGCGTACCCGGACCAGCGCAGCGAACCTTTGCCAGTTGCCGAGCAGTCATCTGGTTGGCCAGCTGGATTGCGCCTTCGCCGTTGCGCCCTGAATGGCGCAGGCAGTGGACGAGCCAGGTATGGCACTGGTGTCAGTTTCTGGCGGAAAAAGACCAGCTCACTCGCGAGAAGAAGCTGGAACTCGCACACTTTTGCTGGAGCGCCTTTCCGGCCGCTTTGTGGCTGCGCGTTGAACAGGAAGAATTTTATCGCCGCCGTGACCATCTGCTTCGTTCGCCCTCCAGTTGCCTGGCGGTGATTTCCTTCGCCGCCGCAATATTGATCCTGACCAGCGGAATCGTTCCGGCCATTAGGTCAATGATTTCGTCCCCTATTCCAGATCCGGACCACGTTTACGTCATCAGCCTGAACGGAAAGTTCCGCCGCGTGCGATCCGAGACGCTGCTTGACTTGGCTGCGGCGTGGAAGAGCGGCAAGTTGACCCAGGATGTGGCCGCTTTCTCGTGGGGTGCAGGCGAGTTGGCCACTCCGAAACGCACCATACTGGTCCTATCGGCACAAGTTGCTCCTGAATTCTTCCACGTGCTTGACGTAAAGCCGGCTCTGGGCCGCACGTTTCGCGCAGGGGACGAGGACAGTTGTGGAGGATGCGTTGTATTAAGTCACGAGCTTTGGCGCCTGCAATTTCACAGCGAGGCTTCTGTGCTGGGCAGGCAAGTGACGGTGGACGGCATTCCGCGCACAATTATTGGCGTGTTGCCGGCGAACTTGCATCTGCTCTCTCCCGAGATCTCCGTGTGGACGCTCCTCGATGCCGGCACTCCGTCCTTCACCAACTTCGTCGAGCGGATCGGGGCGGTGGCCCGTGTGCAGCCGGGAGTGACCGCACAACGCCTGGAAGCTGACCTTGCCGACCGTACCGAGAACGCCGGCTACATCCTTCCCGCCTCTCTGCTGTTTGTCACCTCGGGCAGAGCTGAGATGCGGAAGTATGCTGTCTCCTACCTGCTCTTTCTCGCCTTGGCCGTCGGCGCGGCGATGCTCATCGTATACGCCAGGGCCGACAGCGGCGTGGGACGCTCCCCGATCAAGGTCCGTGACCGCCTGCGCTGGTGGTCGTTCTTCGTGGCGAAAGCAGTTCTGCTGCTCACCTGCACCGGATTGCTGGCGTGGTTCACGACGCGCACGCTCTCAATTTATCTCTACGGCACCGTCCAGCCCTTGACCAACCTGGTCGCTCTCTGGCTTTTCCTGGTACTGTCCATCGCTCCCCTCTCTTGGGCAATTCGTGACCAGCAGCGGCGCTGTCGAATCTGCCTGTCACGCCTGGGAACTCCCGTTCCGATCGGCGGCCTTGGACACGTGCTGCTGGATTGGTCGGGTACGGAAATGGTGTGTCCGCAGGGGCATGGCGTGCTCTACCTGCCGGATTCGCAGGCCAATTGGCTTGAACGCGATCGCTGGGACAACTTGGACGACTCGTGGGCGGGGCTGTTTAAGGAGTAGCGGTCTTCCCTTTCGGCTGTGGTTCCGGATTTGCCTTTCTTGCCATCCCGTGCTCGGCAATGAGGTTGGCGATCAGCCCGGTCCACCCGGTCTGGTGATTCGCGCCTAATCCGCGGCCGGTATCGCCGTGGAAGTATTCGTAAAACTGCAGACAGTTGTAGAAGTTGGGGTCGAGCTGCTGTTTCTGATCGTCCCCCAGGGATGGGCGACGGCCGTTGGTGTCCAGCAGACAAAGCTTCATCAGCCGGCCCGCCAGTTCTTCCGCCACCTCCCACAACGTGAGATACTTCCCCGACCCTGTGGGACACTCGACTTTTAAGTCATCGCCGTAGTAGTCGTAGAAGCGACGCAAACTTTCTACGATGAGGTAGTTTACCGGCATCCATATCGGCCCACGCCAGTTTGAATTGCCGCCGTAGATTCGCGACCGCGACTCGCCTGGTTCGTAATCCACCTCGTACTTCGTGCCATGAATGTTGATGACATACGGATGATCCTGATGATATTTGGACAGGGCCCGAATGCCGTAAGGCGAGAGAAATTCGTTCTCATCCAGCATGCGGGACAGGATTTTCTGCATGCGGTAGGCGCGTGCCAGCGACAACAGTCGCCGGCTCTTGGAGCCCGGGTCACGCCATCGTGAAACCAGCGAAGCCAGGTCCGGCCGCTTCTCGAGAAACCACTGCAATCGCTCCTGGAAGTGGGGCATCTCCTCCAGCATTTCTTGCTCGATGACCTCTACGGCGAACAGCGGAATGATGCCTACCATCGAACGGACGCGCAGAGGCACGTTCTGTCCGTTCGGCAGATTTAACACGCTGTAGTAGAAGTTGTCCTCTTCATCCCACAGGCCGATGTCTTCTCCCGCAATGTCAGACATGGCGCGAGCAATATAGAGAAAGTGCTCGAAGAATTTGCTGGCGATATCTTCGTATGCATGGTCTTCGCGCGCCAGTTCCAGGGCAATGCGCATCAGGTTCAGTGCGTACATCGCCATCCAGGCGGTGCCGTCGGACTGATTGACCGTGCCCCCCGTCGGCAAAGCTTCCGACCGATCAAACACACCGATATTGTCCAGCCCGAGGAAGCCGCCTTGATAGATATTCCTCCCCTGCGCATCTTCGCGATTGACCCACCACATGAAGTTAATCATCAACTTGTGGAAGACGCGCTCCAGAAACTTGCGATCACCCTGACCCGTGCGCAATTGTTCCAGCCGGTAGATCTTCCACCCAGCGATGGCGTAGACCGGCGGGTTCACATCGCCGAAGTTCCATTCATAGGCGGGAAACTGCCCGTTGGGATGCATGTACCACTCGCGTCCGAGCAGCACCAGTTGCCGCTTGGCGAACTCGGGATCAACCAGCGAAAGGGCAACGCAATGAAAGCCCAGATCCCACGATGCAAACCACGGGTACTCCCATTTATCGGGCATCGACAACACTTCGTCGGAATTTAGGTGTTCCCAGTCACGATTGCGGCCTTCCTCCCGCTGCTTCGGCGGAGGCGGCTGACCGGGGTCACCCTGTAGCCAATCGAAGACGTTGTAGTGATAGCACTGCCGGTTCCAGAGCATGCCGGCCAGCGCCTGTCGCTGCACCAGACGAGCGTCGGCGTTGTCCAGCCCTGCATGCACCTGTTCGTAAAACTCATCGGCGTCGCGGAGACGATCGGCAAAAATCTGGGCGAAGTCTTTGAAGGCGTCCGAGGATGCCGAAGCCGCCGGTCCCATACGAATTCGCACCGTGGCGCTCGCGCCAGGCAGTAGCTGCAATTGGTACAGTGCAGCCGCCTTCGTGCCCGTACCCGCGGCATTCACCGCTGCTTTCGTTCCATGGATTACGTACTCATGAAAGGCGTCTTTGAAGAAGCCTTCGGCAGCGCCGCAATTGAACACGTGCTTACCATTCGTTTCGTTCTCGGTGAACAACAGCGCCTGTGGCGGGTCAAAATCAACTTGAAACCGGCCAAGCGTTGCGTGTTCCGCGATAAGCCGAGCCGGGCCAGATTGCGACAGCTTTGGTTTATTTGCGTCGCGTCCCCAACCCCAAGTGTTTCGAAACCAGATCTGCGGTAGCAGCGCCAGCGACGCTGTCTCCGGGCCGCGATTCCACATCGTGACTCGCATCAGCACGTCATCGACGTCGGCCTTTGCATACTCCACAAACACATCGAAGTAGCGGTCGGCGGCGAAAATGCCGGTGTCCATCAACTCATATTCCCGATCATTCAAGCCGCGACAGTGATTCTCATCGAGCAGTTGCTGATAGGGAAACGCGGCTTGCGGATACTTGTACAGCATGCGGGCATAGGAGCAGCTGGGCGTAGCGTCGAGATAGTAATAGAGCTCTTTGACATCCTCGCCGTGATTCCCCTCGCTATTGGTGAGCCCAAAAAGCCGCTCTTTAAGAATCGGGTCTTTGCCGTTCCACATGGCTACGCCAAGACAGAGCGTTTCTTTCTCATCGCAAAAACCGGCAATACCATCCTCACCCCATCGGTAGGCTCGACTACGAGCATGATCATGCGGGAAATATTCCCATGCGGAGCCGTCGGCACTGTAGTCCTCGCGAACCGTTCCCCATTGCCGCTCGCTGAGATAGGTACCCCAGCGGCACCACGGTTTCTCCTTACGAGCCGCTTGGTCAAGGCGGTTCTTCTCAGCAGTCGTTGTAGCTTTATTTGCGGGGGGAGTGGTTGGAGATGCCATTGTGGGTTAGAGAGACTGCAGCAACCCTTTCGTAGTTCGCATAGCAGATCTCCGGCGTGGCAAGCAGTTTACTTTCGCGTTATCTCGCGAATTCCACTCGCTCCAGCGACTACCACACTGTGGGTTAAGCCGATAAACAGGCCATGCTCAACGATTCCGGCGCGAGCCTCGAGTTCCAGCGCGAGTTTGGTGGCATTCGCGATTGGCCCGAAGTCGCAGTCGAGGATCAAGTTGCCTTGATCGGTGTGATATTCCCTGCCGTCCGGGCTCTGCCGAACCACATACTTGGCGCCCAACGCCTCGAGAAATCGTGCCTGCGAACGCCAGCCGAATGGCAACACTTCAATGGGAAGTACGTGCAGCGTTCCCAGTCTCTGCGACAGTTTGCTTTCGTCGACGACAATAATCTCAAGTTTGGTAGCCTGTGCAACCAGCTTCTCCCGCAATAGCGCGCCGCCGCCGCCCTTGATGAGGTTGAGTTGAGGATCCACCTCGTCGGCGCCATCGATGGTCACGTCGATGTTTTTTGGCAGATCCTCGGTGAGCATCGGGATCTTCAACTCGACCGCCGCGTCCCAGGATCCCCTCGAGGTAGCGAAGCACACAATGTCCTTGAGTTCGCCGCTCTTCAGCATCGATCCGATGTGACGTATAGCGAAAATGGCCGTGGAACCGGTACCCAGTCCGACCGTCATGCCGGACTTGACGTAGCGGAGAGCGTACTCCGCGGCTTCCTTTTTCAAGGCAGCATGCGGATCGCCCGATGTACTGGGTGCGTTCACAAGCAGATTCCTTGCAAGCCGAAACTTGCTCGTTCTGACAGCGTGAAACAGCGACAGCTATATCTTTCGGCCGAGCGCCTGACGATACCGACTGATGAGCGTATTCGTCGAACTGTCGTGCTTCAATGCCGGCGCGCCGGCGCTCTCCAGTTCTGGAATGATACGCTTCGCCAGCACTTTGCCCAGTTCGACGCCCCACTGATCGAAGGAATCGATGTTCCAGACCGCACCCTGGGTGAACACGTTGTGCTCATAGAGCGCAACCAGCGTGCCCAAAGCGCGAGGCGTCAGTTTGTCGACGAGGATTGTATTGGTCGGGCGGTTCCCTTCGCAAACCCGAAATGGAGTCTGGAAATCCGGCGAGCCTTCGGCCTTCAGTTCCTCGGCCGTCTTGCCGAAGGCCAGCGCTTCGGCCTGCGCGAAAACATTGGCCGTCAGATAGTCGTGCATCACGGTGAGCGGGCTCAGGGGCTGGAGGAACGCGATGAAGTCGCAAGGGATGATCTTGGTTCCCTGGTGGATCAGCTGATAGAACGAGTGCTGCCCGTCGGTGCCGGGCTCGCCCCAGATGATCGGACCGGTCTGCCACTCTACGTGATTTCCCTCGAGGTCGACGTGCTTGCCGTTGCTCTCCATCTGAAGCTGCTGCAGATAGGCCGGGAAGCGTTTCATGTTGTCGGCGTAAGGCATGATGCCTACGGTCTGCGCCTCGAAAAAGTTGTTGTACCACACTGTCAGAAGCCCCATCAGCGCAGGAAGATTCTTTTCCAACGGTGTGGTGCGGAAATGCTCATCCATGCCATGGAAGCCGGCCAGCATCTCCCGATAGTTCTCCGGCCCAATAGCGACCATGGTAGACAGGCCGATGGCCGAGTCCATCGAATACCGTCCGCCGACCCAATCCCAGAAGCCGAACATGTTGGCCGTATCGATGCCGAACTTTGCCACACCTTCCGCGTTCGTCGAAACCGCAACAAAGTGCTTGGCCACCGCGGAATCGCTCTTCAACGAGTCCACCACCCACTTGCGGGCAGTCGCCGCGTTGGTCATGGTTTCCAGGGTAGTGAAGGTTTTGGATGACAGGATGAAGAGCGTCTCGTCGGCGTTCAGATCGTGCGTGGCGTCGGTAAACGCCGCTCCGTCAACGTTGGCCACGAAGCGAAAGGTCATCGACCGATCCGAGAAGTCGCGCAGGGCATCGTAAGCCATCTCCGGACCGAGATAGGATCCGCCGATGCCTATGTTGATCACGTTCTTGATGCGCTTGCCGGTATGTCCCTTCCACTCGCCGCTACGCACGCGGTTTGAGAATGCCGCCATCTTGTCAAGAACGGCGTGCACATCTGCAACGACGTCTTTGCCATCGACCTCGATCTTCGTTCCTCTGGGCGCACGCAGCGCGACGTGCAGCACAGCACGCCGCTCCGTGATATTGATCTTCTCGCCTCGAAACATAGCGTCGCGGCGCTGCTCCACACCTCGCTCGCGGGCTAACTGCACCAGCAGGCTGATGGTCTCCTCGGTGATGCGGTTCTTGGAATAGTCCAGATAGAGACCCGCGCCTTCAGCCGTGAACCGTGTACCACGTTGTGGGTCATCGGCAAAAAGCTGGCGGAGCTGCGCGTCCTTGATCTTCGCGTAGTGCGTTTGCAGCGCCTTCCAGGCAGACGTATCGATGGGTCGCTGTGTAGTCATCTTCGGCTCCGGCATATGGTCTCCTTACTTCAAGGCTTTGCTCTTGGATTCGATGGAACTAAGCAGATCTTTCCAGGAATCGACGAACGACTTTGCGCCATCGGTTTGCAGATCGGCCGCCAATTTGGCAACGTCGATCCCGGCTTTGTTGAAGGCAGCGAGAACCTGCTCGCAGTCGCCGCCATCGCGTGGAAGCGCTTTGCCGACACTACCATGCTGGGAGAACGCCAGCAGCGTCTCTTCCGGCATGGTGTCCACGGTATTGGGAGCAGCAAGGGCTGAGATGTAGAGCACATCCGACGCTTTCGGATCCTTGGTCCCCGTGCTGGCGAACAATAATCTCTGCGGGCGGGCTCCAAGATTCTCCAGCCGCTGCCAACGATCGGTTTCCAGCACATCGCGATAAGCCTTGTACGTCTGCATACCAACTGCCGGGCCGAGCTTGTCGCGCAGTTCGCCGGGGACCTTGTCCATGGTTGACTTGTCCCAGCGGCTGACGAACAGCGACGCAACGGACCGCACATCGGCGCTCAAGCCGGCGTCCACCCGACGTTCCAGGCCGCGCATGTAGGCTTCCGCCGCCCCCACATAGTGATCGCGGTTGAAGAGCAGCGTGACGTTCACCGACACCCCGGCAAAGATTGCTTCTTCAATTGCGGTGCGGCCTTCGGGCGTTCCCGGAATCTTAATAAACAGGTTGGGGCGAGCCGCTTTCTGATGCAGCTGCTTGGCCACGGCGGCAGTTTTAACCGCGTCATACGCGAGTAAGGGCGACACTTCGAGTGAAACCCAGCCATCCACAGTCGAGGTGCGCTGGTGAATTTCAGCGAACAAATCCGCGGCCCGGCGCAGGTCTTCAATCGCCATCTCGAAAAATGCGTCTTCTACCGACTTCCCACTCGACATCAGCTGCGCCATCTCACCGTCGTAAGAATTACCGTGCGTCATGGCGTGATCGAAGATGGTCGGGTTTGAGGTCAGGCCGGTCACCGACAACTCGTCGATATATTTCTTGAGTGTCCCGCTGTCGAGCATCTGGCGGGTGATGTTATCGAGCCACAGGCTCTGTCCGAGTTTGTTCAGTTGCTGCGTGGCTTTCATTTGAACCTCTATTTCCGCACCCACGAGCGAAGCTCAATATCCAACAGGTCAGCGATGCGGCGGATGCTGATATCCGCAGGCTGAAACTGCGCGTTCGACTTTTTGTCGCGCGCATAATGACCCTGCTGAACGAAGACGGTGGTTACACGATCTTTCCAGATGTCTTTGATAGCCTCCAGCAGCCGCAATTTGTCGTCGACCATCACGTAGTGGCGAGCCGGATACAGCATCTCTACACACTCGAGTTCCTGCTCCTTGTGAATGAAGATGAGCACGTTGCCGCTTACCGCCTTCCACAAACCCGAGCGCTCAACCTTGCGTGGCTGGAACACTGCGTCGCCGTCGGACAAGATCGCGACCTGGCCCCACTTCCTCACTCGCTTGATGACTTCAAGAGCGTCAGGATAGAGCCGCGCCGAGAAGGGATACTCAATCACCCAGTTCGCCATGTGCAGGAAACGCGGATCGTGCAGCTTCTCCTGACGATAGCGCTCCAACGCACCGAGGTAATCGGCATAGCCGAGCTGAGTCCGCAGTTCTTCAAAGATTTCCAGGTAACGCGCGCGAGCATCGCGCCCGAACTCGCGTTCGATGTGGCGGAAAAGATCGCTCTGCAGACGGTCGTTGTCGAGCAGAGTGTTGTCGACGTCAAAGAGGAACACCAGGTCTCTCACCTTTCGCGAGGGGGAGGCCGGCGGCTTCGCTTTTTTCACTTTCTTCGCGTTCATTTATCCCCGAGTGGCGGCCTGGGAGCGCGCTTCGTCCTGCGCTGTCATGGGATTCAGCCACGGTCCATCGGCTCCAATGAGCTGCTGGGACTCGTCTGGTCCCCACGTTCCAGGCTCGTAGGAATACACAGGCGTGACGTTGTCCAGAATCGGTTGTACGATGCGCCACTGCGCTTCGACCAGGTCCTGGCGCGCGAAAAGCTCACCATTGCCTCGCATAGCATCGCCGAGCAAACGCTGATAGGGCGGCATGTCCGCCGTGGCATGACTCTTCAGATTCAATTCGACATCCTCCCCAACCATCCGCTCGCCTGGCACTTTCACTCGTACGCCAAAGCCGATGCTGATGTCAGGGCTGACTCGCATCCGCAAGTGCGATGACCTCGCCGGTACGACTTCGTGGAAGGTTTCGCGCGGCGGACGCTTGAACTCGATTGAAGCTTCCATGCACGTCACCGGCAGGCATTTACCCGCGCGAATGTAAATCGGCACTCCGGCCCAGCGCCAGGTATCGATATACAGCTTGACTGCGATGAACGTTTCCACTGTCGACCCGGGAGCCACGCCTTGGACCTTCTTGTAACCGTCGTACTGGCCGCGCACAACGTCTTCCGGCTTAATCGGGTGAACAGCCTTCAGCAACGCCGCCTTGGAATCGCGCTCCGCCTCGTGATCCTCTCCGGTCGGCGGATCCATGGTGAGATTGCCCAGCACCTGCAGCATGTGATTTTGTACAACGTCACGCAGAGCGCCGGTCTCGTCGTAGAACTTGCCACGGTCACTGACGCCGAAATTCTCCGCCATCGTGATCTGGATACAGCGCACATACTCGCGATTCCAGATAGGCTCGAAAACCGGATTAGCAAAGCGTGTGTAGAGAATATTCTGCACCGGCTCTTTGCCCAGGTAGTGATCAATGCGGTAGATGTTTTCCTCGGGAAAATATTTGTGGAGAGTGCGATTCAGCTCCAGCGCAGTCGCCAGGTTATGGCCGAAAGGTTTCTCGATCACCACGCGGGCGTTGTCGGCGCAACCCGACTTCGCCAACTGCTCTGCCACCATCCCGAACAGGCTGGGCGGCACGGCGAGATAGTGCAGCGGCGCCTTCGCATCTCCAAGCTGCTTCCGGAGTTCAGTGAACGTTGCAGCATCGCCATAATCGCCGTCGACGTAGCGCAACAAGCTGATGAGCTTCTCAAACGGCGCCTGCTCCAGGCCACCGTGCTCCTCCAGGCTCTCTTTGGCGCGCTGCTTCAACTGGTCCAGGGTCCAGCCGGCCTTGGCTACTCCGATGATGGGCACGTTGAAGCCTTCGTCGCGGATCAGGTCCTGTAAGGACGGAAAGACCTGTTTGTAGGCGAGATCGCCCGTGGCCCCGAAAAACACAAATGCATCCGACATTCCGTTCGACATTCTTATGTAGCCTCCCGCCCCGCGGCGCCTACTTTGAGTTCGCTATCGCCTGCTTTGCTGCTTCGACCACGTGCTCCACTGTAAATCCAAAATGTTTCATCACAACTTTCATAGGAGCCGACATACCGAATGTGTTCATGCCAAGCACAACACCGGTGCGCCCGGCAAAGCGATCCCAGCCAATCGGCGACGCCTCTTCAATGGTGACGCGCGCGCCAATCGACGGCGGCAGAACGCTGTCGCGATAAGCCTGGTCCTGCGCATCGAAGAGCGCCCAGCAGGGCATGCTGACCACGCGCGCCTTGATGCCTTCTTTTGTGAGTTGCTCCCACCCCTGTACGCACAGTGCAACTTCGCTGCCACATCCGATCAGGATGACATCCGGTTTTCCATCAGGCGCATCGACCATGGTGTACGCGCCTTTCGCCAGCCCGCTGGCAGCGCCAAACTTCGTGCGGTCATAGATTGGCAGTGCCTGGCGGCTGCAAACGATATCGCAAGGATGATCTGTAGTCGACATCGCGACTCGATAAGCCTCGCTCATCTCGTTGGCATCTGCCGGTCGAATCACCAGCATACCTGGAACAGCCCGCAGCGAGACGAGTTGCTCGATCGGCTGATGCGTCGGTCCATCTTCGCCCAGGCTGATGGTGTCGTGCGTCCAGACATGCAGCGCCGGAATCTCCATCAGCGAAGAAAGGCGAATGGCGCCTTTCGCGTAGTCGGTAAAAATCAGGAAGCCTGAGCCGAACGCGCGCAAGCCTGTCAGCACCATGCCATTCACGATGGCGCACATGGCATGTTCGCGGATGCCGAAGTGGAAGTTGCGTCCCTTGTAGTTGCCCAGATCCCCTTTGGGCTGGAAGTCGCCGGCAAACTCGAACTCCAGGCGAGTCTTCGTGCTGGGATACAAGTCAGCCGCGCCGCCCATCAGCCAATTAATCTTTTGCGCCAGGGCATTCAGCACCTTGCCGGACGCATCGCGAGTCGACATGCCGGCAGCACTCGGTGCGAAGGTTGGCAGGGCGCTCTCCCATCCCGCCGGAACACTACGTTGGTTCATGTTCTCAATGTCGGCTGCCAGATCCGGGTACTGCGCCTTGTAGTGCGCGAACATCTCGCCCCACTTTTTGCTGAGGGCCGCCCCGCGCGCGCCGATTCCAGCATCGAAATGCTCGCGAACACCGTTCGGCACGACGAACGAGTCATCCGGCGAGAACCCAAAGAACTCTTTGGTCAGGCGAACTTCTTCGGCTCCCAGGGGCTCGCCGTGAGCAGCTGATGTGTCCTGTTTGTGCGGAGCACCGTAGCCGATGTGGCTGTGCACGATGATCAGCGTCGGACGATCGTTGGTGTCGTGGAAGCGCTTGAGCGCGCGCTCGACCAATTCGATGTCGTTGGGAT
>Ga0210390_10004561_pt1 | contig 11669 bp, 12 predicted proteins | sample IncBWH11OmetaG_FD_161050 | JGI IMG/M metagenome (GOLD analysis project Ga0210390, IMG submission 161050) | Forest soil microbial communities from Barre Woods Harvard Forest LTER site, Petersham, Massachusetts, United States - Inc-BW-H-11-O ... | reverse complement strand
GTTCCTGGCTCAACATGGTGGAACGCTTCTTCCGCGACCTTACTCAGAACCGCTTACGCCGCGGTGTCTTCCGCGATGTTGAAGAACTCGTCACGGCCATCGGCGATTACATCGACCAGCACAATGAAAGACCCAAACCCTTCATCTGGACCGCCAAAGCCGCCGACATCCTCGAGAAGGTCAAACGTGCCCGCGCATCCCTGAATAATCGGTCATCTGCATGACGCACTACACTAGAAGTAGCCGACGCGATTTTTGATGAAAGTTGCCATACGAACCAACTTCCCTCTGGCAATCAAAGCGCCCCTATACTGTGTACCAATTCCGCTAGCGTTTCCGCGAATCAATCCGATAGCCGCAGATTGGTGAAATACGCTTCGTTCCCTGACCCGATCCAGAGGCCGACGGCACCTTCGCTGCCCCCGTGTTTGAGGTCGTTCACTACCAGCACGGGCTGTGGCGCATCATTGACGTACAATCGCGCTTTCACGCCGCTTACTTCGACCTTGATCTTCGTCCACTCGCCTGGCCCCAAGTTCACATATGGCTTGCACTGCCCCGGCGTCTCCCTCCGCAGCCTTGACCATTCGTACTCGGGCATAGAGATGTACTGCGCCGAGTGATTCCGCCGCAATTGGTCGTCAGCACGGCCGTTGCTAGGGCGGACGTAAAAACATTCGTACTTCGACGGGTCAGCGGCCACCCGGAAGGCGACACCCACGAACCCACGGGCATCGGCTGTCGAACGGGCGCGGGGCTTACCGGCGACCTCCACTTCAGTCGTGCCGTTATGGAAAGTGGCGGGAAGCACAACGATCCCGCCTCCTTCACCGTTCTTCGGGGCCACCAGTTCTACATTGGCAGCCGCTGCTGGCATCACCCGAACGGCTTTGCGATCTTGGTAAGTCACCGCCTCGGCTGTAACATCGTGCGGTTGCAAACCTTTTGTGGAATCAAGCGCGAAGGATTGCCCCACCGCGCTAGTGCAGGGCATCAGAAGGACGGCAGTCAATACGGCTGGCACCGCGACAAGTCGAATACTACGCATAGTCCGCCAATGGTACTCTGATTGCCCTTCGCCCAGCCACACAATCGCCCCTTGTGACGCGTCCCGGTGCGATTCGACGCTTAGTCTCCGAACATCCCCAACTGGTCGTCATCATCCCCGCACTCCTGCACTGGCTCTGACAGCGATGCATCATTATTCTTCACACTGTTGATCCGCGTATCGACTCGTCATGCCTTCATCTTGTCAGCGTCGAATGGGCGCAAGAGATCAACAGGCGGTTGCTCAGCACTTCCAGACTCCAGCCATCGTTGCCAATCCTTGCGCCCGACGATGAGCGGCATCCTATCGTGCCCGGTCGTCTCTGCTACAAGCTCGTTTGGTTCGACGTTGTACATTGGCTTCATTATGAAAAAGCTCATCAACCGACCGGAAGACGTTGTAGAAGAAATGCTACAAGGGCTGTCGGTGTTGCACTCAGGCTCGGTTCGCCTATCTGGACATAAAGTCATGCTCCGCAAAGGCTCAGACCTAACGAGAGACGGGCAGGTCGCAATTATCTCTGGCGGAGGCAGCGGCCATGAGCCAGCTCATGCAGGCTATATTGGCGAAGCCATGCTGAGTGCCGCTGTGGCTGGAGAAGTCTTCACCTCGCCAAGCAGCGACTCTGTCTTTGCAGCCATCAAGGCGGTAGCGGGAAAGCACGGTGCATTGCTGGTGGTAAAAAACTATACCGGAGACCGTCTGAACTTCGGTCTGGCCGCAGAGATGGCGCGTACCGACGGCATTCCAGTCGAAATGGTAATCGTGGATGATGACGTTGCGCTGAAAGGAACCGAGCAAGCTACGGGCGCACGTGGTCTCGCAGGCACTGTTTTCATTCATAAGCTGGTGGGAGCTGCCGCAGCCGAACGCAAAAGTCTTGCGCAAATCGCGGCAACAGGTAGAGCGGCTGTTCAGTCGCTGGCGACCATGGGTCTTTCATTTTCTGCTGGAACTTCGCCCGCGGTCGGAAAACCCAGTTTTGAGCTGGGGGGAGATGAGATGGAGCTTGGCCTCGGTATTCATGGAGAACCAGGTGTGAAGCGGACGCAACTGCAGAGTGCGGATGCACTGACCGAGACGCTATTGACCGAAATTCTGGGACATGGAAAGTTTGGCGACGAGAAGCGCGTAGCAGTGATGATCAACAATTTGGGAGCAACCACGGAGATGGAACTTGCGATTGCGGCCCGCCACGCAGTGCCTTTTCTGGAAAGCAAAGGATTCACGGTAGAGCGAATCTACGCCGGAACATTTCTGTCATCTTTGGACATGGCGGGGATCTCGATCTCGGTTCTCGGTATAAACGATGAGTGGCTGCGCTGGCTCGATGCAGCAACCACAGCTCCTGCATGGCCCAACGTACTGAAACAGCGTCCAGGCAAACTGGAAATACGGATTGTGACAGAGATCAGCGTGAAAACGAGCACACCAATCAGCAAGGGTGCGCAAACAGAGGCAGGCCGAAAAGCAAAGCGTGCGATCGAGACCGCTTGCAACGCGCTGATCGATGCGGAACATGAACTCACCGAATTGGACCGCATCACTGGTGACGGCGATTTGGGCATCAGTATGAAACGCGCAGCCGGGGCCGTGCGAGATGAAGTAGGTTCTTACCCCCTCGACAATCTTCCTGCTACGCTCAAAGCAATCGGTCACATCCTCCAGCGTGAGATGGGTGGATCATCGGGACCGCTCTATGGTGTGCTTTTTCTGCGTTGTGGCAATGTTCTGGAGAGTTCCAACATGACCGGTCTCGCGCGATGGGCCGAAGCGCTCGATCAGGGCTGGCGCGCCATTAGCGAATTGGGTGGAGCAAGGCCCGGCGACCGGACCATGTTGGATGCCATCGATCCATTCGTAAAGTCTTTAAAGGGTGCCAGCGGAAAAATGTCGCGAGAGGCACTGCCTATTGCGGTTGAAGCTGCTGAACGTGGCGTCGAAGCCACTGCTCAAATGAAATCACATCTCGGGCGATCGAGTTATCTTGGAGAGCGCGTGCTCGGCCATCCTGATCCAGGAGCGAAGGCAGTCGCCATCTGGCTTCGCGCAGCTTGCGAAGCGCTTTCCTCATCTGAGCTATCGTGACTGCGAAGAAAAGCAGGTTTATGATGAATCCTCTCGTTACACCCAGTTGGTTGGCTCTGCAGATCGTCAATCCCAGTATTGTCATTCTCGACGCGACGCTTCCTGCAGCCGGATTTACGCCACCAGTTGACACTCACGCCCGATACCTTGCACGGCACATTCCTGGCGCGATCTCTTTCGATATCGATCAACTCTCCGACCACTCCACGCATCTGCCGCACATGTTGCCTACGTCTGATGCCTTTTCTCGCAGCATGTCGGCCCTCGGTGTGGGTGATCAAATGCGGATCGTCGTCTATGAGCAGGAAGGCGTCTTTTCCGCCCCTCGTGCCTGGTGGATGCTTCGTACCTTCGGGGCGCAAGATGTCTACATTCTCGATGGAGGGCTACCTGCCTGGATCGATGCGGGGCTGCCCGTACACGAGGGCCATGTTGACGGGGCATCGGCTACGTTCCGTTCCAGATTCGACCGTGATGTAGTGAAAGACTTCGCCGAGATTCAACAGATGATCGCAAAGCATGAACAAATTCTGGACGCCCGCCCCTCAGGCCGCTTCACGGGTGTTTTACCGGAGCCGCGACCTGGCATAAGCTCTGGCCACATGCCTGGGGCAATCAATACGCCCTTCACAGAACTGGTCGAAGATGGCCGCTTGAAACCGGTTGAGAAGCTGCGCGAGTATTTCACTGCCAAAGGTGTGAATATGGAACAACCCATCGCTACCACGTGCGGTTCCGGTGTGACCGCTGCTGTGATTGCATTAAGCCTTGAGGTGGCGGGAGCAAAGAACGTCAGCCTGTATGACGGCTCCTGGGCCGAATATGCGCAACACCCGGAAGCAGCAATCGAGAAGACCAAGTAGCTGAACCTGTGCGCGACATCGGTGAGCATTAAGGCTTACGTCGCACGGAACAGCATACAAATGGCGAAGGCTGCCCATCACCATCTCTGAACTCTAATTGCCTTTCTTCACCTTGTCGTACTGTTCCTGGGTGAGATCGAGCCATATCGCAGCCCTGCCATTTTCGATCGCGTGTTCCATGGCTTGACGGCCTTCGAGGTTCGGCCTGTAGCCGTTCTACTCTGCGGCTTGAGATTGTTCGCGCGAAACATACTTGTGGCGGCGATCCCGAAGAATTCCTGACCACGCTCTAAAATGAAACTCGCCAAAGGGTGGCCAGAGAAGAGGCACGATGCCTGCAGCATCCAAAAGCGAGACACCGGTTCCGGAGATTATGTGCCGCTATCACCCGCAGGGGGAGGGCGTGCGATTGTGGGAGTCCGTCAACGGCCCGGTGCCGCCCGACATGCGGGTGGGCTGGACGTGCAAGGCCGCCTATTGCGAAAGCTCGACCCCATGCGTTTGGTGAAAAGGAAAGAATCTGCACTGGCGCGACTACGGCCCGTACGCCAGCGCGGTGGCCAAATTGAAACCTGGGCAGTCGTGCACTCTGCGCGACCTACGCCGTCGGAAAGCTCTACCCCGTCGGTCTTTCCGGGCACGTTCAGAGCTGCTTGGTACCCTTAGGAATGGAACCGACGAAGCCAAAGACCAAGATTTACACTGGTTGAGTGATGCAGGAGGCAGGCCTGCTTCCCAAATTGTGGTCTACTCGGCATGAATTGCTCCGCGCTCTGAGCGACCCTGCCGCATCGAATTTAGACCAGCGAAGTGGCCAAGAGTGGCAGAGTGGCTTTCTTCAGTCATTCTCATCCACTCGGTGACTTTGTGTCCGGAACGCCCAATTTCAGCAACTCGTATGCGCACCGCTTGATCGACCAAGGTTACTGGGAAACCACTGAACACCTTCAGCATCTTGCGTTTTACAAGACTGTTGATGATAATGGGCATCCCGCAGTGATCAAAGTTTGAGCGGGCAGAACCGTGTCATTCAAAGGCGCTTCACAAAGGACCCACTGTGAGACGGTCACACCCCAAACTGTCGTAGGTGATGGTCGAGATGTTTGTACATCAATATCGCCCACTCCTCCGCCGTCATCTTCCCGAAGAAACTATGCGGATTCCTCGTACACCCCGCCGCGCCCCTCGCCTCAAACTTGTCTATCAATCCAGATAACCGCTCTTGTTCCTTGCCCAAGTTCCGTTCGTCCGTCACAAGAAGGCTCTTCGCCGTTGGCGAATTCCTCCGTAGCGGGTCTTCGTTCCGAAACACCATCGGCTTCACCAACCGCCCCATCAGACGCACGGGCAGCGATCCCTTCTCGGGAACCACTTCTCCCAACGCCCACTGCATACTCACGGAGCAATGCGCCAGCATCTGCGGCGCCGTCATCTTGCCCCACTGTCTCTCACTTTGCGGCCCTAATTTTCCCAGTCGAGTCTTCACCTCATTCGCCGCCGTCGCATCGAACAAGTTCTTCATGCTCACCTTCTCCTGAAAGAGAATACGCTGCCGACCGGGTCGCGCCTCCACAAAGGCCAGCGGGCGCAAGCATAAAAACTTATTTTCGTCGCGTCGCAAAACTTACCCTTTAGGAGACGAAGGCCCATCATTAAATCACGTGTTTATCGAAGAGTGCCATTTCCTCGGAAGTTGGTACTTGGAATACCTCGAACCAGCTAATCAATCTTGAGCCAGCGCCGGGCGTCTCCATAGCGGTCGCTTCTACTATGGCACGGCCTTAGGCTTCAAGAACAAAGATGGCTGGTCAATTGAGCGACGGGGCAGCGTGCGCAAAGGACCCTTTGCGATTCACCGGGGGAGTGCACCTCAGCGCCAGGAAACAGCGAAACATAAAAGGTCATCGCCTCGTCAGCCTTACCCTGAAACATAAGCAGTGGCTGAATTGTGGAACTTGCCATCGCCTGTTCTCCCCATGTTAGTTTGAAATTCAGGCGTCCCATTGCCCGCGACAGCTTGAACAACCACTCTCGCATTTCTGCAAAGCCTCGAAGGCTGTTTGCGCGAGCTTTCTAAGGTATGTCTGCTCAGTTGTTGGCCGCCTCTTCCTCTCCGCATCTGCCTCGTTTTTGAAGGCAGCCTGATAAGCCACGCGAAGTGACAGACCGACTTTGCACTCGTGCGACATCATGGTTGTTGGATTCAATGTGGGCAGAGTCACTGTTTCAACGTGAGCTACTTCGCAGCCTTCCTAATCGCAGCCCATCTCTTCTTTTGTGCTGCGCTAATCTTTGCTCGCGCCGCTCGGCTCAGAGTGTGTTTGGCCTTACCAGTCTGCTTTGCAGCCTTGCTCCGGCCACCGGCCAATAGCTGTCGCACCTGTTGCAGGCGGAAAATCTCACCATCAAGAGCTGCAATCAATTTCGTCACAACTGGTGATCCACCGGGCATCGTTCTGTCTCCTCTCTTTGGTTCAAGAAAGTTTACTCCCAACGGATTGCATTCGCCCTAGCCCTTCTTAGAGGGAACGTAAAGATCAGCCGATTTGTGTACAACTATTTCGGGAACGCCACGATAAAGAGTGATCGGTCCCTTCGCACACACGCGGCCCGTCTCTGGGATTGTTCCGACCGCCGCTTTGTCGGATCCCCAGATCAGGACAGTGAATACCTGATGAGGATATGGCTGATCGAGATTGATGAATGTTGGCGTTCCGTGACTCCCGGTCGCCGTGGTCTGACTCGCAATGGTGCCGCAGACCGTTGCGTTTTCGCCGACGTGGTTCTTGGCTTCCGCCGTCGTGAGAACCTGACCGTGCGCGATTAACGATGAGAGGAAGGCAGCAATAACAGCCAGACGGACAAACCGAATCATGGTAATCATCCAGTAAACGCACACCAGTCTAGCCTTCGGGCGAGCAGGGCCGTCAAGGATTAAATAACTTTTGCGCCGACTAAAGTAGCGGACCGACCCGCCGATATATACCGACGAGGCGTAAATCGCGCTTCGGGAGGTGAACATGGAAAGGGGAGGTGGGAAATGATCGGGAGTCTCTTTGTCAGGAAGCACGCAATTGCAAAGCATCTTAGCGGTCCACTGCTAAAGGAAGAGTATCTCCAATACCTGTCAACACAAGATATGCACCCGATGGGACTTCAAAACGTTGCGATGGATTTGCTTCACATCGTCCGCGTCATGGGAATCACAGACTTGCGAAAGGTGGATGACCTTGAGATTCGGATGGCTGCTGAACGTTGGGCTCAGGAGATAAGGCCCAAAAACTATAGAGGCGGAAACAAAACCTCCGCGCTAAGATTCGGTCATACGGCCCGTCGCTGGTTTTCGCTATCTTGGTTTGTTGGTCCGTGAGCCAGAGCCAAGGTACCGTTTCGATTCCGCTTTGAGCCAATTTGCCGCCAGCGCTTGTCTCAGCCTGCAACCGGACACCTTCAAATGGTGCATATTCAAAGTTAAGCGCTTTCTGATTTGGCTTGCGAGTAGGCACGACAGCCTGTCCTCTATTTCCAGTCAAGACGTTGACGACTATTTGGATAATAACCGGATTCGCGGCTGGCGACCGCGAACGCTAGCAGGAGAGTGTCAGGCGCTACGAACCTTTTCCGTTTTGCTGAAAGTCGCAGTTGGTGTTAACCCGGCCTCGTGCGAGCGATACGAAATCCACAAATCCGAAGCCGGGATACGAATGTGAGGGGACCGTCATGGAAGGATGTTCGACGACCGATTAAAGACAGTGATGGCCCAAGCAAAGCGGATTGCCGTGCAAGGGCCGTCTTGCTGCTTTGCTCCGTATATGCCCTCAGGTCTAAGGAAGTCACCCAGTTGTACCTTAATGACTTTGATTGGCACAACGAAACCTTCACCATCAGACGGCGGAAAGGCGGACCGATACAGCAGTTTCCAATTCAACACGAAGTCGGCGCGGAGATTATTCGATACCTCCAGACCGTTCGACCTCAATGCACCTGTAGAAACTTGTTCCTAACTCGGCATCCTTCCTATCGTCCCCTTGAGACAGCTTTATCCGATCATAAACAGGCGAATGAGAAGGCTTGGAATTGAGTCAGTAAACTTCGGTTCACACTCTCTTCGCCATGCCTGCGCTACGGAATTGCTGCGAAAAGGAACGTCATTGAAGGACATAGCGAGTTTTCTGGGTCACCGCAACATCGAATCCGTGAGCGTCTACGCGAAATATGACAACCGAATGCTTCGTGCAGTGGCAGTCAACGCAAGCGTTCCGCTGGCACGTTATTTACTTTCGGATAACTTCAGCTTTCCTCATTTCGCAGGTTCGTGGGCGATCTGCCGCTCTGTGAAATATCCGTATAGGACGTTCAGAGATTCCTGAATCGGCATCCCGTGGCGAGGGTTAGCTGGCGAACCACATACTACTTGCTCCATCGCTTCTTTGAGTTTTGGTATTTCCGCAGGGAAATGCGGCGGAACAACCTTCCATCCATTTTCATGCCCACTCCTGGGACCGGGAGAACAGCATGAGAAGGATACTGTATCGAGCTTCCTCCATCCGCCGAGTTCAAATTCAAGGCTGTTCCGGCCAGGCGTGCTTCGGGTACCGCCGCATCAGTTCGCGGCGTACCTGGGGATAGAGCCTCTCCCAGAATCCTGCCAAATCCGTCGTCGTCTGCACAGGGCGATAGTTCGGCGCGAGCAGGTGGATGACGACCGGTATCTGGCCTTCTCCTATCCGGGGTGTCTCGCGCATGCCGAAGAAGTCCTGCAAACGGGATGCAATCCACGGTTGCTTGCCGCGTTCATAGTGAATCTTCGTCTGGCGTCCACCGTGTAATCGGAGCGATTCGGGAGCAATCTGATGCAGGCGCCGGGATCCAATCTTCTGCTCCAGCAAAGGAATGAAATTTCGTGCCGTATCTTTCAGTTCCGCGAAACTCGCCAGGCCGAAACACAACTCTCGCAGTGTCTGCTGAAGATCCGGCTGCTCAAACCCGGCAAATTCCAAACGCGACAAGAACTGATCGAGCTTCTCTTGATCGACAAATCGTTCAATTCCGGCTTCCGCTGCTTTCTTCGCAAGCAGTTCGGCAGCTGCCTGCGGCTCGGGCACGGCACCACGCGATTCTTGAATGACTAGGTCGTCATAGAGCAGCATGCTTATTGCATCCACCCGCTCAGTCGCACGATTCCACAGGACACTCGATTGCTCTCGCACGCGATCCGGAAACTGATCGATCAGCCACTCTGGCTCGATCCGTGCCGTAATGCGAACCAAGGGCAGCGGCTTATCTTTACGGTCTTCGGCATCAAGAGCAACCATGAATTCATATTGAGGAGGCTGGCCCATCACCTCAGCCGAAGCGCCCGTCGAAAGCAGCACCTGGTTGCCTGTGCGGAGCCGTGCGACCCGGTCTGGGAATCCTACCAGTACGGACTTTAGGAGAGCGTCGTCATCGTGATGCTTCCGTCGGGAGAGTCGTGCAATTCTGCGTAACTGCTCAATCGGCTGCAGCAGGCGAGCATCGTGGGGCTGGTCTATGGCGGTGAGGAGATCATTAGTCGCAAACTCGATTCCCGACGAAAGCAGCGCCACCACCACGCAGCCGTCTTCACCGACACCTCGCTCCACCGCCTCAACCAGAAGACGCGACAAGCGGGGAGCGAGTGGGAAGCGTATCAACTGCCGCGCCATATTCCCATTGGCTCCCAGTCGATCCAGGAGTGACTCAGCGCTTTCGACCGCTCCTTCGGGTGGAGCATCGAGCCATCGGATATCTTTTGCTGGATCAACCCTCGTTGCCCGCATCGCTAGACAAAGTTGCGACAGGTCACTGCGCAGGATCTCCGGAGTATTGTGCTCCGGTCGAAGCTGGTAGTCCTCCATTGAGTAGAGGCGCAACACGCGCCCCGGCCCGGTGCGCCCTGCTCGCCCGGCTCTCTGCTTCGCGGAAGCCTTGCTTACCCTGCTGACCTGGAGTGTCTGCAATCCGGTCCACTGAGACCAGGCTGGGAGTCGCACCAGGCCGCTGTCTATCACCGCGCCTACGCCTTCGACGGTGATCGAACTTTCCGCGACATTGGTAGCCAGGATAAGTTTCCGCCGCGACCCAGGCGTCACCGCGCGGTCCTGCTCCTCGGGCGACAAACTGCCGTGCAGCGGCAGAATCAGCAGCCCGGCCCGCCGCGCACTCTCTTCGCACTCCCGTATAGCGCGGCGAATCTCGGCGGCACCCGGCAGGAAAGCCAGGATATCTCCGGAGTTCTCTTCGGCGATCAGCAGTTCCAGCGCCTTTCGGACCTGCATCTCGAGTGGTTGCGGCGAGTAAGGCAGATGGCTTATTGAAAGCCTAAACAGCTTCCCCTTGGAATGGATGATGGGGCACTCATCAAGATAGTGGGCGACCGATTCGGCATCGAGCGTCGCGGACATGACGACGATTCGCAGATCAGGCCGCTTGTCTTGCAGGCGCTTCAACAAGGCCAGGGCGAGATCACCCTCCAGATGGCGTTCGTGGAACTCATCCAGCACGACGGCAGCCACACCTTTCAAGACTGGGTCCGAAATCAGGCGTCGCGTCAACACGCCCTCAGTGACGAACCGCAGGTGCGTGTAGGGTCCAGCGACTTCCTCAAATCGGACCTGGTAGCCGACTGTTTCGCCGAGCCGTTCACCCATTTCCGAAGCCACTCGCCGCGCCGCCATCCGCGCGGCAATACGACGTGGTTCGACTACAAGTACTTCGCCGTTTACAAGCTTAAGAAGCTCGGGCGGGACGCGGGTCGTCTTGCCTGCGCCCGGTGACGCCTCGATCACGAGGTTGGGATAACGCACCTGGGATGCGATGATTTCCGGCAGAATCTCGTCTACCGGAAGAAGAGGTTTGCGGCTCACCAGTCTGATCGAACCACGCCGTCCGAGCGGCGTCAATTTTCCTGCGGAGGCTGCGCGAAGCAGCAGTAACGGCTGGATGGTTCTAAGGGGGACCGTGCCTGATCGTCTCAGATTATTTGCGAATTAAGCCCGATATGAAACTTCGTAAAAAAGTCTGCCCCAACAATGCCATTTTGGCACTTCAGCAGTTCGGGGGAATTCGCTGAATCATTGAATTTAGATGCATTACTTGCGATCGCCAGGTCGTCGGTTGAAAGCGCGGAGGACTGTCGGCAAACCGATTTAAGTCAGCAATTTTACACGGAGTACCGACAGACATCTCGGCATCTTCAATAACCCGTTCCACAATTACCCAGGGCCGTGTCCTCGAAGCCAAACCAACTGGTCCTTCAGTTAGCGCGGCTGGCGTCGGAGATTGATTGGGGATCTATCTCATTCATCGCAGATAAGTTAGGCCGGGAGTCTATTGGTTCCTCGAAATGCGCGGGAACAATACTGGAACGTTTGTATTTTAAGCTAAATTATTTAGATTCGATTCGATCAAGAGGAGAGAACAGGGAGGGCAGCGGTCGCTCGGCCTAGTTCATCTAAGTTAATTTATTCTAAATGGTTTCCAGAGGCGGGATCGAACCGCCGACGCCGGCCTTTTCAGGCCGCCTAGCAAGCCAACGAGAGTGGTTCTAAATTAAGTGCTTACATAACCGGAGGAAGCGAAGTAGTTTGCGCATTCGCTAGTGGCGACGGTGTCGAGCAGTGCTGCCATTTCCTTCCACAGTTCTTCGG
>Ga0210390_10004557_pt1 | contig 11672 bp, 9 predicted proteins | sample IncBWH11OmetaG_FD_161050 | JGI IMG/M metagenome (GOLD analysis project Ga0210390, IMG submission 161050) | Forest soil microbial communities from Barre Woods Harvard Forest LTER site, Petersham, Massachusetts, United States - Inc-BW-H-11-O ... | reverse complement strand
TTACAAACCCCGAGCCCGATCAGGATGTCGAAGAACTGAATGATGACGAAATCTATGATGCGATTCGCCACCTTGAGCCGGACCCGAGAAGAGCAAGTGAGCAGAGCAATGACGCCACCACAACCAAGAAGAATAAAGACAACGGCGCCGTGATCGGCGTCTGCTTATACGTCGCGGTGCTAGGTTAATTTAGCTGTCTTCTGGCTGTACTTCAGATGATGCTGGCGTTGGCAAGTTTTTAGAGTGAGATCGAGTGGCAGACCTTGGACCAGCCAGCATTTCCGCGCCGGCGGCCTGGCGTTCGGTGTGAATACTTGGATCACGCAAAGACACCACGATCAACGAGACATTCCGGCTAAGCGAATCTTCTACAGCGAACGGTTCTATTCGGATTTCATCAATGAAAGCGGACGCACGACTTGGCTGATACCATCCAACATAGTCTTCAAGACCCGAGTAAGGTCACTGCGGCCAACTTCACGTTTCTTGGTTCATTGTTTTCTACTCGAAGCTAATTTCTGTCGGCGCGTCTCAACACGTTCGACACTCATTCAACACTCGTGAAGTACCTCGTGCTGCCCTCTTTAGATTTCAATCACTTACTCGAATACCACATTTGGCACGAGCCGTGCCTTGTCTCCAGGTGACTGGAACTGAAATTCCAGTCCGAGTTCAGACATATGGCATGCGCACAAGCGGTTTCACTGACGTCCCCATTTCGTTCTGTTCCATTTGTTGGATTGCGAAAGTCTCTCCCCAGTCAGATCGCGATCATCTCGCCATTGGTAAATCAACTGATGCGTTTCATTGCGAGATTCCGAGCTCCCGACGGGAGCGAGCTGAACATTGAAACCGCGCTCCATGAGGCGCTGGCGAATGCCATCGTGCACGGCAACCGGGAGGACCCTCGCAAGTTCGTCTGCGTCGCGTGCCGGTGCACCACGGATGGAGAGGTCTTTCTTAGGGTTCAGGACGAGGGGCAAGGATTCGACATGGCCACCGTACCAGACCCGACAACTGCAGAGAATCGGATGCTCCGGCACGGTCGCGGGATCTATCTGATGAAAACGTTAATGGACGAGGTTTATTTCGAACAGGGCGGCGCGGTTGTGTGTATGCGCAAGGCGTCCAATGCGAGGCGAAGGGCAGGGAGAAAAGCGGCATGATCCGAAGACTCGCAAGAATCGCATTCGCCATAGGGTTGCTTGCTAGTGATGCCCTTGGTCAAAGCACAAGCCAAGCAAATGGAACGATTCAAGGAGTAGTGTTCACGGCCGATGCAGACGGTGGGCGGTCGGTCGTGCCCGCCGCGAAGATTTCGCTCGATGGTCCAGTACATGTTGAAGTTCAAACCGACAACGAAGGTATGTTCGCATGCAACGCAGTCCCGCCCGGTTCGTACAGAATCAGCGCAAAAGCAACCGGATTGGCTGCCACACAGAATGTCGTAGTCACAGCCGCAACGGTCTCAGAAATAGCCCTAGAAATGAAGATTCAAGCCGCGACGGAATCGACCACCGTAACGGCCAGCGCAGAACCGGCTGACACAAAAGAGCCTTCCGGAACGGGCACAGTGGGCGAATCTGCCGTTCGGAATATGCCAAATATCGACGAACAGTTCCAAAGCCTGCTGCCTCTGATTCCTGGCGTCGTTCGCGGCCCGAATGGCCTGATCAACATGAAAGGCGCCCGGACCTCTCAGAACGGATCCCTCGTCAATAGCGCCGATGTGACCGATCCAGCGACGGGCACAACCGCGATCAACATTCCCATCGACGTCGTTTCGTCTATACACGTCCTGTCGACCCCTTACGACCCCGAGTACGGCAAATTCACCGGTGCAGTTTCGAATGTCGAGACACGCCCAGGAGACTTCAACAAGTTTCGCGTTTCCGTCCAGAACTTGCTTCCACGTTTTCGCAGGATCGATGGTTCGATTATGGGTATTGCGGCGTTCTCACCGCGGATCACATTCTCTGGTCCGCTCGCAAAAGACCATGTGGCCTTTACCCAATCGTTTGAGTATCGCTACGAACGAGATCCGGTGGACAGCTTGCCAATACTTCAGAGCTGGACCCGGTCCGAAAACTTTAACTCTTACACGCAGCTCGATTTCAACATCAGCCCGAAGCAAACTGCGACCGCATCGTTTGCTATTTTTCCACAAAGGCTCGATTACTACGGCCTGAACACTTTCACGCCGCAACCCAGCACGCCCGACTTGAATGAGCGTGGATATCAGGGATACCTGCAGCATCGATATGTTACCAACTCCGGCGATCTGCTCACGTCCCAGGTGAGCTTCAGAAGATTTGATGCCGACCTGGCACCAAACAGCAACGCCCCCTACGAACTTCTCGTCGAAACTACGGAGGGAGGTTTTTTTAACGATCAGGGTCGGGATACGTCGCGGACCGAATGGGGAGAAATCTTTCGTTCCCACCCCCATCACTGGTTTGGATCGCACGAACTTGACGCGGGCATAAATTTCGCGCACAGCTCTTACGACGGCCGGCAGGAATTTCTGCCGGTAGAGATTGTAGGAGTTGCCGGATATCCCTTGGAGCAAATCCAGTTCGGACCCACTTCGAGTTTCTCCCTTAATCAAAACGAAATCGCCTGGTCCGTGGGCGATAAGTGGGCCGTATCGAGGAGGTTGAGCTTTGATCTCGGTCTTCGATTCGATCGCGACTCCATCACGGATTCAGTAAACACAGCCCCGCGCGTCGGATTCGTTCTCGGATTGACAGGCGATGGCAAGACCATGCTCAAGGGCGGAGCAGGTTTCTTCTATGACCGCGTTCCCCTCGACATTCCGGCGTTTCCTGATCTGCCATCACGTACCCTGAGTACGCTCAACGCGCTGGGTGAAGTCCTCAGTTCGACCGAATACTCGAATGTCGTTTCCAACGGCTTGCGCAATCCGCGCAGCGAAGTCTGGAATCTCGAAGTCGATCGTCAGGTCACCAGTGACTTTCTTGTTCGCGTCGCGTACCAACAGCGCAATACCGTCCACGAGTTCTTTCTGGATCCCATTGCCTATGGACCAACGGGGAAGCTCACGCTATCCGACCGCGGTAGCGACTTTTACAAAGAATTTCAGATTACCGGGCGGTATCGCATTCACCGCAGCACGTTGAACGCCTCTTACGTACGTTCGCGGGCCTTCGGCGATCTTAACGACTTTAATCAGTTTTTCGGGAACGATCCTCAGGCGGTCATCCAGCCCAATCAGCGCGGTCGCCTCAACTTCGACACTCCGAATCGAATCTTGGCATGGGGTGAGATTGCTGCACCTTGGAAATTGACCTTCGCTCCGGTAATCGATACCCACACAGGGTTCCCGTACTCAACCATCAATCAGTACCGCGACTTTGTTGGACCGAGAAATGAATTGCAATTGCCCCGCTTCGTTTCGACCGATTTGCAGGTCTGGCGCGAAATTCGCCTGCCTAAAGAGAAGCATGCACGCATAGGGTTCGGAGTATTCAACGTATTCAATCATCCGGATTACCGTGACGTGCAGAACGATGTCGACAGCTATCGCTTCGGCGAGTTCTTCAACGGTAAAAGCCGGGAGTTCCACGGCAAATTCGTATTGGAGTTTTGATTATGACACTGATATTGCAGCGCGCGTTGTTCACCCTGGCAGTCGTACTTTCCGCAGCCACGATTGCTACAGCACAAACCGACGATCCACTTCCTTCGGCGGAGGATGTTGTCGCGAAGATGATGCAGTTCGACACTCAGCGGCAATCCCAATTAACCGGATACACAGCGACTCGCCACTATGTCGCCGTCAACAAGAACCGCCGGGCTGAGATGCTGGTGCACGTCGATTGTGCCAGTGATGGCGCGAAACAGTTCACGGTTCTCTCCGAAGAAGGATCAGGCTCGATTCGCAAGCACGTGTTTCATAAGCTGCTGAGCGAAGAGACCGAAGCGTCACGCCATGGAACGCGCAACAGCACGCGACTGATACCGGCGAACTACGATTTCCAGTTAGTGGGGCAAGAACAACTTGTGACCGGGCCCGCGTATGTGCTGCAGGTGTCGCCGAAAACGGCGAATAAATATCTGATCGACGGCAAGATATGGGTTGACGCCAACGATTATTCCATCGTTCGGATCGAGGGCCAGCCGGCACGAAATCCCTCCTTCTGGGTACGCAACGTTCATTTCGTGCACACGTATGAAAAAGTGGGGCCGTTCTGGTTTGCCTCGGCCACCCACACAAAAAGTGAAATCCGAATCTTCGGAAGCTCGGAATTGAACATCGAGAACTCTGACTATTCCCTGAATCCCCCAGTCGACCCCATAACTGAAGCGGATCGCCAAGCGAGGTTAATTCAGTGAGGAAGAGTCATCTCATTGCACCTGTAGTCGCCGCTTTCGCGTTCGCCTGGGTGATCGCTCACGTTGGCCTCCCAACTCTGATGGAACAGGTGAAGGCAATGCGAGTCGCGTTGCCGCTCGTGCTGGCTCTCAGCTTGCTTCGCCTTTTTCTGCAGACCGCCACCTGGTCAGCGTCCCTGAAGGGCGAGGATATCTCGGTCGGGATAACAAAATTGGTGGGAGTTCGGTTGGCTTCGCAGTCGATGGGCTATCTCACCGTTCTCGGCCCGCTTATCTCCGAACCCATGAAGGTCAAGCTTCTTGGGACTTCCGGCGGGCCGACGATTACGGCTACCTTTCTCGATGATGGAGTGTACTGGTTCACTTCGGCGCTGCTTGCAATCGCAGGTATCGTCAGCCTGCCTCTGGTTGCGGTCCACGGCAACGCCTACCATTCGATTCCGGCCGTCCTCTTTCTCGGATTCGCTGTCGTCATCATCAGACGGCACACTCCCATCTTGTCCGGTGTCGTGCGCGCTTTGGACACGAGGCACCCGACCTGGCTCGCTCGTGCCGAGCGCATTGAAGCATCCATCCGAGCGTATCGCCTCAACGAGCCCGAATTGGTTCGTCGGATGTTTTGGATCGACATAGCGTGTCAAGTATTGCTCGTGGCCGAAGTCGCCGTGGTTTTGCTATCGCTCCACCTACCGGTCCATTTTGGTGCAGTTCTCGCCATCGAAGGGATGACTCGCACAATCAAGATGATCAGTGGCTGGATTCCAGCTCGTCTCGGCTCCGACGAAGGCGGAGCGATTTCGGCTTTTGCTCTGACCGGTTTATCCCCGTTGCTCGGCCTTTCGCTCGCATTAACGCGTCGCTTCCGTGATCTGCTCTGGGCGCTGATCGGCATTCTCTGGCTTGCCTGGAACTCGCGCAAGTTGAGCGACCCGGCCGACACCGGAACCTGCGACCGATCAGCTGTCCTGAAGGAGGCCTGCGAATGCAAGCAGTCGTAGCAATTCCAGAAATCACTTCGCTGGTGTGCAACCAGAAGGCGTCAGAACTAATCATGCGGCCAGTTGCCGGTGTTCCTCTGCTGATGAGGGCTCTGATAACCGCAGCACGCGCCGGAGCAGACGACATTCAGCTGATTTGCCCCGCGACTTTGAGCGACGAACTAGTACGGCAATTCTTCGAAACCGCGCTGCAGTATCGCGTTCGCGTAAGCGTGATTCAGCTAGACGAGTTTGATCCGGATGCCGCCTCAAGCTGGACGAAACTCGCGCCTCACCTAAACCGCGATTTCCTCTGGCTGCCTTGGAACTGGGTCACAACCAAGCAGTTCCTGGCGCATCTGCCCCTTGCGCAGATCCACTCCGTCAACTGGGCCGAACCTGCCCACGCCATATTTTATGAGGTGACCCGCGACAATGCCCCATTTGCCCTCCTCCACCCTGAGGGCGTCGCGGTCACCTCGCCAGAAAGTGTGTCGCTGGCTGAACGCTTCCTGGTCGCGCACTCTGGCAAGGTTCTCGACGGCATTCACACATCGTTCAACCGACGGCTCTGTCGTCCTTTCGTAAGAGTTTTGTCTCACACGTCCACTAGTCCGAATGCAGTCACCTTGGGTGGAATCGTGATTTCCATTCTGTCGGCTTTCGCGTTTGCCCAGGGATTGTACTGGTGGTCCGTGCTCGGGGCGTTGCTCTTCTACCTGGCAGGACTATTCGACGAAATGGACGGAATGCTGGCGCGGGTTAAGTTCGCTGAGTCGCCTCGGGGGACCTGGTTTGAGGGGTTTGCCGACGGGCTCAGTTACCTGCTGCTGTTTGGTGGAATCACGATCGGTTTGCATCGCAATTACGGGAGGCCCGCTATCGTGACAGGCATCGCTCTTCTTGTCGGCGCCATTCTTGCGCTGATCGCCACTTCCCTGCAGCGCCGCCGCGCCACCAGCCCCGACCGGCCCAATGAGTACCTTGGCCACTTCTATCAATTGCTTGAAAAAGATTCCGGCAATTGGATCTCCCGCGTCGTGCGCCAGGTGCAGGCGTTCCAGAGGAGGGGCGTGATGATCCACTACATCGTGCTCTTCACGATCATTGGAGCATTGCCAGTGTTGTTCGTCCTGGCAACGGTTGGTGCTCATCTCACCTGGATTGTGACGCTCTACTTCAACCGCCGATTCTTTGCGCAACGGGGAGAACGCAGGGCCGAACCGAATGTAAACACGTTTAAGGAGGCGTTATGAAGGCCGTTATCCTGGCTGCAGGCCAAGGCACGAGGATTCGTTCAGTGCATGGCGAACATCCAAAATGTCTGATCGAAGTTGACGACACGACGATTCTGGACCACCAACTCGAGGCGCTGTCTATGGCGGGGATCGATGATGTAGCAATTGTCGTGGGATACGAAAAGGAACAGATCATCGATCACGTGAAGTCCAGAAAAGCCAGTGTCAGCCAAAGGATTAGCTTTTTCGAAAACCCCGGATTCGCAATTACGAATAATATCTATTCACTCTGGCTTGCGCTCGAATGGCTTCGCGACGATAGTTTCGTCGTTCTAAATGCGGACGTCATATTCGACCCCGAAGTCCTTTCGGCCGCCGTATGCTCGAGTGCACCAATCTCGATGATCGTAGACCCCTTGTGGCGGGATGAGACGATGAAGGTCATCATCGAAGACGACCACGTGATTCGAATGAGTAAAAAGATCTCACTTGATGATTTCAGCGGCACTTATATCGGTATTACTATTTTCTCCGAGGCGATCCAGGATAGGTTCTCCCGCACGATGAACGAACTGATCTCCGCCGGCCAGGTGAATGAATTCTTCAACGTTGCGGTACAAAAACTCGCGAACGAAGGAGTTCGGGTCGGCTATACGAGCACGGATGGCTTGGCCTGGGCCGAAATCGACGATCCCCTGGACCTGACATTTGCACAACAGAACGTGTTCCCACAGCTGGTAACGGCAACAGTTTAACTGTGTCAACAGACGAAATCATTGCCGAGAACTTTGCTCAGAGCCAATGGCTATCGTGGCCACGCAGCTCGCTGCGAGTTGTGGATTGGAATATTGATCGTGGTTTGAAGCTGCCCGCGATCATGGATTTTCTGGCAGATACGCATGCCGATGTTTTCGTTCTTCAGGAAGTTGACATCAATGCTCATCGGACACATGGTCTAAACATTGCGCGGGAAATCGCTCGAAAACTGCGGCTGAATTACGTCTTCGGGCGGGAGTTTGTGGAACTGACGCAAGGCACGAAAACCAACCCCGCCTATCATGGTCAGGCCACGCTTTCGCGCTGGAAAATCTCGAATCCGCGCGTGATCCGCTTTCAACGGCAATCGGACTTCTGGAAGCCACGCTGGTTTAAGCCAAACCTGCAAACGTTTCAGGAGCGGCTCGGGGGAAGAGTGGCGCTGGCGGCGGAAATCAATATCGCTGGAGCTTCAACGCTCTGCTACAACTTGCACCTGGAGAGCCGATCCAACAATGAGTTGCGCCTTGCTCAGTTGAATGAGGTTTTAGAGGATTCCGCGAAGTTCGACTCGGCCTGGCTCGTCATCTTGGCCGGTGATCTTAACCTAAATGCATCGATGCCCGGAATAGCAGGTGCACTGGCCGAGGCTGGTTTTCGCGACGTTGTGCCTACCGCTCGCCTGGCTACGACCCCTGCACGTCATCTCCTCGAAGCTGGCAGACACATCGACTGGGCATTTGTTCGAGGCCCGGGTGAGGCCGTAGCTGGCAAAGTTCACAGATCTGTGACGGCTTCTGATCACTATCCGATTTCATTCGAATTGCGTCTTCCCGGTTGACATTCAGGGCGACATCGCGAATCGACCGCTCCATTTTGCCACCGGCCAGCGAAAGTAGTGGGGCTTCGCTATGAGGCGGAACGCTTCGGAATACATTCCCCCCGATGACGCTTTTCCTCTTCTAGAAGTTCTTCGAGCGAATGTGCCAAGACTGAAGAACCGCAGCGAATACATTTCGATTCGAGGGAAAACTCCTGATCCTCAACGATTGGATTGCGGGTAAAGTCGTGCTGTTCATAAACCATAAACGGCCATTCCTTCGATCTTGCGTTTAACGGGCGCCAGTTGCTGGCTTGGCTCAACGCTGTTTAGCTTCCATTAAACTTCTGCACTCACACTGCCAGATCCGCTGGCGGATGGAATTCCCCCGCTTGCCAAGCCTTCTCAAGCCTTTAGACCGACCTACCCGCAGGCCTTGGGTTGTTGAAGGTCGGCATAGTCTCGACAGTTTCGACCTTCAGAATTGCCCGCTCGGAGTCGTGAAGGACCTCCTTCGTTCCGCGCTCGAACTGTCGGAACTGTTTCGACAGTGTCAACTCGTAACACTGCTGCCTTCCATCCGGTGCTGAAACTTCACCTCTTTACAGACCCTCGGGTTTGGCATCCGCATTGCCTTAATCGCATTGGCAGAAAGTTGCAGAGAGCAGAGATCGGTACGGCTTTTGCGACCGAGGGCTCTGCAAAGAGATTCAGCGACTCGCCAGTCGCCTGATTAAGGGTGGAACGATCACATGAGATGGATATCTATAGGTCTAGTTGTCACGGTTTTGTTGGTGAATGCGCTGGGTTGCGGCAGCGGCAAGGTGAGGGCCGCCGGTCCGCCTCCGCCACCGGTAGTCGAAGTCGCGCCGGTCATCCAAAAGAATGTCCCGGTTCAGGGCGAGTGGGTCGGAACGCTCGAAGGGTACGTCAATGCGCAGATTCAGCCTCAGGTGACCGGTTACCTGATTCGCCAGGATTATCACGAAGGCGGCTACGTCACAAAAGGTCAGCTCCTGTTTGAGATCGATCCTCGCCCATTTCAAGCCGTGCTCGATCAAGCCAAAGGACAACTGGCGCAAGCCGCGGCGCAGATGGCGAACGCCGAGCTGAACGTAAAGCGCGATATTCCCGAAGCTGAAGCTCATGCCATTCCCCAGAGCCAACTGGATACCGACACTCAGGCGCTCCTCGCGGCGAAGGCCTCCGTCGAGGCGGACCAGGCGGCGGTGGAACAAGCAGCGATAAACCTTGGCTACACCAAGGTCACTTCCCTGATCGATGGAATCGCTGGTATCAACACGGTGCAGGTGGGCAACCTGGTGGGACCGTCTGCGATCCTCACCGCGGTTTCGCAGGTAAGTCCGATCAAAGTTTATTTCCCGATCAGCGAACAGGAATACCTGCGCATGGCCGATGGCGGCGGTCCGGGTAGCGTGGATTGGCTGACTCACGCTTCACGAATCCCGCTGCGCTTGACCCTGGCAGACGGGACCGTCTACCCGCATCCAGGCAGAATCATCTTTGCGGATCGGCAGGTAAACACGCAGACCGGAACCATTCAGATCGTGGGCGAGTTCTCCAACCCCGGAAATCTGTTGCGACCCGGCCAGTACGCCCGCGTTCAGGCGCCCACTGGAAATATTGAGGGAGCACTGCTGGTACCGCAGGCAGCAGTGAACCAGCAGCAGGGAACGTATCAGGTGACTGTCGTCGGCGCCGATAACCGGGCGCAACTACGCACCGTACAAGTCGGACCGACAGTCGGCACGCACTGGGTGATCACATCGGGACTGAAGCCCGGAGAACGCGTGGTTGCTGTTGGAGCAGACAAAGTCAAGGAAGGCGGGCTGGTGAACCCGACCCCATTCAAAGATACGGAGGAGCGCTGACAATGGCGAACTTTTTCATTCGAAGACCGATCGTCGCAATCGTGATTGCGATGCTCACGGTTATAGTCGGCGCGATCTCAATCGCGACCTTGCCGGTAGCGCAGTTCCCGCAGATCGCTCCGCCTGAGATCAGGTTGCAAGCCACCTATCCCGGTGCGGATGCGCAGACTCTCGAGCAGTCTGTTGCCGTGCCCATCGAGCAGCAAGTCAGCGGCGTAGACAACATGAACTACATGTACTCGCTGAACGCCACCGCGAACCAGCAAACAACATTGCTCGTCGACTTCGATCTCAAGACGGATCCCAACACGGATCTGCTGCTCACGCAGTCGCGCCAGCAACTGGCCAACGGTCAGTTGCCTCCGGAGGTGAACAATTACGGGATCACCCTGAAGAAGTCGACGACGGCTCCGCTCATGCTGATTTCCATGTTCTCGCCGCATGGCAGCCACGATTCGAACTACCTGGCCAACTACGGCTACATCAACCTCAACGATCCGATCGCTCGGTTATATGGTGTTGGCCAGACGCAGATCTTCGGCTCGGGTCAGTACGCAATGAGGCTATGGGTAAAGCCTGACCAGATGGCGAAGCTTGGCATCACCGTCACGGACATCGCCAACGCGCTTCAAGCCCAGAACACTGTGAATCCGGCTGGCCAAGTCGGTGGCGAACCGGCACCGAGTAACCAGCAATTCACCTATGCCGTGCTGGCTCAAGGCCGTCTGACTTCTCCGGAACAGTTCGGTAACGTCGTCGTGCGCGAGGCACCGAACGGGGGAACCGTTCGAGTCAAAGATGTGGCCCGAGTCGAGTTGGGAACGCAGGACTACAGCCTGAGTGGACGCCTGAATGGCAAGCCCAGCGCCATCATTGCCGTCTACCAGTTGCCCGGAACCAATGCTGTGCAGACGGTTAAGGGCGTCCGGAAGCTCATGGCTCAGATGAAGCAACGCTTCCCGCAGGACATCGACTACACCGTTTCGCTCGACCAGACACTCCCGGTCACAGAAGGCATGAAAGAGATCCTCGAGACCCTTGTGATTGCGATTGTGCTAGTCATTCTTGTGGTCTATCTCTTTTTACAAGATTGGCGCGCCACTCTGATCCCCATGTTGGCTGTGCCGGTCTCGCTGGTGGGAACCTTCGTCATCTTCCCGCTGTTCGGCTTCTCGATCAATACGCTTTCGATGTTCGGATTGGTGCTCGCGATCGGCTTGGTTGTTGACGACGCCATCGTGGTCGTTGAGGGCATACAACACCACATCGAGGAGGGCCTTGCTCCCAAGGATGCTGCCCAAAAAGCCATGAAGGAACTTTCCGGCCCGGTCGTCGGTATTGCGCTGGTGTTGGCCTCGGTGTTCGTGCCAACCGCGTTCATTCCAGGCATCACCGGCCGGTTGTATCAGCAGTTTGCCGTCACCATCGCGATCTCCGTTATTCTTTCGGCATTTAATGCGCTTACGCTCAGCCCGGCGCTGGCGTCGTTGTTGCTCAAGCCCAAAAAGCAGACTCGCGGACCGCTGGGAAAATTCTTTGGCTGGTTCAACACATATTGGGACCGCTCTACCGACAGCTTTGTCCGCTGGTCGGGTGACCTGATCCACAAGGCCGGCGTCGTGATGGTGTTGCT
>Ga0210390_10004556_pt1 | contig 11674 bp, 13 predicted proteins | sample IncBWH11OmetaG_FD_161050 | JGI IMG/M metagenome (GOLD analysis project Ga0210390, IMG submission 161050) | Forest soil microbial communities from Barre Woods Harvard Forest LTER site, Petersham, Massachusetts, United States - Inc-BW-H-11-O ... | reverse complement strand
GGCCGTAGTCCAATCAGAACCGGGTCAACCGTACCCTGCCCTTCCTCGTAATAGGCCTTCAATTTCGCTCTAAGACGACGAGCCTCGACCCGAACAATTGCGTCGATGTTCGGATCGTACTCCGAGGTGCGGTCGAACACCTCCATTGCAATCGAGAACTCCTTGAGGCTATCGATATCTCCATCGATTGTCCGATTCACGATGTGCGTCAGAAACCGGCACAGCCGGACTGACGAAACGAAACCAGGGCTATTCACCACGCGCGCCAATTGGTCGCGAACCGCCGTCGCCGGCACGGGGTCGGCTGCAGAGTTGGCGAGAGGTTTTCCGGATGATAATGGCGGCGTCGGCACTCGCTTTTTTTCCCCGTTCATTATGCTCCAGAAAGCTTCGCAATGTTACGGGAAGCTTACGGCGGCTTACGGCCAATCGGAGGCCGGCGGGCATAACGTGGAATCAGTAAGGTATTAGAGATTTGATGCAGACCTCCAACCGAGCAGGAACAGTGATTTTTGTGTCCACCACGAGCCCCGAAGCCGCGGTCGCGCATGACATCGAAGCGCACGGACTTGAGATGCAATGGGCACCGAGCATCAAGGCGGCAGTTGATTTGCTCAACTCGACGCGCGAGAAGACGGTGATTGTCACGCAACTTGCCCTGCCGGACGGCAATTGGAGAGACCTCGTCGAATGGGTCAGGTGTCCTGAGATCCCCACTCCAATAGTACTTGTGACTTGTGCCATCACGGCGGAACTTTGGTGGGACGCGCTCGAATGCGGCATCGATGACATTCTGCTCGAGCATCTCATTGCTTCGCGTTTGTGCCAACTTCTGGGGGAGAATAGGCTCGATGAAAGGAACGAATAGTTCGGCAACTCAGACGTTTTGCTTGAGGGCGAGCAACCTGGCTGTAGGCGATTTATGAGATAGGTTCTAATCGACTCGCCCCCAGCCCCATACCTTAAAGATACCGTCTCACTCGATCGCAGTACTGCAAATACTGCTGGCCATAATGGTTCCTCAGGTATTCCTCTTTACACGTGATACCTGACGATGGAACAGCAATATGGCGGCGATCAGATAGACCAGAAGAATCCAATTTGAGAACACCAGGAACTGGCCCAGCAAGACAAACCCAAATGCCACATAAATGGGATTGCGGCTAAAAGCAAAAATGCCAGTCGTCACCAGTTCGTCCGGGTGGTCCCGGTCAATGCCAACACGGAAACTCCTCCCAAATGAAACAAGACTCAGCAATAACAGAAGCAATCCCGCCAAGCAAAGAAGAACGCCGACCCAGGTGACTATGGATGAGTGAAAGAGTTCTTGCCTGCTTACGGTCGAAAATTAAATGCAGCGGCAAACACGACATAAAAATAGAAGAGCGCAAACGGCGGAATCAGGAAATCCTTTTTATCTATCCTGCCGAACTGCATCGCTTTTATGCCTTTTCTTCTCATTAGCAAGACCCGAACCAACACTATCCCCAGCAGAACTGCAAGTGTCAGCGCAGCGAAGCACCTCGGCATGGCACTCTCCATTTCAAGATCAGTCTGCAAAGTAGGACTCCGATAACCGCACGCAGAATCCGTCCGCAGCGGGCTCAATCGTCGAGCTCCTGCAGATTGCGGTCTGGCGTGACGACCCTTACGTCGGAATAATCTCCGGCATGTGAGTGCGCACCTTTGCCGCAATGCGATTCTTCGATACAGCCATTACGCACACCTGCCAGTGGAGGGGCTTTGGCGAGGTGTTCTGCGCTTTTTTTATCCATGTCCCCAGCAGTACCAGAGTCGAACGCGAAGGATGCGGCATGCTTCGAACTGCCAACCATGACAAAAGAAGCGCAACATTGCCTGCGAGACGCCATTCCAGTTTTCTCCATTCCGAGGAATAGTGGTCGATAAGCAGCGATTTGTGAACTCTGTTCGAGAGAAGCCCTGAGCTTAGTTGCGAACGTAAATCTCGGCGTTACCCTCTTTTCGCAGCACCTCCACACCCAGGTCATGGCCATCGCGCCAAAGGTACAGATCTACTGTGCTTTCCCCAACTCTAAGATTCTTCAATTCCAGCCGGTCGATAGCTTCGGGCAGTTGCGGCGACACAAATTCAACGCGATCGTCGCTGGGATGAATCGAGATTCCCAAACATGATTCGAACAGCAGGTACACACTTGCTGCCGCCCAGGCTTGGGGAGAACACGCTACGGGATAGAGAGTCGGTCCCTCAACGTCGGACCGCTTGTGAAAGCCGCAGAAGAGCTCGGGCAAACGGTTGAGCTCCATAAATGTGCTGGCCTCAAACATCGCATTCAATACTTTCATCGCTTTGTCTTTATGACCGTATCGACCAAACCCTCTGGCAATGATCGCATTGTCGTGTGGCCAGACCGATCCGTTGTGGTAGGCCATTGGGTTGTAACGGAGTTCACCGCTGCCGACGCTGCGAATTCCCCATCCGCAAAACAATTCGTCGCTTAGAAGGAGTTCGGCCACACAATCTGCGCGGTCCCGCCCGGCAATACCAGCCCACAGGCAATGGCCGGCATTGGAGGTGCGAACGCGACAGGGCTTTTTATTGCCATCGAGCGCGAGCACATAAAAACTGAGTTCGTCATCCCAAAAGTCGCGTTCGAATCTTTCGCGGAGAGTTTCCGCTTGGCGTTCTAATTTGCGAGCGAGTTCGGTCAACCGGAGCGCCGACGCCACCTTCGCCGCAGCTTGCTTGGCCGCGAATACATAGGCCTGCACCTCGCACAAAGCGATCGGGGCCGAAGCCAGCGAACCATCACGGTGAAAGACCGAATCGTGAGAATCTTTCCAGCCCTGCTGTACCAGTCCCTTCTTCGCTTTCGCTTGATACTCCACGAAGCCGTCGTGGTCCGCATCCCCGTACAGGTCTATCCAGTCAAGCGCAGCTAGCAGGTTTGGCCAGATTGTTTCCAGGAACACCAGATCAGCAGTACGGTCGTAGTACGCTCCTGCAAGCATTACAAATAAGGGCGTGGCGTCCACGCTACCGTAATAGTGGCCGAAAGGAACTTCCTTAAGATTGGCCATTTCCCCGTGGCGCATCTCATGCAAGATCTTTCCGGGCTCCGCCTCCTGCTCGGGCAGCAGTTCGGTCGCCTGGGTCTCCGCGAGAAACTTCAGCACACTCCTCGCAATGCCGGGCGCGGCCCACATACATTCCATCGCCGTCAGGATGCCATCACGGCCAAACACAGTGTTAAACCAGGGCACGCCAGCGTAAGGATAGGCGCCCTCGGGATTTCCCGCGATCATCATGTGCAGGTCCGCTTGCGATCGGTTCAACCATGCGTTAAAACGCGAGTCTGAAGTTGTGACGTGACAAAACTGCCGCCGAACGATCTCTGCACTGACGAGCGCTTCGCGTGTCGCGTCAGCGTAATCAACTGTGATACGCCCTGAACTCCCTTGCTCACACAGCGCCGCAAGCGAAATGAAAGCTTCCCCTTTGGGTTCGAGGCTGATCAGAAAGCTAGCCGACTGTTCGGATAGCCTGGTGGGAGCCGGGCTGAATTGCAACCGCGTTGAGCGCAATATACCGTCCAAACCGAGGTAGGAAAGAATGACGCGATCACTCTCTACTATTCCGGGTAACACTTTTCCGGTCACTTTCCGTTTGGCGCCACGCACTTGAAAAATGTCTGCAAAGTCCGCTGCGAAATGCAGGCTGACAGTGGTTTCGATGGATTGCGAAAAGAAATTCGCCAGTCTCAGGCTGTCATAGCAGCAGTCTTGCCAGATAAACTTGGATCGAAACAGATGCACGGATCCACGGGGCAGCAACCCGCTGTCACCATAAATATCCGGATTCATCAAGTCCAAGGTAAGAAACACGTTGTCGTCTTGTATCGTCGACCGCAAGAGTTGCGGAACTTTGCCATCGGTGCGAAGCACTAGACGCGACAAATGCCGGGTTCCTCGATGGTAGTAGCCCTGTTCTCCAAGTCCGATTGACTCTATATCGCCAAATCGATTAAGTACGGCGAAGCTTTCGCCGGATTTCAACACACGAGTACGATCATCCGCCAGCGAAGAAGTCGCCAGGATGTAAAACTGATCTTTAATTTGGATAACATCTTCCAAAATTAGGCGGCGTTCTCCGCGAACGACGACTGGTCCTGTTCGGCGTCTCCGGAAAGCGTCGGCATATCGCTTGTTCGGACGCTCAACGATAGATCGCGTCCAATTACATGGCGGTACAACTTCAAGTAGTCGTCGGCCATGCGTCGCGCGGTGAAACGTCGTTCGAATGTGTTCCTGCAGAGCTCGCGGGACATCGACTTCGCTTTCTCGACAGCTCGAACCGCGTCCTCCATAGTGTCGACAATCAAACCGCTGACACCATCATCAATTATCTCAGGTACGGATCCATGTCGGAATGCAATCGTCGGAGTTCCACAAGCCATCGCTTCAATCATGTTCAGGCCGAACGGCTCCGGCCAATCGATCGGCGAAATAGAAGCCACTGCGTTGCCCAGATAGTGCGCTTTCTTGTCGTCGCCGATTTCCCCGATAAAAGTGACGTGAGGCTGATGCAATAGCGGCTCTATCCTTTCCTCGAAATAAGCACGATCCGCTCGGTCAATCTTGGCGAACATTTTCAATTCCATCCCCGCAAGGCGGGCGATTTCGATGGCACGGTCCGGGCGCTTCTCCGGTGAAATTCGTCCGATAAATGCCAGGTAGTCCTGCGGTACGGCTTTAAGGGGAAGCGATCTTTCTGGTAGTCCATGGTAGACGTTTCCTACCCAACCGGCTTCGGGTAAAGGTCGCCGCTGCTGGTATGAGATCGACACCACAGGTATGTCGCTGAATGTGCGATACAGAGGCTTGAGGTCGGGTAGGTCCAGACGGCCATGGAGCGTTGTGATATTGCTCTGTTCCCACTCGCGGCAAAGAGGAAAATGTAAGTAGTCAGTATGGAAATGAATGATATCGAACTGGTGGCGGCGCTTGCGCAACTGATCCAACATAACCATGTGGTGGGCCAAGAAGTCCTGGCAACCCGGGCTTGTGCGCAGTGATTGGGGACAAGGTGAGATCAATCGAGCGCGTGTCTGCGAGTCTCCGCTGGCAAACAGAGTGACGTCGTGTCCTAAGCGAATCAATTCTTCGGTTAACCATGAGACTACCCGCTCTGTCCCTCCGTACCCAGGAGGGGGAACACTTTCGTATAAAGGTGCAACTTGAGCAATTTTCATGAGTGTGAAATATCCGACCCCTCAATTAATGTAGAAACTAAGAAGACCAAGAACAATCGGGAACATGCTGTAGTTGCGAGGAGTGGCTGAGTCAGCCAAAAATGAACAGCACGAAGCTGCCCACTCCGGTGTCTTGTGTGACGATTGGCGACGCATCTGATGTTCCTCCGCAGCCCCGAAACGAAAGCGCGTCGCGGTTTCACATTTTCTTAAGCGGAAATAACTCGGTTCACCTGATTGTGGGTTGAAGCGCGAAGGCGGACTCTCTGGGACGCTGAGGGAGGTGGCAGTGACGAAACTATTCTGAATACAAGGCCAATGCAGTCAAATTGTTCGCTTGGATACGACAAACCCGCACGTTTGAGGCTGGACGATCCACAGCGTTCGTAGCCGCCGCCTCCATACACTCTTGGTGGCGAACACAGGCCCGAATTGCACTTCTGGAGTAAGGTGATCGTCGTATTGACCCGGAACTTCGAACACGAATACATTCACTCGTGTTGGGCAATCCGATTTAATGCTTCACAGACTCGCTAGCATTCAAATGTCTCCTTCAACTTGGGCGAACTCTTACGGGAATCCAGCCCAAGGTTTAGAGGAACTTCCGGGCTGTAGCCAAAAGCTAAATCAGCGGGAAGATAACCGGCGCGGACGTCCATGTCCGCATCACGTACATAAAAGAAAAAATAAATAAATCAGGAGAAGAAAATGAACCTCAAGTCATTCGTCCTCGGCTTAGGATTCGCGGTTCTGGCCTGCGTGTCCACGTTCGCTCAGACATCCTACAACTTTCAGACCATCAACTATCCACACGACACTTTTACCCAGCTCTTGGGGATTAACATAAGCGGTGAAATCGCTGGGTACCACAATGTGAACGATAACAAAGGGTTCACCTATGAACTGTCCACCAAGAAGTTCACAAACGAAAACTATCCTGGCTCCGCCGCGACCCAAGTGATCGGCATCGACGGATTCGGCGGGACCTGTGGTTTTTATGTCGACCAAGCGGGCGTCACTCATGGGTTCCTTGACGACAATAACGCCTTCAAAAAGGTCGACTTTCCGGGAACGCCCTTCAACCAACTGCTTGGCCGCAACAACCTGGCACAGGCAGCGGGCTACTATAGCAAGACCGCAAACGGCACTGGACCTTTTGTCCCTTACGTTTACGACATCAACGGAGGCGTCTTCGAGATAATCAGGATTCCGAAATCGGTGAGTGCGCAAGCGACTGACATTAACTTCAGGCAGCAAGTCACCGGATTCTTCATCGACTCCAAAGGGGTCAACCATGGCTGGTGGTTGAACGCGGGGACGTTGCTTCAGCTCGATTATCCAGGCTCGACTTTTACGCAAGCGACCGGCGAGAACAACTTCGGGCTGGTGGTGGGGACGTACCAGGACTCTGCTGGTGCCTCGCACGGCTTCGTGTACGACAGCAATACCTCGACGTACTCTTCCGTGGATGATCCCAGCGGAGTCGGTGTAACCTTCGTGAACGGCGTCAACGATAAGGGTGTGCTCGTCGGCTTCACGATGCCGACCAGCACGACAGCATCGGGATTCGTAGCCACTCCGAAGAAGTGAGAGCATAAAGCAGGTCAACGATTGGGTGTTTCGGGCCGGGCTCAACGAGTCCGGCCCTTTCTCCACAAACCTACAGCATCGCGTGTATTGCTGGTTCCCGGTCTGTGGCCTAATTTGGCAATGTCTCTTTCAATCACCGCAGTACCATCCCGCCACCAATCCGCAGTATAGGCCGGAGTCGCTTCCGGCCTCTTCCTTTTATTTCGCCTTATTTTGCCGACTGTCATGATTAATGACACTTTCACGACGAAGGGCAAGAAAAGGATCAGATTTGGGCGAAGACCAGATTATAACCTGGATTATTACAGGGTACGCCGTATGGCGGGGCAGTCCGGGAAGGGCCAACATAATGATCGCAGGTTCGCCCGGATTATGAGAAACGAATCCCAATGAGGCTCAATATGAAAACGACAATCGTTACATTCTTGATCGCCATGTCAGTAATGGCATTCGCAGAAACCTATGAGCAGCGATTGGCCGACTCCACGACAGTTCTCCACGAGATGTCCCAGGCGTCGGATAAGGGCATTCCACAAGATTTGCTCCAGAAGGCCCAGTGCGTGGTTGTTGTGCCGGGCCTGAAGAAGGTCGCGTTTGTCGGCGGCGGCAAATACGGCCGTGGTTACGCTTCTTGCCTGACGAAGAAAGAATGGAGCGGACCGGCTGCCGTGAGAATCGAGGGGGGAAGCTTTGGCCTTCAACTAGGCGCGTCTTCCACCGATGTGATCATGCTGATACTCAACGACGGCGGCATGCAGAAACTCTTGTCCGATAAATTTACGCTTGGCGGTGAAGCAGCCGCTGCCGCTGGGCCTGTGGGACGCAACACCAGTGCCAACACCGATGTTTTGATGAAGGCAGAAATCCTGTCTTGGTCCAGGTCGCGTGGTGTCTTCGCCGGGCTTTCACTGGAGGGCGCTACGCTGCGTCAGGACGAGGATGAGAACGCGAAGCTCTACGGCAAACCGCTGACCAACAAGGAAATTCTGACCGGCACGGTGAAACGGCCGGTAACTGCAGGTCCATTCTTGGCGCAACTTCGACATTTCTCAGGCAAAGGAGCGCCGCCAGCTGTTGTTCCTGCGAAGAGCCACCAGCCATCGAACTCCAAGAGTGACCAGGCGACGATGGCAGCTGCAACTCCCTCGAGCAACACCGCGCCAGCCGCTGACGATACAGCGAAGAATCAGTCCGCCCAGGCAGCGTCTGCGCCTATGGCGGATCAGCAGGGTAATGGAAAGACGGACCTTCAGCTGACCGCAAGCATTCGACGCAGCATCGTCTCTGACGCCTCCCTTTCAACTTACGCACACAACGTCAAGATCGTCGTGCAGAACGGTGTGGCTACTCTCAAGGGACCGGTGCGCACGCAGGATGAGAAGGCCGCCATAGAAGCGAAAGCCGCTGCTGTGGTTGGTCAGGAACACGTTGTCGATCAGATGGAAGTAGCGCCGCAGTGATCGCATGGACGCAGAAGGACCGGCGCTGCCAGAGCCGTCTGGCCAACGTCTTGATCTCTTAACTCGCCGAAGAAGCCGCACTTCAGGCCATTTGTAAGAAGCCTCCTGTGCAACTAGCGTTCCCACGACAATTCAGCCGTCGCACTCCGTAGCGCGATGCATATAAGGAGAAGTACATGACTGACGATATGAAAAAGGATCAGAGCCAAAACCCGGGGCAATCAGTTCAACAGTCCGGACAGCCGCAACAGAAACAGGATGACCCTTCAAAGAAGAATCCTACCCAGGACCGCAATCAGGAGCAGGACGACGAGCAGAAGCAGCAGGACCAGGGCGGCCAGCGTCGGGCTTCCTAAGCTCTCATTTGGGTCCCGCCTCGACTGGCGGGACCTTTATTTATGAAGAACCAATTGAAACTTAAACTGATTTTCAGGAGGAAACATGCCAAACGAAAGTTTGAAGAAACTGTATGTAGACGAGCTGAAGGACTTATATAGCGCCGAGAACCAACTGGTCAAAGCGCTCCCAAAGATGGCAAAGGCTGCCTCGTCAGAATACCTGCGAAAGGGCTTCGAAAAGCATCTGGAGCAGACTCAAGGGCACGTCGCACGCCTTGAACAGATCTTCCGTTCCCTGCAGGAGAGCCCGAAAGGCAAGAAATGCATGGGAATGGAAGGTTTAATTAAGGAGGGATCAGAAGTCATCGGGGAGGACTTCGAAGGCGCGGTAATGGACGCGGCCTTGATCGGGGCGGCGCAGCGCGTGGAACATTACGAGATTGCGGCTTACGGCACAGTGCGCGAGTTCGCCAAGATTCTGGACGAGCCGAAACACGCTTCTTTGCTCGAAGAAACTCTGAACGAAGAAAAAGAAACCGACGAAAAGTTAACCGACTTATCCAGAGAGATTAATACGCAAGCAATCGAAGAAGGCCCTGTGCAGGAGCGGGCGAAACCGAACCAGGTTCGGAAAATGCCAAAGCGTGTCGCGTAGGTGAAAGCGCAGCGCGACATTATTGCCCCCGGTTCTTGCGATCCCGCTGGCCGGGGGCGGCGCGGGTTTGATGATAGCAGCGCAGACCAAGAGTTAATGACTCTTTCTCCGCGAAGGCTTGTGCATTTCCTTTCGGTATTTTCCCCTCCGGCAGTGTTCGACATCGAACATATCTGACGCTGCGAGATAGTGAATACTCCGATTCACGATGAATAAAGCTGAGAGTGATCGGATTCACGAACTCTGCTCCTTAATCGCGGCGGAAAAGGATCGCCTCAAATTCCAAGCGCTGGTCGAAGAACTAAACCGTATCCTGGATACGAAAGACCAGCGCCTCAAAGACAACCTGCCCGACAGAGAAATGTGCTCAATTTCTACCGTTAGCCATGTTGTCACCAGCAGGTCAAAACGCACCGAAGGTATCGAAAAGCCATCTTCGAAAGGAATGTTCTGGCACAATGTAGCCATGACAACCAAAACGATCCCGGAATACCTTGAAGACGAGCGCCGAAAACTTACCGAGGCTCAGCTCCGGGCCGACGAAGAAGCTGCGCGGATCCAGGTGTCGCACCATGCACACCGTCGCGCTGCCAATCAGCCCGAGATTGATGCGCCTCGTCAACCCAAAGCCGCAGTCAAAACAAAAACAACCGCAGCTCGGAAAAAGACTCGTGTCACAGGGAAGGCGGCAATGAAACCCGGCAAGAGTGGAAGCAAATAGAGTTTAGGTGGTCACGACAGAAACGGAGACAGCTATGAAACCTCGTCGCGCATCCTCGTTTGGACTCTGCTGTGCGTTAGCAGTGCTACTCGAATTTAGTATCGTGCCCGCTGCCACCTTGGCAGCCGATGCTCCTCCTATCGTGGGGGATTGGGCAGGAACTCTCAATCCAGGAGCGCAGCCCAAGAAGCAAATTTTAGTGCACATTTCGGTAGGACAAGACGGTACTCTGAGTGGCACGATCGACTACCCTGACCAAAATACGTCGGGCATCCTGATCACCGCCATTACGTACAAGGCGCCAGCCCTGCACTTCGAAAGCAGCTCAAGTCTGACTTCATATGATGGGAACATGAACAAGGCCAATTCCGAGATTACCGGCAGCTGGACCCAAGGCGGCTCACCGCTGGCCCTGATTCTTAGGCGGACGCCGTAAGACCGGGCAGCCTTTCACCGCATCTTCGCTGGTAGCCGGGGACGGAAGGCAGATTTCACAAAAAAGGTTCGAAACTATTCTATCTTGCCGGGGTTCGACTGTGCATCGCGATCTGAACTTTGGTGTGCATGACGGTTAAAGCCCATTCCTGGTACTGCCGAAGGGTAGGGTTGCTTCTCGTGCTGGGAGCAGGGGTTTTACTTGCTTCGGCAGAGCAACAGAACACGGAAGGTTCCAGAGCGGACCACGGAACAGTTCGCGGATCTTCCGATGCCGTTGCAGCCTCGCTTATAAGCTCAGACCAGGGGCTGGCCATCATTGGCGCCGCACTGGAATCCCGCAAGTTCGCGGATTCCAATGCCGACTGCTCAAACCTGGTACACGCAATCTATGAACGGGCCGGCCTTACGTACTCCTACGCCAACTCCTCCGAGCTTTACCGAGGGGTCAAAGAGTTTCGGCGGATCCTGGATCCGCAACCGGGTGATTTGGTGGTATGGCGCGGACATGTCGGAATCGTGATTAGTCCGGTGCAGCACTCATTCTTCAGTGCGATGCGTTCGGGGCGTGGCGTCGAATTCTATGATTCGCCTTATTGGCAGGCCCGTGGTCGGCCGCGTTTCTTTCGTCATCTGAGAGTGGCTTTGCGAACTCAGTTCTCCGCTTCAACCCGAAACGCAAACTTGCAGTCCAGAGGTTCGAGCAATGCGGAATCGCGTAACCGGTTTTCCGCGGACGAAGACGTCGCTCCAGCTTCTGGTGTTTCGAGCGCTCGACAGGCCGCCGACAAACGCAGCCTCGCGCGCAACGGAAAGCCCGCCAGCGGCACCGTGCAATCGTCAACGGTCGCACCAGTAGGCGTCAGCAGAGTGGATCCGACAGCAGCGTCACCTGAGATGAAGGGACCGCAAGCGGCATTGCCTCATAAGTCAGAAATCCAGAAAACAGGCGCTGCGCAGAGCGCGGTGGATGGGAATAAGCCGATGCGAAGCAATCATAAGATACAAGGTCCAGAGGATGGTGTTTGGGTGAAGTCGGCCACCAAACCTTCTCCCGAAATACCCTTCGACTCCGCGGTTACGCCCACGCGGGCCAATGAGCCGCAGGGTTTCAGGGTGTCGAACATTACCGCGCCGGCCGGTCACCCAAGCGCAAGATCATCTTCTGCCGTCGGATCGCTGGTGAAGGAGGTTAAGCCTGAACCCGTTCAGTGGGCGATGAGCCGTGACGTGCCGCGTCCGCC